>Ga0268278_1000032_pt1 | contig 115708 bp, 118 predicted proteins | sample saktaG_3_FD_190135 | JGI IMG/M metagenome (GOLD analysis project Ga0268278, IMG submission 190135) | Saline water microbial communities from Sakinaw Lake, British Columbia, Canada - sak_2010_1_5_55m | ecosystem: Environmental > Aquatic > Non-marine Saline and Alkaline > Saline ...
AAAGAAAGAACAAATCGAGACTTTAATGAAGTTTATTGACGCCAAGCTAAATCACAAAAAAGAAGAGGTCGAAGAGGCAAAAAATCAATTAATAGACTGTAAACTATGTTCAGTGGCTTGAACAAAAAAGACTGGTTCTAAAACCAGTCCATAAGACTCTTTGTAAAAAACAATTCGATTACCGCTATTAAGAGCAGACAGTGGGCGGGATAACAGAACGACAAAACGGAATTTCTGGACGCTCTTCTACTGCTTCATTGCGCTCGCAAAATGTCTGAGGCTCATACGTTCTACCGTCAGCCAGTCGTTTTTCTTCGTCGCAGATTTTCCGAAACAGCCAACGGCTACCAACAAACGCCAATAACCTTGCCCTCCAACCATATTCTGCATACAGATTGTTGAGCAAAGAACGTATTTTAGCGCTCATTACAGGACTGTCGCGATAATATTTTGCTGCGGCGCCAACTACTGCTGAAAACCAAACTAGCCTGCGCGCTTCCCATTTAAATCTCCGGCGAATCCTCGCGTCGGGATGGTTGCGATATCGCTTCCATCCTTCAAGAGTAGTTTTTACTACGCGAAGCACACTGGGCCCATTGACTTCAAAGTCCCGCTTAAACGCCCGCAGGAGCATTTCGGTTTCCGCGCCAGGCTTGATTGAGCCGTGGCGCCAATTAAACCGATATTGACCATGTGCGTCGGCTGGGTTGATATCGTCGTCGCTCAGAATCACGCCGCGTTGTTTAAGATCGGCGTGCAGTGGCGAACCTGGCGAGGGCGAATAAAGCATAAACTGATGAAATTCTGTGTCGTGACTGACGGCGTAGTCGATCGCCTCATCGATGTTACCTGCGTTGTGTTCTTCTAGGCCTACAATTGTTGAGCCAAGAACACGTATGCCATGAGACTGGAGCTCGCGGACGAGCTTTCGCGTATCCGTTCCATCTAATTTGGAATACTCGCTGCCCTTGCCTTCCAGCCCCATCCACACCCAGGAAATTCCCAGTGCGACGAGTTGCTCCATCGTGTAGAGCTTAATCGCGTTAGCAGAGCTGAAAACATACAGAGCCCAGGACTTGTTATGCTTTTTCATCAACTCAAGTAAACGAAGCGCACGTTCGCGATGAAGCAAAAAGTTCTCGTCCATGACGAAAAATGACTGGACCTTCATCGCCACCTCGAGCTGACACATAACGCCAAACAATTCATCGCCGGTGCGATAAAAGTGTATACATCTCCCCTTGCCACCGAACATGGCCGAGGTAGAACAAAAATTGCAACCCAGTGGACAACCAACAGACGGAATTAGCGTAGCTGCTACATCGCCCGGTCTGTCCTTTGATTTTGTCCCGGCGCATCGCACTCCAAAACCAGAAACAATCATTGGATGGCGATAGGGCTGACTGGGATCTTCGTTAAGGTATTCACGAAACCAACGAACCCCCTCACCCTTAACGATGTAGTCGGCATCGATGCGGTCAAACAAACCGTCGACGTTAGAAATATGCCCGCCGACAACAATCTTCGCATTGGGCTGGTACTGCCGAATCAGCCGGCACATCTCAGCCACTTTGCCGATATTAGGGGCTATAGCGCTAATGCCAATAATATCGTAGTCGTGTTGTTGCATTTCTTGCACAAAACGAGCCAAGGTGGGAAAATCCAGTACCACACACGGCGCTTCGATATTAGCCTGAATAAGCATCAGCCCCCAGCTTCGGTGAAACATCCTCAGCGAAAAAGCTCCCTGAACCCGCGTGACTTGATTATGATACAGCTCCATCGGGTTAATCACCCGACTGCCATATTCGTCATTTTGGGCATACGGCCCAAAAACGCTACATAAGAGAACTTTTGCGTTTGATCCAAACGGATGAGGCTCAACTTTGTCTATTCCTACGGTCGTGGTGGTCATTTGTATCCTTCCTTCCTGAAAAACAATTGTTTTTCATTTTATGCGAGACTTGCCCGCATGTTTATAAAGGTTCAAGAATCATTAAAAAACTGATTCTTACAATATAACACGGGGCTAGACTATTGCAAGATGAGACATTATATGATACTATTTCATTATCATAATCATAAAAAATTATGGCAATAACAAAATCAGCAAAAAAGGCTATCAGACAGTCTGCAAGAAGAAAAAAGCAGAACGTCATTTATAAAGACGAAATAAAAAAACTTGTAAAAGAGGCTCGCACTTTGATTTTGGCAAAAAAAATAGACGAAGCAAAAAAACTCCTACCAAAAATTTACAGCGCGTTAGACAAAGCCGCAAAAGTTGGAGTTATTAAAAAAAATAACGCCTCAAGGCATAAATCAAGATTAACAAAATTAATAGACAAAAAAATCTAGGTTAACCCTAGATTTTTTATTTTAATCTCTTTATATTTCGGCCAGCAATAAATCCAAGGCCGTTTCCGGTTCAATTTTTCCCGTTTTAATATCTGAATCTATCTGAAAAATTTTACGATAGATTTTTTTTAGTTCCGGCATCGAAAAACGATTGCACAAATAATAACTTTTTTGAACCACAAAGGGGTGAAGCCCGCTTTTTTTAATTACAGCGCCATATGAATTTGGGGCACCCATTGGGTCATCCTGCAGTTCTTTTATTATTAAAAGATTTCTAAACTGATAAGAAATCATTGAAAGCAAATAAAGAGCGTTATCTCCGTCAGCAATGTGTTTATGCAACAAGCTTAACGCCTGTTTTTTATTTTTTGAAGCCAAGGCATCAATTGTTTTAAAAATATCATTTTCGGCGCTTGGTTTTACCAGCAACTCAACATCTTCTTTTTTTATGACGTCCCCGAATTTAAAATTTGATAATTTATTTATCTCGTTTGCCATCTTCCATAAATCGTTTTTAACAAAATCACACAACAAGTCTAGGGCAGTAGAATCTATTTTTGTGGGGTACCCGTTGGGTCGTTTTGTAAGCTCTTTAAAAACCCACTTTTTAAGATGAGCAGGCTGTAAATAATCAAACTCCTGACACTTGGCATTTTTTTGCATTGCCTTAAAAAATTTAGTCCTTTGGTCTGGAGCGCAATCTTCATAAACAATAATAATATCTTTTGCCTCTTCTAGGTTTTTAATATTTTTCAAAAAATCACCCTGAAACTCCGTATCACTAAAAGCGTTTTTTATTATTATTAATTTCTTTTCCACAAACATGGAAGCAATTTTGAAGTTACTGTAAAAATCATTGAAGTTTTGCTTGCCCTGAGCCGTGCCGAAGGGTTCGCCAACATTAATGTAAATTAAATTCAATCCGGACTTATGGACCTTTTTATAACCCTCAATTATTTCTTCCAATTTTCTCTTTGACCTATAAGAATCTTCGCCGTAAATAAAATAAATCATATCTGGGTTATTAATACCATAATTATTATAAAAAAATAAGCCCGTGAAAATCAACGGGCTCTGAAGTTTTGCGCTAACCATTTTCCGGAGCAACATGAGGCTTTTGTGGCTCTGCGCTCTTTTTCTCTTCCTTTTCTCGAGGCCAAAGGTGTAATTTCTGCATCAAAGCAACCATTCTCGAAACGGCGCTACTTGTGCGCTCTGCCGTCTCATTAACACCTTCAATCTTGGCACCCTGGATGGTCGCGACCTTTTTCAGCTCCTCTCGCAATGTCGCCAGTAGCGCAACGTGCTCTCTTTTCATCGCGTTGCACACTTCAGCAGATACAATATCTTTGCCACGCTCTGCAAACACCAGCCCCGCTTCTTTTGCTGCGGCTTTTTTACATTCTTCGGCAAGCAAATCCGTCTCCCGCTTAATAAGCCTTTCTTCAACAAGCTCCTTTAGCGAAAGTATGGTCCCGAAAATGCGGCGGAGGCGCGCCCTTTCTCTTCTGGCATTAACTACGGCAACCATGCCCACAGCAACAGTGGCAAAAACCGAAACCGCTAAAGCTATTATCGCGATCACCATAGGGATACTCCTCTTATATGTAAAGGTTCGTGGTTAAACAAATACAATTTCTCTTTAACGCCGTTAGATTTAAAAGTCAATAATTTTTAGATTTAATATTCTTTGCGTGAAGTATTTGGCAATGCGGGCAAAAGAATGCTGAACGCTGGCCTACTTTTATCCTTTTTATTTTTTCTCCGCATCGGCTGCATTTTTGCCCCTCGCGCTTATATACTTTTCTTTCTGTGTCAAAATCTCCTTTTGAACCGTCGGGCTTTCTGTAATCTGAAAAACTTTCCCCGCCCAGCTTAACTCCTAATGTTAAAACTTTTTTTATAGATTGATAAATTAATTTTAATTCTGAACTGTTTAATTTTTCAACTCTTTTCTCCGGATGTGTTTTTGCCTGCCATAAAATTTCCGAAACATAAATATTTCCTATACCTGCAATGATTTCCGGATTCATTAAAACTTGTTTTACTTTTCCCTTTTTATTTTTCAAAACTTCTTTAAATTTTATAAAAGTAAAGCTATCTTCCAACGGCTCGGGACCCAAGTTATTAAATTCCTCTGAATTTAATAATTCTTCTGTTTTCCACAACTCAACCTTGGCAAATTTTCTTGCATCTGACAGGGCAAGCATTTCTTTATTGTCCAAAAAAAATACCAGGTGTAAAAATCTGTTATAAGGATCATTTAATAGTCCCGAGCCGCTCGGGACCCAATTTCCAATTTCTAATTTCCAATTTCCAATTAGTAAATGGCCAGTCATCTTCTGGTGAACTAAAAGAGAATACCCTTCGGCGTGGCTCAGGGCAGGCCCATCCGACAAGTCAAAAATGACATTTTTCGCCCGGCGCCAAACTTTTTGTATTTTTTTACCTTTAATTATCCTTTTAAATTCTCCGAAATTTTTTGGTTTTTTGACGATTTTCTCCCAATCAGACCAAACATCAATAAAGGTCCTTTTTAGGACCTTTTTGCTTAGACCGTCTACTGTAGTTTGTACTTCAGGTAATTCGGGCATTTTTATTCTTCGTTTTCTACAATTTTCGGCTTTGATTTATTGTATTTGCCGATTTTTTGCTTAAAAGCATCCAGCTCTCTTCTAAGCTGTCCCGTCTCATCTTTTTTATCTTTTGCATCTTCTTGAAGCTTAGTTGATTCTTCAACCAGCCTCTCTAATTCTATAGTTCTGTTTTTTACTTTCTGCTCTAATGCATTTATTGTTTCTTCCAGCTCTTTGGTTCTAGCTTTTACTTTTATGCCGACAGATTTTTCCGCGTTTAACCCCTGCTCCTGGTTTGCCTCAAGCTCTTCTGCTATCTTATTAAAAACTTTGGCCAGCTCTGAAAGTTCGTCTTTGGTTTCTATATAAACTCTGCTAGACAGCTTTCCTTCGCTTAAGTCGGTTGCCCTGTCTAATATCTTTCTGATTGGAGAAGCAAGATTCTGGCCGACCGCCAAACCGAAGAAAAACACAAAAATAGCAAGAAGCAGAATAACAATATAAAAACTTAAGTTTAACTTATCATAGCCGACAGCTATAAAGACAACTATGGCAAAAATACCGACTGAAATTATGGGGACCGCGATTTTTGACGTAAGCTTAGACATATTTACGAAAATTTTAAATTTTTAATTTTAAATTTTTAATCAATTTTTAAATAATCAAATTTTTAATTTTTAAATAATGGTAAGCGGGCAATTAACGAGTTGAATTCTAATCTTTTAAAAATTTCTTCGACTTGATTTTTATCAAAATCGCCAAATCTGCAGTCCTCAATTTTGAAATCCATATCAACGTCTTTTCTCATTTGGGACAATTCGCGTGACATTAAAGCAGATTCTTTATTTAATTTTAAAGCTTCTTTCACTTTTGGTTTTAAAACAGCGGTGTCTGTTGCAAGCTCTTCGTAAAGGTTTTTTATACTGCCATACTTTTGTATTATTTCCGCCGCTGTTTTTTTGCCTATTCCTTCAACTCCCGGTATATTGTCGGACGGGTCGCCCGTTAAAGCTTTGAAATCCACCATCTGCTCTGGCGCCACACTGAACCTTTCCTCTACTTTCTTTATATCATAAATTACAGTATCTTTTATACCCTTTCCTAAAGTATAAACTTTTATATTTTCATTTACCAGCTGTAAATTATCCAAATCTCCTGAAACAATAAAAATCTCCGTATCATTTCCAGCCAGCTTGCAAATCGTGGCTATTAAATCATCTGCCTCAACGCCTTCTTTTGCAAAAACAGGAATCCTGAAAGCTTCCAAAATTTCTTTAGTAATCGGTATCTGCGAAATAATTCCCGAAGGAGTTGCGGGCCTTTGAGCCTTATAATCCTTAAACATTTCGTGCCGGAATGTCGGCATTTTTGTGTCAAAGCAGGCAACAATATATTCTGCTTTTAAATCATTTATGGCCTTGAATAAAGTTAATAAAAATCCGTAAACAGCCCCCGTTTCCTGCCCGGATTTTGTCATTAACGGCGGAAGCGCATGAAAAGACCTGTGCAACAGCGCATTCGAATCAATAATTATAAGTCGTTTCATTATAATTTATTTTACCATATCATCGCAGTTATACAAAAAAATCCGCGCTTATTTTTAGTCCCGCGGACTTTTTAATACCTATTTCCCCTCTCTTTTTTCTATTTGGGCTCGAATTATTTCCAACCTCTTCATATGATCTTGAAAATAAATATTGTCGGACAAGTTCACTCCAAATTCTCTACCAAACTCCTTACCTCGCTCAACAATTTCATTTTCAGCTTTTAATTCAGCTGCTAGTGGTTTTGCATCCATGTCTTCATACCTTATTCCTTCTTCCTTCCACCCCTCTCCTTCTGGCTCTCTTGGTGTTTCTCCTGGTTGTTTTGCCATAATTTTTATTTAGTTTAATAATAAAATCTTTTTCTTTTAGTTTACCCCCCCCAGCGCCAGTTTGTCAAGCGCAAAAATGTTTAAGACCCGACCTTAAACAAAGTTAGCAGGGTCGGTTACTGAAATTTATTTCTCTTTTGTCTTTGCCGATAAATTTAAAATCTATTTTCATAATATTTTTAGGTAAGACTTTTTCTATTTTTTCGGGCCATTCAACCGCCACGATATTTTTGGGGTTAGAAATAATTTCCGCAAAACCTAATTCCAAAATTTCAGCTGGCTTGTTTATGCGATAACAATCAATGTGATAAAAATGCCCGTCGTGAAAAATGTGCGACCGCACATTTTTCACGACGGGTGGAATTTTAAATCTTTTTTGAATTACAAAAGTTGGGCTTAAAATTTTTTCTTTTATCCCTAATCCTTTTGCAAACCCCTGTAAAAAGGTTGTTTTCCCTCCGCCAAGATTTCCTTGCAAAGCTAAAACCACTGCGCCAGTTCCACGGCGAAGCCCTGCATCGCCGGATTTTAAAAGTTCCTTGGCCAAATTTTCGCCTAATTTTTGCGTCTGTCCCGACGACCTCGTCGTCGTGGATCCTCGATGGCTTCGCCATCGGGATTTATAGCTTGTTGTTATATATTTTTTAGGCATGTGAATTAAATCGGTTGACCCCGTTAGAAGCCTTAAGAAAAATATTTTTACGTAAAAATATTTTTCCGTTGTCGCCCCCTTGAGGGGTAATATTTATCAATTAAAAACGCTCATCAGCCTGTGCATAAAACGGCTTCTAACGGGGTTGACTAAAAAAATTAAATCGAATAGGGTATTATAAACCTATGGAAACACAAGAAACAAGACAACTTATTTCTGATGCAAAAAATATTTATCTCATACCCTCTCAAGAGCCGGAGGCAATAGCTTCTATATTGGCTCTCTTTTATACTTTAAAAGAATTAGGCAAAAATGTAAACCTGATTTTAGACGACCTGCCCGAAAACCTTAAATTTTTGTCCCCATCTCTGGATTTTATTTCTTATCCAAAAAACTTTGTGGTTTCAATTCCAAACAATGTCGCCCAGATATCGCAAATTTACTATAAAAAAAATAGTGAGGCATTAAAAATACATTTGACATTGGAGGATGGCAATATAAAGAAAGATAATATTTCATTTTATTTTGCCGAGCCAAAGCCGGACTTAATTATAACTGTGGGAATTAAAGATTATCAAAAAGAGCTTTCGGAAAAATTAAATTCTTTCGGGTTTTTGCTCGATTCTCTAGTTATAAATATCGATAACGGCCAAAATAATAAAAATTTTGGCAAAATAAACTTAATAGAAAATAAATCCTTGGCGGAAATAGTTATCGGGCTGGCTGGAAACATTAATAAAGAAGCCGCCAGGTGCCTTCTAACAGGACTAGTTATTTATACTGAAAACTTTAAAAATAAAATAACCGCTGATATTTTTGAAGCAGCCTCAAATTTGATGAAAAAGGGAGTTGACTTATCAGAAATCGTAAAAAATGTTAAAATAACCCAATACTAAGAAATAATCATATATTATTTATGGAGGAAGCAAAAAAATTATTAGGGTCTGTCGCCATTTCCCCAAAAGTTATTGAAGAAGTGGTCGCCCAAATAAAAGACATTGCAGGATTTAAAAAGAAAATAGAAGAATATCTTGTTGGAAATGTCACAGAGCTTTTAGATATTATTTTATACGGAGCAATAATTCTTGATGCTTCCGATATTCATATTGAACCGCAGGAAGAAGAGGCAAGATTAAGAATAAGATTAGACGGCATTTTGCAGGATGTTGTTTTTTTTGACCACGATACATACCATCATTTACTCAGCCGCTTAAAACTTCTTTCAAAGTTAAAACTAAACATTGCCGACAAACCGCAGGACGGCAGATTCACAATTGAGGTTGAAGATTTACTGATTGAGGTAAGAACATCCAGCTTGCCCGCAGAATATGGAGAGTCGGTTGTGATGAGGATTTTAAACCCTAAAAGCTTAATCTCTTTAGATGACTTGGGCTTGAGAGACGACCTTTATAAAACTTTTCAAAAAGAAATCACAAAGCCAAATGGAATGATAATTGTTACCGGCCCCACGGGCTCTGGAAAAACAACCACTCTTTATGCTTTTTTAAAAAAGATACAAAATCCTGAAATTAAAATTATCACAATTGAAGACCCAATTGAATATCACCTAAAAGGAGTTTCGCAAACACAGGTTGCTCCGGAAAAAGGATATGATTTTTCAGACGGGCTCCGCTCAATCGTAAGACAAGACCCAGACGTTATTTTGGTTGGTGAAATTAGGGACTTAGAAACCGCAAAAATAGCCCTGCAGGCGGCTTTGACCGGCCACCTGGTGCTTTCTACATTACACACTAACGATGCAGCAGGAACCATCCCAAGGCTTGTGGACCTTGGTGTGGAGGTATCCTCAATCGCATCAGGATTGAAAATGGCGGTAGCACAACGATTAGTGAGAAAAGTGTGTAAAAAATGTTCTATCCCTGCAAAACCGACTGCCACAGAATTATTAGAGATAAAAAGGGGCCTTAAAAATTTGCCGAAAAATGTAAAAATTCCTGATTTCGAAAAAATAACTATTGCGAATCCAAAGGAAGGGGGTTGTCCGATATGTAATTTTACAGGATATAGGGGGAGGCAAGGATTATTTGAAGCGTTTTTAGTTGACTCGGAAATGGAAAGATTTATTTTGACCAATCCCCCGGTTTCTTCAATTAGAGAACTGGCCATAAAAAAAGGGATGGTAACGATGTACCAATCCGGATTGATCGACATTATAGAGGGAAAAACAACTTTTGACGAAGTTGCTAGGGTAGCGGAAGAAGACGAAGAAAAATCATCCGCAGAAGAAGCGAGAAAGGATATAAAATAAACAAAATAAAACGGCTCTAGAGTTGGAGGTACTTTTATGTCTGGGACATAAAGAAAGATTTATCTGAGGAATAATCGAGCCGGAGCAAGATTATCCGAAGCTGAGATAAATCCAAATAAATACCTCCAACCCTAGAGCCGTTTATGCTTTTAATACAAAAATGTTATATTTTAGTTATACCTCTCAATATTTTCAATTATATCACCTTATATAGCTTATGTCAAGCACAATAACAGAAAAACCAAAAAAAGAGGAAGACGTCCTAGATTCTACTTTAAGGCCTAATTCCTGGTCAGATTATGTTGGGCAAGACAAAATCAAAGAAAATATACAGGTAATTATAACAGCCGCCAAGCAGAGAAACCAGAGTCCTGACCATTTATTGTTTTATGGAAACTCCGGATTAGGAAAAACAACCCTAGCATATCTTGTGGCAAACGAAATGGGAAAAACAATAAGGGTCACTTCTGGCCCGGCGCTAGAAAGAGCCGGAGACCTGGCTGCAATTTTAACAAATTTGTCAGAAGGAGATGTTTTATTTTTAGACGAGATCCACAGGATAAACAAGACCATCGAAGAGTATTTATATCCTGCCATGGAAGATTATAAGCTGAATTTAGTTTTGGGGCGGGGCCCGATGGCGCGTACAATGGAATTAAAACTGCCAAAATTTACCTTAATTGGGGCTACAACAAAACCCGGATTATTGTCGGCTCCGTTGCGAAACCGTTTTGGCGCAACTTTCCAGCTTAATTTTTATACAAAAGAAGATATACAAAAAATAATTGAAAGATCTGGCAAACTTTTAAAAATACAAATAGAACCGGAAGCCGTGGAGGCCATAGCCAAGCGATCAAGGTTTACTCCAAGAGTTGCTAATCGGCTTTTAAAAAGAGTAAGAGATTTTGCGCAAGTTAAAAATGTAAGGATAATTACAAAAGACATCACAGAACATGCGTTGGATTCTTTGGAGGTGGACTTAATGGGATTAGATCCAAGCGATAGAAATATATTGCGAGCCTTAATTGAAAAATTTAACGGCGGGCCTGTCGGATTACAATCTTTATCAGCTGCTGCAATGGAAGAAGAAGATACTGTTTTGGATATTTACGAGCCGTATTTGATGCAATGCGGACTTATTGATAGAACCCCCAAAGGCCGAGTCGCCACAAGTTTAGCATATGAGCACCTCGGATTGAAAAACAAAAATCAAAACAAATTAATATAACCAAAAACCGCCCTGAGTTTATCGAAGGACGGTTTTTGGTTTATTCAACTTCTGCCTTATATTCCGCTATTCCCTTGTCATTTCTGACTGCCCATGTAATTATTTTTTTAACTCCTCCTTCGTAGGCTGATTGTCTGGCTGGAGCCATATAATTGCGGTCAACGCTCGATCCAATCCGCGGCACCTGCACGGAAAAACGGCTGTCAGTATGGCTATTAAAAAGCTCTGCCATCTCACAAAGAGATTCTTCGACTTGTTTCGGCGTTTTTTTCTTATTGTCATATAAAAATTTCGTTACTCCGCGGCTTACTTCTTTTGCTGCTCCGAGAAGAAACCTGGGGTCGCACTCGGGATATTTCCGAGCCACCTCAAAAAGCTGGAGATGAGCAAAAAACAATTGCGCGTTTTTGTCGCCTTCTTGTGCAGCCTCCAATAACTCGCTCACGGGCGGTTCATTGATTTTTACATACTCAGGAATGGAAAGGAAATTTACTCCCTCTTCTTTTTTCTCTAATTCTTTTTCCCTGAAAACATCCACCGCTTTTTCCCCGCGTTTTCCTGCCGCCCTGTCTATTGCGTTTTTCTCCTCTGCTGTCACGCCCTCTTCTCTCGCGGCATCACGAAGGGGTCTTTCCGCCTCGGCTGCCACCTCGGCATATTTTTCATCTAACCTTTCATCCTCTTGGTGTTGATTAAATTGTTCTCCCATATTTTTATATTTTTAAATTATTCCTTTATGCTTAGTTTACCTTCTACAACTATTTTGTCAAACACTTTTATTGTATAATTATAAAACATGAAAAAAATTTTATTAATACTTTTCATTTCATTTTTATATCCAGTTTTTATCTTGGCTCAGGATAAGATTGAGATAAACACGGCCTCGCTCTCTCAATTAGATGAATTAACCGGCATCGGACCAAAATATGCCCAAGCAATTATTGATGGCAGGCCATATTCTTCGGTGGACGATTTAGACAGGGTAAAAGGAATTGGCCCTGCAACTTTACAGAAAATAAAAGATCAAGGATTGGCCTGTGTAAATTGTGGCACGGCACAGCCCATTACCCAACCCGCCCAGCCGGTTATCCAACCGGCTACCCCGTCGGATGACGAGGCAAACCAAGCACCTATCACTTATCCTGGCGGTGTTTTTATAAATGAGATTTTGCCGAATCCTGCCGGAGCCGACTCGGATGACGAATGGATTGAATTGTATAATTCTAATAGTACTGACGTTGATTTGTCGGGCTGGCAACTGCAAGACATAACCGGAACGGTTTCAATTTTTACAATTAACCCTTCGGCGGGCTCGGGGCAGGTAAAAATTTTAGCCGGCGGATTTTTGGTTTTTAAAAGGCCAGAAACAAAAATAATGCTAAACAACGATGAAGATGGAATAAATCTGCTGACGCCAGACAACAAAATTATTGATTCTATAAACTATACAAAAGCTCCTTTGGGCCAATCTTATAATAAGGCACCCTCTGGGTTGTGGACCTGGAGCGCAACCTTAACCCCGGGAGCAAAAAACATTATTCCTGCGCCAAAAAACGCGCCTGCGTCGGCTACGTCGAAAGCGCTTCCGGCGGACTTGTCAAATGCAACAAATTCTGTTAAAAATGATGGTGTAACCACGAACCAAGATAGTGGTTTGACAAATCCTTGGTTTTTATTTTTTACAGTTTTAGCTGTAACAATAATTTTAGCAGTAATTGTTCTATTTATTAAATTAAAATTTTCAAACCATGTCAGGACATAGTCATGCAAAAACGGTTATGGCCACAAAAATGGCCAACGACGCAAAAAAGGGAAAAATATATTCCAAATACGGCAGACTGATTACAATAGCCGTGAAAGAGGGAGGAGGCTCCGGAGACCCGCTGACAAATGCTAAGCTTAAGACCGCCATAGAACAGGCCAAAAATGTGAATACGCCCAAAGAAAATATTGAAAGGGCAATTAAAAGGGGCACAGGTGAATTGGCCGGCGAAGCGATAGAATCTGTTTCTTATGAAGGATTCGGGCCCAGAGGGATTGCTTTAATAATTAATGGAATCACAGATAACACAAACAGAACGTTTGGTGAAATAAAAGCTATTTTAAACCAAAATGGCGGAAAGATAGCGGGAGAAGGCGCCGTAAAATGGATGTTTGACGCAAAGGGCGTTTTAACTGTCGCGCTCGACGGCAAAACAAAAGAGGAATTGGAATTACTGGCAATTGAGCTGGGAGCAGAAGACGTTTCTTCCCAGGAAAATACAGTTGATATTTACACAAAACCGGAGGAATTGGAAACAGTTAAAAAAGCGCTGGAAAATAAAAACATAAAAATTGAATCTTCGTCTATAGATATGGTTCCAAAAGAAGAGATTGAACTTTCGGAAAAAGACAAAGAGCAGGCTCAAAGGCTTTTTGAGGCTTTAGACGAAAACGAAGCCGTAAATGATATTTACTCAAACAGTAAAAACTGATCGCTCATGATTATTATCGGGGTTGACCCGGGCTCTGTTATAGTGGGATATTCTATTATCAAAAAAAATAAAGACCGCACACTTGATGTTGTTGATTTTGGATGTATAATCACAGAAAAATTCGCGACAACGGGCGAAAGATTAAAAAAAATACACAAAGAGATTGTAGGGGTGATAGAAAAACACAAGCCGAGCTTAATGTCTATTGAAAATCTGTTCTTTTTTAAAAATTTTAAAACCGTAATGCCCGTAAGCCAGACAAAAGGAGTCATATTGCTGGCCGCCGCGCAGAAAAAACTGCGGGTTTGTGAGTTTACGCCCCTACAGATGAAAATGGCTATTTCAGGATACGGCAGGGCGGAAAAAAAACAAGTCCAGGAAATGATTAAAAAAACCGTTAATTTAGAGGGTTTTGATTTAACAAAAAACAACAGAAAAAAGGACGACGCCTTTGACGCTTTAGGCATAGCAATCTGCGCCGCATTAAAGAGCTATTAAACTGCGAGAAGAGGGTTGTGGAGAACGGGGTATTGACAATAGTTTGTGAAAAAATATAATGAATGGCAATAGAGACAAACGTATTTAAAATTATCGGCTTTTTTAACAAATACAGAGGACAACTGATTTATTAAAAAAGCAAAACAAAAAAAATGGAAGAGGAATTTTTAACCAGGTTTATTAATGAAGACGACGACCTTGAAGACGATAATTTAGACGAAGAAACAGATACAGACAGCGATGAAAGTGGCGATGATGATTTGGTTGTTGACGATGATACTCCGGGAGAGGAAGAAGAATAAAATACGCGCACCCATAAAACAAAAACGCCACCCATAGACGGCGTTTTTGTTTTATGGTAATGTTTTGTGTAAACTGCTCTTGTTTGAACGTTTTTCTTTCACGGAACGTTTTTTAGGAGTATAATATAAAAATATCTATAAATTAAGCTTTCAAAAACGACTTTTTAATACAATTATGAAAATAAAAGATATCAGTGGGTTTGCGAAAGATAAAAGGATAAAGGTTTTAATTATTATTGGAAAATATGCGGCATTTTTGTTTTTGGGCGGATGTTTGCTGTTATTGGCGCTGTTTGTCTACTACACTTGGGGGCTTCCACGTCCTGAGAAGTTTACAGAAACTCCCTTTATACAGTCGACGAAAATCTACGACAGCACGGGCAAGGTCCTTTTATATGACATTTATGGAGAAGAAAAAAGGGAAATAGTCTCTTTTGATAAAATCTCAGATAATTTAAAACATGCCGTTTTAGCATCGGAAGACTCCAGGTTTTACCAACATGGAGGAATAGATTTTGGCGGGATAATAAGAGCCGCCTGGATTGACTTAACTTCCCAGTCAAGAAGCCAAGGTGGGTCTACTATTACCCAACAATTAATAAAAGCTGTTTATCTCACAAACCAAAAAAGCATATCAAGGAAAATTAAAGAAATTGTTTTAAGCATAGAGTTGGAAGAAAGATATTCTAAGGACCAAATTTTTGACTGGTATCTAAATGAAGTTCCTTTTGGAGAAAATGCGTATGGCGCGGAGGCTGCCAGTCAAACTTATTTTAATAAGCCCGCGTCAGATCTTTCTATAGCTGAGGCCGCGACACTAACCGCCCTGCTTCCAGCCCCAAGTCACTATTCTCCTTACGGGCCAAACAAGGCGGAGCTTTTACTCTTAAAAAACACTATATTAGAGAAGATGCAAAAACTGGGATATATTACAGACCAACAATTACAAGACGCAAAAAACGAAAAATTAAACTTTGCCGAAAATACAACCTCTATAAAAGCCCCTGATTTTGTTTTGTATGTTAAAAAATATTTAGACGATAAATATGGTGAGGATTATTTAAAAGAAAAAGGGTTGCGAGTTTACACCACACTGGATTGGGATCTCCAACAGTATGCGGAGCAAACAATAAAAGATGCTGAAAAAACAAACCTAAGTAAGGGCGCCAATAATGCGGCCATGGTTGTTATAAATCCAAAGAACGGCCAAATATTAACCCTGATCGGATCAAAGGATTATTTTGCTGACCCTTATCCGGCGGGTTGCGACGAAACAACAACCAGAAGCTGTTTATTCGACCCTAAGTACGACGTTGCCACAATGGGACAAAGACAACCGGGCTCAGCGTTTAAGCCTTTTGCTTATGCCACGGCTCTTGAAAGGGGGCTAACGCCAAACACTATAGTGTGGGACGTAAAAACCGAGTTTAATCCTAATTGCGACCCAAGTGGGACCGCGAGCACAGATATATACGGCCAAGCCTGTTATCACCCGCAAGACTATGATGGTGGTAGTAGGGGTGCCGTTACCCTACGCACAGCCATAGATTGCTCATTAAATATACCCGCCGTAAAAGTTCTTTATTTGGCCGGGATACCAGAAACTCTAAAAACGGCAAAAAATCTTGGGTTAACAACACTAACTGATATAAATAATTACGGCTTGTCTTTAGTGTTAGGCGGAGGGGATGTTAATTTGCTTGAAATGGCCTCGGCTTACGGAGTCTTTGCGGCAGATGGCAATTACGTCCCTGCAATAAGTATTTTAAAAATAGTAGACTCCGCCGGCAATATTATAGAACAAAACCAGGAACAGCCGACTAAAGTTTTAGACAAGCAGGTTGCAAGACAAATTAATGATATATTGTCTGACAATAATGCGAGAGCTCCAATCTTTGGGTCCCACTCACCATTATATTTGCCGGGGTACCAGGTCGCGGCAAAAACAGGAACCACACAAAACTTTGTTGATGGGTGGACTATGGGATACACTCCGTTTGCTGTTGTGGGGGTCTGGACGGGCAACAACAATAATACTCCGACAAAAGATGAGGGTGTTGGAATTGCAGCTCCTATGTGGAATAAGGTTATGCAAAAAATAGTTTCTTCAACCCCCGCTGAAAGTTTTACTCCGCCAGATCCGATTACAAACAGAAGCCCAGCTTTATTGGGGCAAATACCGGCAAACGACGGTCATACTATTTTATATTATGTTAATAAAAACAATATTTTGGGTTCACAACCAGAAAATCCCCAAACAGACCCTCAATACTCTTCGTGGCAGGCGGGGGTAAATAATTGGCTGAAAAAAACAGGTCAAACTCCAACATCAGCCACGGAGTGCATGGCGGGTGATCTTTATAACTCTGTAACCGGAACTTTATGCCCATAATAGTTATCGCTATGCGGATTTAATGGGCATCACCACATAAATATAACTTGCATCTCCTACTGGCCTCAGTATACAAGGCCCCTCTTCTTTACTTAAATCAAACATAATTTCTGAACTTTTGATATTTGCCAGTCCATCGATCAAAAATTTATGGTTAAAAGAGGCTTCTATCGGCTCCCCCTCTATTTTTGCCGGTATATTAGATTGGCTTTCCCCGATATCTGGGTCTTGGGCAAATATTTGAACCTCTTTGTCTTGGGGATTTATTTTAATTTTTATTTCATTAATTTTACCGGAGAAAAGCGACGCTGTTTTAACTTGGTTTAAAAATTCATCCCGCTTAATAATAACGCGTGTTTTAAATTTTTTAGGAATAATTTCTTCATAATTTGGATATTCCCCGTCTATTAGCCGTGAAATAATTTGAATCTGAGGATGTGCCGCCTCTCTCATTGGAAGCTCAAACATTGTCTGGTTGGGAGAAAAATATATTTTTAGTTTTCCCTCGGAGTATCCTATGGGCCCGCTTAAAATATTCATTAGCTCTCTGGCGGGTTTTTGCGGTAAAATAAAAGAAATGTCTTTTGCTGGGGCTTTATTTGGGTTGTTTTCTAAAGTAATGTTTTTTTCAGCCAACCTAAAACTGTCCGTAGCAACCATTTTTATTAGGTTTTTTGAAAAAATAAAATAAATTCCCGAAATTTCTGGCCTTGATTGCGAAGGAGAAGCAACATCCACTATTTGGGACAACCCTTGATAAAAAGCCCCATTATCAACCTCTAAATACTCTATATTTTTAAACTCGGGAATTAGGGGAAATTCCTCCGGGTTGAACCCCTGAACTTGGTTTTTAAAATTTTTACACTCAATATATAGCCCTTGTTTTTTTTCTTCTAATATAATTTTTTCGTTGGGCAACAAAGAAACAAGGCTTGAAAGAAATTTGGCCGGCACTACTGCTTTGCCGCCTTTTATAATTTTAGTTAATATCCATAATTTTATAGCGGTTTCTAAGTCTGTGGAGCTTAAACTTAAAAAACTATCTTCTGTGTTTAATAAAACATTGTCTAAAATAGGCAAAGATAGGTTTTTCCCAATAATTTTTTCAATTATACTTAGGCCATTTTTTAGGTTTTCTTTTAAAATTTCTACTTTCATATTTTTATCAATTAATAATTAAGTATTTAAATAAATAAAATTATTGTTATTAGTGGTTTTATTTTTAATGGTTTTTTAAAAAAGATAAGTATAAACAGAAATATTTGTTCGGGAAAATTTTTGTGAAAAAGTTGGGGACAACCCAATATAATAAAAAGTGTAATTAATTGTTTGTTTTGCCGACGGAAAAATTATTATATTTTTTAACACCATTTATCCACTATATATTCTCTGTTTTATTAGGTTTAATTCTTCGGTTAATTTATTATTTTCTTCATTCTCTTGCAGGATTTTTTTATAAGCATAAATTGCGGTGGTGTGGTCTTTGCCACCAAACTTTCTTGCTATGGCTGGAAATGAGTATTTTAATTCTCTTCTTAATAAAAACATCGCGATTTGCCTTGGTTTTACGATCTCCTTTCGTCTTGTCGGATCAAATAAACTTTTTTCTTCCAGATTATAAAATTTAGCGACGGTTTCTATTATTTTTTTATAGTTTGCCACGTCAAACGGCGAAAAAACAAAACCCTTAAGCAGTTTTTTAACAATTTCTATGTTTATCTCCTGGTTAATTTTACTGTAAATTAATATTTTATTTAAGGCCCCCTCTAGTTCCCGAATATTTTTTTTAACATTAGTGGCGATATAATCTAATATGTCTTCGGGAACGTCTGTGTTCTTTTCTTGAAGTTTTGTTTTTAGAATAACCAATCTTGTTTCATAGTCCGGCAAACTCACGTCTGCAATCATCCCCCCTTCAAATCTGGACCTCAATCTTTCCTCCAGCTCTGCTATAGCATTTGGTGGCCTGTCTGAAGAAAGAATTATTTGTTTATTTTTTTCATATAAAGAGTTAAAAACATGGAAAAATTCTTCTTGGCTTTTATTTTTGCCGGCGATAAATTGAATGTCGTCTAAAATTAAAACGTCTATGGGCGCCAGGCTTGCCTTAAAAGATTCCATACTGTTTGTCCTGATGGCAGAGACAATGCCGGAAACAAATTTTTCCGAGGAAATATATTTTACTTTTTTCTTTTTTGCCTCGTCGTTTATTTTATTCCCGATAGCCTGTATTAGGTGTGTTTTGCCTAATCCGGTGCCACCATATATAAATAGCGGGTTATAAGTGAGCCCCGGATTATCGGCTACGGCTAGGGCGGCGGCGTGGGCTAATTCATTAAAAGATCCGACAACAAAATTATTAAATGTATACCGGGGGTTAAGGTTGGTTTCTTTATTTACTTTAAATTCCTCAAATTTTAATTGCACTTCTTCTTGTTTCTCGCTATTTGAGGCCACTTTGGCCGGGGTATTTTTTGATAATTGAGGTTTTATAATAAAATCTAAATCCTTTATGGAGTCATCTATATCATGCAGGGTTTTTAAAATTAATTTATTATATTTATTGCTCAGCCACTCTTTAGAAAAGGCGTTGGGGACCGAAATTATTATTTTTTCATTCTCCTTAGATATAATTTCAGTGTTTTGAAACCAAGTGGCAAAATTAGCCATAGATATATGAAACTGCATTTGTGCTAAAACTGACTGCCAAAGCTCTAAATTATCCATAATTATAAGCGAGAGAAGATTAAATTATTTTTTATATCAACCAAACGATGAATAGTTAAAATTATCTGTGTAATCTGATAAATTGTTTCCAGTAAATACATTTTTCTCTTTTATTGAGTCTTTGTCAAATAGAAACAAAATAGAGAGAGGTGTTATTAAACTGTGGATAACTTGTGTGGTTCGTTTTAACGAAGACGCACAATAGAACCGAAGCTGATTTACAAATTTACTAATTTGCGGCTTCGGATACTAATCTTTTCGTATTTGTATATTAGTAAAAGATTTGTAAATTTGTAGCCCGTCGAGCTTGTAATTTTCGGTTTTTTAAACTATACTAATTAATATTATACTTAATTAAAAAATACATACAATGAGCTCAACATATAAACCAAAAAAGAAGAAAAGAGCCAATACGCACGGCTTTTTAAGAAGAAAAAAAACAAAAACCGGCAGGCAGGTGTTGCAGAAAAGGAGGAGAAAGGGAAGAAAAAGAATAGCCATATAAAAACTGATGCTACCCTCAATTAATAGAATAAAAAAGAAAAAAGACTTTGAGGCAATCTTTAAGAAGTCAAAAAGTTTTAAAAACGATATTTTCATTCTAAAAGTGGCAAAAAATACCCTAGGATTGAACAGGTTTGGGTTTATTGTCAGCTTAAAAATATCAAAAAAAGCGACAATAAGAAATAAAATCAGAAGGAGGTTGGCAGAGGCGTTTATGGCTAAAGGAAAAAACATAAAACCGGGGACAGACTTAGTTTTAATCGCTTTACCTGGTATAAAAGAGAAGGACTTTTCAGCGATAACGGGCGCCGTAAAAGACGCCTTGGTCGGGGCGGGGCTCTTCAATTAAACAAAAAGAAAAAATGTTTGAATTTGTAGTAAATTTTTTTTATATTATACTGTACCAACCTCTCTTTAACTCTTTGGTGCTGCTGTATAATTATGTGCCGGGGCATGATTTTGGCATAGCCATAATACTTTTGACTATAATTATCAGATTTATACTTTACCCGCTTTCAGTAAAAGCTGTAAATTCCCAAAGAAATCTTCAGAAGCTTCAGCCACTGATGAAGGAAATACAGAATAAATATAAAGACGATAAAGAAAAACAGGCAAAGGAAACCTTGGCCCTATATAAAAAAGAAAAAATAAATCCTTTTTCGGGCCTGCTTTTAAGTCTTATACAAATACCTATATTAATAGCGCTTTACAGGGTATTTTGGAGCGGATTAAACCCAAAAGAGCTCTCTGTTTTATATAGTTTTATTTCAAATCCCGGGAATATAAATCCTTGGTTTTTATATATAATTGATTTATCTAAGCCCAATTTAATATTGGCTATTTTTGCCGGCGCGGTGCAGTATTTCCAAACAAAAATGCTGCTTCCTAAAAATGTTCCAAGCGCAGGTGGACAAGGCAAGGGAGCGGATATGTCTCAAATAATGCAAAAACAAATGACATATTTTATGCCGGTATTTACAGTGATAATACTTATAGGCCTGCCGTCTGCTTTGGGGTTATATTGGACAACGAGCGGATTATTTTCTATAATTCAGCAGTATTTAATTTTCAGGGGAAAAAAAGTAGGAGGGGTTGAGGGGCGCCCCGTAAAAACATAAAATATGTTAGAACAAAAAGACATAAACAATATTAAAAGGGCGGTAGAGGAATTTTTTGAGAAGATGACAATAACGGTTTATAATATAGACGCCGATTTGTCGTCCGTAAAAAAAGAGGCCCGAGACGGGCAGGATGTAGTCGAGGAGAACATAGAGGTTATTAATTTAAATATAAGGATGGATGAACCTCAAATTTTAATTGGCCAGCAAGGGCAGACGCTTTTTGAAATCCAGCGACTTTTACGAGCCATTTTAAGCAGAAGATTACAAGGGGTTTTTTATCTAAATTTAGACATCAACGATTATAAAAAACAAAAAACAGAATATTTAAAAAATACAGCTGTAGAAATGGCTAATCAGGTGGCCCTATCTAAAAAGGGAAAAGAGCTTCCGCCGATGTCGTCTTATGAAAGAAGGATTATACATGCAGAATTAGCCGGGAGGACAGATGTTTCCACAGAAAGCCAGGGCGAAGGTCCCGACAGGCATATTATAATAAAGCCCAGTTAGAAACAGAAATAATTCTCTAAATAAAAAAACCGCCTATTTTTATGGGCGGTTTTTTTATTTAGATTATCGGGACAATGGTCACACAATTTGGGACTACTCCGCCGTGGTTTCTTATTTCATCCCACTTTATTTGCAGGGGTCCGGTTTTATTTATGTCGTCTGGCGTAGGAAATTCTTGGCACGAATCGTTCATAACACTCTTACACGTTTCCCCAGGACCGGCATAACTGAGTAAAACAAGATAATCTTTGCCTATTTTTATAGATGAAATATTTTCACCGCTAAGGGTCGGGCACCTTCTGCCGTCACTGGCGCATTTTCCGTCTTTATCATATTTTACGCAACTCTGTTCTTCTTCGGGCACGCCACAATTATTTTTTGCGGGAGAGGATGCGTCGCAATTACCCCCCATTGTAAAAGTTAAATCATCTAATTTTTTTATATAGAGGCCATTGATTTGAGAGCTTGGGACATAAAAATATCCTCCGCAATCGTTAAAAAAAGATTTATGGTAAAAATATACCCCGTCGCCGGAAGGGTCAAAATTGTATTGATAAACAGATGCGGACGAAGCCCCAATTGGGCTTGGTTGACAGCCGCTTGGGTTGATGTACTGGCATTTTCCTTGAAAATTTATTGTCTCATATAAAATTGATACATAATAAGTGTCGTTATCTATGTCTGGTACGTTTTTTGCAGAATTTACTTTTTTTCTCAATGATGGCCCCAAATCTTTAGCGCTTGATGTATAAAGCTGGGCTTCTGCACCGGAGCATCCGGCGTTGTTATATAAATAAACGCCCGGAATTTGTTTTACTGCCGGAGCCGTTACTTCTGCGGCCGGTAATGGCGTTGTGGAGAATGCTTTAAGTTGGGGGTTAATAGTGGTTATAATTAAATATGTTGAAACTAAAATTAGCAAACCGGATATTGCTCCCGACACCCTGTCTTTTGCGGCTCCCAGCAAGTCAGATTTTATCGGGGATAAAGCATACATTACCCCGGCGATAGCCAAAGAAATAAAAACAGCGGCAACGCCGACAAGCATTCCGGCATTAAATAAATATATTGCAAAATCAGGTAATTTTGTTTCAGGAGTTATGGTTTTTCCGGCTATTGTCGGATAACTTTTTACTTCTAACTCCGCCGCCAAAATTTTGTTTGTAGAAAAGCAAGAAAAGTTTCCACATAAAAAAACCAGGAAAATAACAGCGAGAATAAATTTTTTATATTTTTTTATCATTGTTAATCTTTTTTTATTTCGTCGGGATAATATAAATATTTTCAACAGTATACCTGGCCGCGACAAACGGTTGCATATTCAGATTGGCCGCACTAGCGCTAAAAACCTGGCAATATCCCGCGCTATATAGGGCGACCAAATAATTTCCCTTAATATTTATAGAGCCGGGCCCATATTGGAATGTTCCATATAAACCCTTATATTGCGGTAGTGTTTTTTTAGAATATCCGCAGTTGTAGGAAGAACCGCCTCCTCCAAAATTCAGGTCGTTGGCCTCTATTTGGAGGATGCCGTTTATTTTATTGTTGCCGACCGTGCAAAAACCTTCTCCCCTGTTTTGCGCTCCGATATTGTATCCATAAGCTTCGCTATAAAAATCAATTCCAGTTCCACTGGGAGATGTATTATTATTTTTATTCAACGCAAAAATATCAACTGCATAGGCGCCCGTGCCAACCGGTTGGCAACCTTCGTCTATAATGGGCTGACTGCACGGTCCGACATTTTCCAATCCGGCTACGTTGTGAAAAATCACGCCGTAATAAATATTATTTGTTTTGTCGTTAATAATTTTAATTGATTTTATTTTTCCGGCAAAGGCGCTGTCTATATGGTCTTGCGAGGAAGTATTTGGGCCCGAGCTGTCTCCCGCGCAGCCGAGCTGTGTATAATAATAAACGCCCGGAATTATCGGCACTGCAATAGCTGGCGTCTCCGGCAATGGAGTCAGCCTTGGGGTTACAAGCGCAGGATTAATTGTGTACATAATTAAGTAAGCAGTCATTATTAAAATTAGCCCCAAAATAGCGTCTTTCATTCTGTCTTTTGAATTGCCGGCCAGTTCTGTGTTGTCGCCCGATATTATTAGGCCAACAGCTCCAATAACAAAAGAGATAAGGGCAATGGTCCCGCCAACAGAAATAGCCCAAGAAAAAATAAAGGTAATATATTTAGGAAGGTCGGGGTTGTCTCCCAATCCCTTGAGCGGAGACTCTAATGTTATAGCAGAAGCAAAAGCGGCGCTTGAAAAAAGAAAAGCGTTAGAAAAAGAAAAAAATAATAAAAATTTATTCTTCGCCATATTAATTGGCCATTATTTTGTGGGGATTATGTAAACAGAGCCCCTCTTGTCGCCAGCCTCGCCGGCTTGTGCACTAATTTGTTCAGCGTCTAAGTTTTCAACATCTTTAATAAAGGTTTGGCAATCCGCATATTCGGAGTAGGGAGAAGATAAGCCGTAGACGGCAACCACATAGCTTCCATTTATTTTTATAGACCCGGGACAATCTTGGAATGTTTCACAGGCATTTTTAGAACAATCTATCCCCTCTTTATTGCCATCAGCGTCAGCAGACTTAGTGGAATCACATTTGTGTTTATACGCATCCAGTCTGTTAATATTTGTATAATCAAATTTTATATTATAAGTGTACAATTTGGTGATATTAGATATCTCTGTGTCTGTTATTATTTTTTTACCAGCATTAGCTCCCGTAGTCCAGCCGTATGCTTCACTATAAAAATCCACTCCTGTCCCGAAAGTATTGGGTGTCTTTTTATTTATTAAAAAAATATCAGCGGCAGAAAGGTTTTCCATGCCAGCACTAAAGTTATAACATTCTGTGGCATCTGTAACTGGGGAGCTGCAGACACCACCGTTTTCAAGCCCGGGAGTTGCGTGGAAAATAGCGCCGTAATAAATGTCTTTGGCCGGGTCATTAATAATTTTAATTGATTTTATTTTCCCGGCGAAGGCACTATCTATATGGTTTTGGGAAGAAGTATTTGGTCCAGAGCCGGTTCCTTTACAGTTGGACTCCGTATAATAGAAGACGCCCGTAATTATCGGCGTTGCAATAGCTGGCGCTGCCGGCAATGGGGTTAGTGTTGGAGTTTTAAATACAGGATTAATTGTAGTTAAAATTAAAAGAGAACAGAGCGTTAATAGCAACCCCATAACAGCTCCCTTCATTCGGTCTTTTGCATTAGAGCTTGCCTCGGTACTGTCGCCCGATATTATCAAACCAACAGCCCCCACAATGAAAGAGATAAGAGAAAGAACCCCGGCAATGGAAATGGCCCAGGAAAAAATAAAGGTAATATATTTAGGAAGGTCGGGGTTGTCTCCTAAACCCAAATTCACTTCCATTGCAGAAACGAAACAACCACCGCGAAAAAGAAAAGCGGTAAGAAACATTGAAAATATTAAAAATTTATTTTGCGTTGTTGTACTTTTTTTATGTCTCATATTTTTTATTAATTTTTAATTATTGAACAGTAGCTCCCTGAGAGCCAGAAGTTTTTTGATATTGTTGGCAACAAAACCAATTATCCGTTAAGGGTGTATCAAAAAGGTTTCCCAACTCTTTTCCATAACAATAAGAACTTATATCTTCGTTGTTAAGTGTTGTTTGGCCTGTGGTAATTGGAGATATTAATTCGTCTTGAACCCTTGTGCAGTTTAACAGTCTGTTCTTTGAGTCGGAGCTCCTACTTGTCACACTACAATTATTTGTTGTTTGCCTTGAATAAGTTAATTCTTTCATAATATCGCTTCTGGGCTCTTTAAGCATAGCCGTATAAAAATCTATAAAATCAAGTTTAAATTGCCGATAATAATCCCAAAGCTCCGCCAAATAATCCGTAATTTGCTCACACGGGCTTCCTTTGCACGGATCAAGGATACAACTACAGTATGTATTTCCCTTGTCATCATTCCATTGGCCATATTGGCAATCGGTTTTACAAATTGGATTACTATTTTCAAATTTTGCGGCGCACCTACAATAATCTTGTACCGGGTTTGTGTCTTTTGCTTTTCCTATTATATACATCTCGGTAATCATATTTTGGATACTATTTTGCAGTTTGCCTACACTGTTTATTAAATTGTTGGCCCAATTTTCTGCGTTATCAACTGTTTGGCCAACCGGTATTTCCAACTCGCTGGGACAAACCTTTTCTGTCCCTATCGGCGTTACTCCGCTTTTTTCTCTATTTGGGTCTAACCACCAGTTATCCTGGCAATAAAAAGTTAATGGATCATCATTTTGAGAATAACTATTACACTGAGGCCCAACCATTTGATAGGCGGAAAACGGCTGTTCTGTTGTATAGTAATTATCTTCGCCCGCAACCTTTTGGAAACTTTCTACTGGAATATAAAATTTTAAGGCCGTGTCTATCTGGTCGCATGGGCAACCCGGGCAATTAGAAGATGTTGGGCATTTTGCGGTTTCAGGATATATATCTTGGCATTTTCCACCACCAGTCAGTGAGGCGTATGGGTTTTTGCATTTTTGGCATTCGGGGTTTTCGTAAAAGAAGGATGCGGAGTTATCTCCGGCTGAACACTTGCTGAGTCCGGGCGTAGCGCAATCCGGGTAGCCGGCATATTCATTAGACCCGTTTTTGCACAAATAAGCATTATTAATGCAGAAAGCTGTATTACCTTGGTCAGTAGTTGAGTCTGCGCAATTTTTAAATCCTTGTCCGCCAAATAAACAAACATCGGCGTTATTTATAACGCACTGTGAATTATTTGCGCTTTGTTCTTCGCAAAAATCATACTCATTAGAACACGCTAAATATTTTTTTTCGCAGTCGCTTGCCTTCCCTCCCTGGCAGGCAGTTAAGCAACCTGCGAAAGTTTTGGTATTCGATGGGTCCGGGGCAGCCGGGCATGGCCTTTCTTGGTAAGCCTCTTTGGCGGCTTTATCCAGGCACACCGTATCATCTTCTGCGCACTTGCCGGTTTTTTGTTGATAAAGCCCGACAGCATTGTCGCTTGTGTCCGGGCACATATCATTGCACGTTTTTAAACAGTTAGAATTATTATAATTAAATCCTGCGCAATATTTTGATACGCTTATCGGCTTGCTTGCTGCGGGGTCATAAAATGTTTCCGGGTTGATTGAAATAAGCCGTTGTGTGTTGTCTGTGGTCTCGCGGGTTTTAATAAGGTCAAGATAAGGCATTGCCATATAGCAACTGTTTAATGTGTGCTTTGCCCTATCCAGCTCATTTTCGTCGGCTTGGATTTTACTGTCTGTTGGCCAATTAGCTATTTTTTCTTTAAAGTATGTTTCTTGCTGTATAAGATTTAGTAATTTCCATTTGCTTTGGTCAATTAATATAATTGTTTTATTGTCTATTCGAATTTGTTTTTCAACCCAGCCCGGTATGCCATAACACGGAGTTTGGATTTTTCCATCATTAGGATTTGGGCACCTGAATTCGTCTAGTCCTTTATATCCTCTTTCCTCGGTCAAACAGGCTCCGGCGGCGCCGCTGCTTGAACCGACATCAACAGACAAGAGTATATCTCCGTGTTCGATCTGATTTCTAACTCCATCGGGGCAACAGTCTTTTGTCGGTGGCTTACAGGCGCCACCTACGCAAGCCCCTATACACGCACCGGGGACATATCCGGGGCAATTATTAATTGCATACGGCGTTTTCGTTGTAGAAAGGTCGCATCCGCCGTTTAACGGGTCGCAGACAGGATCGCATTTGCCCACGCAAGAGCATTGGTTCATCAGTTTAGTTATCTCGTCGGACAGCCCGGCGATTATTTGTCCTTTTTTTTGGGCGCCGTCGGCCAGTTGCGTTAAACAGTCTGCTCTGTCGTGGTTTAAATAAGTCGGGCCGGATATATAGCATTTGCCGCTGTTTTTATCGCATGTTTGTCCTTCGGGACAACCGGAAAAAAATCCGCAGTCCCCTGTTATTATTTTATCTCCGGCGGCGGGATTTCCTTCCGGGTCAAAGCCATAACAATTCATAGTCCTTGTTAAAAGATTTTCAGTTAAAGTCCCAATAGGAATTTCTTGGTAGGTGGCTGTCGGAATGCCGGATTGAGAAGGGGTGGCATTCTTACTGGAAGAGTTAATGCCGGGCAGTGATAAAACCCCCATTTTACAGCTGGTTAGGTCGGGATTAATTGTGCGGGCGATTAAAATCGCGCACACGGTTATTAAAAGTCCAAGGATTCCGGCTTTTATCCACTCTTTTGCTTCGCTTGTAAATTTCCCTCTCCCGTAAGAAACCAAATAATAAATTCCGCCAAAAACTATTGAAAGAACAGCTATAGTAACAGCTAAATTCATTGCCAAACCGAGAAGATAACAGACATATGCGCCAATGTCCGGTTTATTCCCTAGTCCCGGTAGTGGCACTTCTAAAGCTAAAACAAAACTGGCGTTTAATAGAAAAACGCAGTTTAAAAAAAGAGCCCAGAAAAATTTTTTACAAAAGACCATCGCCCTGTTGCGTTTTTAAAATTTTTTAAATTCCAATATCCAATCCTATGCGGATTCTAAATTCCTTTTCACAGCCCTGTTTTGCATAACTTCTTGAGGATTAGTTGTGATTATTTGGTTTTCAGTCTGGCTGGCAACAACCGCCAAATAAACGTGTTTTCTTCCGGCAAAAAACAATCCTTCTCCGACCGCCGCCTCAATCAATAAATATTTTTCTTGTTCAGTTAATTGGAAAGTTTTTTGTACAACATCAATATCAGCCGAAGATTGTTTCATTAATAATTGCAAAGACGAGTTTGTGATAATTGCCCGGCCGTAATCAGACCTCATAAAGTCGGCTACGTCCTGGGTGATAGTTGTAACTCCCAGCCAATATTTTCTCGCCCTTTTTACTAATCCAAAAAGGAAAGAGGCTCCGTCGTCAGACTGCATCAGCCACCACGCCTCATCAATGACCAAAATTCTCTTTTTCAACTTTGACCTGACCATATTCCAAATATACCTCATAATAATATATAGGGCGATCGGCCTTAATGATTCTTCCATATCTCGTATCCCAAAAACAACAAAACTTTTTTCTATGGAAATATTCGATTGCTGGTTAAAAAAATCAGAAAAAGTTCCTTTGGTAAATTTTTTAATCCGATTAACTAAAGATCCTGTTCCCGTCATACTTTCCAAAATTTCCTGGAAGTCAGACATTAAAGGAGTATTATTAGCCCATGTTTTTGGGTCTGATTCAGAAGTGATATCTCTTACAGCATAGGTTTCCGTAAGCGCTTCATCCAAAATACTGTCCTCTTCGGGCGTCAACCCGCCCAGCATAATTCTTAAAAGTCCGACCAAGTTTATCACATTAGACCTTAAAATATCTTCCGGGTTATCGTCCGGGCCGGGAAGAGGCAAATCAAACGGGTTTAAATGGTTTGGCGAAGTTAAAGAAATTTTTAAAAATGCTCCGCCCACCGCATCCGCCAAAAATTCATACTCATTTTCCGGGTCAATAATTATGCAATCAACTCCCTGCATTAAATATCTTAAAATTTCCAGCTTTATCGCAAAAGATTTTCCGGAGCCGGATTTCGCAAAAACCACCATATTAGCGTTTTCCAAACTGAATCTGTCAAATAAAACCAAAGAATTATTATGCCTGTTGACGCCGTATAAAATCCCTTCATTAGAGCTCAAGTCAAAAGAAATAAATGGGAAGCAAGTTGATAATGGGCCTGTATCCATTGGAGTGTGAACTTCTATCAAATCCATACCGTAAGGGCTACAGGAAATAAATCCTTCTTTCTGTTTATACAAAGCCGGTTTTATATAAATTAATCTGGATTCAAAAATTGACCTTAATGTAAGTTCCACGTCTTTTAATTCTTTTTCTGAATTTTCATAAACCGTTATATAAAGCCCGAATCTGAACATTTTTTCCTGGGCGGTCATTAAATTATCTCTAAGAGTTTCAATGTCCTGATATGCTGTCTGTAGAGCGGGATCTCTAATCAGCCCCTTTTCTTCCCTTTCTAAAACCTCTGAAGAAACTTCTGTAATTTTTTTTCTTAATTTTTTTAAAATCAGCTCCGAGCTTACAGGATGTATAAAAAATGAAATATCTACTGGAGTGTTTAAATCAATAACCGGAGAAAACCAGCCCGTATTTAAATATCGGGGATAAGAAAAAACAAAAAAAGATTTAGCGAATCTTTCCCCCAGTTTTATGTGGTCTTGAGTTACTCCAATATATGGCGGAGCGATAATATCCCTTACATCAAACTCCTCTTCCTGAAAAAGTTTTTCTTCCGCCAGATTTTCCTGTTTTTTTCCTAAAAGATTGTCTAAAAATTTCATAAAGATAAAAATATAAAAACTATTTTAAAAGCTCGGGTAGGATTTCCGGGTAATATCCGATCTCGGCTTGGTCGGGGTGGTGTATCGCCCAAAAAAGTTCTATGAGTTCCGGTGTTGTTAATGGCACAGACTCTAATCCACATCTTCTCAGCCCCATTGATAAATATTCCATTCTCTGCCAGAGCTGGGTTTTGCATCTTTGGAATTCATCGTCTTTCATCGGCTGATTTTGTGGGGTCGCGCCCGGAAGCTTTAAAAAACTGAATTGTTTTGACATTCCTTTCATGCCTAATATTTCCATCAAATTATATGGGACGACAACATAAAAGTTTTTTGTCATAACCATATCCCCCACAACCATGTTTTTTATAAATTCTCTGTAAGAAGCTGTTTGTTCCCTTAATAACGAGTTGGTTTGTCTCTCTTCCAAATCTTTTAACCCGTCTAAATAAGGAGTAATATTTATATTTCTTGATTGGATAACTATCTGGCAGAAAAAATCTAAAGAATTTAAAAAACTTTGGAAAGCATAAATTATGGCGGTTTGTTCTTCTTCTGACTTCAACGCAAAATTTATTGAAGAGACCATTAAAATTCCCCTTATAGAATTATTTTTCAGAAGCAAAACTCCCTCCCTTATATCTTGTATTTCTAAAAATGCTTGCGTGGCTGATTCGGCCATAGTAACCTTTCTTTATTTTGTTTTTAATTCTACTTGTGTTTTTATTCTTTTCAGTTGGCTTGTCTGGGCCTGCAAAACAGGGCCTTGTTCTATTTTTCTAATCTGAGTCCTTTGGATAGGTTTAAACGGATAAGGAGACTCTGCTTTCTTCCAAACATAATTTTTTCCGCCCATCGAAAAACCAATCGCCCCTAAAATCATATTTAAAATTGGCACACCGTTTATTGTTGCAAAGGCGAGTATCCCCGCTCCGGTAAAAAGCAATAAAGCCACCATATAAAAAATAATCTTTGGTAAAATCCAATATAGAAAAAAGCAAATAACGCCGGCTCCCACCAGATAGAAAAATTGTCGGAAAGATATAAAGAAAGCAATTTTACTTTCTTGCTCAATAAATTGTGGTATAGGATATTGTTCCATAATATTTATAAGTTTATTTATTATACCATGCATAAAAAAGTACAGACAACAACAGTTCTCAACACCTTGACAAGGGTGTTTTAATATGATATAATAAATATAGTAAGAACATTGTAAAAAACAGCGAGTGCGGGTGTACCGCACAGCTGTCAGCGCAATATTAGGAGAAGACCCATGAGTAGTTTATTTACAGCTTTTCTGTGGAACTTGTTACTGGTGGTCGGAGTCCTTGTAATCGGATATTTGATTGTTTTGGGGTTGGCCAGGACCAACATCCTGTTCACTCGCGTTGAACAGGGCTGGTGCAAGATCATCCTGAGGTGGGGAAAATATGCAAGGACAATTGGGCCTGGCTTGCGATGGTTCGGAATTCCCGGCATGCACACTTTTTACCGGAAAAAGATGACGTTTTTGAAGAGCATGACCGAGCCGGACGGCACACCTAAAGCCGAGCCCCATCCCCGCGAGAATGAAAAGGACGGGGGTATTGTTGGTAGTTTTAAGACCACTCGGTACCCCTACGCCCTTCCCTTCAAGGACGAAGAAGACAGTCGTGCGCTACCCCTGTCAGGCGTTCTGGCGGTGTTCGGCGTCATAGAGGATTATAGGGCAGCCTTTTTTGACGCAGATGATTGGTACGCCGAAATGAACACTAGAATTCTGGCGTGTTTCCGCGACCTTATCGCCGAGATTTCGTACGACGACGACATCGTCGGACGAGACACGAAAAGAGAGCAGGCCCTAAAGACCATTAGTGTGCGGCTGTGGGAAGAGCTGAATTCCGAACAAAACGGCAACCCTTCGATACTCGATGAGTTGTATGTTGCCGCCGGAATCTGGGTTGAGTCAGTGGTGTTGAGAAGTATTGACCCCCCAGAAGGTTATCGGGCGACCACTCTCGCTCCCTACATGGCGCAAAGGGCGAAAGAGGCTGCCAAGTATCAGGCAGAGACCAGTGCCGTGTTGTTTAACGATACCAACCTGGCCCTGAAAAAGTGGCTAGCCAGTCACAAGAACGCCACGCAGTCCCAGATTGAAGCTAAGCAAAACGAGCTTCGCCAACGGGCCCTGGCGAAGACCAACGGTTACCAGCAGATTGATGTTAAGGGCCTCGAGAACGCTACCACCGCGGTCGTCGGCGGAGGTGGCGCGGGCGTTATGGTCGGTGCCGGCGGTAAAAATCCGCAACCAGCACCGGGCCAGGGTAATAAAGGAGGTAAAAGACAAGAAGACAAGACGGATGAGGAATTGGCGGAAGAATTCAAAAAGCGTAGGGGAAAATATCCTCCGGGATATAATCCCGCCACGAAGTCTTTCGGCAATTCATAGTAAAAGGGCGGGCACAATTTGTGTCCGCCCGTTTTTTTTTATTTTTTATCCAATTGGTTCACGGTATCTGTCGAGTCCGCTCTTTTTTGGCAAATTGGTTATGTCCAAATCTTTTGTTTTGCCACGAGAATTTTTATCAGGTTTTTTAGGCATAATAGACTGCAGGTTGTTTGTTTGTGATACTTTAGTATTTTGGCGCTCTTCTTTTAACAGCTTGCCGTTCTCTTCGACATCCATAAAATCCGGCATTTTTTCTGTTTTAGCGACAGTGCCACCTTGTGGAGTTTTTTCACCCCAAAGCTTTTCTGCCATTTCATCTACAAATGCAGGGTCTGATAATTTTTCTTCAGGGATTTTTTCTAAAAACGGCACAATATTTGTTATTATCTCATTAGTTATTTGCTTCGCAACATCTCCGGAAACCCCCAAATCTTTTTGTAATAAACTCGGTAAATCTTTTTCAGATAAATCCCCTGCGGCTAAATTTTTTGCTATGCCGTCAATAACGGCTATTTTTGCCGGTTTTTTTTCTGTCCCTCTTTTCTCGTATTCCTCGGGAGTTTCTTGCAGAGTGAATTTTTCCATTATCTTATCAAGCGCTGCATCTGCTTTGGCGCTAAAAACTATACGTATTTTGTTATCCATAGAAATTATAAATTAGTTAAAAAAGATTATGGCCTTCCGCCCGCGGGGGGTGGCGCAGGTGGCGTAGGCGCAGGCCTTCCGCCGGCAGGAGCGGTGCGTCCATATAATGACCCACCTATCAATCTGCCCAAAGAATCTGCAAGCTTATTTAATCTATTCGCTTCTTGAGTGTCTTGAGCTCGCCCCGCCGCTCCTGCGGCGGCGCGTATCGCCGGTTCAAAACTGGAAAGTTGGTTTTGTGTTGCCCCGGGCGCTAATCTGGCTTTGCGTATATCTGAAGTGCTCATCTCTGAAACCAGATTTGGATCCAGGTGCCTTCCTTCAACTCTGCTCCATTGTCCCGCAGACATTCCTTTATGTACATTTTCAGAAAGTTGGTTTTGGCTAGCTCTGTGCGCTTCTTCTGCTGTGCCACCGCGCGCCAATACCTCCTCTCCGGCCAATTGATAGTTCTTCTCACGGGCTTTTTTGCCTATATCTGTGGCCCCCATACTCTCCGCGCGTCTAAGTTGTGTGTGTGCTGCACTCCAGTTTGTTGTCCCGTCAGGGTTTCTAAATGCTTCATGCAAATCTCCTGCTTCGTTTACGGCCATAAGGGCTGCGGCGCCTTTAAATCCTCTATCTCTCCTCGCCCGCCCCTGTATTCTTTGCATAGCACCAGTATCGCCTCGTGCTTTTGCGGCATTATATTCGGCAGTAACGCCCTTTGCTTCAGTATCAACGCGGGAGTTTTCTTTCATCGCAGTGGTTCCTTCACTGCGCAAGCCAATTCTTTCCATCATCCTGCCGGTGGATGAACTTATTGCCCGTCCTACGTTAGACACCCTGTTTCCTGTCATTTTGTCTGCTATTTTGGCGCCTCTCTTAAGTGCCCCACCCGCTGCTCCCAGCGCAAGCCCAGCCGCTCCGCCCGCTATTCCCATAATAGCGCTAGATACCATTGGTGCCACAGAGCTGACCATTTTATATCCGATAAAAAGGAAGATAAAAGCAACAAACAAAACATTAAAATCTACGGCACCATTTGCCGCGGTCATTATGGTCACGGCTAAATAAATAAAAAACGCAGCGCCGACTCCTATAAAAGACCATTTAATAAAATTATCCGACCACTTAGTCCATAATTTTTTTGTTGGAGGGAATATCCAAAAAGCAAAAGCCAAAGGAGACAGTATAAAAAGCACAGCAAGTACGGCGTATCTTGCAGCGAGTAAAAGAGCCATGAGTGCAAGCGAGTAAGCTGCTATTATTTCAAAGATAGCTACGCTAGCGCACAAACCTAAATATGCCGCTGGATTTATCGCCGAGGTAGTTGCACCCGGGCCACCAGGAGCACTTTTTTTTGTATTAGCCGCCACATCAATTTCTTCTCCCTTGAGCGTACTTGCCGCATAATCGTTGATAGTAGCAGATAGACCAATAACCGATTCGCTGGTTTTGTTTCCCCCCAGTAAACCATTCATTGTTATGTTCCCAGTGTCAATAATTAGCCCACAAAACAAGCCTGAAAAATTAACAAAAAGAGCCACAACTATTAATTTCCACAAAAGCTGTTTTGCTGCGTATTCTCTAATTCTCAAACTTGTGGCCACGCCCACAACGATAAAACCTAAAACAATAAGCATATCAGCAATATTTCGAACCTGTGCCCATGCTAATTTAAATGTTTCGTTTCCTGTAATGGTCTGCTGGTTGAATGACGGGCTTGTGACATAAGATAAAAATTGAGAAGCATATTGAAAAAGGCTGCTTGCGATTGAGATAAGAAGCGTTCCAAGTCCAACAAGTAAGTCGCTAAAAAAACCCTGTGTCCCAGATTTAATGTCGGATTTGACTGAATAATATCCCCATACGGCTAACCCCGCAGCGACTACACCAGTAATAATCAGGGCGGTGCCAGAAATCACAAGGCCACGTTCTTTATTTTCGGTATCAAAAATTGGCGATAAAAAATCTTTAAATTTTCCACGAGTTATGTAATATTTTATCAGTATATTTTCAGAAAAAGATGAGACTTTTTTCGTAATTTTTTTAATCATATTCTATATTAGAATAATTATATCATAATTAATAAACAAAGCATTAACCTCGATTAGATGGTGTTTTTAAAAAATTTGGTAAAAACCTATTACTTATCTTCAAATATTTATCATAATCAGAATTTGTCTTTCTTGTTTGGTTTTCCTCAATCATATAATAAATATAAAGGCAAACGTGATTTATGCATGCCAAGATAAATAGCGCCGGACTTAATAGGCAAAGGGCTGTCCCGAAGGTTATAAAAAAGAAGACATAGTATGAAGGATGGCGGATATATTTATATATTCCTTGGAGCGGCTTATTACTTTTTATAGTTATGCAGCTTGGAAAAGATTTTTCAAAAAAATTAGCATATGTAAAAAGAATAATTGATAAAAGGCAGAATATTATTCCTATTATAACAGATGTTGTAAGCCAAAACAATTTATAATTTATCAGTCCATTTTCGGTATTAAATATAAGTATGTTCGATATTTTCTGGAATAAAATATAAAAAGATAGTATGGAGAACACATAAAAAGGAACAGTAAAGACCTCTATTAATTTACTTGGTATAAACTTGTTCATCCTCACGTTTTGATATCGTGAATTTATTATATAAATAATCCAAGTAACTAAAACAAATACATATAAATAAAAACTAATACCGATCATATTTATTTATTATACCACAAGTTTGTGGGCAGCGGCCAAGGCCAACTAGTAATAAAAAAATCCGCAGAATTATTTTTCTAGCACTGGCTGAGAAATATAATATCTTTGGATTTTGATTTTGTCGCTAAGCGCTTAGCGTGCATTACTTGGGTTTGGGCTGGTTATCAATAAAAGCCTGCCGGGATTGTTGTATTATTTGTTGCTCGTGCGTCTGGTTGGAGGATGCCCTGTATTCGTCGATAGCGGGAAGTATAAAGGTAGGCAACAGATATAGAAAAATCACGAACGCTAGACCAACTAAGATGACAACCGGGGAACTTACTCGTTTCTTGTCTAGCAAAGCCCTCGTTCTGTGAGCTGACATTTTTTGCGATGCGGTTAGCATGTTCAACTCCTTCTGAAAGTAGGTTGTGAAAGTTAGAAATTATACAATTTCTAACGCACTACCTTTATTGTGCGCTCTTAAGGGTGTTTGTCAAGTCTCCGCTTAAATTAACCCAGTCTTGTATAGTTAGGGTCTCTGCCCTCTGAATAGGCTTTATTCCATTTTTCTCTAGCCACTCAGTAACTTTTTCTTTACTAATTTCTAGTGTTTTTGACCCTTCGACACGGCTCAGGGCAAGTAAATTATTGGCCAATTGTTTCCTGGGCTGGGAAAAACCGGCTTTTACAACTTCAAAAAACAAATCAGTCGAGACGTCGTATTTTTTGTGAGGTATTATCTTTATAATTGCAGAATCAATTTTGGGAGCTGGCCAAAAACAGTTTTTTGAAACATATGAAATAATTTTTGCATCAGCATAAAATTGTACGGATACTGCTAGTAAACTCATATCTCCTGGATTCGCGCAGATTCTTTGGGCAACCTCTTTTTGCAACATTAAAATCATTTCACTTGGCGGATTGTCGCATTCCAAAAATTTTCTGATTAACGGCGAAGTTAAATAATACGGGATGTTGGCAACAAGCTTATAATTTTTAGGAAGTTGTAGCTCTGTTGTTAAAATATCTCCCTGGATGATTTCTATATTTTTTCCGCCAGAGGCGGATCCGCCTTGGGCGGAAAAATCTTTTAATGTCTCTTGGAGGATTTCAACCATTGTTTTGTCTTTTTCTACGGCAATCACCTCCCCCGCCATTTCTGCCAATTCTTGAGTTAAGGTCCCAACGCCCGGGCCCACTTCTAAAATTGTGTCGCTTGATTCTATATCTGCCGCCAAAATGATTTTATTTAATATGGCCTTATCTATTAAAAAATTTTGGCCCAGGCCTTTTGACGGCCGGGTTTCATATTTTGACAAGAGTTCTTTTATTGTTTTGGGAGAAATTAGGTCCATAAGTGGTTATTTATTGTGTCATTATAGCATAAAACGAACGGTGCATAACTATTTGACTTGCGGCCTTTAAAATGGTAATTTTAAATTAATTTGTTAAAACTACTTACTAAGGCTCTAACAAAAATAAAGGAGAGTTGCCACCCGGCTAAGACTGTGCGCGGGGGCACCAATCAAAAAAGGCTATTGAAAAATCCTTTGTTTTATTTTGCATTAGTTTCTGTTGTTTTGTTTTGGGGAATGTGCGCGTCTTGTGGGAACTCGGCCGGCGCGGGAAATCTTAACGGCAACCATGTTGCTTTTTTTAATTCATTTTTTAGCAAGTCGGGCGGCCTCAACGGTGACAACTTATTTTTTAGTAAAGCCAGCGCAATTGCGTTAGAAACTCCGGATTTGAAAATAATACAAAATAATACCGTGGGCGGGATATCGGCTCCCTCAATTGTTTCGGGAAAAACCTTAGGAGATGTGTTTGGTGGAACCATCCAGGATAAAAAAAATGTAGCTGATTATACGGTACAGCCTGGAGATACTTTGCAATCGATTGCAGACGCTTATGGGATATCGGTTAATACATTACTCTGGGCAAATAGCCTCACAAGTTCTTCTGTAATTAAAGTTGGCCAAAGTTTAATTATTTTGCCCACAGATGGAGTTTTGCATGTTGTAAAATCCGGGGACACTGTTTCGGGAATTGCGCAAACATATAAATCGCAGGTAAATGATATTATTTCTTACAACGATTTAGCCACTCCGGACGTTTACATTGGAGATATTTTAATTGTACCGGGAGGTACAATGCCCAAAGCGAAGGTGGCAACTCCTATTATAAATAATAACCAAGTTCCTCTGGCCAGCAATTATTTTATATTCCCAACTCAAGGAAGAATAACACAGGGGCTTCATTATTATAATGCCATTGATGTCGCAAATAGTTGCGGAACGTCCGTTTATGCGGCGGCTTCCGGCAAGGTGCAAAGGGCCGTTTACAACAACGCTTGGAATGCGGGTATGGGAAATTATGTTACAATTTTGCATCCTAACGGCACAGCTACTTATTATGGTCACCTCTCTAATGTTTTTGTAAAACCGGGCGACCCAGTTACTCAAAGCGACAGGATCGGCTTAATAGGCAACACAGGAAACGTGGTCGGTGCAACTGGATGCCACCTGCACTTCCAGGTTATTGGAGCTACAAATCCTTTGGCGAAATATCCTGTCGGAACAAAAATCCATTATTAATAAAATAAAAACAACCCCTTGATAAGCTCGGGGCTGTTTTTATTTATTGTTATTATTTTTCATTGCACTTTAAGCAGGTTTTTGCTTCCGGGCAGACGAGCAGGCGATCTTCTCCGATTTCTTTTCCGCAAACCTCGCAGATTCCATAGACCCCTTGTGCCTCGCCCGTTTGGCTACGGCCAAGGGCAATTTTTTCTAAAGCAGTGCTCACATTTTTTAGTTTTAATTCAAGGCTATGCTCTAAAGAAAGTGCGTTGTCGTATTCTTGGGCGTCGTCAGCCGCTTCTTCTTTGTCTCCGTCTTCCCTGTTTGGATATTTTGCGTCCCAATTATGTTTTGAGTTTGGGTCCTCTTTGGCAAAACTTTCCAGCTCTTTTTGTAAAGATTTTTTCTGAGACTCTAATTTCTCTTTTAATTCTTCGATCAGCTGTTTTTCCATTATATGTTTTTTTTATTTATATTTTTATAATTGTTATTTTCTGCGGGGCAACGGAACTGGCGGAATCGAAGGCGACCGTGCGCCTGCTTTAGGTATTGGCACTTCAATTATTGGCGCTGCGGGCATTTCTTGTTGTTGCGCCCGCTGAAATTTTTCTCTTGACGAACTTCCCACGTCCTGCAAAAATTTTCTTCTTTGTTCTTCTTCGGCTTCGCCCGATTTTAATATTTTTTCTCTTACACTAACCGGCGCCTTGCTTAAGTATCCTCCATCCTCTGTTCTCTTCTTTGCTGACGGCGACCATTGCTGCCTTTGTATTTTTTCATTTTGTTGCGCCCTTGCCACTGCTAAGACTTCTTTTCTGGCAACTTGATCTTGAGCCAAACCCCTTCTTTTGTCTTCTTCGCGCGCCATAACGGCAGAATAAATTTCCCTTAGCGATTTATCTGTGCCCAAAACTTTGTCCTGAAGCCCATTTTTTTCTATGATATTTTGCTCTGAAAACCCGTCTATCTGGCTTACTTTTTTGTCAGTATCTTCTATTTGTTTTTCCGCCTCCCATCTTTTTTTCTCCACTTCTTGTATTTTTTTATCCAAATCCCATCTTGCTTGTTCTAAACCTTTTCTTTCAGAAGCGATAGTTGTTGTCTGCTCTTTTTCTGTGATAACTTTTTGTTCTCCTTCCAGCTTTTTTTCCTGCTCTAAAATTTGGCTTAACACCTCTTGCTGTCCGCGTTTTAAGAGCAGTAGTTTATTTTTTTCTAATTTGAGCGCCGGCTCTTTTTCTTTGTCTATTGCGTCAATCTGTTTTTCAAAACCAAGCCGTTCTGATTCGAGTAAAAATATCTGCTGGCGTTCTTGTTCGGTGGCATAGTTTTTTAGATCTTTTTCGGCAATTCTTTCTTGCCCTTCGTTTCTTTGTAAAACGTCATCTAGCCCGGCCTTGTCAGCCGCTGCGGTTTCGGCGTCTTTTATTTCCAATTTTTTTTGTTGTTCTACCCTTTGCTCTTCTAGCGTTTTTATTTTAACAATTTTATCTCTTTCTTTTAACGAATCAGCCTCTCTCAATTTTGAGAGGTCTTTTTTCATCGTCCTGATTTCCGCCCGTTTCAGAAATTCCTTAGCTTGTGTTTCTTCGTCTACAGTTACCATTGTTTATATAATGTTGCTTTAATTCGTAAATTTAAAAGTGGAAATAATACTCTTAACAAAGTCCTGTCCAGCCCGTATTTTTTGATTCTGTGCCTCTAGCTCCTGTTGAGTCGCCAGTTTGCCATCTGTTGCTCCGTGAACAAATTGTATGTCTGTCCAAGTGGCATTGCCCTGTAAAATATAGCAAAGATTATTTTTTAATACGCTGTATTGCGACACACTGTCTCTTTTACCTCCCATGGCAGCGTCTCCAAAATTAGCAACATGAAAAACAGTTCCATTTATTTCTTGAGTTTCTATAATTTCTGCGCCCTGGGCATTTAGATTTTGTTTATAGCAATTATTAATTGCATTTTGGCCGTTGGCTACATAAAAAATGACAAAAGCATCTCTTGATTCCGCATTTGGAATGGAGACAGTAGTTATAGTTTTAATAGCAATTTGATATGTTCCGCCATACCATGTTTCATCCTCATTATTTTCTGTTAAAGAGGCTGTTGTAGGATATTTTATCGAAAAGTTATATCCACTATTTGTGTATATTTTCCAGCCGCCGGTTAGATCTGTTTCACAGGGTTCTTCCCATACGCGTAGACATTTTTGTTTTATTTCGCACCAGGAATAACCGGCGGCGGGCAAGCATCCGTGGCTGTCTTTATCTCCGCCAATTAATTGTTCCTGCTGTTGCGCAATCGGTTGTGTTTTTACAAAAAAATATTGATACGCAAAAACTCCGCCGAAAAGAATTAAAATTGCGGCGATAATTGTTATAATCCCCCTCGAAGTTGAAACGTGTTTTAAAAGTATCATGAGTTTATTTTTAATTTTATTTTTATCTCTTTAAAAACCCTTTTTTGAGTTCTTTATTTTTTTCCGGCTGAAATCCCGCATCAATAGCAGATAAATTTATTCTGCCAAGCTCATCTACCGCCATTACTTTTACCGGAATTACGTCTCCTTCTTTTACAACGTCGAAAATGCTTTGTATTCTTTCTTTCACAAACTTTGAAATATGTACCATTCCGTCTGTGCCGGGCAATATTTCTACAAAAGCTCCAAAGTCCATAATTTTTACAACTTTTCCCTGGAATACTTCGCCAACCCGAACCTCTCTTGTTATCCCCTTTATCCAGTCGACTGCTTTGTTCACTCCTACTTCATCGACTCCGGTAATAAATACCATTCCCGAATCTTCAACATCAACAGTGACTCCGCATTCTTCGATTATCTGATTTATCATTTTTCCTTTAGGCCCTATAACCTCGCCAATCTTGGCTGGGTCTATTTTTAGAGTAACTATTTTTGGAGCATAAGGCGACAGTGATTTTCTTGGTTCGGGAATCTCTTTCTTTATTATATCAAGTATTTTAAATCTTGCATCTTTTGCTCTGGCCATTGCCTCTTCCATAATTTTTTTGTCGATGCCGTCTATCTTAACATCCATTTGAATTGCAGTAATTCCATTTCGAGTTCCAGCCACTTTAAAATCCATATCTCCATAGTGATCTTCTGGGCCTTGAATGTCTGTTAAAACTTTATACTTTCCAGATTTTTCATCTTTTGCCAAACCAACTGAAATTCCGGCAACAGGTTCTTTAATCGGTACTCCTGCGTCCATTAACGCGATACATGCCGCACACACTGAGGCCTGTGAAGTTGAGCCGTTTGAAGAAACAACCTCAGAAACAATTCTGATTGTGTATGGAAATTTTTCCACATCCGGAAGTATCGGCAATAATGCTTTTTCAACCAAAGCTCCGTGTCCAATTTCTCTTCTTTTTGGCCCCCTCATTGGGGCTGTTTCTCCTGATGAAAATGGCGGGAAATTGTAGTGGTGCAAAAATCTTTTCTTGCCCACAATTTCCATGCCCTCCAATATCTGCTGGTCGCCGGGCCCTCCCAAAGTTAAAATAGAAAGCACTCTTGTCAAACCTCTAAAAAACACACCCGATCCGTGGGCTCTGGGCAAGACCGCAACTTCGCAAGACAAAGCTCTTATCTCTTTAGAGTTTCTGCCATCGGGCCTGTAATCCTTTTCAATAATATTTTTGATAATTATTCTTTCAATCTCTTTTTCAAAATATGCTAATACCTGTTTTTCTTTTCCTTCTCCGGGATGTTTTTCTGCCACATATTTTATCAACTCTTCTTTCAATATTTCTGTCGCGCCGAGATTTTTTTCTGTTTTTGGAGCACCATTTATTGCTTTTTCTAATTTGTCGCCCAAAAATTTTTTTATTTCACCGGCAATTTCCAGCTCAACAGCAGGCTCAAAAACATCTTTTGTTTTTCCTATTTTTTTTACCGCCTTAATCTGGACATCAATAATTTCTTTTAATTCTTTTTTGGCAACTTCATAGGCCTCCAAAACATCTTTTTCCTGCACTTCTTTAGCCCCCATTTCAATCATATTAACTAAAACTTCGCCATCCCCTTCGGCTCCGCTCAGGGCGGGCCTTTCTATAGCTGCCAAAGTTAAATCCATCGTACTTTCTTTTCTTTGCGTATAGTTTGAATTAAAAACCCACTCGCCGGGGTGCCCTTCGGGCCCCTTAGTTATTCTTATCGCTCCCATTGGTCCATTCCACGGAATGTTTGAAGTTGCTAAAGCAAATGACGCTCCAATCATTCCTAAAATATCAGGGTCGTTTTTTCCATCCCAAGACAAGCAGGTAACAATAACTTGAACCTCTTTTTTAAAGTCTTTTGGAAACAGTGGTCTGATTGCCCTATCAATCATTCTTGCGGTTAAAATTGCTTCTTCTGTGGGTCTGGATTCTCTTTTCATAAACCTTGAGCCAAATATTTTTCCTGCCGCATAAAACCTTTCCTCGTATTCAACAGTCAAAGGAAAATAATCTATGTCGGGTCTTGAAAATGGAGACAAAACAGCGGTTACTAAAACCTCTGTTTCTCCGCAACTAACCAAACAAGAACCAGAGGCTTGCTCGGTCCAGTTTGTAGTCTTAATTATGACGGGCTTTTCGCCCACCTTTATCTCGAACGTATCTTTTACTGCCATATTATTAACCTTATTTAACAATTCATTTTCTACTGCAATTTTCATCTTTGAACTGCAAATTTATAATTATTCGTCGGCGTAGCCGTTGGCTACAACCTCCTTATAATTCTAAATTTTCGTTTGCAAATCTGAAACTTTCGCTACGAAAAGAATTATTAACTAAGGTTTTTTGCGAGCCGTATCAAGATACGAAATATCATACCGATTACACCAATGCTTCGACCTTGCTCAGCATTAGTATGATTGGTATGTTATTTGTATATCGCTACAACTCCTATTATTATTTTTTATTCTTTACTTTTTTAATAAAAATTTTGATTTATATTAATGTTTTTGGCATAAATTCCAATACTTCTGAATTTCTGATAAGAATTGTGCGATTGGTTGTAAAAGTTAATCCTTTGTTGGGGGAATTTTCAAAACCAAGGTAAATGCGTTTTATTTTTCTTTTTTCTAATTCTTTTATTGCCGGCTGAAGGTCGGAATCGGAGCTTGCGATAATAGCCGTATTTAACGTTTGGTCACAGGCAAGAGAAACCATATCAACCGCAATTCTGACATCGACACCTTTTTCCCTGAATAATAGAAATTTATGTCCTTTTGGACAGCCTGCCTCGTTTCCTCTTACGTGTCCAGCATAAATTACCTCAAATTCTTGCTTTTCCAAATTAGTTTTCAATAATCTTTGTTTTTGTATAAGTTCTGCAGATTTTTCTTTTGTTTCATTATGATTTATAATTCTTCCTATGTAAAATATTTTTTTATCCACTTTTATTCCCGACAACACTTTATTTAACAAACCCGCAAAATTATAAGTGGATAAATCAACATCTTTTTTAATTGCTTCAATTTTGCTGATAAAGTTACGTCCATCTATAAAAAGTATTGTTTGCATAAATTAAAACCCCAGCGGACCTTGCGGCTGGCTGGGGCGTTGCTAAATTAATGTTAGCATACTATACGCCCGTGTCAATAGCAAGGTTAATTTATTTTTTTAATAAAAATTTGGGGAGGCCTTCGTCTAAATCAATAAACTCGTCGGCGACTTCTTTTAATCTTGCGGAAGTTGTTCTGCCAAATGCCATTACTTCAATTCTTTTCCCCTGGTTCTTTAGATATTCAACCAAAGCGATAAAATCTCCATCTCCCGAAACCAAAACAATCACATCTAATCCCGGTGCGGTTCTGATGGCGTCGATTACAATTCCAACATCCCAGTCGGCTTTTTTGGCTCCGCCATACCATTCTTGTAAATCTCTAACCCTTGTTTCAATTCCAATTTTTGATAATGCATCAAAAAACGGCGCTTCTTCGCCGGTTTTTGTCCTAACCACATAACCAAAAGCCCTGATGAATTTTCTTCCTGCCACTGCTTGTTTTAAAACCTCCTGGTAATTAACTCGTGAATGATAAAGGTTTTTTGCAGAGTGATATAAATTCTGTACATCTATTAATACTTCTACTCGTTGTTCTTTTGGTTTTGGCTGCATTTTATTTTTTCAAGCCGATTTTTTTGATTATGGCTAAGTACTTCTTTTCAGAAGCTTTTTTTAAATAAGCCAGCAATTTTTTTCTTTGTATAACCATTTTAATCAAGCCCCTCTTTGAGTGGACGTCTTGCGGGTGTTTTTTTAAATGCAAAACCAGCTTATCTATTTGTTTTGACAATAAGGCAATTTGCACATCGGCAGAGCCGGTGTCTTTTTCGTCTTCCGCGACATCCTTTATTATTTTTATTTTCTCTTTGGTAGTTAAAGCCATTTTCTATAAATATGAAAGCGCTTCCGGCGCCCTCGTTAATCGTTTAATAATATGTATAATATACTCTATTTTTGTTTTTTTGTAAAGTGCCCCTACTCAGAATCGGACTGAGATAGGCTGCTTAAGAGGCAGCTACTTTACCATTAAGTTATAGGGGCAAAATTTAGCTACGGGGGTAAATTAAAATAGTGAGGTTAGCTTATAAATATAGCTGATAGGAGTGGCCCCTATTGCGCCCAAGATAAAATTGATTATCGCTTTTGAGCCCAAAGCCAGGACCAAACCGATAATTCCAGCCCAAAGAATTTTTTTGCCAAGGCCAAACCAGCCGGGGTCGCCCGCAGAAATCATCATAAAAATCGCTCCGACTAAAATTGCTATTGTTGCCAGCGGTGCAGCTATATATTTTACGATGAAGTCGTAAATTTTTATAATCATAGTAAAAAAATCTGTTAATTTGCACGCATCACTTCCGTCTGACGCGCAACCACAATTTACTATTCCGCTTCCATCTCCGCAAGCAGCTCTTACAGAAAATGGAATAAAAATTACTGATAATAAACAAAATATAACTACTGTAAAAAATATTTTTTTAGTGTTCATATATATAGGCCTTGTGCCCTCGGCAGGACTCGAACCTGCAGACCCTTGGTTCGAAGCCAAGTATGATATCTTCACCCCCACACCAAAGTTTTTTGTGCCCCCAGGAAGATTCGAACTCCCAACTTTTGGTTCGAAGCCAAATATGATATCCATTTCACTATGGGGGCGAAACTTTGGTGTGGGGGCAAGCTTTCACCACGGGCACACAATAATTAAAGATGTTAATAATTTATGCTTATTTTACCTAAAAAATTGAAAAAACACAAGTTTTAAGCTAATATGTTTATATATGGTAATTCCTAAAGAAGTAAAATTAATTATTGAAAAACTACATAAAAGCAGCCTGCCTGCCGGCAGGCAGGGTTTTGAGGCGTATATCGTGGGCGGATGCGTACGCGATTTTTTGCTGGAAAAGGAGCCAAACGACTGGGACGTTACAACTAATGCAAAACCCGAAGAAATTCAAAAAGTTTTTCCAGACAGTTTTTATGAAAATAATTTTTTGACTGTTACCACCAGAACAGAGAGCAAAAATCCAAAGTTATCGGAAGTCGAAATTACAACTTATAGATTTGAGGCAAAGTATTCTGACAAAAGGCATCCAGATGAAGTAAAATATGCAAAAACTTTACAGGAAGATTTGAGCCGTCGTGATTTTACCGTGAACGCAATGGCCATGGACGGGGAAAAAAAGCTTGTAGACCTGTTTGAAGGACAGAAAGACTTAAAAAATAAAATAATCAGAACTGTTGGAAATCCGGAAGAAAGGTTTAATGAAGATGCTTTGAGAATGTTAAGAGCTGTAAGATTTGCTACAACTCTGGGATTTGAAATTGAAGGAAGAACGGCAGAAGCAATTAAAAAAAATAGCGTTTGGTTAGAAGCAATTTCAAAAGAAAGAATAAGAGATGAATTTGTAAAAATAATTATGGCAGATAACGCGGCTGACGGAATAGAATTGCTTAGAGAATTAGGGCTGTTAAAATACATTGTGCCAGAATTGCTGGATAATTACGGAATTGCGCAAAATAAGCATCATATATATGACTGCTACTGGCACGCAGTAAAATCTTTAGAGTATACAGCAAAGAAAAATTTTAATATGTATGTTAGGGTTGCTGCCCTACTCCACGACATTGCTAAGCCAAGAGTAAAAGTAGGAGAAGGCGAAGAAGCAACCTTTTACAATCATGAAATTGTGGGAGCCAAAATAACTTTCCAGATTTTGAACCGTTTAAAATTTTCCAAAAAAGAAGTTGAAAAAATTACAAAGCTTGTAAGATATCATTTGTTTTACTACAATGTGGACGAGGTGGGAGAATCGTCTGTAAGAAGGCTGGTTAGAAATATGGGTCCGGAAAACATGGAAGAACTTTTGCAGGTAAGACAGGCAGACAGAATTGGATCTGGTGTTCCCAAAGCCGAGCCATATAAATTGAGACACTTAAAATATCTGATTGATAAAGTTTCTCAAGACCCTATTTCAGCTAAAATGCTGAAGGTTAACGGAAGCGATATAATAGAACTGTTAAAAATAAAGCCCGGGCCAAGAATCGGCTATATTTTAGATGTGCTTCTGGGGTATGTTTTGGACGACCCTAAAAAAAATACCAAAGAATTTTTAGAAGGCGAAGTTAAAAAACTGGGAGAACTGTCAGATGCAGAACTTGCAAAGTTAGCTGAAAAAGCAGAGAATGACGTCCAAGACTTAGAAACAAAAAAAGACGAAATGACAAAGCAAAAATATTGGGTTAAGTAAAAAACGGGGTATAGTGTAACAGTAGCACGAGTCGTTCGGGACGATTTAGCCTGGGTGCAAATCCCAGTACCCCGACAAAATATTATTATTTATTTTTTTATATTTATTATGAGCAAACTTTCATTACTCGCCGAACTAATAGTAGGTTTAGCAATTATTTTTTTTGTACCAAGGTGTATAAAATGGATGATTGATTTTAGAAAAAAGAGCAACTCGCAAATTTTAAAGTTTGCAATTAATTACTGGCAGTGGGTGTTAGACAAGAAGGTTTTGCAATTGCTTGGTATAGTGTGGATTGTTTTAAGTATAATTATTTTTTTAGTACAAAAATAAATTTTGGGCCTGTAGTAAAGTGGTATTACGCGGCATTCGCATTGCTGAAGCGCGAGTTCGATTCTCGCCAGGTCCACAATTCAATCATTCTAAATGACCTCTTTTTTATTTAAGAAGAAAAGTAAAATTCACGGCATTGGCATTTTTTCTAAAAAAGAAATAGAAAAAAGTTCGGCGTTTTATGTTGTTCCAGCAAAAAATATTTTAGATAAGCCAAAATCAAGGTGCGCCCACATCGGAAAAAATAGGTGGATTTCTGATAAAAAAGTTTTGAATTTTATTAATCACTCGTGCAACCCAAATTCAATTTTGGATACAAAAAAAGAGCCAAAACTCGTTGCTAAAAGGAAAATTAAAATTGGCGAGGAGATAACCGTGGATTATAACAAAACCGAAAAAGGCGGCAAAAAAATTTCATGCAATTGTGTGGAGGAAAATTGTAAAAAGTATTTTTTAAGAATTGAATAAAATGAAAAATAGTAAACCAATAATCGGGATATTGGGTGGTATAGGGCCGGAATCTTCGGCAAGGTTCTACGAAGAGCTTATAAAAAAAGTTCAGGAAAACGGAGTTAAATCTAATTTAGATTTTCCACACATTATTTTAGAGAGCATACCAGCGCCAGAGTTATTCATAGATGGGGCAGATTTAAGCATATATAAAGAAGCCCTTATAAATCTTGAGAAGGCTGGTGCCGATTTTATTGTTGTAGTTTGTAATACTTTTTACACATTAATCGACACCTTTAGAAAGGTTGCAAACGTTTCCATAATAAATTTAGCAGAGGAAGTTGTAAAAGAATTAGAGGGGCGGAGAGTTAAATCTATTTTAATTCTTGGGTCAAGGAGAACAGCAGACATGTTTGGCAAATTATTGAAGATAAAAATTAATAAGATGTCTGGTGAAGATTTTGAAACCGTAGAGAATATCATGATGGAATATAACCGCGGGGTAAGAAAAGAGGAGCAGAGAAAAAGATTGTTGAAAATTATTGAAAAATATCCGGGCCAAAAGTTTTTGATTGCTTGCACGGAAATTTCAATGATTTTAGGGGGTGGTAAAAAATATTTAGATACATTTGATATTTTATTAAATGCAACGATAAGCAGGTGGCAAAATAAGTAGATTTATTTTCTAAACTTATGCCAACGGAAAAATCGCAAAAATGGTTAATTGTTAAATTATGGAAGAAAAATTAAGGCCAAAAGTTGGAGTCGGAATAATGATTCTAAATAATAACGGCGAGGTTTTACTTGGAAAAAGGCATGACGACGCAGAAAAAGCGTCCAGCGATTTGCACGGCGAGGGTACATGGACAATGCCCGGCGGAAAACTGGATTTCCACGAAACTTTGATTGAGGGGGTAATCCGCGAAGTTGCAGAAGAAATTGGAGTGGACATTCCCAAAAAAAATTTGGAAGTTCTTTGCGTGCAAGACGACATGGTGCCGGATAATCATTATGTAACAGTAGGTTTTATTTGCAGGAATTTTGCAAACGAGCCAAAAGTTATGGAGCCGGAGGAAATAACAGAATGGAAATGGTATAATTTAAATAACCTGCCAGAAAAAATTTATCCCCCATCGGCCAAAATGATAAAAGCGTATCTAAATAAAAAAATCTATAATTAATAAACAAAAATATGGAAACAGAAATTAAAAGAAATATGCCAAGGGATGTATTTTTACATCTTTTGGCAATCGTGACTTTATATTGGTCGGCGGTAAGTTTTATAACTTTGCTGTGGCAGACAATTAACCATTTTATGCCGGATTTTTTAAATTATTATCCTGGCAGTATAACGGAGCCCTTGAGGTTTGCTGTAGCGTCCCTAATAATTGTTTTTCCTGTTTTTATTTTAACTTCCTGGTATTTAAATAAAATTTACAGGAGAGAATATGCCGCAAGAGAGTCAAAAATAAGAAAATGGCTTTTATACCTAACGCTTTTTGTGGCTTCTATCACAGTTATTGTCGACCTTGTTATGGTTGTTTTAAATCTTCTGTCGGGAGATGCAACCCTAAAATTTATTCTAAAAGCATCGTCTGTGCTTGTGGTAGCGGTTGTAATTTTTGGGTATTATCTAGATGACGTCAGAAAAGAAACTCCCGCAAAGTCAGCAAAATATTATGCGTGGATTTCAGCAGTCATAGTTTTAATCGGAGTTGTTGGCGCGTTTTTTATAATAGGCTCCCCTGCTACCGCTAAATTAACCCAGTTCGACCAGCAAAAAATTTCTGATCTACAGGGCATTCAGTATCAAGTTGTAAATTATTGGCAGAGAAAAGAAAAACTTCCAGCTTCATTAGCCGATTTGAACGACCCAATTTCCGGTTTTATAATGCCCATTGAGCCGCAAACAAACCAGCCATACGAATACAATATTATAGACGCTCAAAATCTCTCTTTTGAATTGTGTGCAACATTTAGCAAAGAAGGGACGGACTTATATGGAGAGGGTCGCGGGCTAGATGTGCCCATTAAAGGATTTAGTTCGGATAATTGGGAGCACCCTGCCGGAAAATATTGTTTTAAAAGAACAATAGACAAGCAGTTATATCCTCCATTGAATAAAATAAAATAGTTTTTCGCTTAGTGTGAATATATTGTGGAAAAGATGGAAAAAACCAGTGCACAAACAGTAGAAATAACTGGGGAAAAATATCCAAAATTATTGAAAGAAGCATTGGGAAAACTTCAGCCATGTTTGGGTCCGAAAAAGTTGTATTATAAAGGAAACTGGCCTGCCATGAGCAGTGCCGAAGGGAGTGATATTTTTAAAAATTGTTTGGCAGTTGTTGGTTCACGGCATTTAACACTTTATGGCAGAAGAGCAACAGAACAATTGGTAACAGAAATAGCGGCGGCGGGAATTACAATTGTTTCTGGGTTTATGTATGGAGGCGACGAAGCTGCACATTCTGCGGCTGTAAAATGCGGAGGGCGCACAATTGCTGTTATGCCTTGTGGAATAAATATTATTCATCCGCCTCAGCATAAAAAGCTTTACGAAGAAATTTTACAAAATAATGGCCTAATTATTTCTGAATATGAAGGCGACTTATTGCCACAAACTTACACTTATATACAAAGAGACAGAATAGTCGCCGGGCTGTCAAAGGCAGTTTTGGTTACAGAAGCCGCGCTTAATTCCGGCTCGCTTATCACCGCCAGTTATGCCAAAAAATTTGGTAGAAAAATATTTGCTTTGCCCGGCCAAATTACCAGCGAAGTTTCAAAAGGAACAATAAAACTTATTCGCGAAGGAGCCGAAGTGGTTTCGGAGGCCGGTGATATTTTAAAATATTTTAAGGTTTTAGTGAACCCAGTTGGGCAAGCACCCGCCTCCGCCCCGCCTCGAGGGGCTTTGGCGGGCCTTGAGGGAAAAATAATAGAACAATTAAAACGAGAGCCTATGAAGGCAGACGAAATGGCAAGACTTTTTGCCCTTCCTGTTTCTCAAATTGGCACAGCCCTTTCGTTGATGCAACTAAAGGGTTTTATTAGTAACGATTTAGGAAAATATTATATAAGTTAAATTTTTTTAAAATTTATGTTGATTAAAGTTCCGTCGGTGGCAAATTTGGGCCTACAAACAATAAAGGTTGATATTGAAATAAACTTGGCAAATAAGGGTTTGCCCGGGTTCGAAATTGTTGGTCTGGCCGATAAGGCAGTTGATGAGAGCAAAGAAAGAGTTCGTACCGCCATTGTGAGCTCGGACGTTGATTTTCCTGCAAAGAAAATAACAGTTAATATGGCTCCGGCCGATGTTCCAAAAGAAGGCTCGCATTATGATTTTCCAATTGCGCTTGGAATTTTAAGTAGTGTGCTTGAGTTTCAAATTCCCCAAAAATCTTTATTTTTAGGCGAGTTGTCGTTTGACGGTTCTTTGCGCCACACAAAGGGTGCTTTTTTAATGGCGCTTTTTGCCAAAGAATTTGGTTTCACAAATTTATTTGTGCCAAAAGATTCGGCCAATGAAGCCGCCGCCATAAAGGGAATAAAAGTTTTTCCTGTTGAAAATTTAACCCAAGTTTGCGGGTATTTTTTAGGGAAAACGGATATTTTTCCGGTAGTTTATAAACAAGTTTCAGAAAAAGATTGCTCACCAGTTGAGTTTGATATGAAAGAAGTTTTAGGTCAGGAGCAGGCAAAAAGAGCAATGGAAATTGCGGCAGCGGGCGGGCACAATATTATAATGACCGGCTCCCCCGGATCTGGTAAAACAATGCTGGCGCGGGCACTACCTGGAATTTTACCTCCGTTAAACGAAGCGGAATCTCTGGAAGTTACAAAAATTTATTCAGCCTCCGGAGGCATTCCTCCCGGTGGCTCTTTAATAACCCGCAGACAGTTTAGGTCACCCCACCACACAGCGAGTTTGGCGGGATTGGTTGGCGGAGGAAGTAAGCCGCAACCCGGCGAAATAAGCTTAGCTCACCGCGGTGTTTTATTTTTGGACGAGTTTAATGAATTTCCAAGGTCAATTATGGAGGCAATGCGTTAGCCATTGGAAGACGGATATTTAACAATTTCAAGAAGTAAGCAAAGAGTGGTTTATCCTGCCGATTTTATGTTGGTTGCCTCGGCCAACCCCTGCCCTTGCGGATATGCAATGCATCCAAAAAAAACTTGTACTTGTAATCCAAACCAGATTGTTAAATATCAAAAAAGAGTTTCGGGGCCAATTTTAGACAGAATTGATTTACATATTTCTGTGATGCCCGTTGACGCGTCTGAATTTTCTGGTAACCAAAAAAACTCTGAGTTTTTAGAACCATCGGAAAAAATTAAACAAAGAGTTATTTTTGTTCGCCAAAAACAGGAAGCTCGTTTTGCAAATGAGCCCATACACTCAAACAGCCAAATGAAAAACAGCCACATTAAAAAATATTGCCAACTCCCAAAAGAGGTGGAACAAATTTTAACGCAGGCAGCTGCTAAATTTCAGCTTTCGGCCAGGTCTTATATGAAAATGATAAAAGTGTCGCGTACAATTGCGGATTTAGAAGGTGCTGAAGAAATTGGCATCTCTCATATGGCAGAAGCATTGCAATATAAACCAAGGTCGCACGAAACTGCATAGTCGCTCGGCAACAAACTTTTTTCCGGCTGGTCGGGCACTTCGTGTCCCGAGGCCTGCAAAAAGTTTATTGCCTCGCTCATATGTCACAACATAATGAGGTGGGGAAAATTGGGGAGGATTTGGCAAGGGAATATTTGGAGAAAAATGGGTATAAGATTTTAGAACAGAATTATAGGACAAAATATGCCGAGATTGATTTGGTTGCCCTTCGCCCGGCTCAGGGTAAACTGGGGTGGTTTTTTGGTAAAGAAACCCTGGTGTTTGTGGAGGTGCGAACAAAAGTTGGCGAAAATTTTGGCAGCCCAGAAGACACAATAAACAAGCAAAAGCTTTGGAAAGTTTTGCAAAACGCCAAAAGTTATTCGGCATTTAAAAGGTGGCAAGGCTCAGAGCGCATTGACGCTATTTGCATTGTTTTAAAGCAGGACTATTCTGTCAGCCGCCTCACCCACCACGAAAACATCGTTTCATAATCAAAATCACTTAAAACTTAGATGACCATGAAATCGGCCATTGGGGCTTGACACGGTTTTGATTATATGCTAACATAAGCATAGTACAAAAAGTCGAGCAGTTGCCAGTACGATAGATACTGTTCGCCGACACGCAGTTTGTGTCGACATATATTGCAGTGCTGCGAAGTTTGAGGCCCGATATGGCTTCGCAGAACAAGGGCTGAAAAAGCCCATCAGGTTGACCTAAGGGGAAAGACCCTTCCTCGTCGTGGGAATATCCCACATTTGTGAGAGGTAAGCCCTGGTTGTTATACGGGGCTTTTTTCTTGCTTGACAAGGGGGGTTGGGTTTGGTAAACTTATATTAAGATAAGAAAGATTATTTGTCCGTCTGACCACGGACTTTTATTTTTAAATTATTACCAATTTACCAATAAGTACGAATATACGAATACGAATTAGTATATTAGTAAAAATTTGCAGATTAGTAATTTATAAATGGATATTAAATCATTTAAGGGAGCGTTAGCTCAAATAGCAGAGGAAAGAGGCATTTCGCCAGAGAGAGTTATAGAAACCATTGAAGCGGCAATTGCCACGGCCTATAAAAAAGACTATGGAGAAAAGGGGCAAAAAATAAAGGCAAAATTTAACTCGGTATCGGGCGATGTTATGTTTTGGCAGATAAAATTAGTTGTTGATAATGCTATGCTTTATACCGATGAGGAAATTGAGGAAATGAAGGAAAATAAAGTAATTCCTGTTGACGAGGCAAGGCCCGGCGAAGAAGCGCCGAAAAAGTATGTTTTCAATCCCGAAAAACATATTATGATTGAGGACGCAAAAAAAGACTATCCTAAAATTAAAGTAGGAGAAGAAATAGAAATTCCTTTGGTTTCTAAGCAAGATTATGGAAGAATTGCCGCCCAAACAGCAAAGCAGGTTATTTTGCAAAAAATCAGAGAGGCCGAAAAAGAAACAATCTCTTCTGAATACAGATCAAAAGAAGGAGAAATTATTTCCGGGATTGTACAGAGAGTTGAAGGTCACACAGTATTTATTGATATTGGAAAAACTCTTGGACTTTTGAATAGAGAGGAACAAATCCCTGGAGAATTTTATAGACCAAGTCAAAGGCTAAAACTTTATATCATGAAGGTGGACGACACGCCAAAAGGCTCGGTTGTTATGCTTTCAAGAGCTTATCCAAAACTAATTTCAAAACTATTTGAGTTAGAGGTTCCTGAGATTGCTTCTGGGTCTGTTGTTATAAAAGCAATTGCCAGAGAGCCTGGTTTTAGAACTAAAATTGCGGTTGTCTCAAATGAGGAGGGAGTTGATCCAATTGGAGCCTGTGTTGGGCAAAGAGGAACAAGAATTATGGCAGTTATAAATGAGCTTGGCGGAGAAAAAATTGATGTGATACAATGGGAAGAAAAGCCAGAAAAATTTATTGCTCATGCCTTAGCTCCTGCTAAAATTGCCGGAGTTAAAGTGGAGGATAAAAACATGGCAACTGTTTTTGTTCCAGAAGATCAGCTTAGTTTGGCAATTGGAAAAGACGGCAGAAACGTGCGTTTAGCCGCTCAATTAACCGGCTGGAAAATAGACATTAAACCAACAGACACGCCAGCAGAGCCGGTTGAAGGAGAGGAGGCAGCTTCCACCGAAGGTTCTGAGGCGCCAAAAGAGGAAAAGCCTAAGAAGAAAACAGCTAAAAAAGCAAAAGCCAAAAAAGATAAAGTTGGCACAGATGAAGAAGCTGAAAAAGGGGGTGCAGTTGAGGAATCCCCCGCCGAGGAAGACAAAAAAGCTAAATAATTTTTTATCATGGCAGAAAAATTAGGCCACAACGAAGACTCTTTCGAAAATCCTGCAGATAATCAGGGGTCAGCTGATCAAGCGCCAGCAAGAAAGTCGGAAAAGCTGAGCGATCTCCAGATTGAAGCCGAAAAACAGAGGGAGAAGATTGGAGAAGCGAGAGAAAGTGCTGAAAAAACTAAACAACTTCTTTCGGGGTTAAAATATAACCCGCCGAAATTTTCCGCTGAGGTTGAAGAGTTCGATGCTTTTTTTGAAGAAATTAAAGAATCTCGGCGACCAACTCCCCCTCCCAGGAAGAAATTATCCAAAGAGGACCTCGAGGCTTATAATATTTTAGGACTCGCTCCTCCAAAGGAAGAGGAACGAAAACCGCAAAAAGAAAAAAAAGAATTCGTAGAAATTACTCCTCAGAGGAGAGAAGAATTAAAGGCCAGGGCAATTTCTACTTATTGGGCACGCTGTAAAACATGGGAGGAGAAGGAAGATCTAACGGATGCAAGGTTTTTTTCTATCAGCGAACTGGCGCAGAGAAGAAAAGAGAGTTCGGATTTGCTTTCCAAAGTAAGCGAAGAACTAAAAACCACCAAATATATTAATAATCGCGACGAGCTAAGGATGACGCTCCATAGACTGGCTGATGAATATGGTTTTAATATGCCAGAATTGTTTAGCGTTAATAAAGAAACAGGGGAGATAACTCTTAATGATGCGATAAAACAAGAAACAATAGAAGAAATAAGGAGTAAGCTTAAGATATACACAGAATATTCTGCGAAAGAATCTAAAGTTATGTCCACAATATTAAGAAATAGCAGAATCCATATAGACCCGGGTATTCTTATTGTAGCAAAAGAGAGAAAACAACTACCCCGCACTTTAATGAAAGGAAGGGCTAGCGGATATTATTCTTCCAGTAGTAGTTTAATTGTAATGCCAGCAGTATTTCATGTGGGCACACTACGACACGAATTTGAGCATTTTGAGGATTATGTGTATGGACGTGCTTCAAAAGAAGATGGAATTATCACAGAAATTAATAGTTTTTTAGGAGAACTCGCATATATCCAGCGCCTCTCTAAAAAAGAAGCAGATGCATATTTTGAAGCTATTAAAGAAATTATTAGGTCGGGATATTCAGATAAATACGAAGCCCAAGAAGAATTAGATATTATGGGTGCAATAGATGCCACAAAACGTTTGTATGAGAATGGGTTGTCTCTTGAGGCGATAAAATCTATACTGATGCATTCCAAAAATCTTAAGGATATACTGCAGTGGAATGATATTAGTGAAGAAGAGATGAAAAAGTTGGTAGTTAAAAGTGAAAAAACAGAAGAAAAATAATTAAAATTAAATATTATTAAAAATAAATAAAACATGAGTTTGATTTATTATCCGATAATTGTTTCGTTGTTTGCAATAGTGTTTGTTTATTATTTAACAGTGCAGATTAAGAAGGCGCCAGTTGCGGGAGATAAAGCAATTGCCATAACCGCAGCAGTGCAGGAGGGGGCAATGTCTTACTTAAAAAGACAGTATAAGACAATTGCCATTGTTGGAGTAGTTATTTTTATTCTATTATTTTTTATGGGCTGGAAAATTGCCATCGGATTTTTAATTGGAGCTGTTTTGTCTGGAGTTTCCGGATTTATTGGAATGATTGTTTCCACTCAAGCAAATACCAGAGTTGCCGAAGCCGCAAAAAAAGGCTTGGAAAAAGCTTTGGATATTTCTTTTAAGGGAGGCCTAATCACGGGCTTAATGGTGGTATCTTTGGGTTTATTATCTGTTGCGGGATACTATCTTTTAACAGGAATTGACGGCTTGATAGCTTTGGGATTTGGAGCTTCTTTGATTTCGGTTTTTGCCAGAGTTGGTGGAGGAATTTACACAAAGGCAGCCGATGTGGGAGCAGACTTGGTTGGAAAAGTTGAGAAAGGAATTCCAGAGGATGATCCAAGAAATCCAGCAGTTATCGCCGACCAGGTTGGAGACAACGTGGGAGACTGCGCAGGCATGGCAGCCGATATTTTTGAAACGTACGCTATTACAACAGTGGCGGCAATGATTTTGGGCGCGTTGCTTTTTCCAAGAGCAACACAGTTTATTTTATTGCCTCTAATTTTGGGAAGCGTTTCAATTTTAACTTCTATTATAGGAAGTTTCTTTGTAAGATTGCCTGCCCTGAGCCGAGTCGAAGGGGGTAAGTCGCAATCCATTATGGGTTCTATGTATAAAGGATTGGCAGCCACAGTTATTTTGTCGGCAATCGCATTTTATCCCATAATCACAAAATTAATGGCAGGGCAGGCAATTCCGGTAAACAACCTTTATTTTTCAACATTGGTGGGATTGGTAATCGCGGTTGGAATGTTTGTTATCACAGAGTATTACACCTCAAAAAAATATGGTCCGGTAAAATCAATTGCCAAGGCTTCAGAAACAGGCCACGCAACAAATATAATCAGGGGAATTGGATTAGGAATGCAGTCAACAGCTTTCCCGGTTTTGTTAATTGCATTTGGAACAATTTTAAGTTTTTGGCTGGCTGGAATTTACGGAGTTGCATTAGCCGGCGTGGCAATGCTTTCCATTTCCGGAATTGTTGTTGGAGTTGATGCTTACGGCCCGATTACAGATAACGCCGGAGGAATTGCAGAAATGTCGGGAATGCCGGAAGGCGTCAGAAAAATCACAGACGCGTTGGATGCGGTTGGAAACACAACAAAGGCAGTCACAAAAGGATACGCAATTGCTTCAGCAGGATTGGCGGCGTTGGTTTTGTTTTCCGCATACGTTGAAAAGGTTGGCATAAACGGTTCAATAAATTTTTCATTAACAAATTCTTATGTTATTGCCGGTTTATTAATCGGCGGACTGCTTCCCTACTTGTTTGCTTCATTTTTAATGGGAGCTGTCGGGAAAACAGCGGGAAAAGTTGTTGAAGAAGTAAGAAGGCAATTCAAAAATATCACAGGATTAATGGAAGGCACAGCAAAACCGGAATATGGAAAATGCGTTGATATTGTCACTAAAGCCGCAATTAAAGAAATGATGATTCCAGCCTTAATCCCAATTGCAGCTCCAATTTTAGTGGGATTTATTTTAGGGCCCGAAGCTTTGGGAGGATTATTGATTGGAGCAATTGTCACGGGATTATTTGTTGGAATTTCAATGACAACAGGAGGAGCTGCGTGGGACAACGCCAAAAAATACATTGAAGGTGGAGCGCATGGAGGCAAAGGTTCATTTGCCCACCAAGCCGCCGTCACCGGCGACACCGTCGGCGATCCTTACAAAGATACTGCCGGCCCGGCTATTAACCCAATGATTAAAGTCCTTAACATCGTAGCGCTTTTAATCGTCGCTTTTCTAGTTTAGTGAGTAGTTGGTCGCAATAAAAAAGCCCGACGTTACGTCGAGCTATTGCGGTGTTTTCTGATCGCGTTGAATGCAACCAGAAACACAAAGAACGTCAGCGTAAGCGTCAGCCACGTGGCGAGGAACGCAATTCCCGGAGGCCACGAGGTAAACATAAAGACAAATCCAAAGAGGAAAATCGTGGGCCAAAACATTAGGCCAATCGAAATAGCAAACAACATGCTAAAATACTCGGCTCTCCAATGGGGACGCCTTATTGTTCTGTATGCGGATTCCATGTCCTCTCCTTTCACCGTTAAGACACTTTGAGCATCCGGAACCGCTGTTCATGTTTTCCTCTTGTGTCACTGCCTCGGATTATGACCTCCTTCCCATTTTCTTCTGCTTCCACATGAGCGACCAGGATAGAGAGAGCACGACGGATTACGCCGACCCGGTCTTTTCCCAGGGTGAGACAAAGATTGTTTATGGCCTCGTCCATTTTTTCAGATGGCTGAAACGTGATTTTGTCTGGCATTTGTCTTACCTTTCTGTGCCAAAAAGTTGTCCAAAGAACACAACGTTATAATATAACTAAATTATTACTTTGTCAACGATGAAAACACAGTTTATTGATAATCGCCAGATAGTTGATTAATTGGAAAAAAAAGTGTAAACTGTATGATTATGAAAACAGAAACTAAGAAATTACCTAAGTCGCAAATAGAATTAACTTTTGAATTAACGCCAGAGGAATTTGCTGAGCATTTTTCTCATGCGGTGGAGCATTTAAAACATCACGTGAAGGTTGATGGGTTTAGGGAGGGAAAAGCCCCAGCATCAATGGTTGAAGAAAAACTAAAACCGGAAATGTTGCTAATGGAAGCCGGCGACCACGCTGTCCAGCACGTTTATACGGATTATGTTAAAGACAATAAATTAGAGCCGGTTGGCCAGCCGGAGGTTTCAATTATAAAAATAGCTAAGGGCTCCCCTTTTGTATTTAAGGCGGTGATGACAATATTGCCGGACGTTGAGTTGCCAGACTACAAAGAAATTGCAAAAACAGTTAAGGGAAAGGATGTTGATGTTACAGAAGAAGAGGTCCAAGATTCTATAAATTATTTACAGAAGACCAGAGCAAAATTTACAGCGCACAATGATCCCGCCCAATTAAAAGACTTTATTGAAATAAAATATAAAAGCAAAGATATTGAAAATAACAAGGAGATAGACGATAAATTTATTTTGGGCGAAGGCGGGTTTATGAAGGGATTTGAAGATGGGATTGTTGGAATGAAAGCCGGAGAAGAAAAAGACATCACGGTAAAATTTGCTGACGACCTGCCAAGAAAGGATTTGGCCGGCAAAGAGTCAGTTTTTGAAGTAAAAATGATTTCTGTGCAAAAAATGGAGTTACCAGAAATTAATGACGAGTTTGCAAAACAACTTGGCAGTTTTGAAACATTAGTTGCTTTAAGGGGCAGTATGAAAGAAGGAATTATATTGGAAAAAACAGAAGCAGAAAAGCAAAGGGTAAGGGGAGAAATTTTGGAAAAAATAGCAGAAAAAGCAAAGTTCGAAATGCCAGAGGCTATGGTGGAATACGAAAAGCAGAGATTACTGGAAGATTTAAAAAACAGGGTTACTCAAGCTGCTAAAATCAGTTTTGAGGAATATTTGGCGTCAGTTAAAAAAACAGAAGAAGAAATAAAGGCAACTTATCAAAAAGAAGCCGAAAAAAGATTGCGAGGATTTTTGGTTTTAAGGGAGTTAGGCAGAGAAGAAAAAGTGGAGGTTTCCGATAAAGAAGTAGAGGAAGAAGTAAATAAAGTCATGAAGGGACAAACCCTTCGGCAAGCTCAGGGCGAAATTGACATAAATCAATTTCGAGAGTATACTAAGGGTGTAATTCATAACGAAAAAGTATTTCAAATTTTGGAGAATCTTTCAAAGTAACATGACAAGAGCATTTTTGGCGAAAATCAAGAACAAAAAATTTCCTATTATCGTAGAAAAAGACGATAAGTTTTATGTTGTTGAGTGCCCGGTTTTTAGGGGATGTTATACGCAGGGAAAAACTATAGATGAGGCTTTAAAAAATATCAGAGAAGTTATTGAGTTGTGCTTGGAGGAAAAAGAAAATCAGCAAATTCTTGAATTGTATAATCCAAAAGAAATAAGCCTTCACAATATAGCTTTTTAATGTCAAAATTACCATCACTTTCCGGCAAAAACGCCATAAAAGCATTTATAAAAATAGGATATAAGGTCGTCCGACAAAAAGGCAGTCATATCCGTTTATTGCATTGCGATATTCATAGAATACCGCTAACTGTCCCAGACCATAAGGTTTTAGGGAAAGGATTATTAAGGAAATTACTAAGAGATGCCGAAATATCTGTTGATGAATTTATAAAATTACTTTAAAATTAAAATCATAAAAACTATGCAAAACCAAAAAGGAATTTTCCCGCCACAGCGGGATCACGCTCGCGGTGGGACAACATTATTAGTCGGCATTATAATCATTGTTGCTATAGCATTTGTTGCTTTCGGCGGAGTGTTTGCCTACCAATATTTTTCAACGCAAAAAGCAGATAATCAGCTCTTAAACGATCAGCAGAGCCAACAACAGCAGACAGACGAGCAACAAACAAATAATACTCAACCAACAGCCCAAACCGCTGGACCTGTCCCGAGCGAAGTCGAGGGATGGAAAACATATACAAATAATGCCTATAATTATCAAATAAGCTATGTCTCAAGTGCAACCATAGGAGAGACTGGCGGCTCTGTAAAAATACAGTACCAAAACGGGAATATTACAATTTGTTCCGCGTCGGTGGGCGCTTGCGGAAATGTCCCAGGAGTTGGCGGAGAAGCAACAGCAGTAAATAGAGAAGTAGTTATTGAGGGGGGGGAAGTATAATTTTTACGGCTACATTTTAGATGGTGATGAATTTTTATATTCTGAATCACTGCCGAATAATATGTTCGTTGAGTTGACTATTAATAATTACCAAAACATCGGCACCGAAAACAAGCTGTTTGAAATGCTTTCCACTTTTAAATTTACGAAATAGCGTTTAAAAATTAAAAATTAACGAAGAATGCCAATAGTACCAACTATTGTAGAAAGAACACAGCGCGGTGAGCGCGCATACGATATATTTTCAAGGCTTTTAGAAGAGCGCATAATTTTTCTTGCGGGTCCTGTCACAGATATGAACGCCAACGTGGTTATCGCCCAGATGCTTTATTTAGCATCAAAGGACTCAAAAAGAGATATAAAGCTTTATATAAACAGCCCCGGAGGTTCGGTTACAGCAGGGTTAGCTATTTACGACACAATGCAGTATTTAAAATGCCCGGTTTCCACCATTTGCATAGGGCTTACGGCTTCTATGGCAGCGGTTATTTTAGCGTCAGGCACAAAAGGAAAGAGATTTTCTTTGCCTAATGCTGAAATTTTATTGCACCAAGTTGCCGGAGGCATGCAAGGGCAGGCCGCAGACATTGAGATTACTGCAAAACAGATTCTTCATATGAAGCAGAAGTTGAATAAAATTATTGCATCCCACACAGGACAGCCTTTAGCTAAGGTGGAGACAGATACTGACAGGGATTTTTATTTAACCGCAGAAGAAGCCAAAAAATATGGGCTTATTGATGAAGTAATTGGTGGAAAGTAGATAGTAACCGGTAAAAAGAAAATATATTTTATGCACACTCACTGAGCAAGTGAGTTGTTTTATTAAAATTAAATAATAAAAATATATGGATCAAATAATTTTATCAGTAATTGTAGCGGCAGTAGCCCTGATTTTAGGCTCTATTATAGGCTATTACATGAGGCAGAACCTGGCGAAAAGAAGAGCCGGAACGCTTGAGGCAAAACTGCAGAAAAGAGTTATAGATGTTAAGGAGGAGACATCGCGGATGGTTAAGGATGCGGAGAGAAAATCGTCAGATCTTTTAGACAAGGCGCAAAAAGATATCGATGAAAGGAGAAAAGAGTTTTTGAAGGCTCAGGAGCTTTTATTGGGCAGAGAAAGCTTGCTTAACGAAAGAATAGTTTCCTTTGAGGGAAAAGAGAAAGAGCTGCAAGACAAGGTGGAAAAATTAAAAACCATAAAAGAAAGTTTAGAGCAGTTGAGGTTGGAAGCTGAGGGTAAACTGGAAAAAGTGGCCAACCTATCAAGGGAGGACGCAAAAAAAGAATTGCTGGCTTTGGTTGAAATTGAAAAGGAAAAAGAAATTTTAGAGAGAATGAAAAAATTGGAAGAAAGCAATCAGGAAAAATTTCAGGCGAGGGCAAAAGAAATTGTCGCCATAGCAATTCAGAAGTGCGCTGTTTCCCAGGCGCAGGAGCTGACGACAACAACAGTCATACTTGCCAACGAAGAATTAAAGGGCAGAATTATCGGAAAAGAAGGCAGAAACATAAGAACATTCGAAAAACTGACCGGAGTTGAATTAATTGTAGACGAAACCCCGGAGTCGGTTGTCATCTCGTGCTTTAATCCGATAAGAAGGCAGATTGCCAAAGTTGCTCTGGATAAATTGATTGCTGACGGCAGAATACAGCCGGCAAAAATCGAGGAAAAATATGAGGAAGCAAAAGCGGAAATTGCTGTTAAAATAAGAGAAGCCGGAGATAAGGCAGCTTATGATGTTGGAGTTATCGGGCTGAACGAAAAATTAGTCCAGATTTTAGGCAGATTGTATTACAGAACCAGCTACGGCCAGAACGCGCTTTTGCATTCGATGGAGGTTGCTTTAATATCAGAAACAATTGCAGAAGAATTGGGAGCCAACAGCCAGATAGCGAAAAGAGCCGGGCTTCTGCACGATATTGGAAAAGCAATCGACCAGCAGATACAGGGTTCGCATATTGAAATTGGAATTAAAATTCTGGAAAAATTTGGCGAGTCGGAAGCTGTTATAAAAGCAATGAGAACTCACCACGGAGATTATCCGGTGGAGTCTTTGGAAGCTACAATTGTTACGGTCGCTGACGCAATTTCAAGCTCAAGGCCTGGAGCCAGAAAAGATACGATGGAAAATTACCTGCAAAGACTGAAAGATTTGGAGGATATTGCCAATAAATTTGAAGGCGTTGAAAAAACTTATGCAATCCAGGCGGGCAGGGAAATCCGCGTGTTTGTGAAATCTGACAGGGTTGATGATTTGCAAGCTGTGAAAATGGCTAAGCAAATCGCCGGAGAAATCGAAGAAGAATTAAAATACCCTGGAGAGATTAAAGTTGTGGTTATCCGCGAAAATCGCGTCATCGAGTACGCAAGATAACATCTGACTGCTAACAACTAATTTATAACTAAAAAACCGTCCTTCGACAAGCTTAGGGCGGTTTTTGGTTTAATTTTGGCTAGTCTTCGGTAGCGAGAGAGTCTATAATATTTTTAATCATCATAGCGTCTTTTGCGGTTAATTTTTTAGGAATTGAAATTTGTGATACACCGTAATCAAAGAAAAGGTCTATCTTATGCACAGGTCCGTTGATAGGATTAGATAAGTTTATATTTTTCTTATCTGTTTTATCTTTTTTAATTAACAGGGGTGTGGATTGTTTTGTTTCCACGACCCATCCTTGCATTTTACCGGGCTCTACGCCGTATTTTTTATAATCTTTTATAACCTTAAGCAGCCGCGCCTTATAAGTGTTCAGCGAAATAATGCTCTTGTTTTTATTCGCGATCACTAAGCTTCTAAAAATCTCCTCTACGCTATCTTTTACCATATCTATTGATTTAAGCTCTTCTGCGTTCAGATCTTTCTCAAAAATTTTTAAGGCCGACTTTAAATTATTTGCCGTGTTCTCGGGATATTTTCTGTTGGCCGCGGCAAAATCTACAAAGTCATATAGATCGATAAATTTATCTGTCATAAAATTTAATTAATCTTTTTTTATCTTATTCTATCATAAACCAAGATAAAACAAAAGCACCTTTTTAAAAGTGCTTTTACGTTTGAGCAGGTAAGGGGAGTCGAACCCCTCTCATTAGCTTGGAAAGCTAAGGTAATACCGATATACGATACCTGCGCGTGTCGGCCCGCTGAGCGGGCCTTGACCACGCTTAGCGTGGTCGGGGTGCTGAGAATCGAACTCAGACCAAACGCTCCCAAAGCGTTTATACTACCACTATACGACACCCCGATATAATATAGATAATATAGCAAAAATCTCTTATTGTCAAAGGGAAAAAATCGTGCTAAGATATTAATTGTTTAGCCCTCGTAGTTCAATGGATAGAACAAGAGCCTTCTAAGTTCTGGATGTTGGTTCGATTCCAACCGAGGGCACACTTCGACAAGCTCAGTGCGGGCACAAGAGTTAAAAAATATGGCGGCTATAGTGTAACGGTTTCGCACTAGACTCTGTGGCAGTCTCAGAACGGGTCCGACTCCCGTTAGCCGCCCAATTCAATCGCTGTGCCAAGGCACAGCTTTTGTTTTAATGATTATTTTTGGTATAATAAAGCAAGCTAAAAAATATAATTAAAGATAAAAATTATGGCGAAAGGATTTTGTTCAAATATAGAAAAAGATACTTTAGAGAATGAAAATTTCAGGAAAGTTCTCTACACGGGAAAACACAGCCAGCTTGTTTTAATGAGTTTGGCACTGAATGAAGAAATTGGAATGGAAACGCATCCGGACAACGACCAATTTTTTCGTTTTGAAAAAGGCATGGGAAAATGCATTATCGACGGCAACGAATATGAAGTAAAAGACGGCTCGGCTGTAATTGTGCCAGCTGGCGCACAGCACAATATAATAAACACATCTGCCACAGAGAGATTAAATATGTACACGATTTATTCTCCAGCCCACCACAGAGATGGAGTTGTGAGAAAAACAAAAGCCGAGGCCGAAGACCCTGCAAACGATGAAGATTTTGACGGCAAAACAACAGAATAGGTCGCAAAAGTCCCGCCATGCGGGGCTTTTGTTTCGCAGGAAAATTGATATACTTAATAATTCGAGAAATCTATGAAGTTTTTTAGGTACAGAGATATTTTTATCGTGTTGGGCGCGGTTGTGGTTTTGGCAGTCGGTGTTTTTTTTGTTTTACAATATAAAAATATTTTTACTGAACAATCTGTGCCGGTAGTTGCTTCCACTGACAGTAATGATGCGTCAACCGTGCTGATTGTTCCGCAAATTCCGTCGCCGCCTCCCCCGCCCCAAAAATTATCCAATCCGCCGGAAATTATTAAAGCAGTTTATATGACCGGATATTCGGCGGGAAGTAAAAAATATCTTGATTATCTAAGCAGTCTTTTTAAAAACACAGAAATAAACGCAGTCGTAGTTGATATTAAAGGAAGCAGCGGCTATGTTTCTTATAATTCTGCGGCAGCAGATGTTAAAAAATATAACTTGTACGGCGGGGCGATTAAAGATATTGATGAGCTGGTAAGATTTTTTCACGATCAAAATATTTACGTGATAGGAAGAATAGCTGTTTTTGAAGATCCAATGTACTCAAAAGTGAGACCCGAGTTGGCGATTTACGACAAAATAAAAACCGCAGAATTAGTAAGTCTTGAGCCGGCCAGCCCCGAGCCGAGCCGAAGGGTTTTGTGGCGGGACAATAATAATTTATCATGGCTGGATCCTGATTCAAAAGATGGATGGGATTATAATATTTCTTTAGCAAAAGATGCCTTTTACCACGGGTTTGATGAAATGAATTTTGATTATATCCGTTTTCCTTCCGATGGTAATATGGGAAATATTGGTTATCCAGTTTGGGACGGCAAAATGTCAAAAGCAGATGTAGTAAAAGAATTTTTTATGTATTTAAGAGCTAACTTGTCTAACGAAAAAATATCAGTTGATTTGTTTGGGCAGACAACAACAAATACCGATGATATGGGAATTGGACAAATAATTGAAAATGCTTTTGAAAATTTTGATTATATTTCGCCAATGGTTTACCCATCGCATTATATAAATGGATTTATGGGTTTTGCCAATCCGGCTGATCATCCTTATGAAATTATAAAATATTCGATGGAAACCGCGCTATCAAGAGAAAAAAAATATGCGGATTTTTTTGTGTCTATAAGTAGCTCGGGTAGTACCCCAGAAGAAAAAATAAATATTCTTGCCAAAAAACTGGCCGAGTTTAGGCCATGGCTTCAGGATTTTAATATGGGAGCCTATTATACAAGCGATATGGTGAGGGCTGAAATTAAGGCAACACAGGACGCTCTTGGAGATAGTTATAATGGTTTTATGCTTTGGAATCCGTCAAATATTTACACGCAGGACGCAGTAAAAATAGAAACTAAACCAGAGTAATTTTCGTATTAATAATATGTCTGAAAACATCATTGAAATAAAAAATCTTACCAAAAAATTTAAAGATTTTATGGCAGTTGACAGTATAACTTTTAATGTAAAAAAAGGGGAAATTTTTGCATTTTTGGGCCCCAACGGCGCCGGGAAAACAACAACCATAAAAATGCTCACCACTCTCGCTAATCCGACGTCGGGGGACATACTAATCAACGGATACGACCCGACAAAACAACAGAAAGAGGCCCGCGCTTCTTTTGGGATTGTTTTTCAGGATCCGAGTTTGGACGACGACCTTACCGCCTATGAAAATTTAAATCTGCATGGAATGCTTTACGGGGTAAAAATAAAAGACCGCAGGGAAAGGATTAAACAATTAATGTCTTTTGTTGAGCTCTGGGACAGGAAAGATGACTTGGTAAAACATTTTTCGGGAGGGATGAAAAGACGCCTGGAAATTGCCCGAGGATTTTTGCATCACCCGAAAGTTTTGTTTTTAGACGAGCCGACAATCGGGCTTGACCCGCAGACCAGAAACCACATTTGGACATATCTTAAAAAAATGAATAAAGAAGAAGGAACAACGGTATTTTTAACAACTCATTATATGGAAGAAGCCGACAAGGTTTCCGATAGAATTGCGATAATTGACCACGGAAAAATTGTGGCGCAAGGAACATCGGAAGAATTAAAAGCAAGTACAAAAACAAATTCATTGGAGGACGCGTTTTTGGCGCTTACCGGAAAAGCCATACGCGAAGAAACAGTTAAAAATCAGGCCATGTCGGGTAGAGCCCGCGCTTGGCGAAGATAAAAAATATGATAGCCATATACACGCTTTGGGTTAGAGAAATAAAAAAATATTTCAGGTCAAAGTCAAGAATAATCGGTTCATTAGGCCAGCCGATTTTGTTTTTGGTGGCGCTGGGTTTTGGTTTAGGCCCGATTTTTAAAGCAGCAGGACAGGGCGACTACATACAGTTTTTGGTTCCTGGAATTATCTCGATGAGTATTTTGTTTCTGGCGATTTTTTCAGGGATTAGCGTTATTTGGGACAGGCAATTTGGATTTTTAAAAGAGACTTTGGTGGCGCCCGTCCCCCGCTGGCAAATTATGCTTGGCAGGACTTTGGGCGGAGCAACAGTGGCTTTATTACAGGGCGTAATTGTTTTTCTGATTTCTTTTTTAGCCGGTTTTAAATTGCAAAGTTTTGGGCTTCTGGCATTGGCATTTGTCTTTATGTTTTTAATTGCTTTGCTTTTTACAGCCTTAGGAACGGGTATAGCTTCTATTTTAGAAGATATGCACGGATTTCAGCTGATTATGAATTTTCTTGTAATGCCGATATTTTTTCTTTCGGGCGCTCTTTTTCCGCTTAAAGGTTTACCAAAAGTTTTGGAAACAATTGTCAGGTTTGATCCGCTGGCTTATGGCGTTGACGGTCTTCGCGGAACCTTGGGCGGAGTGGCGCAATTTGGTTTGTTTAACGATTTTGCGATATTAAGCATAATCGTTGTAATCCTTATCTCCCTCGGCAGTTATTTATTCAGCAAAATCCAAGTTTAATTATTGCTGTGTTTAATCAGAACAGCATTGACTTTTCAATTATAAAAGTTCAATCTTACTATAGAAGCCAATATTATTAATATTTTAAAAACATGAATCCAATGTTAGTATTTTCAGCGGTGCATCCGTATCTAACGGGACTTTTTTGGTTTGCGCTTGCTGTTATTTTAGTTTCTATAAAACAAATAAACCAATATGAAAAGGGCGTTAAATTCATGCTGGGAAAATATACCGGGCTTATGCAACCGGGCTGGCGATTAGTTTTTCCTATTATACAGTCTTACAGAAAAATAGATTTAAGGGTGAAAGCGGTTGATGTTCCCAATCAGGAAGCAATTACAAAAGATAATATTTCTGTAAGCGTTAACGCCGTAATTTATTATAAAATAGATTCAGCAGAAAAAGCGGTTTTGGAAGTTGAAAATTTTTATTATGCCATTTCACAACTAGCCCAAACCACAATGAGAAACGCGGTTGGACAGGTTGACTTAGACGGGCTTTTGTCGCAAAGAGATAAAGTTTCTGAAAGCATCAGAGCCATTATAGATAAAGACACAGACCCTTGGGGAATAAAAGTTTTAAATGTGGAGTTAAAAGACATAACTTTGCCTGAAGAAATGAAAAGAGTTATCGGGAAACAGGCGGAAGCGGAAAGAGAAAAAAGGTCATTGATTATTAAGGCGGAGGGAGAAGTTATAGCAGCCACAAATATGGGGAAAGCAGCTACAATTTTAGCCGAATCAAAAGGCGCTTTACATTTGAGGACGCTTCAATCAATCAACGATATAAGCTCTGACCAGTCTAATACGATTGTTTTTGCGGTGCCCTTAGAGATTTTAAGAGCGTTTGAATCGTTTGGCAAAAAAGAATCAGGACAAAATAATAATCCGCCATCGATTTCGCCACAAATATAAAAATTAAACAAAAAAGCGCCTTAAGGCGCTTTTTTGTGTAGATAAAATTAAATTTTTTCTTCGAGTTTTACGTTTAGGCTTAGTTTTTTTCCGTCGCGGAGAACTGTTAAGGTTGTTTGGCTTCCGATTTTACATTTTTGGAGAATTTCAGCCAGCGGAGTTTTTGTTGTAATTTTTTCGCCGCCGCACTCTAAAAGTATATCCCACTCCTTAACTCCGGCTTTGTCTGCCGAGGAGCCTTTTACAACCGGCGGTTCGCCCAGCGCTTCCCGCACCACCAAAGCGCCATCATTTACCGGAAGTTTGTTTGCTTCCGCCATTTCTTTGGAAATTAAAACATATTTTATTCCCAGAAACGGCATTATAATTTTTCCGTATTTTTTAACCTCTTCCAAATCTTTTTTGGCGTAGTTTATGGGAATGGCAAATCCGATATTTTGTGCGCCCGCTATCATGGCAGTGTTAATTCCAATAACCTGGCACTCCATATTAATTAAGGGCCCCCCCGAGTTGCCGGGATTTATTGCCGCGTCGGTTTGTATTAATCCCCTTAAGTTTTGCATTTGGTTGTCAATTCCGCCAAAGGCCGTAATAAATCTTGAAAGACCGGAAACAATTCCGGTTGAAAGCGTATCTGTAAACTCGCCAAGGGCGTTTCCTACTGCAACAACTTCTTCGCCCAAGTCAATTTTATTTGAATCAGCCATTTCTAAAAATGGAAAGCGTTCTCCGGCAATCTTTAAAACCGCCGTATCGTTAATCGGATTTCTTGATAAAACTTTGGCAGGATATTTATGTTTCGGATCTAAAACAACAGTATATTCCGCTGTTGTATCGGAAACCACGTGGTTCGAAGTTAAAACATAGCCGTTTTCTGAAACAATAAAACCCGAGCCCCCGCCGATCTGGGTTTTTTTAATTCCGGCTTTTTGGCCCTTTTCTAATTTGGGCATTACATATTCTTTACCTGCGAAAGGAAAGGAATAAAAATTTTCCGCTTTTGGCAAGTCCTTGGAAACAATGACGGTTATTACCGCCGGGCAAACCTTTTTTGCAATTACTACGATTGGTGATTTTGAGTTCATATTTTTGTTAGATTGTTTTGTATTTGATTATTATAGCAGAGTGCATGCTTAAATAGCAACTTGCGATAAACTAAAATTTGTGTTAATGTTTAAATTAAATAAAGCCCCCGTCGTTCAATGGATAGGACGAGAGTTTCCTAAACTCTAAATGTAGGTTCGATTCCTACCGGGGGCACACTTTGACAAACTCAGTGTAAACAAAAAAGCGCCAAAAAATCACCTCCTCGGGCGATTTTTTGTGTAAAAGAGCTGGGGATAAAAATGAGGTCTAATGCTGGACAGGAGGGTTTGTCGGTGCTAAAATAGGTAAATATGGAAAACAACAGTGAATTGAGCAATATCAACGATAAATTAATAGACCTCGAATTAGCAAAAAGTGACAATAAGAACTCAAAAGTAAGGAAATATCTGCCGGCAGTCGTACTGGTGGCCTCATTTTATTACTCTTTCCTTATAGCTTTGGGTTTGGCTGTGGGTTATATCAGCTCCAAGATTTTTTCTAAATATTTAATCGAAAGAGGAAAAGTTGACAGTATCTATATAGACTGCGGAAAATGGAAACTGCATATGCATCACTGGATTTTAGGGGGGCTGTTCTTGCTGATAGTTTGGTTTATAGATTATCTTTATCTTCCAAGATTTTTTGTCGGCGCAGTGCTGGGGATTATGGCTCACGATATTTACGATTTCAACGATTGGCACAGAGTTTTGGTCAAAAACGAAACCAAATAAGAAATCAGGAAACTAAAAAATTAAAAAGAAAGATGCGGTGAAAGCCGCATTTTTGGTAAACCCCGTTAGAAATAAGTCACCAGACAATCACAGATGTGTTTTTGCATCAGATTTCTAACGGGGTAAAAGTGTGATAAGATAATTTTATGGAGGGGTGCTGGAGCGGTTTATCAGGATGGTTTCGAAAACCATTACCCGAAAGGGTATCGTGAGTTCGAATCTCACCCCCTCCGCCTTCGGTCCGCCGTAGCGGACCTACGGCGTGACAAAGTCCGTCAGAAAAAGATCGCCTTCGGCGGTCTTTTTGAAAAAAGATTAAAAGCGGGTAAGATAAATTATGCAAGCTGGTTTTTGGAAAAAACTTAAAAAGCCGATTATGGCCATAGCGCCGATGTCGGGCGTGACTGACGAAGCCTTCCGGCTGATGTTTTTGAAATACGGCAAGCCGGACTTTTTTTGGACTGAGTTTGTTTCAGCCGATGGATTGTTTTCTCGGGGTAGAAATTATTGCCTGGATATTTTAAAATTTAATGAAAAAGAGCGACCGATTGTTGCTCAAATTTTTGGAGGAGATCCTACCTATTTTGAGAAGGCGGCAAAGGAAATTGCAGAACTTGGTTTTGACGGTATCGATATTAATATGGGCTGCCCGGATAGAAATATAGAGAAAAAAGGTGGAGGAGCGGCGCTGATGAAGAATTCAGCTTTGGCAAAAGAAATTATCAGGGCGGCAAAAAGAGGCGCCGGTAAAATTCCCATTTCAGTAAAAACCCGCATTGGATACAATAAAAATCAAATTGCTAAGTGGATTCCCGCAATTTTTGAAGAGGATATTGCTGCGTTGACGGTGCATTTTAGAACCAGAGATGAAAAATATTTTGGCCCCGCTCATTGGGAGCTGGCAAAAGAGGTTGTAAAGCTTAGGGATAAATATGCGCCCAAAACCTTAATTTTAGGGAATGGCGACGTAAAATCGCTCCGAGAAGCGCATGAATTGGTTAAAAAAACCGGGCTGGATGGCATTATAATCGGCCGCGGAGTTTTAGGAAACCCATGGTTTTTTACTGGCAAAATCCCTACCATTAAAAAGAGGCTTAATGCAATTGTTGAGCACGCTGAACTTTTTGGTGATAATAGGCCGTTTGAGGGAATTAAAAAGCATTTTCACGCATACACAAAAGGATTTAAGGGAGCCAAAGAACTTAGAGAATCTCTTATGAAAGTTAAAAATTTATCCGAGACAAAAAAAGTAATAAAAAACTTTTTGCGCGATTTTTAATCGTGTGATAAAATAAAAAAGTAATCAAATGTTTGAGCTTGTGGCTCATTTATTTTTTTACCTTGCTCTTTGAGAGGAGAAACACATGAAGAAGATGGTGACGACAATTGTGGCAGTACTGTTTGTTTCGGCGCTGTGCTCAAAAGCCAAAGCTGAAATGATTTGGAGCGACGGCTTTGAGTCGGGAGACTTTTCCGCCTGGACGTCTGTAACTGGTAATTGGGATACTTCCGGAGGCAGCGTGCACTCCGGCTCAAAGCGGGCGCAGATTTTTGGCCCGTATACTTCAAACGGAGACGTGCTTTTGCTGGCGCAGTCCACGTCCGGCTATAAAAACGTTAGCCTGGAACACTGGGCTAGGGTTTATGACAGCCTTGAGAGCAATGATTTTTTGTATATTGAGTGGTCCCCGAACGGATCTGACTGGAACACGGTAATTGCTTATGGAAGCGGTCCAACCACGGATTGGCAAAAGATGACCGTTTTTCTATTTACTGCGCCGGGCGCTGACGATAATCCCTTATTTCAGTTACGAATTCGCTCTTTGCTCAATAATACCAGCGACTGCATTTATTTCGACGACATTGTTCTTTCAGGCGACCCGATTCCCGAACCAGCGACATTGGTTTTTCTTTCGTGCCTTCTCCCCATAATAGTCCGTAGGAAACATTGAATGTTTCCTACGTGTCGAAATCCCACGGGACCCCGCGGGATTTTTTATTGCACCGGTTGTGGAAAACTTATTTTTGTTGATTAGTTAATTGTTTGTTATGATTAGCAAATGAAAGCAAGTTTTTATCAGTTTTTTATTATTTTTTTTCTGGTAGTGTTTTTTGTCGCGCCAGTTTTTGCTTTTGGAGAGGAAAGTAATTATAACTTCGAAAAAATATTTTATTTATCTACATCTAGCGAAAAAAAAGCGATAGCTGATATACAGGCCAACGCAGATAAAATGGATATTTTAGCGCCTCAAGCTTATGCTGTGGGAAGCGACTTAGCGCTGCATGGCTCTTTGGATGCCGACCTGCAAGATGCCATAGAAAAATACGATGTGAAAAAAGTGATGCCACTTGTGGTAAATGCTAAGTTCAGCCAAGTTGTAATTCACAATTTTTTATTATCGCCAACGGCGCAAGACAAGGTTATAAGCGGACTTGTTGCTTTGGCGAAAAAGAATAATTATATTGGCTGGCAGTTTGATTTTGAGAATATAAGCTACTTGGATAAGGACTTATATTCAGTTTTTGTTGAAGAAACAGCAGAGGCCCTGCATAAAAATGGTTTAATTCTGAGTGTGGCAGCAGTTTGTAGAATTGTTGACTATGAAGACACTCCTGCATATAAAAATTGGGGAGGCGCGTTTGATTATAAAAGACTTTCCGACGCAGTAGATTTTATCAGCATGATGACATATGACGACTCGAATTCGATTGGTCCTACTGCTTCTGTTTCATACATAAATAAGGTTCTTGATTATGTAAAAGACAAAATTCCTCCGGAAAAACTATCAATGGGCATACCTTTTTATTATTGGGGATGGAACCAGACCCCGTACAAAAGGATTTCGAGCGGTCCCTACAGTTTGGTGGCGTTTACTGCGCAGAATTTTCAATGCAAGCAGGGCTTCGACGAAAAATTAGGCGTTCCATGGTTAAGTTATTCTGTCGCCGGCAAGAGTTACAAAATTTGGTACGAAGACAAACAAAGCTTTGAAATAAAATTAAACATAGTCAAAGACAACAATCTGAGAGGATTTTCCGCCTGGGTTTTGGGGGGCGAAGACCCTGATATTTGGAATGTTTTAGATTAAAAAACCACGGAGGATTAAGTTGCAGTTTTGCCCAATTTGTTGTATTATACTTGTATGCTTATGCAGACGAGTATTTTTTTGTTATTGGGAATCATAACTTTAGTTTTGATTGCAATTAACGTTTTTTTGTTTTGGTATTCTTACAAGGCGAACAAAAAGATAGATAAGCTGTTAGACAAGGGCAAGATAAAAGATTTTAAGGATATTTTTTTGTCGCAAAAAGAGAAAAACGATGGTTTGGAAGTGAAAATCAGGGATGCTTTTCTAAAAATAAAAAACCTGGAAGATATAAGCGAAATAACGATTAGGAAAACGGGGCTGGTAAGATTTAATCCTTTTAATAATATGGGAGGGGACCAAAGTTTTGTTATAGCCCTGCTGGATAATAAAAATAACGGATTTTTAATTTCCAGCTTATTTGTAGAGGGTGGGAGCAGAACTTATACAAAAGCAATAAGGGGCGGTAAGTCAGACCGTCCATTATCAAACGAAGAAAAAGAAGCAGTACAAATGGCAATCGATACAAAGTAAGACGGGCGAATATTATGGTAAAAGAAAAAAAGAAAATTGAGATAGTTTTACACAGGCCGCCGGTGGTGGTTGTTTTGGGGCACGTTGACCATGGAAAAAGTTCTCTTTTAGAGGCCATCAGAAATTTTAAAATAACCTCAAAAGAATCGGGAGGAATTACCCAGCACATTGGAGCATATGAAATTGAGGAAAAGGGGCACAAAATAACATTTATCGATACTCCGGGACACGAAGCTTTTTCTGCTATGCGCGCCAGGGGAGCTGAAGTTGCTGACATCGCGCTGTTGGTTGTGGATGCCGCCCAATCAGTCCAGCCACAGACAAAAGAGGCGATAATGGCTATAAAAAGGGCTGAGATTCCGATGATTGTTGTGTTAAATAAAATTGATTTACCGAATGCTAATCCCGAAAAAATAAAAGGAGAACTTTCTAAAATAGATGTTTTAGTTGAGTCTTTCGGTGGAAAAATTCCTTCAGTTGAAGTTTCGGCAAAAGAAAAAACAGGAATTGACGAACTGTTGGAAGTTATTTTGCTGGTTGCTGATTTGCAGGACTTAAGGTCGGAGACAGACACGTCGGCGGAAGGCCTGATTATCGAATCATACATGGACGGTTCGCGTGGGCCGGTGGCAACAGCCATTATAAAAAAAGGAATTTTAAGGGCAAAAGATATCATTGCCACAGACTTGGCTTTAGCTAAGGTTAAATCAGTTAGAGATTTTCAAGGCAACGAAATCGCAGAAGCGCTTCCCTCTCAGCCGGCGATTATTCTGGGTTTTGATAAAGTTCCCGCTGTCGGCGAAAAGTTTAAGAGTTATAAAACAGCTGAAGAGGCGATGGTTGAAATAAAAAAGGAAATTCCGAAAAGAGAAATCGGTTCAACTGTTTTGGATTCTGACCCGAGTAAAAAAGTTTTAAATATAATTTTAAAGGGAGATGTTTTTGGTTCGCTGGAAGCAGTTGAAGGAATGTTAAAAAATCTTCCGCAGGATAAAGCTATTTTGCGCATTTTAAAATCGGAAGTTGGGGAAATAAATGAAACGGATGCAAAATTAGCCGAAATGTCAAAGGCTATAATTATCGGTTTCAGGGTTAAAATTACGCCTTCGGTGGTGCAATTTATGCGAAATGATTTAGAAAAAAGGCTAAGGATTAAAACGTTTGACGTAATTTATGAGCTGATACAAGATGTGAGAAACAGCCTGGAAAAAACGCTGGAAGCGGAAGTTGTAAGAAAAGATATTGGAAAATTGAGAACTATTTTGGTTTTTTGGGGAGAAAAAAACAGGCAAATTGTGGGAGGAAAAATTACGGAAGGCGAGTTAAAAAAGGGATTAAAATTAGAGGTTTTTCGCGATGACCAAAAAGTCGGTTCGGGCAGAATAATTAATTTACAGCGTGACAAAAAAGACATTGATAAATTAGTAAAAGGCGACGAAGCCGGCATACTTTTTGAGGGAAATGTAAAAATTGAAAAAGGAGATATTTTAGTAGCATTTGTCGAAGAGCGCAAAAAAGGAGAACTGTAATGAGTAATAGAGTCGAAAAAGTTAATTCGCTGTTGGAGCACGAGATAGGCAAGATTCTTTTAAGGGATTTTGCTTTTTCTCCGGAAATTTTGGTTACCTTAACACGGGTTGATACAACCGGAAATATGATCGAAGCAAAAGTATATATTTCTGTTTTTCCTGAAGAAAAATCAGCGGGAATTTTAAACGCCTTGCAGAAATCAGTTTATGATATCCAATATAAAATTAACAGGACATTAAGAATGCGCCCTATTCCAAAAATAAAATTTGTAAAAGAAACCGAAATTAGCCATGCCGCTAAAATTGAAGAGCTTTTAGTGAAAGCTAAGAACGAAGAAATCGGTTGAAAATTACTGAAAAAATGTTAAAATAATAATAAAAATATGGCACGGTACTCAAGCAGTTAGAGAGCGGTCTGCAAAACCGTTTACATGGGTGCAACTCCCATCCGTGCCTCAAATTTAACAAAATTATGCCCGGATGGTGGAATGGTATACACGAAGGACTTAAAATCCTTTGATCGAAAGGTCATGCGAGTCCGACTCTCGCTCCGGGCACATAAACAAAAAACCAGCGACAATATTCGCTGGTTTTTTGTTTTTATCTGTGTAAATCTGTTTTCAAATCTGTGTTAAGCCGTGTTTTATTAGCTTTCCAAAACTATTACCTCAGCCGTTTTGACTCCGAAGTTTATTGCTTGGGCTCTCTCCGGGAACCATATGTCCATGCGGTAGTTTCCCATTCTTTTATTCATCCTATCTTCGACCGTAAATATTTTATCTCCATATAACGCAGGAATTTTAACTTTTGTTCCAAACGGCAACATGTTATTGGCGATAATACCATCCCCCACATATTTGCCGGAGGCCGTTATAAACGGGGTATCGTCGGTCTGGCCGGGCGTGCTTGAATAAGCAGTGACCACAACCTTTATGGTTTTAACGGTTTTTTGAGCCTCATTGGCATTTTTAGCCACATAAGAAGCGTTTGTGGTATTGGCAAAGTCAGCATTGGTTGCCTGGGGCATAATTATGCCCAAGAGGCAGATACCGACCATAACACCTGCAAAAATAGACCCGATTACAGAAGCTTTACTGCCCATATTAAGTTTTTTGACGATGTTTGTTATGTATTTCATAAAAAAACTCCCTTTCGGAAGTATGCATCTATGTTATCACAGAAAAGGGGACGTGTCAATAGTTAGAACACGAAATAGTGTTCATCGTCAAGTGGGCAATTTTCTACAAAAAAATGATGTTTTTCACATCATTTTTTAATTTGAGCGGGTGATGGGAATCGGACCCACGTACTTTGATTGGCAACCAAATGCACTACCATTGTGCTACACCCGCCTTCGGTCGCCGAAGCGACCTTCCTTCGGCGGGCAAAGCCCGCTAAGTTCACGAAGGCGACATAATTTCTTTTGTGCCTGGAGTCAGACTTGCACTGACCACCCCAGCTTTTTCAGAGCTGTGCTCTGCTACCTGAGCTATCCAGGCATATTATTTGAATGTCCTTCGACGGGCTCAGGACACTTCGCCTCGCTCGGCAATGTTTTTATGGCTTGCACTGAGCGAGCGAAGCGAGTCGAAGTGTGGGCGGTATAGGACTCGAACCTATGACCCTCTCAGTGTAAATGAGATGCTCTACCAACTGAGCTAACCGCCCTTGGCCCGCCCTGAGCCATGGGGCGAAGGGTGCTGAACATTCTCCCATTACTGAACTATTGAAAATATATCCACTGGCCAAACTGAGTATAGAAAGAATGGAGAGAATGACCTTTTTCTCAAGATTATCACAAGAAACAGTAAAAATCAATTAATACTATGGCAGAGCAAAAAACAATTTCAATTACAGTGGAGATCAAACGAAAACTCCACGAGATCCCGGAGGGCCAGCAGAAATCTTACCTTGAGCTTTTGGTTAACAGGATTATAAAGCAAGCCGTGGTGGATGGTAACGAGGAGATGATAATGCAGATCTGGAGTTATCTCGATAATCCGCCCGGGCCCGAGGAAAACCAACCTTTGGCGGCATCGGTGGTGCATATAGACGTTTCGCCTTGACTTGTCAAAAGGTTTCCGACAACCTTTTGACAGACAGTTGAAAAATGGCAAGCATGGGTTCAAAATGAGACAGTTGGATGGAATAAAGGATACTGCTGGTTGCCGCAAAGGAAAAATCGGATATAATCTGACACAATCGGATATAGCCGGCATAACAGTTAAAACAAGTGAAAACATAGGTTTTCATATTTTCATTTGATATGGCTAAGTGAAAATATAGGATGTAAACAAAGTATGGTGGTTTGTTTACATTTACGAAAAGATGTATACAAACTATAAAAAAGCAACTTTATAAAGTTAGCACCTTAATGAAGGTTTAACGTAGTATATTATAGGATTGACAAAGGGTAGTTTTTTGGGTAGGATGATTATCCACAGGTTGACATTGCGGTAGCTACGTAAAACTGTTAAAATAAAAAAAGATAAACAAAAATTATGTTAAACGCTTCTGACACAATTTATAAAAAGGCAACTCAAGCGTTAAATTTTCTCGCTAGGAAAAAGGATGGAAAGATAAATAAGATGAAGGCTGTAAAAATTATCTATTTTGCCGATCGCCTTCATCTGCGCAAGTATGGCCGACCTATAGTTGGTGATGTGTACTGGGCTATGAAATATGGCCCTGTTGGATCTATGACCGATCATGTAGCAGATTTCTCTCATGTGCCAGAGGAAGTTTTGGCTTATGCGAAAAAATATATCAAGCCGGCGGATGGTAAAAGACAGGCATTCGTTTCCCTCAAGGAAGAAGACTTGAATGTTTTTTCCGAAACAGACATAGAATGTTTGGAAGCTGCATATGATAAATTCTCTGATAAAGACCAATTTGAGTTGGCCGAGATAACTCATCAATACCCGGAATGGGCAAAACATAAAAGGCAACTCGACGCTGGCACAAAAAGGATAAAAATGGACTATAATGATTTTTTTGAAAATCCTTCGCATGGAGACGGTTTTTTTGCAGAGGATAAATCTTCTCTGTCCGCGGCAAGAGAATCTTTTACAGAGATGAAAGAGGTCTCAGCATTTTTTGCTAAATAAATCTTATAAGCACAATGGAAATCCCACCCAAAATAAGAATTCCATTGTGCATAGAACAAGGTTCAGTATTCAATTTTCTTATAGATTTTGACGATTCAAGGAGAGAATCCAAGAATCGTTATTTTGTTGTATTAAATCAAAATCCAAAAACAGATACTGCGTTAGTAATGGTTACCTGTACGACACAAATAGAAAAGAAAAAGGAATTTATAAAAAAGAGGGGCATTAGTCAGACCACTCTCGTAGAAATCAAGGCTCAGGAACACTGTGCTATAACAGCAGATAGCGTATTTAATTGTAATGATGTTCTCGAAGTAAAAATAAGCGACTTAATAAGAAAGATAGAAGAGGACGGATCAATGAATTATCCAAAAATATCAGACAGCATACTCTCAAAACTCATTGCCGGTGTCAAAGCCAGCCCATTGGTTTCTAAAAATATCAAGGAAATTATCTAAGCGTATAAAAAAATCAACTCATCTGGGTTGCTTTTTTATACTAAAAAAACAGCTCCTTCGTTTGCATTTTTGTCGGAAAAAGGACAGAATAAAGAAATAATGTGATGAAAATAAAATATGGCAAACAGCAATCTTGCAAACGCAAAAAGGGTAAAAAACGATGAGTTTTATACTCAATACAGCGATATTCAAAAAGAGATTGAAGCGTATTTGGAATACAACCCCGATGTATTTCGTGGCAAGGTAGTGTATTGCAATTGCGACGATCCGTTCGAGAGTAATTTCTTTCGCTATTTCGTTCTTAATTTTAACAAACTTGGATTGAAACAGCTTATCACTACCAGTTACAAACCTTCGCCCGTAGCCAACACGCAGCTGGTATTGTTTGGCAATGATAAGACTCTCACAAAATCGAAAGGCCGGCCGAAAGTGACCGCCAATAAATTTATTATCAACGAAGTGCACGATATAAACAACGATGGAGAGTTTAACTTGAAGGATGTTGCCAAACAGTTAAAGGCAAACAAACACAACGAATGGACACCACTTGAAGGCGACGGCGATTTTCGTAGTAATGAATCTATGAATCTACTGAAACAATCCGACATCGTGGTAACTAATCCGCCGTTCAGTCTGTTTCGCGAGTATATAAAACAACTCGTTGATTATGATAAAAAGTTTTTGATCATCGGTAACTTGAACGCGATTACCTACAAAGAAGTATTCCCATTGCTTAAAGAGAATAAAGTTTGGTTGGGTAATAATTACAAAGTCAATGCGGGTGCGATGTTTTTTGAAATACCCGAGAAGATTGCCAATTTGGATCAAGTCCGTGAAATTAAAACAAATGAAAGTGGTAAGAAAGTTTATATCACCAGAGTGCAAGGTGTTCGCTGGTTCACTAATCTTGATCATGGACGCCGTCATCAACCGTTACCGCTTATGACTGGAGCCGAGATTATAAAATTTGTAACAAAAAAATCTTTTGAAAAATACGACAATTACAACGCGATAGACATATCCTTAGTAAAAAATATTCCGAGTGATTACGACGGCATAATGGGAGTGCCAATGAGTATTTTTGATAAACATTCTCCTGAACAATTCGAAATTTTAGGAAGTGATTATAATGTCAGAGAGGGATTACTTCCAAAATTAGTTAATCCAAAATGGAAGGGTAAGTTAGATAGGGGTTATGTAAATAATAAAAGACTTTATACTCGAATACTTATAAGGCATAAGAAAGCTGGGAAATAAATTTATGGAGAGTGAAATTATAAAATATATAGAAATATTAAAATGGCCGGTCGTTGCCTTACTTGCGGTATGGATTTTTAGAAAACCGATCAAAGAACTAATTTTTAACATTGCAGATTTTTCAATAACGAAAGACGGGTTATCGGCGAGAATCGCGAGGCCAGCGGCTAAAATCTCAAACAATAAAATAACGGTGGCGGTCAAACCTGAAAATCCGAGTGAAGATTATTTTCTGGAAAATAAAGAAGGCGAAGTTTCTTTTGACTATTCGAACAATAACGGCGTTTATACCATTGGAAAAGACGATTATCGGTTTGATACGCAATGGTCAAAAGCGAGCAAAGAATATATTCATTTTTATAACGATCAACCAACAATAAAATCAGTGTGCCTCGTAAAAGACGTTTCCGATTTAGATAAAGTTCAACCCGGAAAATATGATTCGTCTTCTCGTGCTAGAACCGCAGGAATAGGTCAAATTGCAGTGTTCGAAAACAATAACGGTAAATTTCTTGCAATTAAGATATTAGGAATTGAAGATGATTCGCGGGGAGATGATTCTGACGAATTACATTTAAAATATAAAGTATTAGATTAAAAACTTACAAAAATAATATGAAAACAACTTTAAAAACCAACATCGCCATCAAAGATATTTGCGAAGGGTTCGTCTATAACGAGCTGGAAGGCAAGGGGCTTTTCGGCTTGTCTGGCAAGCTCACTATTCAGCCGGAATATCAACGTAACTATATCTATGCATCTGACGGCGGGAAAAGAGAAGTTGCCGTTATTGATTCACTACTCAAGGGCTACCCAATAGGTTTGATTTATTTTAATAAAGTTTCTGAAAACAATCTGGAAGTTTTGGACGGTCAACAGCGCATCACCAGTGTTGGACGTTTTGTGACTGACAAATTTGCCATCAAAGATGAAGGCGGGATGGAGCAATATTTTGGCGGTATGGCAAAAGACAAGAAGGACAAGATTTTGGAAGCAAAACTGCTTATTTATGAATGTGAAGGTACTGAAAGCCAAATAAAAGAGTGGTTCAAGACAATTAATATTGCTGGAGTTCCGCTCGTCCCCCAAGAATTGTTAAATGCGATTTATTCCGGACCATTTGTTACGCTGGGTAAAGAGGAGTTCAGTAATAGCCAAAATGCCAATATTCAAAAGTGGAGTGCGTACATAAAGGGCAGTGCAAATCGGCAGGCATTTTTTGAGAGAGCTCTAGACTGGGCGAGTAAAGGGAATATTGATGAATACATGAGTAGTCATCGCAACGATAAGAATATCAATGAGTTAAAAAAACATTTCAACAGTGTGATCGATTGGATCTCTAGTGTATTTACTGATGTAGAAAGCGAGATGTGCGGACTTGAGTGGGGGCGAATGTATGAGCAGTATCACAAGAAAGCTTATGATCCTAAGAAAGTTTCAGCCGAAGCGCGTAAGCTCTATGGTGACCCGTATATTAAAAACCGCAAAGGTATTTTTGAGTTTATTCTAGGTGGTTCTGCGGATACAAAATTGCTTGAAGTCCGAATTTTTGATGAAGCAACTAAAAAATCTGTTTATGCTTCACAGACTAAAAAAGCGGAATCTAAAGGTAAATCAAATTGTCCACATTGTGCTATTGGGCACGATGCCAACAAGGGTAAGATTTGGAAATTTGATGAAATGGATGCCGACCACGTAGCGGCATGGAGTAAGGGCGGAAAAACAGTCGCCAAGAATTGTGAGATGCTGTGCAAAACACATAATCGCGCAAAAGGAAATCGATAAAATATAAATTAAATGTTTGCGTGGCTTAAAAATAAATTTAACTATTGGCTATCCGAAAGATTGTCCAGAACATTTCAAGGGTTGCATACACAGAGATTAAAAGAGGTGACAAAAAATCTTCCTCAAGAGTTATTTGAAATAAACAACGTTTTATCAGTTTTAAATAATAATAATTGGGCGGTCTATCACCTTTTCAAGAAAACAAGAAATAGCAAGCAATATGCTAACGCATTTCTCTATTTTTTTTATTTTTTTGAGTTGAACCTTAAACACCTTATTATATCAGAAATGCATACCAGAAACGTGAGTGCCATGCTTTTATCTGGTGAAAACAACTCAAATTTTTTTCAGGTTTATGAAAAGGAAAAATTACTAAAAATTTTAGATCTTGGACCAACTGGAAAAGTGATCGATAAATATCTTGTTATTTTTCCGCAAACCAATATAAAAAATGACCTTCGTAAAATAAATTCTGAAAGAACCTATATAATCCATAATATGCTCAAAAAGGAAATGAGCGAGGATGATGTTAAGCAGTGCTTCGAAGGTTTTTTTCAAAAATGCAAAGTTGAGATCGGAAATACCATGAAAGAATTAGACGATATTTTAGCAAAGAGGCCCCAAAAGATTTTAGATAATATCCCGGAAAATTTAAAATCAAATGGTTTAAAGAATGAAAATAGCTAAAAAAATAAATGGTCGAAACAAATTTAAATTCAATAAATTTTAATTTTAGCGAAGAGGATAAAAAACTTTTCAGTGATGACCAGAAGCGATACTGGGAAAATATTTCAAAATTTTACCAAAAGCTAAAAATACGCTGCTTGCCGGAAATAAAAATTCCAATCTCGGCTTCGCATAAGGAATGGATTACAGCAAGAGTTAATTTGCACGTAACAACCTCCTTGATGAGGTTGCTTTATCTTACTGAAGGTTTCTGCGCGGTTTCCGAAAATTTTAATGCTGTTGCATCCGCGGTATTTATAAAGGCGATGATCGAAGTTCCGCTACATTTAGGTTATATAGTCTGGATTTTAGCAGAACATAATGATTTCGAAAGCATACGGACTGAATTGTTCAAGCTTTCCTTTGGCAATCGCGACAAAGGAGTTGGACTTACCGTTAGCAGTAAAATTTCGCAAAAAGATTTATATACCCGCTCAGACGAAATGATTAAAAAATTTTTCAAAGATCAGCCTTCAGCAATAAATATATTTGAAACGCTTTATAAAGAAGCGAATGCCACGGGACACCATAATTTTGAGGGAAGAAATTTACTTTGCGGCGTGCAGAATGACGACACATGGCATGCGAAGGATAGGAAAGAATGGTTTGTGTTTATCAGTAATAATATTTTTCAATTTTTCATGCATTGCGATGCAATTTTTGGGATGTCGGACATTCTTTTAAAAGCTACAGACCATTATTTGAACCAATTACCAGAAAATTTTCAAAAAACGTAAAATAATTGATGGACGATTTATAGTTCTATAAGGGATTTTGAGCAATTTTTAGGGGTTTTGTGAGAGTTTTAAGGGAAAAGACGGGCATTTGCTCGTCTTCTGGCGTTTTGGAGCCCGGATGGTTGTAAATCAGCCCGTTTTATGCCAGCATAAAGGCGAAGACTATGCCAAAAGACGCTCTAGACATTGAGGCTGAGCAAAAGTTAAGGGAAAACATCAGCCCAAAGATAAGGCAAAAAATTGAGGTTTTGGAAGCAATGCCCGACTTTTTGGATGATATTGGAAAACTGCGTGAAAAACACGCGGATCTGATTGAAGTTTTTAACACAAACCTTGGAAAAAACTGGCAGAAATTTGATGAAATGTTGGCCAGCGCCGGGATATGGAACAAAATAAGGACGGGAGAATTAACGCCAGAAAATCCAGCTGATATTTCCACCCTGCTCACACCAAAAGATTTAAAAGAATTTGGCGCATTAGATTTTGCGGCGTATGAGCCGCTTGAGGATAAGAATTTCTGCAAAGATGCAATTGAGCTGTGTCAAAAATATGAATGTCTGCCCATTTCCTACTGGAAGCAGCCGATGCAAATTTACATTGCCACCGGGCAACTTTATTCTCCACACAGCTGGTTTGGCGTGGGCCTGGCGAACCACACAGCAATAAAAGATATGGACGATATTTTGAAACTGCCAAAAGATTTGAATTTTGGAATCAAAATTGAGGACAATAAAGAAACAAAAGAGCCAGAGCTGTTTGTGCAGATTTTTGAAAACACATCTCTGCGGGATTTGGAAAATAACTGGCATATTGTCGCCAAACAGCAGAAAAAGCTAAAATATCAAAAGGGCGTTGGAAAGAAATTTTACCCGCTTAAGAATTTAGACAAAGCCAAAAAGATAAAAGAGCTGCGCGAGCAAGGGAAGTCCGACTGGGAAATACAAGAGGAAATCTACGGCGAAGCCGGCGATTTGGATTTCGGAAAAGTTGAAAACAAACGGAAGGGCTTGGTAAAACAGATTAGGAATTTTTACAAGAAAATCATCGGATAGAGATACGACGGCGTATCTCTGAACCTAAATAAAACTCGTCTTTGCTATCATTGAACCATAAATAATATTTATGGTTTTTTTATGGAAATTTCAGACGAGGTAATAAAACAATTAAAGGAAATTTACAGAAAGGAATTTTACGAGGACGTTGATGACAGGATAGCTCGCATAATGGCGAGGCGTCTTTTTGATTTATACATGGCCGTGTACGGTCCGCAAATTGAAAAACATGACAAATGAAAAACTTTAACCTAAAAAACGAAAGCGGAGATAAAAAGTATTTCACGCAGATTCCGAATATGATTGTTAATCATTCAACTGCGTATGAGCAGTCGCTTTATCTGATAATGAAAAGACTGGCCGGCGAAGGCGGACAATGTTTTGCATCGATGAATTTTCTGGCAAAGAAAATGGGCGTTGATAAAAAAAGCGTCTCTAAAACAATAACCAAACTTTTGGCGAGAAAATGGATAGTGGAAGCAGAGAAAACAAAGGTTCGTGGTGGCTCGGTTCGGACTTTTATCATAATCGATTTATGGAAACTGAATATGGACAATTACGAAAGTGGACGCCAAATCACCACCCCTGAAAGTAGAAGTATAAATCGTGAAAGTGGAAGTATTATCCCCGAAAGTGGACGTAAAACGGACACAAGTAAGAATGATAATAAGATAGATAATAAGAATGAGGAGTTTTTTAAAAATGTGGCGACGGGATATAAAAACGGAGATAGGAAGTACAGGCCATTTTATCAGGAAAATCGTATGAGGTGGGTTGAAGAAAAAAGGAAATGGTTTGTGATTTCAAAATACGGCGAGTGGCTTGAATATGCAGATAAGGAATCAAAAATCGAGTGGCTATAAAAAACATGAAAAAACAAAATCAAAAGCCAATCAAAAAAGAGGACAGGAAATCCGAGATAAGCAGGATCACCGGCGTTTTTGATAAAAGCATGACTGCAGACGAAGTTGGCATTGATGAAATACTATCTCTGGTAAACAAAGAGAAGCTGACCGAGCAGGAAACAAAAAGGCTGAATGAACTGCAACAGGAAGTCACTGAGATCCATGGCCTAAAAAACGGACTATGGGCCGGCGCCGCCACTTACAAAAAGTACAGAAACTTTATCTACACCACCCGGGCCAGTCTGGTAAAAGAATTTAACTGCAAGACATCTCTTGAACTTATGCTGGTTGATAGGATTGTAGCAAATTATTGGAGAGCGATGAGAATTGAAACTTTGCTTTGCCCTTACATTGAATGGAACGATGATTATCCTTTTAGCCAGCTGAGGGTAAACATTATCAAAGAGTTAGGCAAGAGTTTGGAATCCGCCAGCAGACAGATGACCACCAGCATTCTGCTTTTGAAAGAAATGAAACAGCCGGGCCTGAATGTGAAAATAAACGCCGGCAATGCCTTTGTTGCGCAAAACCAGCAGTTTAATTTAAACAAAAATGAAAACATTGAAAACAATGAACCAAAATGATTTAGGATTGCTGGTAGAGAACTGTCCGAAGGTGAAAATATCAGATTTCCTGAAAAAATACCGAATGCGAAGTAAGGAAACCCTGATAAAGTCTGAGCTGGAACTGCAAGGAATTAATATTGACCTTGGAATCACAAAAACGTGTTACGGCGGCACAAGGTTTTGGTTTAAGTGTCCTCTCTGCCAAAGCCGGGCCGGCGTGCTGTTTATCCATCCCTTAAACAGCAAAGTCGGATGCAGGAAATGTTTAAACCTTGAATACAGGAAAAGAAGATACAAAGGGATGATAGAGTCCTCGTAAATATTTGAAACTTAATGAAAATACAACATCGGAAAAAAGAATTTTTACCGATGAGGGAATTAAAAACATCTCTCGTTTTCAGGATACGTTAAAAAGAATTCATATTCGGCTCATCAGCGAGGGTTACACAATAAAAGACGGCAAGATTGAGAAACCAAAGGTCGCTCTGGATAAATCCCAGAAAAGCGGTAATGTGTCCCCACACAAATTAACCTAAGTTATCATGAAAAAAGAGGGAAAATATATGCCGTTCGCCAACCAGTATCTGATATACAACCGAAAGAGCACGGATGATGCTGACAACCAGAAAAACTCGCTGTCTTACCAGTTGCTGCGAAATGTTGAATTTGTAAAGCGAAACGCCTTGCCGGTGGCAGAAGGACTGACCATTCCGGGTTTTTGCAACGCAGGCATCGTCAACGAAAGCCACTCCGGGTTCAAAGAGGACCAGGATTTTGTTATCAACAAAAACGGCTCGGTGCAGTACAACATATTGAGGCCTAAATTTCTGAAATTAGTTCAGATGTTAAAAAACGAGGAAATCAAAGGCTGTATATTTTTATGCTGGGACAGGTCCAGTAGAAATAAACAGGACGATGTAATATTAAAGAAATTAATTTCATTAGGCAGCGACATCAGATTCAGCGAGGCCACTTATGATAAAACAAGCTCCGGCGAGCTACACATGGATATTGATGGAATGTTTGCCGCGCACTACTCGCGCGTCATCTCAGAAAAAGTTAAAAACGCCCAACATAAACTCCAGCTCGAGGGAAAGTGCATATATTTTACTCCGATAGGATATTTTGATAAGGGTTCTGACAATAAGCCCTTGGATCCGGAACGAGCGCCGATTGTTAAACGAATCTTTGAGCTTTATTCAACCGGCGATTGGAGTTTTGCCCAGCTTGGCATCTGGGCAAGCGAACAGGGGTTAACCACAAAGCCGGTGCGAAGGAAAAGAACCAAGGACGAGATTTTAAACAATGTTTCCTTAGAAAAAATATCAAAGAGCACTCGCGTAGTTGACCATAAAGCTATTGAGCACATTTTGCATAACCCATTTTACGCGGGAAAAATACGTACAGGGGAAGGGTATATGACGGGAAAATTCCACCAGCCATTGATAGGAATGGATATGTGGAACAAGGTGCAGAATCTTTTAAAGCAGCGGAACCGAAGCGTGTATTTCATCAATAAGCCGTTCTTTTCTTACCGAAAAATGGTTCACTGCACCTGCGGCAGAGGATATTGCCCCTACTTGCAGAAAGGCATTGTTTACTATTTGAGCAAGTGCAAGCCGGGCTGCCCGAATCCCAACAAAAATATCAGAGAAAGCGACATTGATGAGGCAGTTAACAATTTGCTTTCAAAGATGTATTTTACTGACAAGGAATTAAAAGAGATTGAGGCTAAAACAAAAACCGAGCTCGGCGTGATTGCGGCGATCAGAAACAAGGAACTTGATGATTTGCACGTACAACAGAAAAAGTGGTTAGCTGACATGGATTATCTCGCAACAAATAAGCTGACGCTGCTGCGAACGAACACCATGGACATATCTGCCATACAAGATGAGGAGAGTCGGATCAGTTTAAAGCTATCCGAGATAGAAGTGAAAATGCGGGCCCAGGCTGAATCTGCCGAGGCAATACTGGATTATGTGATTAGCTTTTCCGAACTGGTAAAGAACGCAGCTTTGTACTACAAACACGCCTTGGACACGGAAAAGCAGGAACTTGCGGCAAATATGTTTTCTGAACTCGTGTTTGATGGACGAAAATTGGTAAGTTACAAGGCAAAAGAGGGCTTTGAAGCCCTCTTGAACCGCCCAAATACTCATATTGGGTCATCTGGTGCGCGGGACAGGAGTCGAACCTGCATGCCTTGCGGCGCTACCACCTCAAGGTAGTGCGTCTGCCATTTCGCCACCCGCGCTGATTCTTTAACTCTGTGCGATATTTTCAGCTAGTGTCTCCGGTGTTGGCTCTTCGGCCGGTTCCCGCCCTTCTGGGGCGAGGCTCGCCTCGTCAGAGGCGGCTTCGGGAGCTATAACTGATGCAAATTCTTTTCTTTTTAATCTAGCTTTTTTGCCCTTGGCTTTTTTTAAGTAATAAAGTTTTGCTCTTCTTACTTTTCCATGACTTAAAACTTCTATTTTATCTATGGAAGTTGAATGCATTGGAAAAACTTTTTCAACTCCGATTCCATCAACAACTTTCCTTACGGTTATTGTCGCCGAAATACCCACGCCGTGTTTTTTGGCAATAATTACACCCTCAAATATCTGTATTCTTTCTTTGACCTGCCCTGAGCCTGTCGAAGGGTCTCCGTCTTTTATCTTTTGGTGTACTTTAATTGTATCACCCGGCATTAACTCCGGTAAAGTTTTCAACTGTTCTTTATTAAATTTTTCTAATAGTGTTGTCATATTTGTCGCTCGGCAACAAATTTTTCTTCGGCTAAATATTACATATTGGCCTGCAAAAAACTTATTACCTCGCTAGTTTATTAATTATTTGTTGTAACTCCTCTGGCAGTTCCGAAACAAATTTTTTAGTTTTTCCGTTTGGTAATTGGATTTTAAGTTTTTGAGCGTGCAGAAATTGTCTTGTCAGGCCGTCAGGAATTTTAGAATTCTTAAAGCTGTATAATTTGTCTCCTGCGATAGGGTGCTGTAAATAAGAAAAATGACACCTTATTTGGTGGCGTCTTCCTGTTTTTATCTGGACTTCGACCAAAGTAAATTCGTTTACTTTGGTCGCCCCGCGATGAGCGTCAGCGAATTTTGCGGGGCTATCTGTATATCTTCCGATAACTTTGTATTCTGTAATTGCTTCTTTGGCCGACTTGGGTGCGTTTATCGGAGAGTATGCCCTTTGTTTTCTTGGGTCTCCTTTTGCCCTGGCGATCAAGGTTTCAATTGTCCCGGAATCATTCTCCACAATGCCTTCAACCAGGCAAACGTATTTTTTCTCTACCTCTCTATTTTTAAACTGTTTTTGCAAAAAAATCAAGGCCTCTGTGCTTTTTGCCACCAATAAAACCCCGGAAGTGTCTTTGTCTAACCTATGCACAATTCCGTATCTTGGCACCTCGCCAACACTTTTTAGCTCTGGATACTTCTCGATCAAAGCATCGATTAAAGTATTTTTTGTGGTTTGTCCCTCCGGAAAAACTACCATACCTGCCGGCTTACCAACAACTAATAAATCTTTATCTTCGTAAATTATTTTTATATTCATAGGTATGGTGTGGGCGGTATAGGACTCGAACCTATGACCCTATACACGTCAAGTATATGCTCTACCAACTGAGCTAACCGCCCGTATTATTTATTTTCAATTTTGTGGTCCTGGCAGGGATCGAACCTGCGACGGCCGTCTTATAAGGGCGGTGCTCTACCACTGAGCTACAGGACCGCATCTATTTTTATTTTTTGCTTTTTATTAATTTTTCAAATTCTTCGCGTTCTATTGTTTCCTTTTCAATTAAGGCCTTTCCTACTTTGTCCAGCAAATCTTTGTGTTTTAATAAAACTATCTCTGCTTGTTTTTGCGCTCCTTTTATAATTATATCAACTTCTTCGTCAATTCTTTCCGCAATTTTTTCAGAGTAATTTCTTTGTTCGGAAATTTCCTTTCCCAAAAATACCAGCTCTTCTTTTTCGCCAAACGAAATTGGGCCCAAAGACGACATTCCATATTCTTTTACCAGTTTTCTTGCCATCTCCGAAGCCCGGCTTAAATCGTTTGAAGCACCAGTTGTCATTTCCCCAAACTTTATTCTTTCAGCGCAATATCCTCCAAGAAAAGTGGAAATCTCAGATAAAAATCCGGTTTTGGTTTTCATTTTTCTTTCTTCTGACGCCACCTGTAAAGTGTATCCTGCGGCCATTCCTCTGGCAATGATTGATATTTTTCTTATGGGCTCGGTGTCGGGCATAAAAGTGGAAACTAAAGCGTGGCCCGCTTCGTGATAGGCTGCAATTTCTTTTTCTTTTTTGGATAAAATGTGCGATTTTCTTTCAGGCCCCAGTAAAACTTTTTCAATGGCCTCCAAAAATTCTCTTTGGTCAACTTGTGTTTTGTTTTGCCTTGCAGCCAATAAAGCGGCTTCGTTGGCAACATTGGCCAAATCAGCTCCGGTGAATCCCGGTGTTCTTTCAGCCACCTCCTTAAAATTAACATTTCCATTTAACGGCTTATCTTTTGAATGGATTTTTAAAATTTCTTCTCTGTCATGAACATCCGGCGGATCCAAAACAATTTTTCTGTCAAATCTTCCGGGCCTTAAAAGCGCAGGGTCTAAAATATCCGGCCTGTTTGTGGCAGCTAAAATTATAACTCCGGTTTCTTTTTCAAACCCGTCCATTTCAACTAATATCTGGTTTAATGTCTGCTCTCTTTCGTCATGTCCTCCGCCAATTCCGGCTCCTCTGTGGCGTCCGATTGCGTCCAATTCGTCAATAAAAATTATTGAGGGAGCGGCTTTCTTTGCAGTTGCAAACAAATCTCTAACTCGGGCAGAACCTACGCCCACAAACATTTCCACAAATTCAGAACCCGAAACAGACATAAATGGCACGTTCGCTTCTCCTGCAACGGCTCTTGCCAGTAAAGTTTTTCCAACGCCCGCGGCTCCAACAAGCAAAACGCCCCTAGGTATTTTAGCTCCCATTGCCAGATATTTTTTTGGAAATTTTAAAAAGTCCACAATTTCAACCAGCTCTTCTTTTGCTTCTTTTAATCCTGCAACATCTTTAAAACTTATTTTTTCTTTTCCGTGCCCTTCGGCTCCAAAAAGACGCGCTTTGGCTTTTGTAAAATCAAATACTTGCACAGCTCCTGTTTTTGCCTGTTTTATCATTGTCCAGAAAAAGAATCCAAAAACAAGCAACGGCAAAATTCCAAAAACCAAAAGTGGAGTAAGCCACGACCATAAATCCTGTTTTGCCAACTGTTGCGAAATTTCAACTTTTTGTAAACTTTCTTTATTAACCCCTAGATTTATCAACAAATCAGTAAATCCTGTGCCGGATTCTTTCATTGAGGTCGCGGTTTTTTCGTCGTTATAAACAATATCAAGCGAGTCGCCGGAAACAGTTATTTTTTTAACATTATTGTTGTTTATGTCAGAAACCAACTGCGTCACAGATATTTCGTTTGGAGTTGTGGCCGGAAAATAAAGTAAACTGAAAATCCCTCCGATAATAAATAATATCAGTATTACAAACACGAAGTTTTTTATTAATGGGTTCATTTTCATTTTCATTATTGTTTTGTTTTTTAATAATCTTAATTTAACACATTTTAAAACAAAATTCAACGGCTCTTTAGGTATGGCTTTGTTTGTCTGCAAAGACTTGACATAAGATATTTAATTTGCTATAATATACCCAGTACATAATACACACGGGTCTTTTTTCGGGGCGCGAGCCCCAAGGAAGGAGTGGTCACAATGGCCACCACTAAGAAGACGCACCCCGCGAAAGCGGGCAAACGGGCGCAGAGCGACAAGGCTGCGCAAGGCAAGGATAAGAAGAATCTTAAGGGCGGTCTGGATGGTGGCGGAGTAGTGGAAGGCTCCGGGCGTATTCAGATATCCCAAGCGGTCGTCACCAAGGTGGCGACCAAGCGTCGCCCGAAGGCGGCGCTCTCGGCCAAGCAATTGGCCAAGCAGAACGCCTCCCGAGCCCAAGAGGCAAAGGAGTTGGAGGAGTGGATTGAGACTGGGATGACCTCGGTCGATGAGTACGAATCTGTCGACCAGGACACCCAGGCTCAGCTCTACGACGGAATAGTTGCCATAGAGAAGTATCTCTATAGCAAGGAGTGTCTGTTCAATCCGGACAGGTTCCTTCAGCGCGTGGCGGTGCTGGTCTATTTCCGCCATCAGCTCGCAAGGACGTTCAGTGACCATGACGCATGTCGCGACATGTTCGATTGGATGGTCCGACAGCGCGTGTTGGATTTGGTGAGCCCGGATCCGCACGCTGATCTGCCGGGTGGCATGGTCAAGTTCGCGGGAGGTAAGAAGCCCGCGACCATTTATGGCGTCAGTTACTACTTCCCGGAGGGTTTGCCACTTGTCCGCAAGGACATCCTCGGGTTCCGTAAGCTCTGCCATGGCTTGCGCGAGAGGACTCAGGCAGCGGTTCGGAAGAACCGCCAGGAGCGGGCAAAGGAGCTGGAAGGCCAGGTGACCGGAACGGCCGCAGATGCCATGGCCGGCAAGAAGGTGAAGTTTGTCTTGGACGTCCAGCCCCACACGGAGCCGGACAAGAAACGGTCCGGCAAGATGTTCACCCATCAGGGTGGCAGAATGCTGATAGAGTTCGCAGGGTCACAGCTATTCGTCCGTGACGTGGTGAATGAAGTCGGCAATGGTGGCATGGGCGTGTTCGAAGCTGCGGTCTGCAAGATTATGGATCGACAGCCCAAACTCGTCGCCAAGGACATCTTCGCCGGCAAGAGCAACGGTCTGCTCTCGGGTATGGTTGTCCGAGGGCTGAGGTCTGCTGGCCTTCTGCCGGAACCAGAGGAGCCGACCACCAAGGCCAAGAAGGTCGTCAAGAAGACGGTCAAGAAGGCCACCAAGGCGAAGAAGAAGGACGCCGAGGCAACAGCCGTGGCGTGAAAGAAACTGGCATCGAAAGCCAGTCAACGACAGACCCGTGTGTGTTTTAAGGAGCGTTTGTTCTCGGCAAACGCTCCCTTTTTTTTGCAAAAAAACGCAGCCTTTTTAATAGCCGCGATTTTTTATTGTTAAATTGTGTTATTCTTTAGTAACTAATTTTAAGCTCATCCTGTGTTCTCTCGGCTCTATAAGCAAAACCGTGAAATCGTATGTTTCGCCGATTTTCAGCTGTTCTTCCATTTTTTCTTTTGATTCAAATTCGGAAATATGGCAAAGCCCCCTGATTTTCGGCATTACTTCCACAAAGGCGCCAAAAGTTGAAAACTTGGTAACTTTTCCTTTCAAAACATCACCCTTTTTATATTGCTTTTCAACCTCTTCCCAAGGATTTTGCTTCAAAGCCTTTAAAGAAAGAAAGACCTGGTTATTGTTTATGTCGATAATCTTGGCTTTAATGTTTTCTCCGACTTTTACAATTTCAGCGGGATTTTCAACTAACTGCCAATCAAGTTCGGAAATGTGAATCAACCCTTCAATTCCGTCATCTTTTAATTCTCCATCTACCACAGGGAATTTTATGAAGGCTCCAAAGTCGGCAATGCCGGTTATCTGGCCGTCAACAATATCTCCTTTGCTGTAGTTTTTCAAAACTTCTTTTGTCTTTTCTTCTGATTTTGCCTTTTCAGATAAAATCAATTTGTTTTCTTCAGCCAGTAAATTAAGAATTTTTACTTCAAGGTTTTTACCGATGAACTTTTGTAATTCTTTCAAAATTTTCTGTTTGTCGGCATCAGCTACGCGGGGATAGTGCTCTGGAGCTAATTGCGAAACAGGTAAAAATGCTTGTATCCCGTCTAAGGCCGTTAAAAGCCCACCTTTATTTACGCCGGTTATCCTTACGCTTAAAACCTGGCCGGAATCTTTTAATTCCCTTAATCTCTGCCAGCTGATTTCTTTTGTGGCATCTCTTAAAGAAAGCTCTCTGTATCCTTCATCGTTTTCCAATTCAACTATTTTTGCATAAACCTTGTCTCCGACTTCAAGGTTTTTTATGACCTCTTTTACAGCGTAAAACTCCCTGCCAAAAATTATGCCGGTTCCAAGAATTCCCAAATCAATATAAAGTGAAGACCTGTCTTTTGCAACAACTTTTCCTTCGATGGTAGCTCCAATTGAAAGCGGATTCGGGGCACCCTTTGGGTCGTCTGTTAATTTTTTGATTGTATCTTTTAACATAATAAAAAAATTACCCGTTTATTTGTCTCTTCCCTCAAAAAGAGAGAATACTGCTGCAGGCTTGCCCGTCCGTAGCTTTAGCGAAGGAGGGCCAGCAGTGTTAAATGATTAATGGATTAAATATACACTAAGTTTAAAAATAGTGCAACTATTGACAAGTATGTATAATGGTGCTATAATTAATATAGTCAGATAAAGAAGGCGAAGAGTGTTTCTTTGTCCTTTACAACGGAATATGGAAACTTGGAAAACAGGAAAGGGAAGAATCATGAAGAATTTCAGAATGCGGTGGTACATGGCGGCTGGGTGGGTCATGGGCGGTATGGCTATAGGATGTTTTGTCTACGGCCACATCCTGCTCGGCTTGGCCTTGGCGGTCTGCGCGGTTCATGCGGTATACACGCAGTTCCGCGGACATTTCTTCGCACGCATGCTTGCGGCCGCGGAAGAAGCCGAGCTTCAAGACGACCAAATCGCCATGATGGAGATCCTGGGTAAGCTGAATCGTGGCGAGATTCGTCGTGTTAACAAGCATCTGTGTTTGTTCGACGTCGCGATCGCCAACGGCTGGAATTCAGTGGGCAAACTGCTCTTAAGGCGATGTCCATTGCCCACCAGCAGAACTCCACTTGGCAACACTGCGTTGCACATAGTGGTTGCTTTTTCTCGGAGTGGCACGCAGTTCTGCGACGCGCTTAAGGGTGCGGTGGACATCAACATCCGCAACTTCAACGGGCAAACGCCCATGGACGTTGCGGCGATGTTCGACCAGGGAGTTTTTATGAATGCCCTGGCACGCAATGGTGGCAAGAACGCGGTGGAGTTGCCCGAAGAAGCGACTTTCATCAGCCGCAAGAAGTAGTTCTCGCTTCGGCGAGAAGTAGTATATCCCCGCGCATACAGCAATGTGTGCTCGGGGATTTTTTTTGCTCCTCGACAGGTTCAGGGCAAGCAAAAAATTGTTTTTACAAATATCGGCTTGATTTTTTATTTGGCGGGAGTATTATTAGATAATAAAATTAAAATAATAAAAATATGCCAAGAAGAAGCGTAGAATTAGCTCCAGCTCAAGAAGATGTCGAGCAACAGACGCTCGATCAGGACGATATTGAAGTTGGAGACAAAAAGATAAGCCAAGTCGATATGGACGCACTTTTAGCCGCTGAAGAACAAAAGAAGGAACAAGAAATGGCGACAGCCCGTGAACAATTAGGGCAGGCATTCCGTCAAGATGTGGCAAAATCAGATAAGGGAGTTGCACCCACCCAGGCTGTACAAGAAGAAACATTGGAACCGAAAGAAAGTTTCGGCCACAGGGCTGGTCGTGTAGCCTTAGGCGTTGGTCGTGTAGCCGCGGAAGTTGCAGTGACGCCGTTGCGGTTAATTATAGGTGGTGTGGGTTTGGTTCGTAGGCTTTTTGGGAAGAAGGATGAAGGCGAAAGTCCTCTCGCCGGTTGGACTAGACAGAATGACAGAAGAAGTAATATTGATCGCCAAGTAGATGCATATAATGGCTCCTTCAGAGCCCACGCGAGATTTAAGAAGAATCAATCAAAATAATTAAGTTAATATAAAAATATGATAAGAGAAACACCAAGACCAAGCGAGGACGAACAATTAACTCCGGCGCCCGAGCAGGCAGAACTAGCGTCGGAAACACAAGAATCAATAGATCTTCGCGCGGCTAAGCGTGAAGTGGAGTTGCTTAAATTTCAAGAAAAAACATATGAAGAGTTTGGAGGCGTAGCAGAGTTTAACAAAATACTTGCAAGAGCTAATAAAAAAAATGAGAGAAATCAAGGAATGCCCGGGAATAAACAAAAGCCATTATCAGAAGAAGAATTAGCAGTGAGAAAAATATATTGGGGAATAGTAGAAAAATATGGCGAAATCCATAAAGAACAGAAAGATGCATTAAAAAGCATAGGAATAGAGCCAAAGGATCAGAGGGGCGACATGGATGCTGGCGAAGAATCGTCGAAGATATAATTCTTTTAGTTTGTAAAATATTAAAAATATGTTTAATCCAGATAGTCTGCCATCTGAGGGATCATTAAGACTAGTTGAGGGGCAAGGGATAGAAGCAACTCGTAAGAGATTGAAAGAATCTTTTAGTGTAGAAGCAGAAACGTCAGCGCAAGGAGAAAAACAATCTTCCGGATCGGTATTGGGAAAACTTTACTTAGAACATAAAAAACAAGAGCAAAATGGATTTGCCGAAGAAATAAAAGGCTATATTAGCGGCGTTAATAAATTATTTGGTGAAAAATATGGTTTATTGATTCCAGAAAGTGAGTTACCCAGTGTCGAAATAAATTATTTTACTGAAAATCCTGGGTATACAAAAAAATCCAACATTATATTGGTGCAAAAAATTGGCGACGTTTTAAACGGTAGCGTTGTTGGTGAAGAAATGAGCCATTTTTACCGAGCGCATTTTAGGCCCGATAGAAGAAAAAAAGAGTCTTTAACGGAAGAATTTTTTGGTTTTTTAGGAAGAAGGTTGCTTTATGAAGCAATGAAGAAAGAAGATGGTTCTTCCGATTTTTTTGCTAACGGAGAGCCGTCCATTGATCAAGATGTCGGGACAAAGGAAATGACGATTGCTTTACTAAAGGTTGCAAAAAATAAAGTTAGAGAGCTTGCAAAGGAGCATGGTGCGACTGACGATGAGGTCAGGAAGAAAAAAATAATGAAGGCAGGTCAGAAAATTTTAGACGAAAGAGAAAGTATGACGGGGCATTACCGAGGCTATGAATTTGCGTCAAAAATTGATATGAGTAAAATTACCGATTGGAAAAAATTGTATTCCATGTCAAATGAAGAAGTTAGAAAAAGATTTTTTACCGATAAACCAGACTATTCTGGGTTATAAAAATAAAATTTAGCAATTATTATTAAATAAAATAAAAACATGGGAGAAAAACAACGCGCAGAAGATGAACCCTTGCCAGAAGATATTAAAAAGGAATTAGAGGTAGCGCCCGAGCCGACAGAAGAAGAATTGAAAAAATTTGACCACCTTAAGAAGCCGTTTATTGGCGCACTAAGGAAAGCGGGCAAAAAAGAAAATAAGCCGGAAAAGTAATCGATTCGATTTGATCAAATAAAAATCCGCGAAAACGCGGATTTTTATCTGCGCGGTAGGACTTGAAGTTAGAAGTTGTTTGTAGTAAAATAGTAAAATATGGCAAAGATTTATTGGGCAGGGCAATCCTGCTTTCAAATTTCAGTTTCTACTTCCAAAGACCATTCGGCTGATATTGTGATTGACCCGTATGACGAAGAAACAGGTTTAAAACTTCCGAATCTTTCGGCTGATATTGTGTTGGTTACGCATCAACATCACGACCACAATAATGTAAAAGGCGTCAAAGGAACTCCGTTTTTAATAGACGGCCCGGGAGAATACGAAGTAAAAGAGGTTTTTATACAAGGAATACCCGCTTTTCATGACGATAAAGGTGGAAAAGAAAAAGGGCAAAACACAATTTATGTTATTGAAGCAGAAGAAATAAAATTTTGCCATTTGGGAGATTTAGGGCAAAAATTATTGACCGACGAGCAGCTGGAAAAAATTGACGAAGTGGATGTTTTGATGATTCCTGTCGGCGGAGAATATACAATTGATTCTTCAACTGCGCAAAAAATAATTTCCCAGATTGAACCGAAAATTGTAATCCCGATGCACTACTCAATTCCTAAATTGAAAATGAAACTGGACGATGTTTCCAAATTCCTAAAAACAATGGGGAAACCTTCTATTACTCCGATAGATAAGCTTGTCGTAAAGTCATCTACGCTGCCGAGCGATGGAATGGAAATAGTAGTGTTAGCTCCATAAATTTGAAATTTACAATTTAAAATCAATTCGAAATATTAAAATTTGAAATAGTCAAAGCGCGTTTTCAAATTAAAAATTAAAACATTAAAAATTGAATTCAAATTTCAAATTAAAAATTAAAAATTACATAGAATGGCTTCGGGCTTTGCCGGAAAGCAAAAAAAAGATTATTTTGTGGGCGGTTGTTGGAGTTTTGGCGGTTGTGATGGGATTTTTTTGGGTGAGAGGAGCTATAAACAGTTTTTCAAAAATCGGGGAAGGCATTGGAGAAATTAAAATGCCGCAAATTAATACATCAGATATGCCATCTTTAAATTTACAGGGTATAGAAAATCAAATTGAACAAAACGTAACGCCAAGCGATTCGTCGCAGATTAAATAATATGGCAGACGAAGAAGATAAAAAAGCAAAATCTAAAGCTCAAGAAGACGGGAAGCAGGGAGATAGCGTGAGGGGAAATGTGACTCAAAGGGAAATGGTAACTGAGTTGAAAGAATCATACATTGATTATGCAATGTCGGTTATTGTGGCTCGCGCGCTTCCGGATGTAAGGGATGGATTTAAGCCCGTTCACAGGAAAATCTTATATGCTATGAATGAGCTGGGACTTTCGGCCGGCGGAAAATTCAGAAAATCAGCTGCTGTCACAGGAGATGTCCTAGCAAAATACCACCCGCATGGAGATGTGGCGGTTTACGAGTCTATGGTAAGAATGGCGCAGGATTTTAATATGAGATATCCTTTGATAAATGGCCAGGGAAACTGGGGTTCAATTGACGGCGATGGAGCAGCTGCAATGAGGTATACAGAATGTAAGCTGACAAAAATTGGAGAACTAATGCTCCAAGATATTGATAGGGACACGGTTAATTTTGTTGATAACTATGATGGGACACGCAAAGAGCCGGTTGTCCTACCCGCCCCCTTACCACAACTTTTATTAAACGGAACACTGGGAATCGCGGTTGGTATGGCAACGAATATCCCTCCGCACAATTTAACAGAAGTGATAGACGCTTCAATTCATTTATTAGACCATCCAAAAGCAGAAACCGAGGATTTGTTTGAATTTATCCAAGGGCCAGATTTTCCGACAGGCGGAATAATTTATGACCAGAAAGAAATAATTTCTGCATATTCACAAGGCAAAGGCTCTATTTTAATGCGCGGAAAAGCAGATGTTGTAGAAAAGAAAGACGGGTCAGAACAGATTGTAATTACGGAAATTCCTTATCAGGTTTTAAAGTCTACCTTGGTTGAGGATTTGGCTAATTTAGTTACAGAAAAAAAGGTTGAAGGGATAAGGGATATAAGAGATCTTTCAGACAGAGACGGAATGAGAATTGTTATTGATGTCAAAAAAGGATTTCAGCCGCAAAGAATTTTAAATAGATTATACAAATTTACAAATCTGCAAAAAACTTTCCATTTGAATTTGCTGGCTTTAGTTGACGGAATTCAGCCGGAAATTTTGTCTTTGTCGGATGTTTTAAAATATTTTATCAAGCACAGAGAAGAAGTTGTTACCCGAAAAATAAAATTTGATTTAGAGAAGGCAAAAGAAAGAGCCCATATTTTAGAGGGATTAATGATTGCCCTGAAAAATATTGACGAGGTAATCAAAACAATCAAAAAATCTGCAGACAAAGATGAGGCTAGGCTTAATTTGATGAAAAAATTCAAATTGTCTGAAAAGCAGGCGGTTGCTATTTTGGAAATGAGGTTGCAAACATTGGCTGGTTTAGAAAGACAAAAAATTGAGGACGAACTCAAAGCGATTTTGGAATTGATCAAAGAATTAATGGCGATTTTAAAGAGCCCGGAAAAATTGAAAGCGATTCTTAAAAAAGAATTTGTGGAATTAAAAGAAAAATTTGGGGATAAAAGAAGAACAAAAGTTGTAAAAGGAAAATTGGGAGAAATTACAGAAGTTGATTTGGTTCCTTTGGAAGAAACAATTGTAACTTTAACTACCGGAGGATATATAAAGAGAATAAATCCGGCCACATATAAAATTCAGAAACGCGGAGGAAAAGGAATTATGGGAATGAAAACAATGCAAGACGATATTGTTGAGCATTTTTTGTGCGCTTCAACGCACGACAATTTGGTGTTTTTTACAGATTCCGGAAAAGTTTTCCAGACGCAGGTTTATGAAATTCCGGAAGGAACAAGGGTTGCGAGGGGCAGGGGCATCTTAAACTTTTTGGAACTTTCAACTGAAGAAAAGGTTTTGTCGTTAATTCCAATGCCTGCCTCCGTTAAAGGACCCGGAGGGTACCCCGCGGGCGAGGGAAAAAACGGCGATAAATACCTGGTGATGGTTACAAAAAATGGCAGAATAAAAAAGACTGCGTTAGAAGAATTTGAAAATGTAAGGAAATCAGGAATTATAGCTATAAAATTAGAGAAAGGAGATTCGTTGAAAAAAGTTGTCAAAACAACCGGCGAAGATGATATAATCCTGGCAACTAAAAATGGAATCTCGATAAGATTTAAAGAAAAAGATATAAGGCCCATGGGGCGCGGAGCTGCCGGAGTAAAGGGTTTACGCCTGAAAAGTGGTGACGAAGTTATTGGCATGGATGTAATTGAAAAAAACCCTCCGATAGATCTAAAAACTCAAAAGCCGGCTAAGCAGTATTTATTGATAGTTATGGAAAATGGTTATGGAAAGAGAACGGAAATTTCTCAGTATAAAACCCAAGGAAGGGGCGGGTCAGGAATTAAAGCAGCTAAAATTACAAGCAAAACGGGGCCCATTGTGATGTCCTCTATTTTAGAAGACGTTGCAGACGAAGAAGATTTAATTGTTATTTCCAGAAAAGGGCAGGTTATAAGAACCAGCGTAAAATCAATTTCTTTACTGGGGCGGGCAACACAAGGAGTCAGAATAATGAGATTAGAGGAAGGAGACAAAGTTGCTTCGGGAGTTTGCTTAAAAGATTAACCCTTCGACTGGCTCAGGGCAAGTTTATCCACAGGGCTCAACATTGTATATATTTTTTATAATGTTGTACAATAATTACAATGAACCCCGTTAGAGGTCTTTGGTAGAAAAATTTTATAAACCTCGTTAGAAAGGGCAAGGATTAGACCTAATCACCCTTTCTAAAACAGAGCCACAAATTAAAAGGCTTTCTAACGGGGTAAAATTTTTCTTTGTTGACTAAACGGGATTTATTGATAATAAATAATCTGTCTGAAGTTGGTTTTTTGACCACATAAAGACAGACCTCTAACGGGGTGAATAAAAAAATAATATACTCGGTCATATTCGTTGGTTTGTTTTGTTTAGTGCCATTAGTTTTTGGACAACTTACAGACCCGTTGGGCGGTAAAGATTTCTCTGCTCTTTTGGGAGGAATTGCTACTGCTGTTGGGGCGCTTATAGCAGCTGTGGGTGGCGTGATGGTTGTAGTTGCGGGCGTGCTTTATCTCACTTCGGCCGGAAATCCGGGGAGAGTAGAAACGGCTAAAAAAGCTTTGGTGTATGCCGTAATCGGCATTATTGTGGGGCTGTCAGCCAAAGCGATAGTCGATTTTATAACAAAAATTACAAAATAAATTTTTTAAAGGTCGATTGCTTGTAAAAAAATTTTAAAACTTAAAAATTAATTTTAGAAATAAAATGAAAAAAATCAAATTAACTTTAGCTTCGCTTGGCGCCATGCTTTTACCGGTTATGGCGTTGGCCCAGATGGAGCCAAATGCTCCTGGGGGGCCAGGAACTTCAGTTGGCAGCCTTCAGCAAATAATTCACGCCCTTGAGAACGCAGCAGGATTAATATTTGGAGCAATTGCCGTGATTATGTTTATAATTGCCGGTGTCTATTTTTTAACAGCAGGAGGAGAGCCGGAAAAAGTCCAGAAAGCAAGGTCAGCTTTTATGTGGGGAATAGCAGGCGTGGTGGTTGGAATTCTTGCCTTCTCGATAATTGCAGTGGTGGGAAGTGTAATAAAATAGATAGGTTCGTTTTTACTCTTTGTCCCGTCGGGTTCTCTCATAGGAACGGCGGGGCGAAGACTGACACAGAAAAAACATGGATAAAAAAAAATTATTTTTGATTCTGTCGGGATTTTTGATTTCACCCCTGATAATTTCAGCGCAAGTAAAATCGTGTCCTGTAAGCGGGCCATGCATTACCGACCTTACACCTTTGATACATAGCATAGAATTAGCGGCTGGATTAGTTTTTGGAGGAGTTACCGTAATTTGTTTTTTGATAGCAGGTGTTTTATTTTTGACTGCCAACGGAGAGCCGGAAAAAATTAAACAGGCAAGATCAGCCCTTTACTGGGGGGTGGCGGGAGTAGTCGTGGGTATACTTGCGTTTTCAATAATTGCGATAGTGTCAAACATTTTGTCGTCGGGTTCGTAAGAAGCGCGAAATTTACAATAACAATAAAAAAAAGTTCACAAGTATTTTAAATTATTATGAACCCCGTTAGAGGCCTTGTGGCACTGGTGGGATTTCCTAATATAAAGTAGCTGTCTGAAATTGACTATTTGAGTCATATAAAGACAAGCCTCTAACGGGGTGAGAAAAAAAATATTACTTTTAATACTATTTGGCGTATTGCTCCTGCCAATTTTGGCACAGGCGGTAACGCTCGGCGACATGGCTAAGGCCGCCGCAAAAACAGCGCTTGAAGTTGCAACGGGAGTAGTGGTTGTTATGTGGGTTGTAACAGGAGTTCTTTTTTTGTCTGCCCTGGGAGCTCCGGAAAGATTAAAATCTGCGAGAACAGGATTATTGGCTGCTGTCATAGGCACAGTAATAATTATTGTTGCCAACGGAGCAGTCGGATTAGTTGGAGGAGCTTTCGGTTTGTCATCGGGCTCGGGCTCATCAAACTCGCAAAACTCGCAAGGCTCGCAAGGCTCGTCATCAACGTGCAGTGCGGGGCAATGTGCAAATGGAATGGGGTCTTGCACCACAAGCGCCGACTGCCAATAATTTAAATAAATGAACCCCGTTAGAGGTCTCTGTCAGAAAAATTTTATTAAAATTTTTCTGCGCCGACCAGACGGGATTTCACAGTGCAATAATACAGCTGTCTGAAATTGACTATTTCGGTCACATAAAGACAACCTCTAACGGGGTGAACAAAAAAATATTACTTTTAATACTGTTTAGCGTATTGCTCCTGCCGACTTTGGCGCAGGCGGCAACGCTTATGGGTATAATAGGAAAAATTACAGATGCGGTTGTTCCTATAGGCACCCCTCTTGTTGCAGTAGGTTTTATTATAGCGGGCTTTTTATATATTTCTGCGTCAGCAAGCCCCGAGAGAATGGCGTTAGCCAAGAAAGCTTTAATTGCCGCCATAATAGGAACAATACTGATAATATTGGCTTCTCAAGCTTGCACATTTATTGCCGCTTTATTTGGTTTGCCTGCTGAGAGTTGCAAAAGCGGAACCTCCGGTGGCGACGGTGGTGGCCTTAATAATGATCGTAAGGTTGATAATGATATAGTGGGGACGGTGGCGCAGTGGGAAATAGCAAGGGGCTTGCCTGTAGCCAAGGATACAGCTGCTGTTTGGCGCGAATATAATGAAGCTATAGCTATACTACATAATGGTCTTGACCCCTATAATGGGGTGTTTGCTGGTGAAGGGGGAGAAGCAGATGCTGCTCGGGCGCAAGCCACTGCCCGAGGGAATGAGATAAACGCCAATGTAGGCTCTGGAAATATAAACAATAAATAATTTTTTTTCAAATTTTTTTGGCATCGTTTAGGCGCGGATTTATACAATAATACAGCTGTCTGAAATTGATTATTTTAATTATCATATAAAGACAGACTTCTAAATAGTGAATAAAAAAACATTAATTTCAATTCTATCTGGCGCAGTTTTGGTTTTGCCAGCTGTAGCCGCTGCCACGAGTTTGGGAGACATGGCTGGAAAACTTAAGAGTAATCTCCTCTTGCTGGGTATTCCTTTGGCAACAATCGGTTTCGTCATTGTGGGTTTTGTATATGTATCTGCCAGCGCCAATCCCTCAAAAATGGCAGCGGCAAAAGAAGGTTTAGTTGCTGTTATTATAGGTGTTGTTATTCTAATTTTAGCTGCCGGTGCTTATGAGTTTGTGAACGGACTTTTTTTCTAGGCGGACTTTTTGGCATATAATAAATAATTTTTAAATTAAAGAATGGCTCCGCAATGGCGGGGCTGTTTTTTTGTAAATGAAAAAGCGCCTTCGGTCATTCTCGCGAATGATCCGAAGGCGCTTGTATGTGCGTGGCGTTATTAACGCCACTTTTGCTCGGCGCGGGCCTCAGCAAGGCGATCTTTTGCCTCGTTGAGCCTTTGCTTAGCATCTCTCTCGATGCGCCGAAGTCCCTCAAGGGAGCGCAGAGTGTCAGTCGACACTCTGTTTTTTTTCTTGAGGACCATGGACATTGTGTCCAGGTTTTTGGCTGCATTGTCGTAAGCCTCTTGGGCCTCCGACAACTGCCGTTCCAGCCTAGGGATTGAAGTGAATATGCCTCTAGTCTGTCTGGCTTCGGTAAGCGCTCGGAGAACTGCCGGCTTGCCGGTCAGTATCTCAATGTCCACGTCTTTGGCATTACTTATGCCAATGGACTTTAAGATGCTTGTCGTCGGTTCGACTGCAGGTGCAGGTGTCGTCGCCCCATCCTTGACTGGTGCCGGCGTGGATTTGTCCGCCGGTGTGGTGGACTTTTCCGCCGATGCGACGGTTCCAGTCGTCGTTGGAGTTGCCTGCTCCGCGATTTTTCCGCTTTCGCGTCCAAAAAAGAAGGACGCTACCGTTAGGCCTACCGCCAGTGCGATGATCAAGATGCCTGCTATCAGCCATCCCAGCCACGCTCTGTTGGCGGGAGCCACGGCCGTCGCGCGACCGGCGCCACCGGCTCCGGTTCCGCCAGTCGTGGTGGTTTTTTTGACGACCTTCTTGGCGGCCTTTTTTGTGTCGCTACCACCGCCACCGGCTGTGCCACCGGTTGTGCCGGTTCCGCCAGTCGTACCAGCTCTCACATTGGAGTTGGGCCGTTGCCTTATCACAATCTTTGCCATGGTACTTCTCCTTTTCGTTCTGGGGGTTATCTACTGTATTCGTCTTGTGCGTGGATAATCGCGGGTCTACCTACCCGCACATGAATTATCCTGTCCTCGTCACTGGAGGACCTAAGGGCCTCCAGTGACTGCTTGTCGTACGCCGATTCCGTCGGCGTGTCATTCTGCCTGCCGGTTGCGATTTCTTCTCGCAGTCTTTCCGTCCTTTCCCTTAGCTCGGCGTCTCTCCGACTTTCTCGGGAATCGGCAGTCCTGGTCCAGCTTTGCTGCTGGACCAACTCGTTCCCGTTATCAACCGTTATGTTGAAAACTGGGTAAAACTCAAGGCTTTGTGCTTGCTCGAACGGGTGGTTGCACCCTCCGAGCAGAATCAAAGCCACCGTTGTTGCTAGAATCCTAATCATAGTGCTCTCCTTCTTTTCGTTTAAGCCCGATGAAAACAGTTGTCCGACGCGCTTGCGCCAGAATATAGCAACTGTTCAATTTCAAAGGGCTTTCTATGTTGCCTACATTATATCATATATGGTCAACCGTGTCAATAGTTTTGACAACTCAATGTCTTCTGCGTATAATTAGAAAGTAATCGAGCCGGCGTGGCGGAATTGGAATACGCGTTAGTCTTAGGAACTAATCTCGCAAGAGTTGTGGGTTCGAGTCCCACCGCCGGCACAAATTAAAACAAAAAACCGTTCCGATTTTAATCGCGGACGGTTTTTCATTTGAGATAATTTTTTATAATTTTTTTCCTCTCAAAAAGCTCTCTGTTCTTAAAATCGACGGCCGTCTATTTTAAGAACAGAAGAAAAATTATAAATTAAATAATTTTTTTATACTTTTGTCTTCGATTATTTTTCCTATTTCCAAAAGTTTTATGTCTCCCCTAAAATCTTTGTGCCACAACTCCATCAGCGCCGACAATTCATTTTTTATATCATATGGGGTGACCCAAATACTGTGTTGAAGCTCTTTCAGTCCAAGCCATCTCAGTTCTTTTCTTAAGAAATTTCTTTCCCGCCGGTTTGCTTCCGGTATGTCAAAAATTATTGATATCCATTTGCCCGCCCATTTTTCTTTGTTCTTTTTTGTTTTTACGACGTTTTTTATAATTTCTATCCTGCCTTTTGTTGTGAGGTATAATTTATTATTTTTTTCCGAAAAATAGGAACTCCGCCCTAAGCTTCTGATATTTTTAGGAAATGAATGCCCCCTGTATTGATAAAGGCCGCCTACTATTTTTTCAGGATTGAATACTAAATCAACGCTTAAATCTAATAGATCTTTCGATTTATTTTCTAGATATTCCAGCGCTTTTTTAATTAAAGAGTTTTTATTCAGTTTTTTCATAACAAGAGGTTTGTGTCGTTAAAATCGACGGCCGTCGATTTTAACGACGCGGCAAAGATAAAAAAAGAACCGGTTTTGAGCCGGCTCTTTTTATTTTAGGAAATTTTTACATCGATTTTTCCGCTACCCAGTTCGTTTTTGGGAATTTTTACAGTTAAAATTCCTTTGTCAATTTGCGCGTCTGCTTTGTCTATATCAATGTTTTCCGGCAAAACAATTTTTCTGGAAAACGGGCCCCAATAACATTCCTGGTAAAAGTATCTTTTTTCAGAGTGCAGTTGAGGATCGCATCGGTCGCCCTTTATAATCATCATATCTTTTTCCAGCGAGATATCTAAGTCTTTTATTTGGATACCCGCAATTGCCGCTAAGACAACAAAATCTTCATTCGTTTCATAAACATCGACCACCAGCTCTCCGTCCTGGTCAAATATTTCTTTTGCCGGCTGGATGCTCTTGGTTTTTTCTTCTACGGTATCCGATGGGATGTCTGATTTTATTTTTTTTGCCATAATAATTTAATTTGATTAATTAATTTTGCATAAGCCCTTCATTTTTTTTAGTTTATCGAAACCAGAGAAAACGAGAAAGGCAAGTAATAATATAACAATAACGGGAATAACAAATTTTATATACCCATCTAATGTCATTATAGAAAAATCATAGAGTCCATGCAAGAGCACAGCTATTAATATGCCCAAACCCGCTTCCAGCCACCTGTTTTTTTGGTCGCATAAAGATATGGCTACGGCATATCCGATAACTGCCGAGCATAAAGTGTGTAGGAATGTTGCGCCTATAAATCTTATAAAGTCTATAATTAGCGTCCTATCTATCAGCTCATTAAAAGACATTTGTCCCACTGGAGGAAAGAGATAAAGAATGTTTTCTAATGCGGCAAACCCCAAGGCGGCAATCACCATATAAAGCATTATGTCCAACGGTTCGTCCAAATTGGGATTGTTAAGCACCTTTATTCTCACAACAAGATATTTAAAGAATTCTTCTGAAAGGGCTATTATCAAAAACCAATATATGATATTTTTTACCGTAGAATTTATATCAATTTTATCCAGTAAAAAAGAAGAGCCTATTTGTATAAAAAATACGGGTATAGTTATCAGCGCGCCCCACAAAAATATCTTTAAAATCATCCCCTTAGGCTCGGGATGCAAATCTTTCCTGAGATAATAAAAAAGCCAAGTCAAACTGGGCAACACGCCAAAAATGATATAAATTATTATGTTGTAGTCCATTTTTTAATTTGGCCAATCTTCTATCATTATACACTCTTTTTTATTTTTTATGGGAAGTTGCTGATAAATTTCTTCAGTTATAAAAGGCATAAACGGATGTAAAAGTTTCAGAGAATTCATTAATACAAAAGAGAGTATTTTTTGAGTATTTGCGTCATTTTGTTTTTTTGATTCTTCAATATATACATCGCAGAAATCATGCCAGAAAAAATCATATAAAGTATGGCAGGCTTTTCCGAAGCTGAAAAAATCTATGTCTTTGTCGACGGATTTTATTGTTTTTTTGAGTTGGCTTAAGATTTTTTTGTCGGCAGAAGTTTTACCTGCGGGTGACTTATTAGAAATTATGATTTCGGAATTTGGATTTTGCAAAAGTATAAACCTTGTGGCATTCCAAATTTTATTGCAAAACTTTTTTCCCATTAAAATATTATCTGTAACAAATTTCATATCCTGATTTCCCATAACCTGGTAAGCTATTCCGAATCTCGTTGCATCAGCTCCAAATTCGTTAACTAATTTTAACGGGTCGATTCCGGTTCCCAACGATTTTGACATCCTTTGTCCGTCGCGGGTTAAAACAGTGGCGTGTATATAAACATCTTTAAACGGGATTTTTTCCATAAATTCCATTCCGGAAAAAATCATTCTGGCTACCCACAAATTTATGATATCTCTTGCAGTTGATAAAACAGATGTCGGATAAAAAGTTTTTAAATCCTTCGTCTTGTCCGGCCAGCCCAAAGTTGCAAACGGCCACAAAGCGGAAGAAAACCAAGTGTCTAAAACACCATCCTCTCCGTCGATAGGAATTTTGTGCCCCCACCAGATTTGGCGGGAGATACACCAGTCTTTTATGTTTTTTAGCCAGTCAAAATACGGTTTTTCAAAATTTTTAGGATGGAATTTTATTTTTCCCGATTTAACCGGTTTTCCGGCAAGCTTTGCGAGTTCGGACATTTTTAAAAACCACTGCAAAGAGGGGATTAATTCAACAGTTGTGTTGCATCGGTAGCACTTTGGAATCTGGTGGACATAGTCCTCAATTTTTTCTATAAGATTTAAATTTTTTAAATCTTCAACAATTAGTTGTCTCGCCTCTTCTATTTTTAGCCCGTTATATTTCTCGGGAGCATTTATTATTTTTCCTCTTTCGTCGATAACTTGTATGGTTTCTAATTTATGGCGCTGGCTAATCGCTTCGTCTGTTGTGTCGTGGGCTGGAGTAACTTTTACTGCCCCTGTTCCAAAATCAGAGTCAACCAAAATATCAGAAATAATTGGAATTTCTTTATTTACCAGCGGCAGAGTCGCTGTTTTTCCAACCAATTTTTTAAATCTTTCATCTTTTGGATTTACCGCCACCGCAGTGTCGCCAAGCATTGTTTCCGGCCTTGTTGTGGCAACTGTTATAAATCCGCCCTGAGCTTGCCCTGAGCCCTGTCGAAGGGGATATTTTATAAACCACAAATTTCCTTTTTCTTCTTTATATTCAAGTTCCAAATCCGACAAAGATGTGGCGCACCTTCTGCACCAATTAACAATTCTTTTTCCTTTGTATATCCAGCCCTTTCTATAATAATTCAAAAATGCAACCCGCACTGCTTTTGTGTAGCCTTCGTCCATAGTAAATCTTGTGCGGGACCAATCGCACGAAGAGCCGATTTTTTTAAACTGGTTTAAAATCGTGTTTCCTTTTTCTTCTTTCCATTTCCAGACTTCTTTTATAAATTCTTCTTTTCCCAAATCAAATCTGGATTTTCCTTCTTTTCTCAATTTTTTTTCAACAACGTTTTGAGTAGCAATTCCTGCGTGGTCGGTTCCTGGAAGCCACAAAGTTTTAAATCCCTGCATTCTTTTCCTTCTGATTAAAATATCCTGTATGGTTGCATTTAGCGCGTGTCCGATATGAAGGTCACCCGTAACATTCGGCGGGGGAATTACAATCGAGTAGGGTTTTTTGTGGCGAGGAGGGAGTTTATCAGGATTAAAAAAACCGCTTTTTTCCCAAAGCTGGTAAATTTTATCTTCAACCTCTTTTGCGTTGTAAGCTGTTGGTAATTCCATGATTATAATTTGTTTATCTTATCATTTTCTATTCTATTCGTAAATTGCCGTCGGCTTGGATTTTTTTCCAGGCCATTTTTTTTGCCTGCCTGCCGGTAGGTAGGTGATAAAAACCAGTTATTGCGGTCATTAAAGCATTGTCGGTTGATAAATGCGGAGACGGAACCAAAAATTTAGCATTAGGTAATTCCTTTGCTAATTTTTTTTGCATTTGATTTCTTAACTCTTTATTGGCTGAAACTCCGCCACCTAAAATTAATGATTTTGCTTTGAAATCTTTTACGGCTTTCATTGTTTTTTTAATTAAAACATCAATTATCGCCTGCTGTATGTCGGCCGCCATTTCTTGCTTATACTTTTTAGTTTTATTTTTAATTTTTCTGTCGGCATACAAAACAGCTGTTTTTAAACCAGAAAAACTAAAATCATAATCTTTTGTTCCGATCATCGGCCTCGGCAATTTTGCGAAAGCCCGGCTTTCGCACGAAAGCCGGGCTTTCGCGGCTAACTTTGAAATTACGGGGCCTCCGGGGTATCCAAGACCTAAAATTTTTGCACACTTATCAAAACATTCTCCGGCTGCGTCATCTCTGGTCTCGCCCAGAATTTCATAATTTCCCGACTTGCCCTGAGCCGCGCCGAAGGGTTTTTTCACTAAAATAATTTGAGTATGCCCTCCACTTACAACTAAAGCAATTGCAGGAAATTTCATACCCGGACTCTCTAAAAGATTAACCAAAATGTGCGATTCAATATGATTTACCGCTACAACCGGAATATTCCAAAAAGAAGAAATTGCTTTGGCAAAATTAACTCCAACCCATAAGCACGGTTCCAATCCGGGACCGTTTGTTACAGAAATCAAATCAACGTCGGGTTTTCCGTATTTTTTTAGAAAGCTGACTAAATTTTTTTTTAATTCCGGTTCTCTTTCCAGTATCCCGCCCAAACTCGCTCTCGGCGAGATTATGGCGGGCCCGTCAAAATGCCCTTCGGGGCTTTTGTCGGGTTTTTTTACTAAGCCAGATTTTTTGAGAGCTGAGATCAAAGTCGGCACCAAATTTTTTTGGTGTTCGCGTTTTGCCATTGCAGGGAAAACTCCGCCGTATTTTTTACCAAGAGCTGTTTGGGAGGAGACAATATTTGCAAGCACGTCAAAAGCACCATTTTTAGAAACGTCTAAAATTGCAATTCCCGTGTCGTCGCAAGATGTTTCGATGGCCAAAATTTTCATAATCTATTTATACACGAAAACTTGAATTATTTCAATTTTTGATGTACAGTACAAAGGTAAAAGGCCCTATCGTCTAGCCTGGTCTAGGACGCGTGCTTTTCAAGCATAAAACACCGGTTCAAATCCGGTTAGGGCCACATGGAGAAAAAAGATTATCTGGATATTTCAAGAGCATCAGACTTGAAAAACCCTGGAGACAAAATATTATACAGATTTTTTGAAATGATTCCTGCATTTATGAGTTTAGGCACACTTTTTGGTGTGCTGATTTTTTCCTGGTTATTTCCTTCGTGGGTCGCGGTTTTTATTATATGTTTTTGTTTCTATTATCTTTTTAGGGTATTTTATTTTTCTTTACATCAGATAGTGGGATATTTCAGGGTTAAAAAAAATATGAAAAAAGACTGGCTGAAGGAATTGAAGAAAGCAAGAGGCAAGGACTGGAAAAATATTTATCATGTAATTATTTTGCCGACTTACAAAGAATCTAAAGGAATTATTGAAGAAAGCATAAAAACTTTGATAAGGTCAGACTATCCTAAGGAAAAAATGATTGTGGTTTTAGCCATAGAAGAAAGGGCGGGGCAGTTTTTTATAGACCAGGCAAAAGCCATCGCCGATGGATACTCGGCGAAATTTTATAAATTTTTAGTTTCGGTGCATCCCGACGGAATAGAAGGGGAAATAAGCGGCAAGGGCTCTAACACGGCATATGCGGGCAGAGAAGTAAAAGAAAAAATTATTGATAAATTAGCGATACCCTATGAAAATATTTTAGTTTCAACTTTTGATATTGATACAAGGGTTTTTCCGCAATATTTTTCTTGTCTGACTTGGTATTATTTAACAGAAGCAGATCCCTTAAAAGCCAGCTATCAGCCGGTGCCTGTTTATAACAATAATATTTGGTCGGCCTCGGCTTTTTCCAGGGTTGTTTCAACGTCCAACACTTTTTGGCAGATGATACAGCAGGAAAGATCAGAAAAACTTACAACATATTCCTCTCATTCAACGCCGGCTAAAGTTTTTTTTGAGGTGGGATATCCCACAAATGTGGTGTCAGACGATTCCCGAATTTTCTGGCGCGCGTATTTTTACTACGACGGAGATTATCGGGTTGTCCCTATTTATTATCTGGTTTCTATGGATGCTGTGATGGCAAAAAATTTCTGGCGGACAATTTTAAACCAGTATAAACAACAAAAACGCTGGGCGTGGGGGTGCGATGAAATCCCATACATAATGTTTGGATTTTTGAAAAATAAAAAAATATCTTTGTGGCACAAAATAGGCCACCTTTATACAATTGTTGATGGTTTTTGGTCTTGGGCGACAGCGGCTCTTTTATTGTTTTTATTGGGTTGGCTTCCGATAATTTTAGGCGGGCAAAAATTCAACTTTACTGTGCTGTCTTTTAATTTGCCGATTTTAACCAGTCAAATTATGACGGTATCAATGCTTGGAATGATTATTTCTGCCATATTAAGCACAATGCTTCTTCCTCCGGTGCCAAAAGAATTTAAATGGTATGTGCTATGGTATAAAAAATCCACTGTTTTTTTACAATGGATTTTTTTGCCGATAACTTTAATCTTTTTTGGTTCTCTTCCGGCCCTCGACGCCCAAATTCGCTTAATGCTGGGCAGATACATGGGTTTCTGGGTAACTGAAAAAGTACGAAAATAGGCTTTTGTTTTTTTTCTGTTTTGTTATATAATATAAAAAGAAATTAAACTTTTTAAAATATGGGTAAGAAATCTATTTTTTCAAATTTTTGGCGGGATTTTATTTCAGAAGAACAAAGGGATTTTAGGGTGCGCATAGGTTATACGATAGCATCTTCTTTGTTTGGTTTTGTCTGCGGGATAGTATTAAGTTCTGTTATATGGCTTATTGCCTTAAATTATCTTGTTGACGCTGTTGCAAACATCTTTATCGGGCAATAAAAGGTTTGTCTGTAATAAAAATCCGTGGCATTCGCCGCGGATTTTTATTCACTCAAAATGGATTCGTGATTGGAATTGTTTTAATCTTTCCTTCAGTTCGGGGTAATTTTTTAGTTCGGGGTCTTTTTCGAGAATTTCTTTGGCGGCAGCACGGGTTTTTTCTACTAAAAATATGTTACTTAAACCTTGCATTGCCATATCGGGAATTCCAGATTGCACAGTGCCGTATAAACTTCCCGGACCGCGGATTTCCAAATCTTTTTCAGCCAGTTCAAATCCGTTGTTAGATTCAACCAGAGCCTTTAATCTTTTTCTGTTTAACATGCTTGGGTCTGTGGTGAACAAGAAGCAATATGACTGCATATCCGACCTGCCAACACGTCCGCGGAATTGGTGAAGCTGGCTAAGTCCAAATCTTTCTGCGCCCTCAATCATCATAATTGTAGCTCTGGGAACATCAACGCCAACTTCAACAACAGAAGTGGAAAGCAAAATATCAATTTCACCTTTTTTAAAATCTATCATTATTCTTTCTTTTTCCGGAGCTTTCATTTTTCCGTGCAACATTGTAATTCTTAAATCCGGGAAAACTTCTTTTGATAATTTTTCATATTCTTCTTTCAAAGCTTTTACTTCATTTATCGCAAGCGACGACAATGATAACGGGGCATAGTTTTGCGGGACAAACGAACCGACAATGCCCGGCTTTTCTCCGTCAAGGCCGGGCATTAAAGCGGTTTTTTTAGATTCTATTTTTGGATAAATAACAAAAACTCCTTTGCCTTCTGAAACTTCCTTTTTTATAAATTCATAAGCTTCTTTTCTTTGCTGTGGCTCTACAATAATTGTTTTAACCCTTTTTCGGTTTTTTGGCATTTCATCAATTAAAGACAAATCTAAATCTCCATAAACAGTTAAAGCCAAGGTTCTTGGAATTGGAGTTGCTGTCATCGACAATAAATGGGGGACGAGCTTTTTATTTTTTATTAAATGGTCTCTTTGCTCAACCCCGAATCTGTGCTGTTCATCTAAAATTGCCAAAGCTAAATCTTTGAATTCGACTCCTTTTTGAATTAAAGAATGGGTTCCGATTGCAATATCCAGTTGTCCATTTTCTAAATCTCCATTAAAACTTTTTTTGGAAACCTCAAAAGTCTCGGGGTACCCGCCGTCAGCGGGTCGTTTCGTAATCCTTGCATCTTTTCCTGTCATTAGGCCAACCTTAATGTCGAAGCTCTTTAGCAGCTCGGTTATTGTTCTAAAATGCTGTTTTGCCAAAATTTCTGTTGGTGCCATAAAAGCAACCTGGTGCTCGTTTTTTACAACACTTAAAGCGGCCATTGTCGCTACCACTGTTTTGCCCGAGCCCACATCGCCCTCAAGAAGCCTGGACATCGGGACTGATTTTTCTAAATCTTTTAAAATTGCAAAAGCGCATTTTTTTTGTGAATCTGTGAGCTGGAACGGTAAAGAATCTGTAAATGTTTTCATTAAATCAGCGTCCATCGGGCAGGCATGCGCCATTTTTTTCATTAACTTTATTTTTTCTTTTAGAACATTGAGCTGTATTAAAAAAAGCTCTTCAAAGGAAAAACGCGATTTTGCCGCATCGGCATGTTCAAAAGAATCCGGGAAATGCAACTGCCACACAGCTTCCCGTATCGGCAAAAATTTATATTTTTTAATTATTTCAATCGGCAGAGATTCCTGTATCTGTTCGCAAAACCTGTAGAGCAATGGTTTTATGATGTATCTTAGCCAGCGGGAAGTAACACCTCTTGTTTCAGCATAAACCGGCACAATTCTGCCCGTGTGAGTCAGTTCTTCGTTTTCTCCGATTTCGTTTATTCTCTCATATGCAGGGCTGTTAAAATAAAGCCCTTCTTTTCCCAAGCTTATTTTCCCGGCCACGCAGATAAAGTCATTTTCTTTTAAAGATTTTTTCAGATATGGCTGATTGAACCAGATAACATTAATTTGCGCCGTTCTATCCTGCAGAACCGCCTTAGTTATAACCATTCTTCCATAAATTGACTTAGATGTTTCTATTTCTATAATTTCTCCCTGCACGCAAGCGGTTTCGCCCAGTTTATTTTTTGCTTGGCTGATTGAAACTATTTCTGAAAAATCGTCGTATCTTGCGGGAAAATAAAAAAGCAAATCCTGCACTGTTTTTATGCCGAATTTTTTTAATTTTTTTGCGTAAGCTATTCCAATTCTGGGAATTTCTTCAACCTTTGTCGCAAGTGTTATATCCATATAAATATATACTTATTCTACCAGCAGATTGATAAAAATCAAAGTTATGCACTGGCCACTGGTATACTTTACAGTATGAGGCACTTAAAACATGTTGCAAAATGAATCGGTTGGTGGTTGGCTGGAGTTAGTAAAAACTAACTCAGTTAATACCATGCAAATGCTAGCGGA
>Ga0268278_1000033_pt1 | contig 114205 bp, 92 predicted proteins | sample saktaG_3_FD_190135 | JGI IMG/M metagenome (GOLD analysis project Ga0268278, IMG submission 190135) | Saline water microbial communities from Sakinaw Lake, British Columbia, Canada - sak_2010_1_5_55m | ecosystem: Environmental > Aquatic > Non-marine Saline and Alkaline > Saline ...
GATAATCAAAATAAGCGGGACATGAAGCATCCTGAGTTCGTTGCTTATCGCTTCAACTGCACGACTACCCTCCATCATCCCCTTGAAGACAAAAATGGCTATCACCATGTACATCATGCTCAGAATGTGAGGATCGAAGAGGATTTTTCGTATTTGAGTTCCGCTGAAGGCATTTTTCCGCCAGATCCAGGTCGTGGCTATGCAAAGGGCAATGATGAGGCCCGTTTCTTTCGAAACTGTAAATTCTGGAAAGACAAATGACAGTACCATCCCGATTCCGAGTCCCACAAAGATCACTATCAGAATAGGAGTCAGTTCCGTGACAAAGGGCACGACAGAAGGGCGTTCCTTTGAGTCCTGACGGGGATTCGATTGATTGAGTTCCTTGACCGGCAGATAGCCGAAAGAGAAGAGAACAATGGTCAACGGAGACATAACCTTGATAAAAGTCCAGAGATTAATGTCCGCCAGCATTACTGCAAGCAGTACGCCCGGATACAGTGGCCACCAGCACTCCCAGATGTGGCGAAACCAGTAATTGATAAAACTCAGCATATCGGGACCGAGAGAGGTGCCTTTGCCCAGTTCTTTTACCATGGGAGCGGAAAAGATGGCACCCCCCGGCATGGGCAGAAGGCCGATCAGGGCAGGGAATACGACCAGGTTTATCCGGGGGTTTGAAATCAGGCCCTGAAAATTCGTAAGGAGTCGTTTCATTTGGCCGGCAGACTCCATGCTGCTGCTCAGAATAAGAATGAGAGAAACAATGATGGCAAGAAGTAACGTCTTTGGATATATAACGGACAATACCGCAGCGCTTCCCATGGCCTTCGGGCCTAATCCAAACAGTACGCCGAGAAATATTGCTCCCATAAGAAAGGCATTCCCCAGGGAGAGATGCTTTCTGATACAGATGAGAATGAAGACGAAGACAAGAAAGATTCTGATAATGGCTGAAATGTGCAGTATGAATTCCATAAGCTATCAATATCCTTTATAGAAATGTATGGTACTATGTGATTTATTTTTCATGCGTTTTCCGACCTCAAGGATCAAACAATCAGCATGACCTTCTGCGCATTATATATATTGTTTAGTTTAGTTATGGTACTGTAAAATGTTTCTCATATTTGAGAAGACAGAAACTCTATTTTATAAGTTGGGCCATTGCTGTATTTGGTAACCCGGACCCTTACTTATGCATTAAATTTAACTTTGAAGCCTTGCCATGATTATCATTTGATGATAACTATAACAACACGATGGCAAAGAAAAAATATCCGGATAGAAATAACTCACCGGAAGTCCTGCTGGATTTTGATGGCGAACGTTATTATTTCGAAGATGGCTACTGGACAAAATTCGAAGTCAGGCGGGTTGACCAAGCAAACAAGTTCCCCATGGAATAAAATACTCTTTGACTCTCCATGATAACAACAACGAGCGAGTGTTGGGGTTTGACAACTCCCACGCCCATGGTTACAAACCAGGAAAGAAGAAATACGGAGCCCGGGAAGTAACTTGGGATCATAAACAGGAGCGACAAAAGGTGGTTTCATACGAATACAGCAGTGCAGCTCAGTTGCTGGAAGATTTCTGGGACGCGGTTGATGAAATAAGAAAAAAAGAAGGAAAGAAGCAAGAAGTAACAACATGAAAGGGTGATAGAAATGACAAAGGCCTTAAAAATCGGTATTATGCCAAAAGAAAAATATCGCAAGAGAACAATAGCGATTGCCAAAGGTGAGTATAAGCCGAAATCTGGAGAACCGAAGGTCTGGTTTGAATCTATTAAATCACTTGCACAGGTGCTAAGCGAGGAGAACCGGGAACTTCTGGATAAAATCATAGAAAACAAACCACAGTCGCTAAGGGAGCTTGAGTTGCTTACAGGCCGGAAAAGTAGCAATCTGTCACGTACATTAAAAACAATGCAGGTTTACGGGATTGTTACACTAAAAAAAGAGAAAAAAAACGTCAGGCCTATAGTTGAAGCTAATAGATTTAAAATAGAGATTGATTCAGAGCTGCAGCATGCCCATTCGTGACACAAGGAGGCAAAACATCAGACTTAGCCCGGTTTATCCGGGCTTTTCACCTTTTTCCCACTGGACTAATCAGATTTAAATCACAGTTCCCGATTCATGGTTCGAGATATTATGAAATCACTTTTCCCTGTATTGATGGTCTTTCCATAATACACTGTGACAAACAACCGGCTCGGCCATATTCTTAACGTATATCTCTTTCTTTTTCTGCGTATGGAAACGACCCTGCGTTTGGCGATATGTTTCTTCGCCGATAATTATTTTACCCCCCTTTGCTATCTGTTCCAATCTTGCGGCAATATTAACGCTATCTCCTATGACCGTATAATCTATTCTGTTTTCCGATCCCACATTTCCGACAATCGCATTTCCCGTGTTGATGCCAATTCCTATCTCGAATGTCTCTTTTTCATTTCTTGATCTCATTTTCATCAATTCTTCAGTGGCATCCTGCATTTCTATAGAAGTCTTAACGGCATCATGAGGACCGCTGTTTTCGGAAGAAACAAGCCCAAACACGGCCATTATTTGATCTCCGATAAATTTATCCAGTACACCGTTATTTCTAAAAACGATATCTGTCATGATGCTAAAAAATTCATTTAGCATTACCACTACTTCTTCGGCCTCCATATTTTTAGATATGGCACTAAAAGACCTGATATCTGCAAAGAGAATGGTTACCTCCCTTTGCTCATTTTCAGGAAACATTTCATCCTTTGAACTAATCAGCTTTTCAATCAGATTCTCTCCCACATATCTGCTCAAAGTTCTCCTTAATTCTTCTTCTTCTTTTGTCTTTTTGTAGGCTAAAGAGAGGTCTCTGGCATAGATCATAAGCTGTACTGATTGCTTCTTAATATTAATGTTAAGTCCCTTCAATTTTTTGTGTATGATATTAAAGTTGCCGGCTATGTTATTCAGTTCCTGATCAGCCTCGATCTGAATGGGGTCACTCTTTTCCCCCGATGCAATATTGTCTGTTTCTCTGGACAGGTCAACAAGTTTGTCTGCAAACATTCTCAGGAGGCAAAAACCCGTTAGTATGGAAAAGAGTATCAATGCGGAGAAGAGGGTAATTCTTTCTGTCAACTCAATATGTTCATAAACACACACATAGAGAACTACAAGGAAAGGAAGAAGTGCTAATAAGACAAAAACAATCCTCGTCTTTCCAACGAAACTATTGGGATTTTGATATTTCGACTTCATCAGGGTTCTCTGCAGTTTTTCTAAGTTTATATATCGCTTCTTTCAAAATTTAAAGGAGTATCAAACTTGACGGCTATGCCGATTTCTCGATTTTTTTCGCCAGTACCTGAATTGTTAAATCGATCTATCCGTACGACATTCCCTTTCCCCTTCATGAAGGCATTCACCTCACTGGTTCCAGGAAGAAAAATCGTCATATCCAGAAACTGGCCCAAAAAATATCTTCCGGCTTGCCGGGTTACAAAACAGGCGCCTTCTCCGGAGACATTCTTTAACACCGTTTTTTCATTGAATATTTTCCCTGCAGCATCTTCGGCATCCACGTCCAGTACAAATTCTATTGCAAAACGATCAAAATCTCTTCTTTCGGATCTATTATTCATCCCTGATCCCGAGCTTTCCGCAAGTTTCAAGTTTCGAGTTTCGAATTACCCTTCTCTACCTGATCTCGTTCACTCCAGGCAAAACCAGACAATGAAGTATGTTCTGCAGAAGCTACTTCTGACTTGATTTTCAAAATCTCATCTATATTTTCCAGAAAAACATCCACAACATCAGGATCAAAATGCTGTCCGCGTTCTTTCTTGATGATATCGATCGCAACTTCTACAGGAAAGGGATCTTTGTAAGGGCGTTTGGATGTGAGAGCGTCAAAGACATCCGCCAGGCCAACAATCCTGCCGAACAAAGGAATTTCATCCCTGGAAAGGCCCTGCGGATAGCCCTTGCCGTTCCATTTTTCGTGATGGGGAATGGCGATTTGCTCTGCAATTTTCAGGAGTTCTGCTCTGGGATTAGCCAGGATTTTGGCTCCCATGGTGGTATGAGTTTTTATGGTATCGAATTCTTCGTCTGTCAATTTTCCAGGTTTCATTAATATACTATCCGGAATGCTCATCTTCCCAACATCATGCATAGGAGCGGCATAAAGGATATTTTGAACATCCCTGTCCGGCAACCCGAGTTTTTCAGCTATCAACGCAGCGTATATACTCATGCGGACGATGTGGTCGCCTGTATCCTCATCTTTATATTCAGCCGCAAGGACGAGTCTGTGAATAGTGTCGAGATAGGCCTCCTGGAGTTCCTGATTGGCGGCTTTTAGTTTCAGGACGGTACTGTTCAGATCATCGGCATATTTGGTAAGTTGCTGATTGGCAGCGTCAAGCTCTTTTCTCTTCTGTTTTTCAGCTTTGTAGACTTCGGCAAGGTCTTTCGCATATTTTCTTAGTTGATCGGCATCGGAAGAATAGCCAGGCAAGTTATTTCTCTCCATGATAATGCTCCCTCGTTATTTGTCATTCCACGGAAGCGGGAATCTTCATAAATAGACCCTTCCCTCCCTGATCCCCGATCAAAGTCGGAGACGGTCGATGACAAGCGAGATATAATCAAAAGTTGTGTTTGAGATGTTAGGTGGTGTGTCCTCTGGGTGATTGTTAGCTCAATTACCTGATTACTGAGCATGTACAACAGCGTATCGTGCCAGCGTAAAGAGCATATCGGCCAGTCTGTTAAGATATTGATTGATCATATCATTATCTACCATGCCTTCGTTTTTCATTCTTGCTGCCATTCTTTCCGCTCGTCTGATAATTGTTCTGCCAACGTCTATCTTAGCGGAAACAACAGTCTCGCCCGGATAGATAAATTCTTTTTTCATTGTAAAGTCTTTTTGAAGATCTTCTATGATATTTTCTAAACGATCTATATCCTCCTGGGTAATGGTGCGACCGAGTTTCTTATAATCTTCGGGAAGCGTAGAAAGTTCTGCGCCCATAACAAGGAGATCTTTCTGGACATCAAATATGATATCTTTAATTTTTTGATTTTCTGTGCCCGCTTTTGCTACCCCAAGTGCCGAACTTGCCTCATCAAGTATGCCGTAAGTTTCGGGTCTCAAATCAAATTTCGGAACTCTCTGACCGCCGAGCAGACTTGTCTCTCCTTTATCCCCCCGTTTTGAAAATTTCATTTCGCCATCCTTTCTATGTACCTGTTTATAATTTTAATAATTGCCTTGGCATTTCTGCGGGCATGCCATAGTATTTTTTCCATGGTCAATTCCTTTTCCTGGAGACCGTGGCCGTAATTGTCCACGGAACATAGAGATGCGTAGGGCAGATCCATTTCTTTCGCAATTACAGCCTCACTCGCCATTGTCATTCCCACAAGATCGGCAAACTGTGCCATCATGGTGATTTCAGCCCTGGTTTCAAGCCTTGGGCCCGTTGTCTGCCAGTAGACTCCTCCGTCTACAACATCTATGCTACAGCCACGAGCTGCCTCAATCCAGTTCTTCCGGATCTCTTCACTGATGGTTGGTATAATGTGTACGGGTTTCTTGTTGAAGATAGTAGGTCCTCCGAAAGGCATTATAAAGTCGTTCGGTACTACGAGTGTTCCGGGTTTTAAATGTCTTTTCAAAGAGCCCGTGGAATTGATGCTGATGACTTCTTCAACGCCCAGATCTTTCAATGCTTTGAGATTAGCCTGATGATTAATCAGATGGGGAAGGATATGATTCTTGGGGTCTTTGCCATGTCTCGGTATAAAGGCAACAGTATCGGAGAGGAAAACAAGGGCTTTGCCGAATTCATTTTCCATCTCCCGTTCTTTAAGATCCTTAAAGACACCCTTTTCATGCAGAAAAATTGTACCGGACATAATGCCCAAAATTTTCATCTGATTTACTCCAGCGCATGCTTTTGAGGAAACTTGTACCAGAAACAGATTTTCCTGTCAAAGTAGTTATGAAATTGTGTTTGACATGATTTGACATTATGTGACAAAGTTACTAAGTTAATGTGCATCCAGAAGTGAAAAGGAGAATAATATGGGCAAAGAAGATTTATTGATTCATGTAAATGATGGTAATTTTGAAGAAGAGGTCATCAAGTCTGATAAACCGGTCCTGGTTGATTTATGGGCGCCGTGGTGTGGTCCCTGTGTTGCCATAGGACCCATAATAGAGGAACTTGCCGAGGAGTATAAGGGTAAAATCAAGGTAGCAAAACTCAATGTCGATGATAGCCCGAAGACTGCAACGTCTCATGGTGTAAGAAGTATACCGACTCTCATGCTCTTTAAAGACGGAAAACTGGAGGATACTTTAATTGGTCTTGTGCCCAAGGAGAGCCTTGAGGATTTTATTAAGAAAGTATTATAGGGTTAATGACAAATGACAAAGCTCAAATGTCAAAGAAATAATATTTTGGCATTTGGTTTTTTTAGAAGAATAGGAATCAAAAAAAAGTGTATTTTAGAAATGTAAAAATATTTATTATAATTGTTCTTGTTTCAATGCTGTCCGGATGTGCCTGGTTTAGCAAAGAGTCTATTGGCCGTGGTACTCCTGAAGCCCTTTACCAGAAAGGATATGAAGATTATCACCGGGGTAATTACAAAAAAGCAATTGAATCATTTCAAAGGGTGCAGGAAGAGTATCCGTTAAGCAAGCTCGCAATAATGGCTGAAATAGGTATTGCTGATTCACACTTTAGCAATGAGGAATATGCCGAGGCTGAGATGACGTATGAAGATTTTGTGAATATGCATCCCACCAATGAAAATCTTCCCTATGTGATGTATCAAATTGGAATGTGCTATTACAATCAGATGAGCGGAATAGATAGAGATCAATCTGAAACACGAAGAGCAAAAGAAAAATTTGAAAGGCTTATAACCCGCTTTCCCAGCAGTAAATTCTCCTTTATGGGAGAAAAGAGATTAAGAGAATGCAGGAAAAAGCTCGGCGAGCATGAATTTTATGTGGGACAGTTCTATTTAAAAATAAAAAAATATAATGCTGCCTTGAAGAGATTTGAAATTATTGCAAAAGAATATGCAAATCTCGGGATGGATTACAAGGTAAGATATTTCATCAATGAAACAAAGAGGCTCATTGCTGAGGAGAAGAGAAAAGAGTAACCTTGTCAATCACGAACCATTCATCCTCCGAATCGGAGGCCGTGTCTACCAGGAGATGTATTATATGTAATTCGGGATACAGTCTTTTAAGATCATCCAGATCTACGGGCTCGAAATTTTTCTTGTTATTTAGATAGGCCTGTTCTGTCAGGGCGTTGGACTCGTAGTTGTCCCTGGTTCTTTTAGAGATTTTATCAAGAGAATATTCCAGGGGGCATTGTGTCTGCTGGATGATAAATGTCTTATGATTTTTAGCGGCCACCCCGGCAGCCCTCCTCCTTAGTGATTGGGTAATGAAGGTGGCATCAAGAATGACACCTTTTCCCTGGGATGCGATATTATCTGCCATAGAAAACATCTTGTCATAGACGAGCTTTCTCTTATCCATGTCAGAGGCAACCTTTTCGTCGAAGATGTCTTCGTCTTTCAGAACCTCACGGCGTATCAGGTCGGTCCGTAACATCTCGTAGCCCTTGATACGTGCTATAACCTCCATTGTCTCGGTCTTATTGGTTGCAGGAAGGCCGCAGGCAATCAAGACCGCATCATTTTCAAGTTTCTTTTCAATATATGCCTTAAAACGTTCCCTCATTGAACAACTCCTTTTTTACATAATAAAGGTACAAGGATCAAGGACAAAGGATCAAGGATCAAGGACAAAGGATCAAGGATCAAGGAAAAACCTTTAGTCATTAGTCCTCATTGCTCATTGCTCGTTGCTCGGCCCTTTCGCCTTTGACCTTCAGATTACATACTCATATGCAAGGTCGTAGTATTTCTTTGCATTCTTGAAAGCATTCTCCCTGGCTGAATTATCGATACCTTCGTCACCAAGCATGAAGGATGTAACCTTTGCCCTGACAAATGCCCTGTACACCTTATAGAAAAGGAGCACTTCTTTCATTGAGATATCACCGGAAGCCTTAATATATTCATCTACGAAGGCATTGCCAAGCTCACTCTCGCCGTTGTAATCGAAATCCATTGATAAAAATGCGACGTCAGATGCCACATCCCCGAAACGGAATCGCTCGTTGAATTCTATGCAATCGAATATGAAGATATTGTTGTCCTCTATGCAGATATGCTGCAGGTGGAGATCCCCGTGACAGTCCTTAATGCAGCCTTGCTCGACTCTCTTTTCGAACAGGGCTTTATTGTTTTCCATGAAGGCATTACTCCACAATTCTATGGCATTGAAGGCCTCACGAGAGACGGGACCACCGATATATTTTCTTGTTTGATCAAAATTTTCCACTACATTGGTGGAGATGACATCCAGTTTTCCGAATGACCGGGATTTTTCATCACCGGGTATACTCCTGTATATTCCCGAGAGATGTTTGCCCACACGCTCCATGTCATCTTTTGTTACCCTGCCTGCCTCCAGGAGTTTGTAGAGCATTTGATCTTCATTTATCCGCTTCATCTTGAGGGTATACTCTACGACGTTGGATGTGTCACCGAGAATGAGAGACCTGTTTACTTCTGATATCGGGAGAATGTCGAGGTACACGTCGGGGGAGAACCGTTTATTCAGCCTGAGTTCCTCACTGACGTAGAATCGTCTTTTCTCCAGTGTGGTGAAGTCAAGAAACCCGAAATCGACGGCTTTTTTGACCTTGTATACCAGATCTCCGGCAATAAAAATAAAAGAAATGTGTGTCTGAATAAGCTCAACCGAGTCCGGTACGTGTGGATAAAATTCAGGTTTCATCATCGATTCAACAAGTTTAGGGTGGGTCATTATTTATCTCCTTCTAAGGGCTAAGGGCTAAAGGCTCAAGGTTCAAGGTTCAAGGCAAAAGGTTAAAGGCTTAAAGCAAAAAGCTAAAGGTTTTTCCTTGAACCTTGCTCCTTTGCCCTGTAATTCAAAATTAGCTGTTTCCTTGCTCCTTGTAACTTTACTTCAAAAATGCGGGAGTATAATACCAGTTCCGGTATTAATCTCAAGTTTTAAAAATTAAGTATATCTTGATATTTATTAAAATCTGGTGGAAAATACGTAAAACAGCAAAAGGAGACTAAAATAATGAGATTGTCTTTAATATTTTTACTGTTATTAATATGTTTTTTCCCGCTGAACACATTTGGTGAATGCATAACAGGTGATTGTGTCAATGGACAGGGAACTATGATCTATCCTGACGGCAGAAGATATGACGGGGAGTTTAAGGATAGTAAGATTGCAGGACATGGAACTTTAGCTTATCCTGATGGCAGAAAATATGTGGGTCAGTTTGATAATAATGTGATCACCGGACAGGGAACCATGATCTATCCTGACGGTAGCAGATATGACGGGGAGTTTAAGGATAATAAGATTGCAGGACATGGAACCTTGACTTATCCTGATGGCAGAAAATATGTGGGTCAGTTTGATAATGATGTGATCACCGGACAGGGGACATTGACTTACCCCGGCGGTGGTGAATATGCAGGTGAGTGGAGAGATGGCCAGCGAAACGGACAGGGAACCATGGCCTATTCTAACGGTAATAAATATGTAGGTGAGTGGAGGGATGATCAGCATAATGGTCAAGGGACTATGAAATTCGCTGAAGGTGGTAAATATACCGGGCAATGGGAAAACGATAAGATAAATGGTCAAGGGACTATGATTTTTCCTGACGGCATGGAATATGTCGGTGAGTGGGAAAATGATAAGATAAATGGACAGGGAACCATGACCTATGCGGACGGTGGAAAATATGCAGGTCAGTGGAAAGACGATCAATATTATGGACAAGGGACTCTGACCTATCCAGACGGTGGAAAATATGTGGGTCAATTTGAGGATGATCTGTTTAATGGACAGGGAACCCTTACGCATCCAGATGGTAGAAAATATGCAGGGATGTTTAAAGATGGCAAGTGTAACGGGCAAGGGACAGCTACCTATCCTGACGGCAGTAAATATACAGGTCAATGGAAAGATGGTGAGTTTAATGGAAGGGGCACTATGATCTATCCCGACGGCAGAAAATACGAAGGAAAATTCAGGAACGGTAAGCGTGTTAGATGATGCTGGATCAAGGAGAAAGGATCAAGGAACAAGGGCAAAGGCTCAAGGCTCAAGGAACAAGGAAACAGCTAATTTTGAATTTTGAATTCTTAATTTTGAATTACAGGGCAAAGGATCAAGGGATTATTATTCCTTTAGCCTTTAGTCCTCATTGCTCGTTGCTCAGTCCTTGCGGCTTTGCCGTATCAGCAGAATATCTCCTGTATCAACACCGATGTCCCGTGCCACAACAGGACACTTGGCCATGAGGAGAAAATAGAGATTTATACCCCCGGCGTTGCTGAGCGCTTCGTAATTTCCCTGACCCTTTGATATGACTACATCATATGCCGCAAATTTTCCGAGGAATTCCGGATCTGTCCGGTCGTCATAGTCCCGGCCAAAATCAATAACATCTATTGTTATATTTTCAACCTTGTCCAGCCCGGCCTGCCTTGCATTCTCAATGGTTGCATCATTTATTATTGGCCTCGCCTTGACGTGCACATGCCACTCTTTTTTGCCATAAATTTTATCCATTGTTTCCATAAGAAGCCTGTCGAATACTATTTCTCCCGCATTATCCGTAATGTATGCTATGGTTTTGGCGTTCTTTATATCTTTCTTCAGCTCTGTTGAGTGATCGATTTTGAGGTCTTCGTGCTTTAAACGCTGTAGCGTGTCATGAATATTGAATTCTGACTTTGCGCCGTAGTCCATGATATTTCCCGCGATGGCAAACCGGATGGCCTTATCTACAGGGTCATTGTTGCTTTCAATCTCTTTTTGAAGATCCTCGTACATATCAAGTACGATGGCATTGCTCCGTATTTTTTCCTCTCTGTATGGATCTTTTACCCCTAGAATATCCATGACGGTAAAATGAACCTTGAACCCTATGACGGATGGTGTATCGTGCCAGTTGCCTTCAGAAATAGCAGTAAGGGAAGCCCTTAAAACATCTGCCTGCTTTTTTTCGTTATCTGTTGAAAATCTTGCAGCCTGCAGCGCCTGTCTTAGAAAGCATGGAATACAGTCAAGATGTATCTTCATATCGTTCACAACCTCTGATATTTTGTATGACTTCCATAACATATGAATTTATTAATGAAAACAAATATATTAACTTTGCCGAATCATCTTCAATTTTACACCTTGAAATATCACGGACCTTATAGTATTGTCTCAACACTGGAATTTTCAGTTGGGGTTATCAGGCAAGCGAAATATTAGCCAATTCTGCATTTTTTTCACTGCGAATTAACATTTCGCTCTTCATTATCAAGCAAACAAATTTGCGCCACACGGTTTCGTGCGAAGTGGCCACCGAACCAGCCCTGATTCTGAAAGGAGACAAAAATGAGGAAGACTCCCCTGTATGATTATCATCTGAAATTAGGCGCCACAATTATCGATTTCGGCGGTTGGGCCATGCCGGTCCAGTACACCAGCGTTATGGAAGAACACCGTGCGACCAGAGAGGCTGCGGGGCTCTTTGACATCTGTCACATGGGGGAAATCGATGTAACAGGTCCTTCTGCTTTCGAGCTGTTGCAGCTGGTAATGTCGAGAAACCTGGAAGGACAGAAAATCGGTCAGATGAAACTCAGTGTAATGACCAATGAGCAGGGCGGGATCATGGATGATCTTACAGTTTACATGCTTGCTGAAGATCATTATCGCCTCGTGACAAATGCCGGTTCAAAAGATAAGGACTTGAACTGGATGCAGAAAATAAGGGAAGAAAAGGGTTTTTCCAATGTTCGGATCATTGATATGACGGATAAAACTGGAAAGATTGACATACAGGGACCCAGGTCCGAAGTTATCCTGCAGAAACTGGTTTCTCATGAGCTGGCCCCCTTAAAGTTTTATAATTCCATGGAATCACAAATACTGGATGTTCCGGCATTGATATCACGCAGTGGCTATACCGGTGAAGACGGATTTGAAATTTACATGGAAGCTGGAAGAACGGGGGATGTATGGGATAAGCTTTTAGAGACAGGCGCTGAATATGGTTTGAAGCCGGTCGGATTGGGTGCACGGGACACATTGCGCCTGGAATGCGGAATGATGCTGTATGGAAATGATATGGATGAAACGACAACGCCTTTAGAAGTCGTTTATGGATGGATAACAGATCTCGAAAAAGACTTCATCGGTAGTGAGATCTTGAGAAAACAGAAGAAAGACGGGTTAAAAAGAAAGCTTGTCGGCTTTGAGATGGAAGAGAGGGGAATCGCGCGGCACGGGTATAAGGTATTCAAGAGCGGTCAGGAGATAGGGGAGGTGACCTCCGGAACATTTGCACCAACCGTGAATAAGGCAATCGGGATGGCTTTTGTCCCTGAATCCTGTAAAGAACCGGGCACTGAAATAAGTATTCAAATTCGCAATAAGCAGGCGAAGGCAAAAATCGTCAAACTACCCTTTTATAAAAGGTGAAAATAAGAGGAGGATAAAATGGCCAAACCGAATCCGGATGACAGAAGGTATTCAGAAGAGCACGAATGGGGACAGGATAATGGAGATGGGACGATCACCATGGGTATTACTGATCATGCCCAGGAATTACTGACGGACATTGTCTACGTGGAACTTCCAGAGATGGGGAAAAAGGTGAAGCAGCTGGAGCCGGTAGCAGTGGTAGAATCTGTAAAATCGGTTTCTGACGTTTATTCTCCCGTCAGCGGCGAGGTTGTCGAAATCAACGAGATCCTGGAGGATCAGCCGGAACTCATAAATAAGGATGCCTTTGGTGAGGGCTGGATAGCCAAAATTAAAATGGATGATCCCGCCGAATTGGATAATCTGATGGACGCGGCCGGCTATACCGCTTTAGTTGAAGAAGAGGAACATTGAGATGCGGCGAAGCCGCAAGGGCTGAGCAATGAGCAATGAGCAACGAGCAATGAGCAACGAGCAATGAGGACTAAAGGCTAAAGGTCTTTCCTTGCACCTTGATCCTTGCTCCTTTGTCCTTGAACCTTGAACCTTTGTTGAAGAAAGGATTACCGCATGGATTATATACCTCATGCCCAGGATGATCTGAGGGAGATGATGCAGACAATAGGCATCGAGTCTCTTGATGAACTATTTGTAGATATTCCCGAGAAATACCGTCTGAAGAAACTGCTTGATTTGCCGTCTTCTCTGTCGGAGCAGGAAATTTCAGGGTTAATGAATGGTATAAGTGCAAAAAATTCCCTTCCGGCGATTACCTTGACGGGAGCAGGTGCTTATCATCATTATATGCCATCTGTGGTTGGACATGTCATTTCCCGTTCCGAGTTTTACACGGCCTACACACCCTATCAGGCCGAGATCAGTCAGGGCATTCTACAGGCCATCTATGAATATCAGACAATGATCGCAAAGCTTACAGGTATGCAGGTTGCCAACGCATCCATGTATGACGGTGCTTCAGCTATGGCAGAGGCTGCCGTACTGGCCTGCAAGACCTTGAACCGTGATAAAATCATTGTAATTCGGTCCGTTCATCCGGAATACCGCCAGGTCATCAAGACATATTGCTGGGCAAATGGATATGAAGTAGTTGAGATTCCCTATGGCGGCTCCGGGCAGATGGATGAAAGTGCCCTGGAGAAGGCCGTGGATGATAACACCGCTGCCGTTTTAATCCAGAGTCCCAATTTCTTCGGCATTATTGAAGATATTTCAGCCGTTAAACCTGTCGTACACGCGAAAGGATCATTGCTTGTTTCAGGATTTACGGACGCAACCTCCCTCGGTATTTTAAAACCCGCCGGTGAATCGGGTGCGGATATCGTTGTCGGAGAAGGGCAGAGTTTCGGCAATCCTCTCAATTACGGAGGACCCTATCTCGGAGTTTTTGCAAGCACTAACAAATTTCTAAGGAAGATTCCCGGCAGGCTCGCCGGTGCAACTGTCGATAAAGAGGGCAAAAGGGGTTTCGTGCTTACGCTGCAGACGCGGGAGCAGCACATCAGGCGGGAACGGGCGACTTCTAATATATGCTCAAATGAAGCCTTGTGCGCGCTTGCGGCAGCCGTTTACCTCGTCAGCCTGGGGAAAAATCTCAAAAAACTTGCCGAACTCAATGTACAGAAAGCACAGTATCTGAAAAAGAGGCTCTCTGAGCTCGAGGGATGGGAAGTAGTCTTCCCGGGCTCCGTTTACAACGAATTTGTCATCCGTTGCCCCGATTCGAAGGCAGCCAATCAAAAATTGCAAAATCAGGGCATCATAGGCGGCTATGAATTAGAGAAAGACTACCCTGAACTGAAAAATGCCATGATTTTCTGCGCTACGGAAATGCTGAGCAGGGAAGATATTGATCGGGTCGTTACAATTGCTGGTGGAAATTAAGTCGTGTATCGCGGATCGTGTATCGGTTATCGAATCACGATAACCGATACACGAAAAACGAGCAACGAACCACGATAAACGATACACGAACCAAAAAGGAGAGGATGAATGGAATTAATTTTTGAAAAAAGTCGTCCCGGACGCAGGGCTTCGAGCATTCCGAAGAGCGATGTGCCTGACGTATCTATTGAAGGTGTCATCGATAAAAACCTTTTACGGGATGATGTCGATCTGCCCGAAGTGGCCGAACTGGACCTGATTCGTCATTATACAAATCTGTCCAGACGCAATTTCGGCGTTGACGTGGGGTTTTATCCTCTTGGCTCCTGTACGATGAAATACAACCCCAAGATTAATGAGGATGTGGCCCGGCTTGCCGGTTTCACTTCCCTTCATCCTTATGCCCCTGCTGAATTTTCTCAGGGTAATTTACAGCTCATTTATGAATTGCAGCGATATCTCAGCGAAATATTCGGAATGGCCGAGTTTACAATGCAGCCGGCAGCTGGAGCACACGGTGAACTGACAGGTATCATGTTGATTAAAAAGTATTTTGATAAAAAGGAAGAGAAGCGAAGCCGGATCCTGATTCCAGATGCCGCGCATGGAACCAATCCCGCATCGGGTGCGCTCTGCGGATATCAGGCCGTCACTGTGCGCAGCAACAGCGAAGGCGGTGTGGATATCGATCATCTGCGTGAATTAATGACAGAAGACGTGGCCGGCCTCATGCTGACGAATCCAAATACCCTGGGGCTCTTTGAGCGAAACATAGAAGAGGTTGCTGAGATTATCCATGCAAAGGGAGGCTTCCTTTATTGTGACGGAGCCAATGCCAATGCCTTTATGGGCAAAACCAGACCGGGTGATATTGGGTTTGATGTAATTCAATTGAATCTGCACAAGACGTTTTCGACGCCTCACGGCTGTGGTGGTCCCGGAAGCGGACCGGTGGGTGTCATGAAAAATCTGGTCTCATTCCTGCCGGTTCCCCGTATCGTTATAAATGATAATCAGTATATATGGGATGATCAATACCCGGACAGCATCGGCAAGATAAAGGCATTTTATGGTAATTTTAACGTCATGGTAAAGGCCTATGCCTATATACGAACACTGGGGCCGGACGGGTTGAAACGAACAAGTGATATGGCAGTCCTGAATGCCAATTATATTAAAGAAAGGTTGAAGCCCTGTTATGATTTGCCCTTTGACCGGATTTGCATGCATGAGTGTGTCTTTTCGGGAAGGAAACAGGTAAAAGAAAGCGGGGTACATACGTCCGACATTGCAAAACGGCTTCTTGACTACGGTTTCCACCCGCCAACTATATATTTCCCCATGATTGTATCCGAGGCCATTATGGTTGAACCAAATGAAACGGAGAGCAAAGAGACTATGGATGCCTTCTGTGATGCCATGATTGCCATTGCAAAGGAAGCAAGGGAAGACCCCGACTTTGTCAAGTCCGCACCTCACTCAACGCTGGTGAAACGGCTGGATGAAGTAACGGCGGCACGAAAGCCTGATGTATGCTGGCGTGGAAAATAACCTTGTGTTTACGATCGGAAATCGGATAACGTTTCCCGAATTACGCTTTGCGATTTCCGAATTATGAATTATGAATCCTGAAAGGACTGAATCACAGATCATTCGAAAGCCTGACTGGCTGAAGGTCAGATTGCCCAATACGGCAGAGTTCAAGCGGGTAAAGCGGGTTCTGGCAGCTTATAATCTGCATTCCGTATGTCAGGAAGCACGCTGCCCCAATATTACCGAATGTTTTCATTCCGGGACGGCGACTTTTCTGATTTTAGGCGAGATCTGCACCCGAAACTGCCGATATTGTAATATTCGATCCGGAATCCCACGGGGGATTGATGAAGAAGAGCCGGAACGTCTGGCCGAGGCCGTCAGGGAACTCAACCTGCAATATATTGTCATTACATCTGTCACGCGGGATGATCTTCCCGATGGAGGGGCGGGAATCTTTGCCCGGTGTGTCAACCTCCTGCGCTATGAGAATCCGGATTGCAAAGTCGAAGTCCTCATCCCCGATCTGCGTGGCAAACGGGAAGCCCTGGGTTTGATTATTGAGGCACAACCGAATGTCATCAATCACAATATGGAGGTGGTAAGACCTCTGTTCACGAAAATTCGTCCACAAGGTGATTACAATATTTCCTTAGAAATGCTTCGGCGTATACACGAATATGAAGGAAATATTGCAAGCAAATCAGGATTCATGATAGGGCTCGGAGAAAAGTGGGAAGATATCCTGGAGCTGATCAACGATCTGGCAGATGTCAATTGTGAACGCCTGACTATCAGTCAATATCAGCAGCCAACACGGAATCACTGGCCTGTTCGCAAGTATTATCATCCCGATGAATTTGCCGAACTCAAGCAAATTGCTTTTGGGATGGGATTTACATCTGTAGAATCGGGCCCGCTGGTTCGCAGCTCATATCATGCCGCTCTTATGAAATAAGGAAGGGAAGCACAACTCTTATGGATTACGATTTAGTGGTCATCGGTGCCGGACCCGGCGGACATGCCGCGGCGGAAGAATCCGCCCGCTTGGGTGCAAAGGTGGCTGTTATCGAAAAAAGTACGTGGGGGGGAACCTGTGTACATTGGGGATGCATCCCTACCAAGGCCCTCCTGGCGTGCAGCAAAAAATACGGTGATATAAAAAAGCTCAAAAGAATGGGCATCACCGTCGGGGAGACTTCTTTTGACTTTTCCGTTATGAAGCGTCACCAGAATCAGATGGTTCGGGTATCATCGCTTGGTGTGCAGAAAACCCTCAAGGAAACAGGTGCCGGGTGCATCGAAGGGGAAGGAATTCTTGTCTCTCCGGAAGACATAGAGGTGATTGCTTCCGACGGTGTGAAGAAGAAAATCAGGGCAAAACATATTGTCATTGCCTGGGGATCAAAGCCCGCCATATTGCCGAACGTGGAATTTTCAGATCGCATCCTGAGTTCGGACAGGTTGCTTTCCATGGACATCTTGCCCGGGAGCATAATCGTCGTGGGCGGTGGTGCTATCGGGGTTGAGTTTGCAACCTTTTTGGCAGAAATGGGAACAAAAGTAACACTCCTTGAACTCGTGGATCAGCTTCTGCCTAACGAAGAACGGGAAGCAGCCGACTTCCTTGAAGGTGAACTGAAAAAGCTTGGCATAGGCGTTCATACATCGACAGCAATAGATTCGGTGGAAGAGATGGATGATGGGGTTTGTATCAGGGGAAAGTGTAAGGATTCGGATCGGGAATTTAGTGCGGAGTATGCCCTTATATGTGTCGGAAGGGAACCGGCGCTGCGGACAAAAGAACTGGACCGATTATCCATTGCGTATGACCGGAGAGGGATTAAAGTCAATGAGAGATCCATGACAAATATTGAAAACATCTTCGCCGTCGGCGACACGACAGGCGGAATCCTACTGGCTCATCGTGCCATGGCGCAGGGCAGGGCGCTTGCAAGCGACCTCTTTGGTGATGGCTCAATAACATATTCGGATGCCGCAATTCCCGCCGTCGTCTATACCCATCCCAATGTAGCCCGTGTCGGCCTGACAGAGGAACAGGCAAAAAAAGAGGGGCTGAACATAGAAGTGAAGAAAGTGGAATATGGTGGTAATATTATTGCCAGAACGGGGCTAATGGGTAATGGTTTTGTGAAAGCCATGTTTAGTGATGGAGTGTTGATTGGTGTTACAATAGTTGGTGAGGAAGCAGCCGAATTGATTGCACCGATGAGCCTTGCTGTGGTAAATAAGATGACCATACAACATTTACGAAACTGGGTCATTCCGCATCCCACGTTGAGTGAACTGTTACGAGTGATCTAAATATTAAGACGTTTTTCGTGTATCGTGTATCGTGGTTCGATACTCGATAACCGATCCCCGATTCACGTATAATGTCTCTTGATTTTAAAAAAGGTAATTCAATATGGCAGAGTTGACAGCGAAGGAACAACTGGCACGCAAACGAGTTTGTCTCGCTTTGGATGTGCCAACCGTACAGGATGCCCTGGAACTTGCAGCGGAACTTTCGGATTATGTCGGGACATTCAAGGTAGGGAAACAGCTTCATACAGCAGCGGGCAATGAAGGTGTGAATATTATAGAAGAGATTCATGACAGGGGAGGAAATATTTTCCTTGATTTGAAATTACATGACACTCCAAATACGGTTTATGAGGCCGGCAAAGCATGTGCAGTTAAGGGTGTTTATATTTTCAATGTGCATGTTGCAGGTGGTGAAGCAATGTGCAAGAAAGCCCTCGAAGGTGCTTATGATGGAGCCCTGGCAAGCGGGATTGAGAAGCCAAAGGTGATAGGGGTAACGGTTTTAACGAGTATGAGCGATGAAGATCTGGCTGCTCAAAATTTAGGTATCGGCTATAACGAGTTGGTGAAGAAAAGAACGGAGCTGGCTGTAGAATGGGGATTGGATGGTGTTGTATGTCCTGCAAATAAGGCGGGAGAACTGGAAAGGCGATTTGGCTCCAACTTTCTATACGTAACACCCGGCATAGCATGGGCAGGGAAACACGGCACAGGACAGAAACAGTTATACACTCCGGATTTGGCGGTCAGAGACTGCCGCAACTCTATCCTCGTTCTGGGGAGCGCAATTACCAAAGCGGAAGACAGGAAAAAAACGGCTTGCGAAATATTGAGGGCAATGGCCGAAGAGTTGTAAACAACTTGTGGAGATTTATTCTCCAACGATACAGCTCCATTCTCAGCCCTTAGCCTTTCACCCTTCGCCTTTCTCCTTTTCACCCCTAAGCTGCCCGCAGGCGGCGAGGATATCCCTTCCTTTGCTTTTTCTGATGACGGCTGTGTATTTGTGTTTAATGAGGATTTTCCGAAATGTATCTATTCGTTCATCAGAAGGGGTACTGAATTGGGATTCAGGGAATTCGTTGAAAGGAATAAGGTTGAATTTACAACGGACTCCTCTCATGAGTAGTGCGAGATTTTCAGCATCCTCCGGTGAATCGTTCACTCCCTCCATGAGAATATATTCAAAGGTAATTCTTCTACGTCTTGGCATTGGATATAATCGACAGACCTCAACGAGTTTTTCAATGGGATACATCCTGTTAATAGGCATAAGGTAACTTCTGGTTTCGTTATCCGAGGCATTCAGTGAGACGGCAAGATTTATGACTGTGTCTTTTCCAAGCTGTTCTATCATCGGAACAATTCCACATGTGGAAACGGTAATTTTTCTTTTTGAAAGCCCCATGCCTGAGTCAGTGGTAATAATATTAATTGCCTTAAGGGTATTTTTATAATTCGCCAGTGGTTCTCCCATCCCCATCATGACAATGTTTTTAATATCCTTTCCCTCGGGAGTGTTGAACCGGGTCATGGTAATCTGATCGACAATTTCCGAGGCGAGGAGGTTGCGCTTGAAACCGTGTCTTCCGGTAAGGCAGAACTTGCATCCCATCTGGCATCCTGCCTGGGTTGATATACATAGTGTCCAGTGATTCTTTTCACGAATGAGGACGCTTTCGATAAAATTGCCGTCTTCCAGTTTAAAAAGGATTTTTTTCGTGCCGTCTGCTGATTCCTGGATTTTTTCAATCGTAAGGGAACTGATGCGGGAGATGTTGCTGATTTCGGCTTTGAAGTCCTTCGCGAGATTCGTCATTTCATCAAAAGAGGTAACCCCAAATTGATACAGCCATTTTATGATCTGACGCGCCCGGTACTTTTCCTTTCCGAGACGGGATATAAAGATTTCAATCTCGTCGAGAGTCATATTTTTTAGATCGGGCTTGTCGTGCTGAATTTTTGTAAGTGAAGATGTCATTTGAAATTTGGATTTTGTCATTTAATCTTTAATCTCTTTGGGTCTAATTTCCCGCAGCATGCTCCGGGGTAGTTCATTTGCATCTGATCATTTTTTTGCAGTTCCGTCAATATGTAGACTTGAAAATTATCTACGTACAATCTTTTTCTCATTTGGGTCTGTACAGATTTTCTGAAATACACTATTATTGTTTCATGGTATCGATTAATGAAACACGCCAGTATCACAGAAACTATCCCATAGACCTTATGACGGAATTTACCATTTGTGAGTCCCTGGCATCCATGAATTCTCCATATATGGGAGCACTGGAAGATCCTAAGTCCTATGGTGCCATGGTTGGAGATATGCTTAAGGCAAAAAACATGCTGAAGACAGGATGCAGAGTTTGCGAGATTGGTGGCGGGTATGGAAGCCTTATGCGAGGCCTTTTAGAGGCATATTCATCCATGGTTGGTCATGTCTATATGGTAGATCTTTCCATGTCTCTTCTAAAGAAGCAAAAAAAGATCCTGGAGCCATGGGACCGTCTCACGACATTTATTCATGCGGATGCGACTGAGCTGATGCCGGTCATCTCCGGTGTAGATGTGATTATACTCAATGAGGTTATCGGTGATTTTGATACATATAAAGATGTTGAGAGGAGGAACCTTCCCGGTCAGGTATCGAGGCTGGTTAATCAATATGCATTGGATATCCCCGATGAAGGTTCTTTTAACTTTAATGTGAGTGCAATTTTAATTGTTGAAGAAATCTGCAAGAAGGGGATTCCTGTGTTTATATCAGAACACTCAAGTGATCCAATCATACCGCGGGGTATGGAATTTTTGGAAAAAGGCCTTGAAACAGACAGCTTTCCGAGAGAGATAAAATTGAAAGAACATTCTGAATTTACAATTCGCTTTTCTCATCTTATAAAGGTGGCGAAGTATTGGAAAAAGAATGTTTCTACCGGTTCTCTGATAGATTTGGTGGGCTTGAAAAAGTCGCCGAAGATGAAATTCATATTTGTTTCGAGGGCCTGCGCAAAGGATGAACACGAAATTATATTTGAACTATTGGACCATATCCGGGAATACAGGTGGCTTGTTGTAAGGTAACTAATCAGATTATAAGGTTCACAGCTGGTCGCTTTCCAATCTTGAACTTTGAACCTGAGCAGTTACTGTGAATTTTCATATATACAAACCTGGTTTTCCCCTTCCTTCCTGGCTTTATCAAGCATAAGGCCTGCCTTTTCTATTAGCTCCTCCGGGGTAAGAGCATCTGCGGGGTAAGACGCTATTCCGAAGCTGGCGGTTATCCGTCCGAAAGAGGGATGTTTTTCCAGGAAAGCGTGGGAACCGATGGCTTCCCTGAGTCTTTCCGCAACACGCATAGAATCAGCTTTGTCTGCGTAAGGCAGTATAACGGCAAGTTCCTCACCGCCATAGCGTGCCGCCACATCTACTTCACGAATATTCTTCTTGATTATCTGTCCTGTTTCACGCAATACATGATCCCCCGCCAGATGTCCCGGGATGTCGTTGTAGCGTTTGAAGTTGTCGAGATCGATCATAATCAGGGTTATCGGATACTTTTGACGTAAAGACCTTTTAATCTCTGTTTCGAGGAAACGCATGAAATAGGCGTGGTTATAAAGGCCGGTGAGCCCGTCTGTTATAGCTGAGTGCAGAGTGGCTTCATAATGGGAGTGGAGCTCATCCAATAATGCCTTATTTTTTAGTGCGTTCCTGATTCTGATTCTCAGTTCTCTGCTGTCAAGGGGTTTTGTTAAGAAATCGCTCGTTCCCAGTTCGATACCTTTGATCTTGCTTTCCTCATCATGCACGGCAGTTATGAAAACGATGTGAATATTTTTTGTTTCTTCCATCTCTTTGAGACGACTGGCCACTTCGAAACCGTTTATGTTCGGTAAGATAATATCGAGTAAAATGAGGTCCACCTTTTTTTTTTGAACAAGGTATATTGCATCTTCACCATTTCTTGCCAGAATAATGTTATATGGTTCACCGCGAAGATAATTCTGAATGAGCCTTATATCCTTTTCATTATCTTCCACCAGGAGAACAGTGGGTAATTCTCTTTCCCTTCCCGGAGAAACTTCTTTGGATACTCTATCGGGGAAGGTTTCCATTGACTGTGTGCGAACTTTTAATTGTTCCCTGTGTTGTTTCAATCGGAGCATGGAATTAATCCTTGCTAAAAGCTCAGTCTCGTTAACCGGCCTGTTAAGCAATTCATCTGCACCGACTTCATCAAGACCTTTTGGTTTGCTTTCCTGACTATCAAGGGACGTGATCAAAATAATGGGTATGCTCCATGTCACTGGATTGTTTTTCAGTATTTTCGTTACTTCATAACCGTTTATTTCCGGCATCATGATATCCATCATTATCAAATCAGGATATTCCGTTGCTACCTTTTTTAAAGCTTCCTCGCCTCCATAGGCTTCGATTATTTCGTATTTGTCATCGGGTAGATATGCGGTTAATTGCTTGATGTTCAATGGTTCATCATCTACGATTAACAATTTGCTTTTGTGAGGTGGTATTCTGTGAATCCTGGGCTTTACGCCCTCATTATGCCTGATAAATCGGCTGATAGTATCAAGAAATGATCTCGTGTCAATCGGTTTTGTCATATAGCCGTCACAACCGGCTTCAATGGCTTTTCCTTCGTCTCCCGACATTGCATAGGAGGTCAATGCCATAACGGGAATTTCTTTTAAATCGGGATCTTTCTTGATTATACGTGTGGCAGTTAAACCATCCATGCCAGGGAGCTGAACATCCATAAGGATAAGATCCGGGTGATATTCACGGGCCAGTTCAATGCCCTTTTCGGCATTTGCAGCTTCCAGTATCTGATACTGACCGAGGGTGAGCAGGCTTCTCACCAGCTTCAGGTTCAGTTCGTTGTCTTCTATCACCAGAACTGTTATTTCTTCCATGAGTGGACCTCCTGTTGCGGATTAACCGGGGGAGGAAAGATCTTCAAAATCATATATATCTGATTTTGCTATGGTTTCTCCATCATTTCTGCAAAGTTATTAACAATGTTTTTGTCCAGCTTTCCTGCATCCGCTTCCTGGTGCAGTATTTCAAAGGCTTTTTTTCTGGACATGGCCGTGCGGTAAGGCCGATCCGTAACCAGAGCATCAAAAATATCAACTACACCCATGATTCGAGCAAGAATAGAGACATCTTCGTCCTTAAGGCCGTCAGGGTATCCGGTTCCGTCGAGCTTTTCGTGATGATGACGAATAACATCGAGAGCAGGCCCCAGCGTTTTTCCTAATGGTAAACATATCTTATACCCCATCTCTGCATGTTGCTTGATTATTTCGAATTCTTCCGGATCGAGCTTTCCCGGTTTATTCAATATTTTTTCAGGAGTACCTATTTTTCCTATATCGTGCAAAATACCCCCGAGTCGGAGATCATCGATTTCTCTTGCAGACAGCCCCATCCTTTGGCCCAGTGCCACAGCCATATTTGAAACCCTTGAAATATGACCCTGCGTATATGGGTCCTTTGCCTCGACTGCATTTGCCATGGAGATGAGAACGTTCTCAATACTTGTCAATTTTTTGTTGAGGGCATTTACATTTACCAGTGAATTAACTCTGGCTATTAATTCGGCTTTATTGGGTGGTTTGGTAATGAAGTCATCGCTTCCGGCTTCGATTCCCCGGACTTTCCATTCCACATCATCTAATGCGGTTACCATGATGATCGGAATCATGCGTGTTGATTCACTTCCTTTCAAACGACGACAGACTTCGTAGCCACTCATTTCGGGCATCATAATATCAAGTAGAATCAGATCGATATCTGTCTTATTTGTTATCGCGAGTGCCTCCTGTCCGTTGTATGCCTTTATTACGTCGTAATTGGCTTGTTTGAGGATAGCATCCAGCAGTTTCACATTTTTCGGTTCATCATCAACGACCAGAATTTTTGCTTTTTCTTCAATAATCGATCTGCTTTTTTCCTTGAAGTAATAGATTCTGTTTCTCCCCCCGGTTTTTGCCTGGAACAGGGCTTCTTTTGTCTTTTGAATGAGACTCTCCCTGTCGGCAGCATCTTTAAGACACGAAGCAAGGCCTCCGCTTATCGTTAGGGTGCCATCAGTTAATTTTTCCGCAGACAACCGGATACGTTCCATAGCGTTGAATGCCTCTTCAGGGGTCGTCCTGGGTAGAATAAGAGCGAATACATCACCTGAATATCTTGCTGCCATATCAGATTGACGGATATTTTTGTTGATGATCATTGCTATTTCTTTCAGGACTTTGTCTCCCTTTGCCGGACCGTGCTGCTTATTGTAAAGGGAGAATGAATCGACATCGATCAAGGCAAGCGTAAAAGACTCACCATACCGCCGAGACTTTTTGATTTCCTTATCCAGGAATATCTGGAAGAGTCCATGATTAAACAGGCCGGTCAGGCTGTCGGTATAAAGTGCCTGTGTTTCCTCTTCGTAATCTTTCAACAACTCTTCATCCATTATTTTTACATTCTCCTTTCCATCATCTATCATCCAGCTACTAAACCGGTATTACAAAGCGAAAAGTGCTTCCCTTGTCCTCTCCTTCGCTTTCCGCCCAGATCCTGCCGCCGTGCAATTCTACAAAATCCCTGCTCAGTGAAAGACCTAATCCGGTGCCCTGATATTTCCGGTTGTACGATCCGTCAATCTGTTCGAAAGACTTAAAAATACGGTCCAGGTTTTCTTGACTGATCCCGATTCCGGTATCTTTTATGGAAACCTCCACAAAATTTGCTTTATTCGTTTGTTCATGGTCATTTGGCGCCGGCAGGGTGATTTCTCGTCCGTCCTGGGTCGGCATACGTCTTTCAGGTAGATTCAAGGAGCATGCGGAAACGATTATGGAACCTCCATCCGGTGTAAATTTGACTGCGTTGGAAATGAGATTGTAAATGACCTGTTTCAGCTTGCGTTCGTCGGCGTGTATTGTGTTCTGTCCTTTTTTTATCTTTGTTGATAATTTTAACCCGTGCTTCATAGCCTTTTCTTTGACCATGACCAGGCTGTTTTTTAACAGTATTTCCAGGTTAACATTTGAAGGTTTAAGTTCCAGTTTGCCCGCCTCAATCTTGGATAGATCGAGGATGTCGTTGATCAGGGCAAGAAGATGCCGGCTGCTCTGGAGGACATCGTTTAGATATTCCTCCTGAACATCGTTAATGTCTCCAAAACTTCTATCCACAACAAGTTCTGTAAACCCGATGATGGCGTTTAAGGGTGTTCTGAGTTCATGGCTCATATTGGCAAGGAATTCGCTCTTCGCGCGATTTGCTGCTTCTGCCTCTTCTTTCGTTCGTTTTAGCTGTAATTCATACTGGTTGCGTTCTGTCATATCGCGAACAACGCCGCGGTACCCCGTTGGCTTACCTTTAATGTCTCGCTTCAGGGAAGCGGAAAGTTCAAAAACTCTTCTGCTGCCATCTTTTAGGATTATTTCATAATCGATTACCTTTGCGGGTTTTCCCGTGCGATAAATTTCGCCAAAGATTTTATACATTTTGTGGGCAGTTTCAGGAGTGGTGTATTCACGGTTGTTCATCCCAAGCATTTCCTCTCTGGAATATCCTGATATCCTGTGGAGTGCTTCATTGAAAAAAGTCAGGTTTCCGACAAGATCAACCTCAAAGTAACCCTCCTGGATACTTTCAAGAATGTTTCGATACTTTTCTTCACTTTGCTGTAAGGCCGCCTGTGCCTGCCTGCGTTCCTCCATTTCACGCTCAAAACTAATATTTTTCTCCTCAATCTCTCGTTTGCTCTTGCGTTCTTCCTCCCTTGCCGCATTCAATTTATCCATCATCTGGTTGAATGATCGGCCAAGCAGACCTACTTCATCCGTCGATGTAATGATCACTTTTTGATCAAAATCTCCATCCGAGATATTTTTTACCGTATGTGCGAGATTGATGATCGGCTTGGAGATAGAGCGAAACAGAAAAAACGATATGATTACCCCAAGCAGAACAATGATAGCGCCGAGTGACAGGTTGCGGAAGATGAGCAAATTCACAGATGCTTCGATTGATCGTAATGAAATTCCCAGAATGACATACCACGTGTCTTTACCGATCTTGACCGGTTCTACAAGCAGAATTCCGCGTTCATTCGTCTCGGTGAATAAATGATCCTGAAACAATGTCTCCTTGGCTACAAGGAGGGAGGTATCAACGTTGTCTCCGTAATATTCTTTTTTGTCGGCAAGATACACTTCCCCATCTGGTTTGACGAGTTTTGCATAGATCAGTTTCTCACATTTTCTTTGGTGGGATTTATGTAATTGTTTTTCCACATAAATCCAGTTTAATGACCAGAAAGCGCTTTCGGCACTCGAAGCTATATTATCTGCCATGTGGGTGGCAGTATGAATCAATCCCTGGGTGAGGGCTTTGGATTCAAGCTTAACGGCATAGTAAGTGGTTATGCCCACCGCAACAGATACCAGAAGGACAACAGGGAGCAACAACTTATAAAAAATCGATGTCTTGACACGAAAGTCGTCTTCCTGAGCTTTATCGCCCATGAATTTTCTCCTTTAAGGCAGAGCCAGTGCCTGACTTGTCTTTCATGACGGGCAACGCTAATCGGTTATTATATCTTTACCGGTTCCCCCGGTTTCATGTCCAGTACCTTCACTTTGGGGGCAAGACTGCTTACCTTTTTTTTGAAGCCGTCACTTGTTTGTACCAGAACAGGGAATGTGCCGTAGTGTTCGGGAATTGCAATTTTCGGTCTGATCAGTTTGCAGGCAAAAGCCGCTTCGTCGGGCCCCATTGTGAACACCCCCCCGATAGGAAGGATTGCTATGTCCGGCTTATGGAAGTCACCGATGATGTGTTTCATGTCCCCCATCAGGGACGTATCTCCCGAGTGGTAAATCTTGAGGCCGTTCTCGAATTCCATGATATAGCCAACAGCCTCTCCCACAAACCGGGCGGTTCCCTCAAATCCTGTCAGTTGAGCGCCTGCAGAATGAAACGCTTCTACCATTGTTATCTTTATGCCGTCAAAATCGGCCGTTGCCCCTTTATTGCCGAGGACAAAGGTCTGGCAATCGGCGCCCGGTATCTCAGCCTTGATGAAGAAACTTAATTCCCAGGGAGCTACGATTTTCGGTGCGTAAGAGGCCACCAGATCCCTGGCGTCGGGGAGCATAAAGTGATCGACATGGCCGTGAGTCCAGAGGATATAGTCGACTTTCCCAAACCCGCCTGTTTTCCTGTACTTTCCCGGGCATTTGGGATTTGTGCTGATCCAGGGATCGAACAGAATCGTTTTTCCCCTGCACGAAGTAAACAGAAAACTTCCATGACCGAGCCACTCAATGCCGACCTTGCCCTGACCTGCCGGGCTTTTTTCGGCCGCGTGGGCTTCATCGACTTTCAAAAGGCCGTGGAGTCCGGCCATACCAATGACAGCACCCATACTTTTGAAAAAGTGTCTTCTTGAAAATTCCATAATTCCTCCTCCTTATGTCAAATTTAGATGGCAAAGTAAAAAGCTTCAAATTCAAGGCGCGCAAATCCTGAGGAATGAGGCGTACTTACGGTACGCCGCAATGACGAAGGATGCAGCGCAACGCAGAAGTTGGACTTTTTACGAAGCCATCAATCGTTGTTCAGAATCTTCTTTATCTCTTGCGACAGATCGCTAATATTGAATGGTTTCTGGATAAACCCGTGGCAGCCACGTTCCATGATTTCCATTGCTTCCCCATCAATGCTGTATCCGCTGGAAAGAAGAACCTTTATGCCCGGATCCTTTTCTTTTAGACGGTCGTACACTTTGCTGCCCCCCATATCCGGCATAACCATGTCCAGAAGAACCAGGTCAATAGTGTCGCCATTTTTTTCGTAAATCTTGATAGCATCTTTTCCGCCCTTTGCCGTTAAGACCTTACAGCCCATGACCTGTAACATTTCCTGAGCCACTTCCCTGACTATTTTTTCATCATCCACCAGAAGAATGGTTTTCCCATGTACGAATGCTTCCGATGTCTCTCCAACCCCCACGCCTTCTGTTTTACCTTCTGGTTCTTTTGCGGGTAGATAGATTTTGAAAGTAGTTCCCTTTCCTTTCCTGGATTTAACATCGATGTATCCACCGTGTCCTTTAATTATGCCGTAAGCCGCAGCCAGTCCAAGACCTGTACCCTGTCCCGTTTCCTTGGTACTGAAGAAAGGATCAAAAATCCGTTCACGCGTTTTTTCCTCCATACCTGTGCCGGTGTCTGTAACAGCTATCATAACGTAATTGCCCGGCTTTGGATTGTGAATCCTGGTGTCCATGTCATTGTGAGTAACATTCATGGTCTTCAAGAAGAGATTTCCCCCTTCCGGCATGGCATCTGCGGCATTGACGTACAGATTCAGGAGAGTTTGCTCGATCTGCTTTCGATCCGCCTCTATCATAAACAGGTTATTGGCAAGATCTCGATGAACGGTAATCTTCTTTTTTGTCCTGCCAATTGTTTCAGATGTTTCTTCTACCAGCTCGTTTAAATTAACAGGCTTGATCTCATATCTTCCCTCCCTGGCGTATCCAAGAAGCTGATCGGTTAACCGGGATCCGCTTTGAACCAGTTTCCCAATATTTGTTAATCTCTTATGTTGTCGATTCGAAGAGTCGGTGCTTAAAAGCATCAAAGAAGTGTTTCCCTGTATCCCCATGAGCAGGTTATTAAACTTATGAGCAATACCGCCGGCCAGGGTGCCGATAGCCTCCATCTTTTGGGCTTGTCGAATCTGGACTTCCCTTTGCTTTTCCTCTGTAACATCTTTCAGGATAACGACAGACTTGTTCTCTTCCTCCTGGAGTCGCAGAATTTTGAATACAACCTGTCTACCATTGAGCATCACTGGAGAGTCTTTAGTAATTGCTTGAGAAGATGTTTTCTTTGCCTCCAGCAAGGATATAATTCTGGGGCGATCGGTTTCGTGAAAAAGTTCAGTAAAATTTAAACCAAGCACATCTTCGTCGGATTTCCCGGTCAGAGTGGCAGCGACCCGGTTTACATATATGATCCTTGCATCAGATGTAATTTCTAAAATTCCTTCGTCGATGCTCTCCAGAATAACTTCGTAGTGTCGTTTTGCCGAGAGTAATTCCTTCGTAATTTGACGAGAACGGACTTCTTCAATGCCCAATATTTCGCCGGTGAAACCCGTTGAAGTTCCCAGATCTGCTTGATCCAGGGCAGCAAGGATATGTTTACCCATTTTATCAAACCGGCACTTTGCAATACATGCATCTACCCCTAATTCGGAGAGGTTTATATTTTCATCTTCAGCCGCAATAGCGGAAAGAACAACAAGGTATGTGTCTCTCAGCTTTGGCATCTTACGAATAATGCTGCACAGCTTGTCACCGCTGATATTCGGCATAACCAGGTCAACAAACATGATATCCGGAACGAAAGTGTTTAAAATGTCCAGTGCTGAAAGACCATCTTGTGCCGTCAAAACCTGATGTCCCTCTTTTTCAAGGTGATTCGTCATAAACTTCAATATGAGTGGATGGTCATCCACAATGAGTATTCTTTTCATTTTGTTTATTCCCCTGGCTTATGTTCTGAGTTTAAAGCAACTACCCGAGAGCTTTGAGCATATCTGTCCTTAACGGCTGCATATTCTATGCCAGATATTGTGGTGTAGTTTTTATTTGTCGATAGGTCATAATGATTAAAAAGTGTCTTAACAAATGCTGATTTCTGTGTGGAAGCAAAATGTTTGGTTAGAATATTGGCTAGGTGTCATTTTTTTGACAGACAATCAACGCGTTTCTTGTGGAATGAGGCGAATAATGGGCCGATGAGGGCATCGGCCCCTACAAACAATCCACATCAAAATATGTAGGGCCTGTTCTCCGAACAGGCCCATACGGGTGGATGAGTGACTTGCCCTGGAAATCGGCTTTGCCGTATTACGTAGCGAGATTTTAACGGGGCGAGGGTGCAGCGCAACGCAGAAGTTGGACTTTTTACAAATGCATCAAGATTGATGCTTGAAAATTTTGCAAATAGAGGATAGAAAAATATCAATTATATGTTTAGAGCACATGATATAATGAGAAATGATTGACGATGTTTTCCAGTTTTGGAAAGGTCTCAATGGAAGGTGGAAGTTAAGCCTGTGTTGTCACTCGTCCGTTTCCGTAGCGAAAAACTGACCATTGACAACTTGCGTCATTCGTATGAACTCAAAGGAAGGGAATAAAATCAATGGTTGGACTTTTTATAAGATGGTTGATTCTTACGGTAGCAATAATCGTTGCATCCTATCTTTTGGATGGGATTCATGTGAGAGATTTTTTTTCCGCTTTCCTGGCAGCAGCTGCACTGGGTATATTGAATGCCCTTTTCCGTCCCCTACTCATAATTTTAACACTTCCCATTAATATATTAAGCCTTGGTCTTTTCACATTTGTCATCAACGCACTGTTGTTGAAAATGGCTTCCGGTATTATATCAGGATTTGATGTTCATGGGTTCTGGACGGCCGTTTTCGGTTCTCTTATTATAAGCCTGATAAGCTGGCTTTTGACTTCCTTTATCAATGAGCGGGGGCATGTAGAATATGTTGATCACATCGATCTGAAAAAGAAGGATGGAGATAGGTGGGAATAGAGAATCTGACACCGGCAATGCGTCAATATGTAAAGATTAAAGAGAAGCATCAGGATTGTATCCTCTTTTTCAGGATGGGTGATTTCTATGAGATGTTTTTTGAGGATGCCATAACAGCGTCGAGGGTTCTGGAGATTACCCTCACGTCGAGGAATAAAGGAAAAGAAAACAGTATCCCCCTCTGTGGTTTTCCATATCATGCAGCCTCGGCCTATATCACGAAGCTTGTCGAAAATGGGTATAAGGTGGCTATCTGTGAACAGATGGAAGATCCGAAGGAAGCAAAAGGGATTGTCAAAAGAGAAGTTGTTCGCATAGTTACCCCCGGGTTAGTTCTCGATTCCGATTCCCTGACAGCCAAGGAGAATAACTTTCTGGCAGCTTTGTCGGTAAGTGGCAGTACCTTTGGTCTGGCATTTACGGATATTTCGACCGGTGAGTTTTGGGTAACCGAATCAGAAGACAGGGAATATTTTCTCAATGAAATTGCAGGGCTTGATATCAGGGAAATCATTATAAGTGAAGAATTGAAGGGAAAGGCTTTTCTTAAGACTTTTTTACAGGAGGCGATCGATTGCAGGATCAATTATTTTCCATCTGACTATTTCAATTTTGATGAAGCCCTTGATCTTCTTAAAGAGAACTTCAACGATGATGTAATTCAAAAGATTGATTTTGCAGGACATTCGGCAATGACATCGGCAACAGGGGCGGCACTTCGATATGTAAAGGAAACACAAAAAGAGAGATTAGACCATATAAACGATGTCAAATGGTATAATGCAGACAACTACCTCGTACTGGACAACAGCGCCAAGAGAAATCTTGAATTATTCGGTACGATTCAGGAAAACAGGAAAGAGGGTTCCCTGATTCATGTTCTTGATGTTACTTCGACTGCCATGGGGGGAAGAAGATTGCGCTGGTGGCTGAACTACCCCCTCGTTACACCGAACAAGATAAGGGAAAGGCTGGCAGCTGTATCTGAGATCAAGGAACATCATCTGTTGAGGAGAAATTTACACAATCTGCTTTCCCGTGTCTACGACCTGGAGAGACTGGGAAGCAGGATTTCCATGGGTATAGCCAACGGAAGAGATCTGATAGCACTAAAAGAATCCTTAAGGGCCATGCCGGAGATCAAAGAGGTGATTTCAGAGATGGAGACTCCTCTTATTTTTTCCTTGTATACCGGTCTCGACGAATTGCCCCACATGGTGAATCTGATAGAGGAGTCCATTGTTGATGATCCTCCCATGACTATCCGTGAGGGGAATGTTATCAAAGAAGGCTATGACAGTGAACTGGACGAGTTAATCTCGGTCAGCACAGACGGCAAGAAATGGATTGCTTCTCTTGAAGCGAAGGAAAGAAAAAGGACTGGTATCAATACACTAAAAGTAGGGTTCAACAATGTGTTCGGGTATTATATAGAGGTAACAAAAGCGAATACCGGTCTGGTGCCCGATGATTATATAAGAAAACAGACCCTTGTTAATGCGGAACGATATATTAACCAGGAATTGAAGGGATATGAATACACCGTTCTTCATGCGGAGGATAAAAGAAAAGACAGGGAATATTCACTGTTTGTAGAAATAAGGGAAAGATTGGGAAAGGAGATAAAGAAGATTCAGAAGACTGCTTCACTTCTGGCTGATCTTGATGCCCTGGTTTCTCTTGCAGAGGTTGCCGAGAGATATAACTACTGCTGTCCAAAGATAGATGAGGAGGACAGGATTGAAATAAAAGAGAGCAGGCACCCCGTTGTAGAAAGAATGGGTCTCCATGATGGTTTCGTGCCGAACGACATCCTGCTTGACTGCAATAATAATCGGTTCCTTATCATCACGGGGCCCAATATGGCGGGTAAATCGACTTATATAAGACAGGTAGCTCTTGTTGTTCTGATGTCACAGATGGGGAGCTTTGTTCCTGCTTCGGAGGCAAGAATAGGGATAGTTGACAGGATATTTACCCGTGTGGGTGCAGCGGACAGTCTGGCCAGGGGGCAAAGCACCTTTATGGTTGAAATGAATGAAGTTGCTAACATTCTGAATAATGCCACTTCAAAAAGTCTTATATTACTTGATGAAGTGGGGAGGGGAACCAGTACGTTTGACGGCCTCAGTATTGCGTGGGCAGTGGCGGAACATATTCATGATCATAAAATACTGGGCGCTCGAACCCTTTTTGCAACTCACTATCACGAATTGACAGACATGGCCCATGCAAATGAGGGGGTTAAAAATTACAGTATAGCCGTGAAGGAATGGGGGGACAGGATCATATTTCTCAGAAATATTGTGAAAGGTGGTACAAATAGAAGTTATGGTATCCAGGTGGCACGTCTCGCCGGTGTTCCTGAAGGTGTTATTGTAAGGGCGAAAGAGATTCTGGAAAATCTGGAAAAGGGTGAACTCGATGAAGTGGGAATGCCGAAGATAGCCAGAGGCAAGAAACCAGACATAAGGGAGAAGACAGGACAGTTAAACCTTTTTTGGGATGACGAGGATCATATTATAAACGAACTGAAGAAAATCGATGTTTCCAATATGACCCCGCTGGAAGCCATGAACAGAATCAATCAATGGCAGATGAAATTGAAAGGGGGAAAATAGTTACACTTACTTCATACAGACCCTTACTACCTGGTGGAGATCTGTATACCCGGAAAAGACCTTCATTATGCCGTCCTGAAGGAGGGTGGTCATACCCTGGGAGATTGCTAAATCGCGCAAAGCTTCAACGGACTCGCGTTTTTGTATCAATCTCTTTATTTCGTCTGTTGAGACGAGAAGCTCGTAAATTCCCATCCGCCCCTTATAGCCTGTATCATTACATTCACGGCAGCCCTTGGGACGAAACAACTTGAAATCATCATTATAGGGTATATTCAACCTGGCAAATTGTTCTTCTCCATAATTTCTTACCATTTCATCGTATACTTCTTGCTCCGGATGGTATTCTTCCTTACATTTTTTACAAAGTGTTCTTACCAGTCTCTGTGCCAGTATGGCCAGGAGGGAATCGGCAAAATTCAAGGGATCGATTCCCATATCAAGGAGCCTTACAATCGTTTCCGGAGCGTTATTGGTATGAAGCGTACTGAAGACTAAATGTCCGGTAAGGGATGCCTCAACACCGGTCTTGGCCGTTTCGTAATCTCTCATCTCCCCTACCATAATAACATCCGGATCAGCCCTGAGGAATGAACGCATGGCGTGCGCGAAATCAAAACCAATCTTGGGATTAACCTGAACCTGGCGGAGTCCTTGCTGTGTAATTTCGACAGGATCTTCTGCAGTCCAGATCTTTGTTTCCGGCCTGTTTATATAACTTAGTCCTGCATGGAGAGTGGTAGTTTTACCCGATCCCGTCGGCCCAACGGCCAGAATCATGCCATACGGTTTTTCCAGCAGGCCTTTTATTGTCTCATAATTCTGAGGCGACAGGGCCATAGCTTCAAGAGGCATTGTTTCGCCTTTGGCAAGGATACGCATAACCACGTCCTCGACACCTCCCTGGGTAGGTACCGTTGCCACACGGAGTTCTATATCTTGTCCGCCGGGTTGCCTGAACTTTATTTTTCCATCCTGGGGAATTCTCCGCTCAGTGATATCGAGGTTTGACATAATCTTAATTCTTGAGACAATTGCGGCCCTGTAGTTAAAAGGAACGGTTTGGTATAGACTCAAATCACCGTCTACCCTGAATCTTATTCCCACGATTTTCTTTATCAGGCTGGGTTCTACATGGATATCTGAAGCGCCTTGTGAAGTTGCATCATTGATCACCTTGTTGACGAGTTGCATGATTATGCTGTCTGATTCCAAAAAGAAATCTTCTTCTGCCTCTTCTTCCTCATCAAGCCTTCCTACGAGATCGGAAATAGATTCTTTGACCCCTTCCGTTTGATAGAAATAGTTGATAAATTTCAGTATGTCTTCATAAAGGGCTACATCATATTCAACAGACGTTGTTTTTAGAAGGTTTTCAATCATGTCTCGTTTCAGGATATTATTGGGATCGTCAACAAGAATCCTGATCTTTCCATCTGACCTTTCGAGGGGAACCCACATTTCACGACGAAGGTACTCTTCTTTTAGATTTCGTAATAAATCAAATGGTATGGGATAGTTATCGTTGAAGGTAGTAAAATTGCAGTTGTAAAATTCTTTTAAGGATTTACCGATTTCTGCCTTCGAGATCTTAAAGTTTCTCAGGAGGTGGTCTTCTATAGTTTCCCTGTTGTTTTTTGCCTCTTCCCATGCCTTTTCTAATTCATCATCTTTGATTAGGTCGACTCGTAAGAGATAATCAAATTTCGATTTTTTCTTTTTTATTATCCTCGACTGATTGTGGAAGGCGATTCCAAGGACAGCGGCTATTTCTTCAAGAGAAACTTGATCTTCTTCAGTAAAAATCCCACCGCCCTTTTTGTTGAGTATTTGAATAACGCCCATGAGAGTATCGTTGTGCAAAATCGGTACGGCCAGAATTTGGGTTGTCCTCAAACCCGATTTTTTGTCCCAGCTACGATCAAAATTAAGGTCTTTATCTATCTTTTTCAATTCCTTATCGTTATAAGCATCAGCGATGTTGACGACTTTCCTGTTGTTCGCTGCATAGCCCGCTATGCTTGTATTATTGATAGGAACTCTGATTTCGGTTAAATCTGAACCTGCCAGAAACATGGAGTAGATTTCATTTCTTTTCAGGTTAGCAACATATATTGTGATTAAATAAGCGTCGAAAAGATTAAGGATACCATCTTTAAGATCTACAACTATCTGCTTAATGTTGTCTGCGGAATGAATACGGTTGGTAATGTCATGCAGCAACTTCTGGAAGCGAAGTTTGTTGAGAAGTATTAATTCCTGTGTATTTGCTGTGTGGTTTTCCTGCTTTATCGTTGAAAGTAAGTGGCTCATTTCTACCGGCTAATTTCCTTAAATTATGTTATGCTTTTAAAAAATAAATACTAAAACATCTTCAAAAGATTATCAATAGAAATTCTTTCCCATATCAGAAATTGAGATCCAGTAATTATTCCTATTGAAGGGACATACAAAAATACGAATTTGAATTCGTTTTTTTAACATTTAAGGAAAATGATCTTTTACTTGTCAGGTCTTCTTCCATGCCCCTATCTTTTTTCTTGTTTCTTCTTTGGCTTTAGCTTTCATTCTGGCCACTTCTTCAGCCTTCTTCATCCTGGCCACTTCTTCGGCTTTCATTCTGGCTTCTTCTTCAGCCTTCTTCATTCTGGCCACTTCTTCAGCTTTCAGCCTGGCTTCTTCTTTGGCCTTTCGGATGTTCTTTTTTCTTCTCTCCAAAATACGAACTTTTTTCATAACTCCTCTGAGCAGTATTTTTGTATGGAAAGCCAGCAATGAAATATAGAGAAATTCTTAAAGGATAACTCGATCCCGTAGGAACAAGGGGGATGGAATCCCCCTTGTTCCTTAATATGCCCTGCCTTGTATGCTATGAGCCATACTTTCTGCTTTATCCATTCAGTGCATCTTCAAAAGCGGAAACTATCTCAGGTAAAATTACATTCAAGATCAGTCCAAGTTTAGCTTTGGTGGTATCAACAGCTATTCCCCATTGATATTCACCAAGGGGGAGAAAGATTAACATCTTGTCTCCCTGGAGGTCCAGAAGATAATATTTCCCAAGTGCCGGGTATCCCTTTTTGAGCGATTCGTTTAAGAAGTTCGTGACTTCAACAAAAATAGCAGCCGCCCCAGGTTTCGAATTCCAGTCTGCTATGGCCTGTGCATCAGACATTGCGACTATGCTTGTTGCAAGCAGGGAATCTCCCATTTGTTTTTTCAAGAGTTCTATGCATCCGTTTAGCTTTTCAATATTCATTTCCAACTCCTTTCTGATTAATATTATTTATTTTTAGGCCTTCTTCCATGCCTTTATCTTTTGTCTTGTTATTTCTCTTGCTTCTTCTTCAGCCTTCAGTTTTGCCTCTTTTTCGGCCTTCAGCCTTGCTTCTTCTTCAGCCTTCAGTCTTGCATCTTCTTCAGCCTTTAGCCTTGCCTCTTTTTCGGCCTTCAGTCTTGCATCTTCTTCAGCCTTCAGCCTTGCCTCTTTTTCGGCCTTCAGTTTTGCATCTTCCTCGTTCTTCAGTCTGTCCTCTTCTTCAGCCCTCAGTCTTGCATCTTCCTCAGCCCTCAGTTTTGCCTCTTTTTCGGCCTTCAGTCTTGCATCTTCCTCAGCCTTCAGTCTGTCCTCTTCTTCGGCCTTCAGTCTGTCCTCTTCTTCAGCCCTCAGTCTTGCCTCTTCCTCAGCCTTCAGCCTTGCCTCTTCCTCAGCCTTCAGTTCTGCCTCTTTCTCGGCCTTCAGTTCTGCCTCTTTCTCGGCCTTCAGTTCTGCCTCTTTCTCGGCCTTCAGTTTGGCCTCTTTTTCGGCCTTCAGTCTGTCCTCTTCTTCAGCCCTCAGTTTTGCTTCTTCTTCAGCCCTCAGTTTTGCTTCTTCTTCAGCCTTCAGCCTTGCCTCTTCCTCAGCCTTCAGTTTTGCCTCTTTTTCAGCCTTCAGCCTTGCTTCTTCTTCAGCCCTCAGTTTTGCTTCTTCTTCAGCCTTCAGCCTTGCCTCTTCCTCAGCCTTCAGTTTTGCCTCTTTTTCAGCCTTCAGCCTTGCTTCTTCTTCAGCCCTCAGTTTTGCTTCTTCCTCGGCCTTCAGTCTGGCCTCTTCCTCGGCTTTCAGCCTGGCCTCTTTTTCTGCTTTTAGCCATGAGTCTTTCTCGGCCTTAAGTTTCGCGTCTTCCTCCTCAGTGGCCATAATGGTCTCATCTGCAGCCTTCAGCCATGCCTCCTCCTCTTCCCCCAGCTTTCCTTTTTCTTCCCCTTTTTCAATTGCTTTTGCTTCTTCTGTAATTGCTTTTGTTTCCTCTTTCGCCTTTTGTTTTGCTTCCTCAAATTCGGAAGCTTCTGCTAACAGTTCGCGAATACTCGAATTTATATTATTTTCCTTAACTTCACATGTAAAATTTATATCTATCTCTGCATTATTCCAGTTTAGGATATCCAGTACCGCAGCCTTACCCTTCAACTTGCCTACAGCAGAATCCATTATCTCGCCATTATCGAAAGACAGGTAACCAGCTTCCCTGTCTGATTTTACCTTGATGGTACAGGTCATCTTCTCCATTTCTATTAAGTGCAGGAAAGATGCAAGAGAAATGCCCCGACTGTAACCATTAGCAGAATCGTCATTCAGTGCAGCAGATATGTTGGTCACCAGGATGTTGATATCCAGAGGTTTCTCCAGATACCGGAAGGTACCCATATTACGAAGCTTATCCTCTATTTCCAGCGTGCCGAAGGCGGTCATTACAATAACAGGTATATCCGAATGATTTTTACTCATCCATGCCAAAAGCTCAAAGCCATTCATCTTTGGCATTTTCAAGTCTGTCACCATCAGGTCGATTTTGTTGGAGTTCAGGATATTGATGGCTTCCTTACCGTTCAAGGCAGTAAGGACATGAAATTCCTCAGCATAAGCTTTTAGACCATCCGAGATGCTAAGGAGAAGAGGCTTTTCATCATCTACAATCAGAACACTTTTAACAGTAGAATTCTCTTGGGCCTCGCTCTTAAATGAAAATAACTTGCGCCATGTGGAAGTAATATCAGGCTTATCAGACATGATTCCCCTCAAAACGCCTTAAATTTTTGTTGAAAGATCTTTGGAAATATGGTTTTTCGAACCATATTTTTCAGTTTTACAAAGCTTTCATTATAAAAATGAGAGCAAGGATCGTGCCAAATATAAGCGATTCTGAGTTTGCTTGTTGAATAAATAACTTGTGCTGGTAATGGCAGGCAGGTGAAATTCCGGATGGTTCATAATGGGTAGTTCGTTTTGAACTAGTGTGTCGTTTTTGACCCTGCATGGGCAAGATTGTAGCGCTTAATTTTTCTCTTAAGGGTAGACAAAGATATGCCCAGTGCCTTGGCGGTTCGGGTATAATTGCCGGAGAATTTACCTATAGCTTGTCTTATATGGTTTTTTTCGATTTCTTCTAACGTTGTGGTATCATTTTCTGCAGGCAGTGAAGGTGTGGAAAAAGAAGAAGTGCTTACTTTCAGGAATTCCGAAGGCCTGAGAACATCTTCCTTCTGAATGATGAGAGATCTTTCTATCACGTTCTTTAGCTCTCTTACATTGCCCGGCCACTCATATTCCATCAACCGCGAAAGCTCTGAATCCGGAAGCATTGCCTTACGGTCCTTTGCAGTTTTGCGGAGAAAGAAATCACACAACTCCGGTATATCATGTAATCTGTCTCTCAGAGGAGGGATATGGATTCTTATCACGCTTAGACGGTAATAGAGGTCACTCCGGAAGGTTCTGTTCTTTACCGCAGCTTCCAGATCGGCATTGGAGGCAGCTATTATGCGCGCATCTACAGGTCTTATGGATTCTCCACCGACCCTTCTTATCTGCTTGTCCTCCAGAACGCTCAACAACTTCGACTGTAAATGAAGCGGCATGGCCCCTATCTCGTCCAGGAAAAGCGTTCCTCCTTCTGCCAGCTCAAATATGCCTTTCCTGGCAGTTACGGCACCTGTAAAAGCCCCTTTTTCACAGCCGAAGAGTTCTACCTCAATCAGATTCTCCGGGAAAGCCGCACAGTTTATACTGATAAAGGCCTTCCCTCTGGCAGGACTTTTATAATGGATGGATTTTGCAAAGATATTTTTGCCTGTGCCCGTCTCACCTGTGATAAGAACCGGAGCATCCACCAAGGCTGCCAGATCCACAAGCTTGAGTGTTTCTTCCAGACCTCCCTGGCCACGGATCAGTATGGTTTCCTCGCCCTCCTTATCATCTTTATAACTCTGGATCTGCTCTATCATCTCTAACTCCAGCGTCCTTAATGCTTTCTCGATAGCAATCTCCATTTCGTCCAATTCGAAGGGTTTGGAAAGGTAGTCGTGAGCCCCGGCCTTTATAGCCCCCACAGCGTTGTCAAAGCTTGGGTATGCCGTAATAAAAATTATTTTGGTCTGGTCGTTCTGTTTTAAGATAGACGGGCAAAGAGACACGCCTTCCGCGTCAGGAAGTTTCTGATCCAGGAGAACTATTTCCACCCTCCTTTGGGAGCAGATGGCAAGGCCATCTCTACCCGTATTGGCCGTAAATACTTCCATTGTTTCACTGGTCAGATAGTCCTTGACTGTATTGCAGAACACCCTGTCGTCATCTATGACCAGTATGTTCCTTTTGTTCTTATGTGTTTTCATCAATTAAGCCTCCGGGATGGATACGGTTGCCGTAGTTCCCACGCCTTCCTGACTTTTTATTTTTATGTGCCCATTCATCCTGGTCAGCATCTTTCTGGTTATCACCAGGCCAAGACCGGTACCGTGGGGTTTGGTTGTATAAAAAGGCCTGAAGAGATTTTTCAGGCGTTCATCTGATATACCGCAGCCGTTATCCTTGACGTTTATACATATCATGTCATCTTTTTTGAGTGTGCTGACAATTATTTCAGCATTATCTTTGCCTGTCAAGGCGTCAGAGGCATTGGTAAAGAGGTTTAACATGACCTGTTGGAGCACCCTCGGGTCTGCTCTGATCCATTTTGCCTCCGGCGATAATGTGACAGTTATCTTTAATCCAGTCTTTTCTAAATCCCCTGCCACTAAGAACAGAAATTGATCCAAAAAGTCGGGTAGGTTCACCTGCTGTAAGATCGGGTTCTCAAACATGCTGAAACTCTTCAGCGATTGTAGAAGGTATTCTACTCTCGATATTTCAGTAAGGGCGCGGTCTACATATTCCAGGATTGTATTATTGGAATATGTATCCAGATTTTTTTTGAGAACGCTCAAAGTCATCTTAATTGAGTTGGTGGGATTGCCTAATTCGTGTCTGATACCGGAGAAGATGTAATTGATGTTTTCCATGGTATTGATTTCTTCGGCTATAGATTCAAGTCTTGCCTTTTCTGTAATATCACGTATTACTATCCAGATGTGTTCATCGGATATTATATATGCCGTATAACCCAAAAGTCTGTCTTTGTAACGCAGGGTTCGGGACTTGCCAGATCCCTCCGAATAGAAACCTTTGTCAAAGCCTGGTAGAAGAAGGGAGATAAAAGCATTATAATCCATGGGGTTTGTTGTTACCTTAAAAATATTCATTGCAAATTTGTTCTGGAAGACCAGCTTTTCGTTCCTGATATCAAGAACAATTATTCCAAGATCAATGTGTTCCATTATGTCGGCGTATATGCATCGGCCAGGACATCGGATCTTGCTTATCGGGCAGATATTGCTGTTGTCTTTTTTAAATATAAATTTTAGCATTTTATTATTTTACTCCTCGTCAGCAACTCCTTTAAAATAATAATCTTTTAGCGTAGTATATTTGTTGCAAAAGTCATGCCTCTTTTATATTCCTAAAATCCGATATTGATTTTCACGGATTTACTTAAAAAAATTTATCCTTGACAAAATCTTCCGACAAGATTACGAATTGTTGCTTCCCGGACGTCCGCTATAGCGGTACGGGAAATTCACTCGCCATGCATTTTCAGGGGAAAAATGAAACCAGACAAAACGATTGAAAAACTCCTGTCCGGAACACCTGCAGTCATCGTGGCTTTAGGCGATTCCTTGACCTATGGCTGGATGGTGAGTAGGGGATATCTCGATTATTTTAAGGAAAAGATTTACGATAAGTTTCCGGAAAGAAAATTAAACCTGATAAACAAGGGTATACCGGGTGATACCTCTCAAGGGGGGAGACACCGCTTACGGGGAGATGTCCTTCGTTACGAACCGGATTGTGTATTAGTCCAATTTGCCCTGAATGATGCTTTCTCAGGATATTCACCGGAACAGTTCAAAGGCAATATCGAAGAAATTATAAATGGGATAAAAGAGAGTAGTAGTTCTGAAATTGTACTTGTCAGTTCAGTATGTCTGGGAAGTGACAGGGAAAACGCTTTCATAGAAGTGTTTTATAGTCAACTTGAAGAATTGGCCCAATGTTATCAATTGCCTGTAGCCCGTGTCCATGAATACTGGAAGAAAAAAATATCAGAAGGAGTTGATTTCGAAAACCTGGTACAATCCGATTTTGTCCACCCTACTTCTGAAGGATACAGGCTTATGGCAGAAGCTGTCATGGAAGTGTTCTGAAGAGGAACAAGGAACAAGGAACAAGGAACAAGGAACAAGGAACAAGGAACAAGGATAAAGGTGCACGGTTAGAATTTTTATTCACAACAACTGCGTTTTTTGCGCAGATGTTGGCGGAAAATAAATTCGAAATCCGAAGTACAAAATTCGAAACAATATCAAAACCTCAAACTCGAATGTCCAAAACTGTTTCGAAAATTTGTTATTTGACTTCGACGTGAGCGCTCAGTCGAAACGCTCAGCCGAACGATATTCGAATTTCGTGCTTCGGATTTCGGATTTTCAGTTTATCATGGTCAGTTGATTTCATTTTGGAAGCGACATCCTGCATCATACATTCTGTATTTTTTAACTTGTCTCGTTGATTCGTGACGCAATAGCACGGGCAGCCAGAATTCCACTGGCAGAGGCCTGCAGGAGGCCTCGTGTGATACCTGCACCGTCACCTACAGCAAAGAGATTCGTTACATCTGTTTCCAGATCCTGGGACACATGGATTCTGTTTGAATAGAGCTTCACTTCCACACCGTAGAGAAGAGTGTGACGTGAGTTTACTCCGGGAGCAAGACTGTCCATGGCCTGAAGCATTTCTATTATACTTAGTAAATGCCTGTAAGGGAAAACATAGCTCAGGTCACCGGGAGTAACGTTATCAAGAGTCGGATTTGTCAGGCAGCGGTCAATCCGTGCCTTTGTGGAACGTCTGCCGGCCAGAAGGTCACCCAGTCTCTGAATGATCGTGCCGCCACCGATTAAATTTGCCAGACGTGCGATATAAAGACCGTATGCTATGGGGTCATCAAAGGGCTCTGTGAAAGTACTGCTGACCAGAATGGCAAAATTGGTATTTTCACTTTTTTTCGCAGCATGACTGTGACCGTTAACAGTTATAATCCCGGCATTCTCCTCATTGACCACTTCGCCGTATGGGTTCATGCAAAATGTACGAACCCTGTCGTCAAATGTTTTGGAGTAGTAGACGAGTTTGGACTCGTAAGTAATATCGGTGATTTCTTTCAGGATTGTTGCGGGCAGTTCCACCCGCACACCGATATCCACCGGACTGGCCTTGGTTCTAAGGGAGAGTGATTCTGCTTCCTTTTTCATCCAGCTGGCGCCTGAACGTCCCGGAGCCGCCACCACAAACCGGCTGTTTAGTATCCTGCCGTTATCGAGTTTGACTCCATTAATCTTTTTGTTTTCAGCCAGAAGACTTTCAACTTTACAACCAGTCTGTATTTCTATTTGATCTGAAAGGGTTTCGTACATGCAGGCAAGGACATCACGGCAATTTTCAGTGCCAATGTGGCGGATCCGTGTCGGAATCAGTTCAAGATCGGCCTGCCGGGCTCTGTCCGCCAGTGCTTCCACTTCGTGTGAAAGATCACCGAATAATCGGTCCGGAGCTCCATGATCAACAAAGGCTCTGTCAGCTTCGATAAGAAGCTGATAAAATGATTTTTGGTCGAGGAATTCTCCGAGATGACCCCCAACTTCCGTGGAGAGGGTAAGTTTACCATCGCTGAATGCGCCCGCTCCTCCCCAGCCGCAAAGAATATCCCGGGAGTCATTACGCTGCCGTTCGCCGAGATCTTTTCCCTGCTCAAACAGGATTACTCCGTCAATGCCCAGTTCTTTCAGTGTCAGCGCAGTAAATATACCAGCGGGACCGCCACCGACTATAATAACCTGATACTCCATTGGATGCCTCCAAGGGAAAGGAATAATGACATATTACAAGATCCAAAGTTGATGGTTTCGTAAAAAGTTGAATTTCTACCCTTCCCCGATCAGGTCGAGGACAAGCTTTGTCATTCCCGCGGAAGCGGGAATCCAGTTTTTCAAGCACTTATGGACTCCCGCTTCCGCGGGAGTGACTCGATTTTTGACTTCCAAGTAACTCGTTTGGTCGAAGTGGACATAACTTCTTGATCTCTCTGGACAATATCCAGATGTAGGGGCCGATGCCCCCATCGGCCTTAAACACGCTTTGTGAAAGTTACTTTCCATTATAATGCCGCAAAGTGGCATAGTGGCGCTTTTTACGAACGCATCAAATTTGACATTTAGTCATTTGGATTTAATCCGGTTTTGCAACGGTCCCGAAGTTAACTAAACAGGTCTGAATTTATGGAACGCTGCCATAATATCTTTAGGCATTCTAAACACTTCTTAAATGTATCTTAGGAAACATAACCGACAAAGGCAAGGGATTTATTTAATATTCCATGTTTTCGAGATGCTTGTAACCCAGAATCATGGGGATGGCACCTATAATCACCGTTACAATCATGTTTATGATCCCGGACGCAGTTATTAAAAGATAGAAAGTCCGCTCAGAAATCGTATGGTGCACTTCGTAACTGAAGATGGGCACGGCAAAGGAAATAATAGTAAAGATTACATAAACAAGAGCGATAATAAAGTTTAAAGTTCCTCCGAAACCGGAGACGATCTTCGCAGAATTATCTTCCCTGAAATTTGGATAGATGCTTCCCAAACCTATTGATAACCCGACAAGACCCAAGCTGATCATGACTGCTAAACCGCAGGATATAAGCATGAGAGATAGTTTTGTATTTAACATAATATTCGTTGAAATCATTAAAAATTCACTGACGAAGAGAATTCCGAGAAGACTGATAATAAATTTCTGAAATAAAAGATGTCGGAAAGTTACAGGAGCGAGGCCCAATATCCAGATCTTGTTTCCTTCAAGGCTCATTAAAGGAAAGAGAAATCTTACCGTAAGACCGGCCAGGACCAGCGCTGTAGCTGAAAGGTTAAGAAAGGTGATAACAATCTTCCAATACATATCATAGTGAACATTATTTAATGAAGGCGGTATGTTTCTCAAATTCAATATGTAAATTGCAAGGATGGCGAAATAAATCAAAAACTGAAACCACTGTCCCGGATCTCTGAGAAATACCTTTATGTCTTTAATGGTCATAGCCGTTGTTAATCTCGGCAAAAATGAAAGATACTTCACCGTATTATTTATGATTCCCCTGGTCGCAGGGAAGTTTTTTCTGGTGTGCCCTCCTCTTGAAGATAACCAGCCCGAATAAAAAGTTCTTTCCGCCATGATCCAGTTTATCTGCAGACAGAAAACCGTTGTAAGTGCAAAGACCAGAAAATAAAAGAACCCATTGCTGAAATCACTAATACTTGAATGGATTACAGACTTTGCTATCCAGTATCCGGGGGAAAGGGGATATTTAAATATGCTCAAATGGTGGAGAAGGTCATTGAGAAAATAATCGATTTCACTCTTTGCAAACAGGTCAGGCCTAATGTTTATCATATAGTAAGTATAGGAAGACGCTGCAATGATACCAATGCCAATTATGAGCATATTCTTGATTTTTCGGTAGCCTATGAACTTGATGAAAATCAGTACCGTGATGGATGCAACAGCGGCAGGTAAAATAATAAAAAGGACAAAATAAAGGGGGATTAACAGGTAAAACCATAAAGGCGCGTGTTTTACGAGAGCGTATGCTATGAGAAACGGGACTCCAAGAAAGAGGAATGCCCATGAGCTGAACATTATGGACTGTAAAAATCGATAGAAGAAAATAACCGTATCATTAATCGGTCTGGAAAACAAAAAGTCCACTTCTCGTGAATTATAATAGGTAACATAACAGATAATGATGCTGCTTAGTGTAAGCATGATGAAAAGGGCGGCAAAGAAAAGATATATAGATTCATCAACGAGAGCCGGACCCACTATAGAGAATTTGCTGAAGAAATACAATCCTTTATACAGGAGTGCAAGTGCGCCAAACCAGAAAATAATGATTATGCCGGATATAAAGGCAATCTTTAGCTTTGGTTCTTTACGGATGCCCAAAATATGGTTTTTGAAAATCCATATCTGGGCCTTGGCAATTCCTTTTAGTCCTTCCATTCGCTTTTCCTGATTGATGAGTCTGTTGATTAATGGTCTTTTCGCCCAATTTCTGCGTTATGCTCAAAAAATAATCCTCGGAATATCAACTATATGCCTGCGGTTATTTTTTTCGCATGCCTTGATCTTGAACGAAAATCCTCATAAATCAACAGACTCATTGATAGGCTAAGGGCTGTCCTGCGTACGTTGCCTTTCACCTTTCACCTTTCACCTTTTGCCTTTAGTCTTTAGCCTGTTCTTTATGCCTCGGCAGTCAGTTTCAGAAAGACATCTTCTAATTTTTGTCCTTCCTCGGCGGTCCTTTTTATTTCATCGACCGTTCCCAGACTTACCAGTTTACCATTGTGAATAATACCGATACGATCCGAGATCTCCTCTGCCAGATCAAGGGTATGGGTAGACATAAATATGGTTGTCCCCTGATTGGCACGTTCCCGCAAGATATCTTTTACAAGACGTATACTTTTCGGGTCTAATCCTACCATGGGTTCGTCGATAAGAATTACACCGGGGTCGTGGAGAAGGGCTGAACAAATCACTACTTTCTGTTTCATGCCATGAGAATAGCTTTCCAGGAGCTGGTCACCATAATCCGTCATGTGAAATAAACCGAGCAGTTGTTCAGTTTCCTTTTGATAGCGGCTTTTATTCATTTCATAAAGTTCGCCGATAAAGTGGAGAAATTCTCTTCCCGTCAATTTTTCGTACACGAAAGGAACATCAGGAATGAAACTTATCAGCTTTTTTGCGTGAATTGTTTTTTCAGCCACATCATATCCCCCGACGAACACCTTACCCTCCGTCGGTCTTAGAAGTCCTGCAACAAGCTTTAAGGTCGTCGTTTTACCGGCGCCATTAGGCCCGAGAATGCTAAAAAATTCTCCCTTTGGGATAGTAAGATCAAGTTTATCCACGGCAATCGTATTTTCAAACCTCTTCGTTAATTGTTGAATTTTTATCAAAGTGTTACCTCTCTTGAGTTTCGAGTTTCGGGTTTCGAGTTTCAAGTTTAAAACATCCAGTATCCAGAATCAAGCATCCAGCATCAATCCTTAGCTTCTAAAATCTCTATCTGAATCTTTCCTATTGTAGTGGCAATTCTGGTCTGGTCTGAAAAGTCGCCGGATATGAGTTCAAAATGGGTGGCATCGGCAACAGGCTGACCGAAAGTCGGGTCAAGATGCACCCATTTGCCTACGAATACCTTTGGCCACGCATGGTAATAAAACCCGTCATTCAAATATACCAGACCAGCACACATCTCTGCCGGTATGCCGGCGGCCCTGGCCAGGGCAATGAAAAGAACCGTGTGTTCATTGCAATCACCTTTTTTGTTAAGCAGAACAGAAGTAGCAACAGGTATGCCGGGGCTGAAGACCTTGTCGATGTTTTTAAAAACCCATTTGGAAATCTTTTGTGCAGCAAGCCAGCTGTTTTTCTGATAGCCGACAATCTCAGCGGCTTTTGCTTTAATCTGTGAGTCCTCACAGTCTATCCACGTTGATGGTTCAAGGAACTTTCTTAATTTGTTCCCCCTGTATGGCAGTTCCATTGCTTCTTCAGGATTGGTGAAAACGGAAGAGATCTTTACAATACTTTTAATCTGATCGATAATCTTTTGCCTTGTTCCGTCAAGAGAAAATTTACTGATATCTATTCCTGTTACCTTGATCAGCAAAGATTTTACATGACGAGGATCTTTAACCTCTCCTTTTGAGCGAACGGAGGTTTCTCTGAGAATATCAACAGCTGAGCTTTTCGACTGTATCAAATATTGGTCGATTGCTTCTTCACTTACACGCTTCATAACCCAGCCGTTCGGAGTTTCTTCACGAATAACAACACCGTTCTGATCTATCCAGGATCGAGAGGTGAGGCCGGCAAATTTTGTCTCCATAATGAGGTTGTCCTCGTCTTTTCCCACAACTTCAACTCTGATTTGCTCGGCATTTATTGTCAAGGGGTTTAGGATATTCAACGTGTAAGAATCACCTATTTTCAACCCCTTGCCCCGGTAGATTGAGAGTATGCTCTGTTCGAGGAAGAGGTCGTCACCAACATCGAAGACCTTGCTATATCTGTTCCTGTCGTGATAAATATCAAGGTACACCTTGTCTCCCAGCCTTTTTCCCTTGAAAAAAATATCAGCTATGCCCAATACTCTGACATTAAAATTAATCATACGAAATTCAGAATCAAGCTCCTGTAGTGCATTTATAGCCAGCCCTGTCAATTGATTGAACATCTTGAATTTCAGGAATGAAAAAGAATGAACGGTATATCCTTTACTGTTATTTAAATTGTTTCGACCGAGCATTGTGTGAACATATCCGATCCATTGATCATTTATGAAAATTCCCTTCCAGATATCGAGTTGAATATCCTCTGGAATCATCGTCCTGAACTGAACTTCCCCCGTTTTTATTTTTATCAGCCCTTCTTTTTCAACCAGAAGAAACATAATGCCGAGCCAGGATGCGATAATGAGAAGATGTATAAGTATTTTCAAGATCGGCTTTTTTTTCAATTTATTCCCTGAAACTGACTATGGGTTATGTAGCGATTTTGTCATGACATTGCTACAGGTATCTTCACATTCCATAGATTCATTTGCAAGAATTAAACCAGCCCTGCCACCATTCGCCTCATTGTTGAAAATAATGAAATGACTCTATGGTTTGATAATAATACTCAATTAACAGGATCGATACATTTCGAAAATATTGGAAAAAATAGGATTTAACTGGTAAAAAGCTACAGGAATCTATAAAATGCTTTGCTATATATCAGACGGTGTCCTGCCTGAAGAGTGCCCTGTCTGCGGAGCCAGGAAAGAAAAATTTATTCATTATGATTAAACTGAAGAGACCTTTACAGAATGTTCAATTTTGTTCAAGTTCAAGGAAGGCGAAAATTTTAACCACAGGAATATATTGGATATTTCGAGGATTAAAATTTGAGTCTGACGCAGAAATTGGTCAAAAAGGAACGTTATTCAAGGGTCTCCTGAAGGTTTGCGATCTTAAGGGGGTATGAAGGAAAATGTGGATTAACAGTTACTTGAGGAAAAGCGTTTTGCCGGTATTGTTAATTTTGTTATTCGGTACAGCGGGGGTTTCCGGGGAGAATGTTTTAAAACTGTCTTTAGAGGAGAGCATTGATCTTGCTCTGAAGCAAAGTGTGGTCATTAATTCGGCGAGGGAACGAGTGAGAGCCTCCGAATCCGGGAGGAAAGAGGCATTAACCGGATTTTTCCCGAAGCTCAGCACTTCCTATTACTATAAAAGGTTGAATGAAACGCCTGAGACGACATTAACCGGAACTCCTACTCAGACGGGAACGAAAAATAATTATACATGGGAAGTGGAAGTAATCCAGCCGATCTTTACAGGGGGGAAAACCTTAAGCAATTATCAAATCAGTAAACTTGGTGCGGAAGTCTCCAGGGCGGATAAGATGACTACAATCCAAAATATCGTTAAGGATGTTAAAGAGGCCTATTTTGACATTCTCAAGAGTGAGAGGATCCTGGATGTGGCTGAACAGTCGGTGGAACAACTTAAGGCCCATCGTGATATAGCACAGAGTTTCTACGATGTCGGGATAATTCCCAGGAACGATCTTCTGTATGCGGAGGTTGAACTTGCAAGTGGAAACCAGGACCTTGTAAAGGCGGAAAATGGTGTTCAGCTTGCCAAGGCAAAATTTAATACCATTCTCCGTCGAGATATCAATGCTCCAATCGAGGTAGAAGATATCCTCATGTACAAGCCATTTCAGAAAACCCTCGAAGAATGTTTAAAAACAGCATTCGAAAACAGATCTGAAATCAAGGCATACACGTTGAGTGTGGAACAGTCAAAGAAGACAGTAACCCTTGCAAAAGGCGACTTTTTCCCGTCTGTAAATTTGGTGGGAAATTATTCATGGTACGGTGATGAACCGGATGTATCAGGGAGCAAGTACCAGGATCAGGAGGACTGGTATGTAATGGCTGCTGCCACATGGAATTTCTGGGAATGGGGAAAGACAAAACATAATGTAGATGCAAATGTAAGTAGATTAAAACAGGCCGAGGATGCTCTCACCAACGTTAAAGATCAGATAGCCCTGGAAGTAAAGAATTCATCTTTATATCTTCGTGAGGCGGAGAAACACATTTTTGTGGCAAAAAAGGCGATTGAACAGGCCGAGGAAAATTTCAGGATCAACAAGGAAAGGTATAAAGAACAGGTAGCTACTTCAACGGATGTCATTGACGCACAGACACTTCTTACCAAAACAAAATCAGACTATTTCAATGCACTAAGTAGTTATAATATCGCTCTTGCAATACTGGAAAGATCAATGGGTATTATTGATGTTTCACTGCTGGATCAGGAGTTAAAAGAGTGAAAATTGTAAAGTCTGGCCTGATTCCCTTTTTAGTTACATTTCTTATCATTGCGGTTTTCTCTGGTTGCGATGATGAAGGCTGGAATTCGAAAAAAATCCTGCCCCCGCCGGGAACAAAAGCCCGGGTGAAGGTTCAGGTGAATGTGGTGAAAATAAGAAGGGGAGACATCTACTCGCCCATAATGGCTACCGGCACGATATTACCTCAGGAGGAATCGAGGGTGGGGGCAAAGATCTCCGGTAGAATAGAAAAGATATTTGTGTATGAGGGTGACGAATTTGAAAAAGGGGATATCCTGGTCAAACTGGAGCAGCAGGATTTTCTTATTGTTGAGAAAAGGGCGAAGGCTGAACTGGCGGTGGCCAGAGCATCACTGAGAGAGGCAGAGCTGCATCTGGGGAACCTTTCCCGTGAAAAAGAGAGGTTGGCCCGTCTTTATGAGAGAAAGGTCATATCACAGCAGAAATATGATGACATCAATACATCCTGCCGGATGGCGGCTGCCAGGGTCGATCTTACCGCTGCCAGGTTACTGGAAGCTGATGCGAATCTTTCCATGGCGAAGCAGCAACTCAGAGATTCGGTCATCAGGGCACCCTTTTCAGGGGTCGTTGCCAAAAAATTCTCAAATGAAGCTGAAATTGTTTCATCTGTAATGCCGAGCAGGCCAATACTCTGGCTTATGAAAATAGACAGGGTTAAGGTGGAGGTAGAGATACCCGATGTAAAAATGATGGTGGTCAGAAAAGGTACCCCTGTTGATGTGAAAATTGACGCTTTGCCAGGGAAGTTATTTGAGGGAAACGTCTCCAGGGTTAATGCCATAGTGGATCCGATCAGCCGCAACTTCAAGGTCGAAATAGATATACCCAACAGTGAACACATGGTGAAACCGGGGATGTTCGCACGGATAACAGTAAAGACAGATGTTGTAAAGGATACTATCATCGTACCACAAAAAGCACTCGTTGTAGATGATGCAGGAAATGACGCGGTTTTTGTCCTTAATGACAACGAGGCTGTTATAAAAAGGGTCACCGTGGGAGTAAGTAATGCAAACATGGTGGAGATCAGAGATGGCCTCAAGGTTGGTGAAAAGGTAATAGTCACCGGCAACTACGGATTGGAAGAAGGCACAGGGGTTAGTCCGACGGTAGTGACGTATTAGGATCAAGGACAAAGGATCAAGGATCAAGGATCAAGGTAAAACCCCTAACCTTGCGCCTTGTACCTAGCACCTAGCACCTAGCACCTAGCACCTAGCACCTAGCACCTAGCACCTAGCACCTAGCACCTAGCACCTAGCACCTAGATCCTTGTTCCTTTAACCTGGTTTTTGATTTATGACTCTTCCCGAATTTTCAGTTAACAGAAAAATTACCGTTCTTATGCTGATATTGATTATCAGTCTCTTCGGCGTATTGTCATTTTTCCGCCTCGGACTCGATATGATGCCCGATCTGGAATACCCCGTTGTTTCCGTGGTAACCACATACGAAGGGGTTTCATCGGAGGATATCGAAAACCTTATCACCGAGCCTGTAGAAGAAGTGGTCAGCGCTGTTAAAAATGTAAAGAAGGTCACTTCCATATCTCAGGAAGGTATTTCCGCAGTCATTGTCGAGTTTGAATGGGGAACAAAGCTTGATTTCGCCGCTCAGGACGTCAGGGAAAAGCTTTCCTGGTTGACTGATTATCTGCCGGAGGATGCGGATTCTCCCCTCGTCGTAAAATTCAATACGGCGGATTATCCTATACTCTATTACGGTGTGACGGGTATGGAAGATACACGCACGCTCAGGAAATACCTCGATGATAACGTAAGGCCACGATTGGAGAGGCTTGAGGGTGTGGCATCCGTATATATCATGGGGGGCCTGGAGCGGGAAATCAATGTGTCCATCGATCGTGATAAGCTTGATGCCTTCAATATTTCAATCGATCAGGTAGTAAGAAAACTTGCCATGGAGAATGTAAACGTCTCCGGAGGCCATGTAACCAAAGGGTATATAGAGTATCTTGTCAGGACAATGGGGGAATATAAAAATGTCAATGCCATCAGAAATACTATAGTCGCAATGCATGGGACCACTCCTGTCTATATAAAAGATATTGCTGCTGTGCAGGACACATACAAGGAGATAAGAAACTATGCCAGGACGAATGGCAGGCCATCTGTTATCTTCATGATAATGAAGCAGTCTGGAGTAAATACAGTCAGTGTGATCAAACGTGTCAAAAAAACATTGACTGATATCAAGAAATATGTACCCCCCGATATTGTATTTTATCCGGTCATGGATCAGGGACGGGTTATAAACAAGGTGACATACCGAACCGGACAAAATGCGATTTTAGGAGGAATTTTTGCCATACTTATGATCTTCGCCTTTCTCCTGGACTGGAGACCGACACTTACCGTTGCCCTGGCTATTCCGCTTTCCGTAGTTACAACTTTTATAGGGATACACACCTTCGATTATACCCTCAATATCATGACCCTGGGTGGCATGGCATTAGGGGTCGGTATGCTGGTGGATAACGCTGTTGTAGTGATAGAAAATACATTTCGTCACCTGGAGGAAGGAAAGGATAGAAATGCTGCTGCAAAGCTGGGTGCCGAGGAGGTGGGGATGGCAATAACGGCATCCACCCTTACTACCATTGCGGTGTTTTTGCCCATGACATTATCAAGCGGAATAGCAGGTCGTCTTTCAAGGCCTCTTGCGGTAACCGTAACACTGGCGCTTTTGGCTTCACTATTCGTTGCCCTGACCATAGTACCCATGATCTCTTCGGTGTTGTTTAAAAAGGGAAGGAATGAAAAAAGAAGTAATGAAAAAACAACCAGGCGATTTTTCATGAAAGTAAGGGGCAGATACACGTCCATGTTACGCTGGTCTCTTGGCCACAGAAAAACAGTAATTATTATTGCCGCCTTGTCTTTTCTTGCCAGTATTGCCGCTGTCCCGATATTAGGGACTGAATTTATGCCGAAGCAGGATATTCCCCTTTTGATGATGAAAATCAATTTGCCCGTTGGGACATCGCTGAATGAAACCAACAGGGCAGTGAAGAAGATTGAGAACATTATCCTTAAACAGCCTGAAACCCGGTTTGTGGCTTCCTTTATCGGTTTATCCAGGGAGACAAAGATGGATGTAGCATGGGGATTTGGGGCGGCAGATGTCAACGAGGCTGAAGTTTTCGTCAGATTGGTGGACAAGGAAGAGAGGGTCAGATCTGCCGAGACTATTATGGAATATATCAGGAGCCGGATAGAGAAGGTCAAGGGATCGCAATTTGAATTTCTCGATATGGGGCAGATGCTGATGGGAGCCACGGGCGGGGAGACCCCTGTGGCCGTTAAGGTGTTCGGGAAGGATCTGGATAAGCTGAGAATTATGGCTGATAAAATTGCTGAAGGTTGTAAAAATGTAAAGGGATTAAGGGATATCGATACCACCCTGAAGATGGGCAAACCGGAGCTTCAGATCATGGTTGACAGGGAGAAGGCCTCTCAGATGGGGTTGACTGTGGGGCGGATTGCGCAAACGGTAAAGGCGGCCATGCTGGGTGTGGTTCCAACGAAATATCGCATAGGAGGGGATGAGTACGATATTCGTGTGAGGTTCAGGGATTTTGACAGGCAGTCCATTGCAGATGTAGGCAATATTAAAATAGCGACACCTGCGGGAAACCTTGTTTCTCTTTACCATGTAGCCGATTTTGTCAAAAAGATGGGGCCCGTAAAGATCACCAGGGAGGACCAGGAAAGGAATGTTACCGTTACTGCCAACACCTTTGAGAGGGATATAGGGGGTATTGTTGAGGATATAAAGAGCATGGAATCAGGAATGGATATACCGGAGGGATATTTTATTGAGTATGGAGGAACATATAAAGACATGCGTGAGGCCTTTGTTTCACTTGCACAGGCACTTGCCATAGCGATAATCCTTATCTACATGATCATGGCTGCCCAGTTTGAATCACTTCTCCATCCTTTCGTTATCATGTTTACCGTTCCGCTTTCATTCATCGGGGTGGTATTTGGACTGATAGTTTTTCACAAGACCCTTTCTGTTCCCGCATTCATGGGGATGATTATCCTTTCCGGGGTGGTGGTTAATAACGGTATAGTAATGATAGATTATATGAATCATCTTCGCAGAAAGGGGGTGAGCCCGCTTGAAGCTATTGTTGAAGGTGCGACCATAAGACTCAGGCCGGTGCTGATCACTACGTTTACCACGGTTGCCGGAATGCTTCCGATGGCTTTGAGCCAGACACAGGGATCAGAATTGAGATCTCCTATGGCCGTTGCTGTAGCCGGCGGTCTTCTCTTTGCTACCTTTCTTACCCTTTTTGTAATTCCCGTAGCTTACAGTATTGCCGGTCGGGTAAAGATGAAAGGTGTATAAGATTTGTATGATTGACTATTAATTGGAGTGAGTGATATAAAAGATTAAGGCATTATGCTGGATACTGGATGTTTAAACTTTAAACCTGAAACCTGAAACTTTTGCTTCAACAAAAGGGGGTAAGCACAATGGATTTCATTAAAAAAAGTATGTTGATTGGGGTAGGATTGGCTGCTTTGACAAGGGAAAAATTAGAACAGTCCATAGATGAACTGATCAAAAAGGGTGAAATGTCGGAAAAAGAAGGGAAAGAGGCCCTGGATGACCTGATGAAGAAATCTAAAGAGGCCAGGAAGGAGCTGACCGAGAAAGCAGAAAAAGCAGTAGCCGACACATTGAAAAAGTTAAACATTCCCACGAGAAAGGAGTTCTCAGAACTGGCAGAGAAAGTCGAACAGTTGGTTAAATCTCAGGGAAGCAAGGAATAATCAATGCTTATCCCTAAAATTGGTGTTGTCTCTCGTACTTATCGGCACGTTAACCGTTACCGTCAGATCCTTACCGTTTTGTTTAAATATGGCTTTGGTGATCTGATCGATCAGCTGAATGTGAGTCAATATCTCGAGATCGGCTTGCAGATGATTTCGAGGAAACGTCGGGAACGTGTTGACAAACTCACAAGGTCCGAACGCATACGTATGGTTCTTGAGGAGCTGGGTCCGACATTTGTAAAATTAGGTCAGATACTATCAACTCGCCCTGACCTGGTTCCCGTTGAATTGATTGGTGAATTATCAAAACTTCAGGACGAAGTTCCACCTTTTCCCGTATCCAGGGTCAGGGAAATCATTAAAACCGAAACAAAGAGTTCCATAGAAAATATCTTCCAGAGATTTGATGAAGTTCCACTGGCAGCTGCCTCCATCGGCCAGGTCCATCGGGCAAGGCTAAAAAGCGGAGAAGAAGTTATCGTTAAGGTCCAGCGCCCCGACATTATTAAGACTATTGAAGTGGATTTAGAAATACTGCTACACCTCGCCTCTTTGATGGAGAGGCATGTTGAGGGGTGGGAGATACATCGTCCCACCAGGATAGTTGAAGAATTTTTCAGCACCCTTGAGAAGGAGATCGACTATACCATTGAAACATCGAATGCAGAACGGTTTGCACGGCAGTTTATCAGTAATTCGACGGTTTATGTCCCCCGTGTTTTCAGAGAAGTATCGACGAAGCAAGTTCTCACAATGGAGTATGTAGATGGTATTAAAGCATCTGAGATTGACAAATTAGATGAAGAGGGTTTTGACAGAAAGATAATAGCCTCTCGCGGGGCTGATTTGATACTTGAACAGGTATTTGAATACGGATTTTTTCATGCCGATCCGCACCCGGGGAATATCTTCATCCTGCCTGATAATGTTATATGTTATCTTGATTTCGGCATGATGGGACGTGTGGATCGTCGTGCAAGGGAAGACTTTGCCGATATTGTATATGCCTACGTCAGCCGGGATGAGTCAAAAATTGTCGAAGCCCTGTTGAGGGTTGTGGAGTGGGATATAGATCCGGACCACCGCGCTCTTGAAAGAGATGTAGGAGACTTTGTTGAGTCATATCTGTACAAGCCTCTCAAGGAATTACGCATAGAAGACATCCTTAAGCAGGTTCTTGAATTGATTACACATCATAAACTTCGACTCCCGCCGGACATATTCCTCATGGTTAAAGCTTTAGCTCAGGTGGAAGGCCTGGGTCTTGTACTGGACCCCGATTTTGATATGACCGAAAAGGCTGAGCCTTTTATTAAGCACCTCAAATTGAAGCGGCTTTCCCCGAAACGGGTAATGGGTGATTTTCTCGACTCCGGTGGAGAGCTGATTCAACTTCTCAAAGAAATTCCCGGAGAACTGCGCGATATAACGAAACAGCTAAGACAGGGAAAGGTAAACATTGGATTTGAACACAAGGGACTTGAGAATTTTGTATTTGAGATGGACAGGTCATCAAACAGGATAGCCTTTGCACTGGTCGTTGCTTCTCTTATCATCGGATCATCTCTCATCATCAGGAGTAACCTGGGACCTTTTCTCTTTGGTTTTCCCATACTGGGCCTTGCGGGGTTTGGCATGGCTGGTATTTTGGGAATATGGTTGCTAATATCGATCCTGCGTTCGGGAAGGATGTGACAGCGAATTCGAAAATCGGATAACGTTTTACGGTTTGTGTTTTCCGAATTCATGCTTCCTTTTCAATATAGGCGTAAGCGCTATGATTGTGGATACTTTCAATGTTTTCCGCCTCAATGCAGTATGAGGTAAAATTCTCTATCTCGTTGAGCCTTTCCGCTATACTTCTTACCACATCTTCAACAAACATCGGTTTTTCGAATGCCTTTTCAGTGACATACTTTTCGTCGGGCCTCTTTAAAAGGGAGTAAATCTCACCGCTTGCCGATTCCTCCACTAATTTAATGACGTCTTCTATCCAGAAAAATTTTTTAAATCTCAATTTCAATTTTACGATACTTCTCTGATTATGAGCCCCAAGATTGCTGATCTCTTTGGAACAGGGGCATACCGTTGTGACCGGGACTGTAATGCCGACGAGGAAGACATTTTCATTGCCGGTACTTTCCCCGCAGAAACTGCACCAGTATTCCATATGACTTTTTGCTCCGGATACAGGAGCTTGTTTTTCGATGAAGTAGGGAAATTCTATCTCCATATGTGCCGATTTTGCATCAAGCTTTTCTCTCATTTTTTCGAGAATCTGGTTGAAGTTTTTGATGTTGATCTGGCCCCTGTAATCGTTCAGTATCTCGACAAAACGACTCATGTGAGTTCCCTTGAAATGATGGGGAAGATTTACATACATGTTAACCGTTGCGTTGACATGCTGGGTACCGTTTGTTTTGTCAAGAACAATAACCGGATATTTAATTCCCTTTACGCCTACCTTCTGTATCTCTAAGTTCCTGTCATCCCGGAGGCTTTGAATATCAACCACTTTTATTACCTCTGTACGTGGCCCACGAAGTATTCGATTCCCACACTGTTACTTTTGATATCTGTAAATTATTTTTATCTGTCTTTTCTGCCAGGCTGTCAAATATGAATCTGGCGATATTTTCCGATGAAGGGTTTATACCTTGAAAAACGGGAAGCTCATTTAGAAATTTATGGTCGAGCTGTTCAAGAACGTCGTCTGTCCATGCCTTCAATATCCTGAAGTCAACCACGAGCCCTTCGCTGCCTAAATTCTTTGAAGCGACTGTGACGTCAACGGTAAAATTGTGTCCGTGGAGGTCTTCGCATTTACCACCGATATCTAATGTGTGGGCTGCAGAAAATGATTTTCTTATGCTTGCTTCGTACATGATTGTCCTTCTGGTCTGTCTGGTTTTATATCAACTCCGTTACTTTTGTTGCATTATCCAGGATAATATCCGCTCCTGCTTCCCGGAGCAGGTACTCAGAAGCATACCCGGTAAGAACACCAATTGTATAGGTTCCAACATCTTTTCCAACGGAGATGTCCATAGGATGATCTCCGACCATTGCCGTATTTCCCGGTTTTGCATTTAATGCCTCAAGAGCAATTTCAAGTTGTTCAGGGTGAGGCTTTACGTTTATGGTAGATTCTCTAGTAATAACAACATCACAATAATATTCTATGTCAGGATACAAACCTGTCACCGCTTCGATACAGTTTCTTGTTACCACGCCGATTTTTATATTTCGTCTTTTCAGTTCCTTCAGCATTTCCTCTATTCCATCGAAGAGTTCCCCCTTTTTTGCTCCCTCAATTTCAATATCGCGGAGCAGATTATGTGCCCTTTCCATGAAATCATTCTCGTTCTCCGGATGAAGCCAGGCAATTTCTTTTCTCCCCGCTTCGATCATTTCAAGGGCGAAAAGGTTTTTGAAACCATTGGGATCTACATCAAAGCTGGAAATAAGATCGACGATACACTGTCGCATGTATGAGAAATCAATATTGAGCCTTGCAAGAGTTCCGTCAAAATCAAAAATAATGGTTTTCAATGGAATTTTTTCTTTTATTGTCATACTTTTTACTCATAGAAGTGTGTAAGATATAAGAAACTACATAGATGGTCAAATTCTGTCAAGATATTTTATGAGGACACATTACCCGTCAGGTAATCGGGATGAAGGATTCTTTTGATTACTTTTTTGGGTTTCATATGGGGAAGTTCAAAATCAAAGACGATCTTCAGAAACGACATGATTATGGAAAAAGTTGCTCCCCAGAGGATTTCTTCCTTACCATCGTGATCTTGATGAATAAGACAGGGGAAATCCCACTTTCTTTCTTGCACTTCATCCAATTCATCCGTAGCCTCCAGAGAATAAATGCCGTAATTTTCCTCCCGGAAAAAGGCTTTCAGGGGAATTTCGACGATCTTATCTACCTCCCCGTTCGGGCGGAAGTTTATTTCTCCCTTTATGAGACCTGCGACAGGAAAGATCGTCTTTGTAAAAAGGGTCAGGTCATAGCAGGGCAGGGGGCCCAGGAAAGTAACGTTGAAGGGGCTTAACCTCACCTCTTCCCACGATTCTCTCAGGGCATTTGCCAGAAAGAGAGAAATGTCTCTAAAAGCTTCTTTTCCTCTTTTTTGTGTATGCTTGAGCGCTTCTCCTTTGAGAATCGGGGGGAGGCCACGAGAAATCAGATTACACAAGATGCGATCTTTCGATAGTTCCAGTATCCCACCGGGACAGCTCAGATCTCCTCCCTGCGGTACATCAGCGGAACGCTTAATCAACTGAAATACAAACTCGCCTTCATTCCCGGGGGCAGCGTCAGGATTTTTTTTGCAATGAATGAGAAGTAGTACCCCCGCGGCATGCCACGTTTCGTTTTTTTTTCTCCTCTTCTTTATGGACTCAAATTTTTCGGAAAAGTCGATCGGTGCATTTCCTAATTTTTCGATAATGAGATTAAGCGTTTTCTCTTTTTGATCCAGTATTGAGGGATGCATAGTTTGGAATTATACCCTTTATGAAGGAATGTCTAATAATTTTTTAAAATACTATCAATTTTCCTTTCGTACCAGCAACCGAAGGGAAATGGGTCGAGAAAGCCGCAGTGTCCTCCGTACCGCTGTACCAACAGGTTTAGATTGTCATGGTCTTGTAATCCGTAAAAATCATTCACCGGGATAACCGGGTCATCTTCGGACGTAATGATCGTAACAGGTTTTGATAGCTTATCGAAGGTATTCCCCAATAGTGTATATGTACTGAAATATTCTTCATGATTTTCGAAATGGGAATATCCGGGTATAATATAATCCGTTACTTCCATGACAGTCTTCATTTTAAACACTTCATCAATCTTGTAAATATCCGGAAAGGCATTCTGTTTTTTTCTCAGAGACCGCATCCACTTTTTTAGAAAATAATTTCTATAGAATGGATTATTCCGGTCTATTACAACAGTGGTCTTGTGTGGATCCATGACGGGACTTACGCTGAAGATATGAGTAAGATTTTCAAATTTTGTTTCTTTTTGTTTTAAGGCAATCCTGAGGGCAAAATTTCCACCCAGGGAAAAACCCATGATGTAGAATGGTTTGCCTCCGGAAAGACCGGCTATGTTTTGCGTAGCTGTCGCGGCTTCTTCGATCAAACCACCATGAAAGAGCCCTTCATTCAGGTGATGACTGTCACCATGGTCTCTCAGGTTAAGGCGAAATATATCATAACCATTTTCAAAGAAATATTTTCCGGCACGGAGTATATAAACCGAATCTGAACTGCCTTCCCACCCATGAAGGAGCATTATTAGCCCCTTGCCGGAGTTGTCGGGGTGACGAGAATGATAACCAAGAAGCCGGACATCATTCCCCCCGTCGATAATCATTTTTTGGGCGCAATCAGCCATGGAATTTTTGCCAGGAGCCATAAGTTTCAGACTCTTGAAAAAGGTCTGCACGTGGGGGTTTCGGGCCCAGGGTTTCGGATTAAATTCTTCCTCTGCGAGGGCAGTATCATTATGTTTGTTTAGAATGTTTGAAAACAGCATTATTACATTAACGTTTATTCAATACCTGTTGGTTACGAGAATAAATAGAGAACCTGGTTTGAAATTCGTAAATCGTAAATCGGAAATTGAATAACGTATTACGAATTACGAATTACGAATTTCGGTTTCCGATTTCCGGTTTCCGATTTTCATTATTGACTGTATATGTCCTTCCAGTTCTTCCCTCGTTGATACCCCTGTTATTGTGTTGACCAGTTCACCGTTTCTGAAAAGAAGGAGTGTTGGCGTATCTTCTATATTGTATTTTGCTGCAATCAGGGGATTTTCATATATGTTTAATTTCGCGATTCTGACACCCCCCGCATATTTAGGGGCAAGTTGATTCAGGATCGGTATAACCGCTCGATTGGAATCGAACCAGGGAGCCCAGCAATACACAAGAACGGGACCGGGAAATGTAATGACTTCATTGTTGAATGTATTATCGGATATATCTGCGGCGTAGCCTTGATAAAGTGGCACACCACATCTGCCGCATGCAGGCCGATCATGAAGCCGTTCTTCCGAAACTATATTTTTAGTTCCGCATGCCAGGCATCTAAGGATGAGTTCATCCAGGCGTGCGCCGCATCGGCCGCATATCAGCTTGTTGCTTAACTGGTGCTTTAGTATTCGGTTCTTCTGGCCGCACCTGAGGCACCTGATAATTAAATTATTTTTAAACATTGACGGTCTCGTAAAAAGCTCCACTATGCCACTTTGCGGCATTATAATGGAAAGTAACATATTTAAAAAGGTGTATATCTACTTACGTAGCGTGGGGTCTCTGTGCCCCACAGAGGGGGCACGCTACTGGTAAATGTTAAAAACATGAACTACTTACAACACATTTGCAAATTTAAGTTACTTGAAAGTGAAAATCAGACGACTCGCAGAGGCGGGGCTTATCACTGCCCGTAAGCTTCAAATTCAAGGCTGGTCTTTATCCAGAACCTCCCGTATTGTTCGGGATAAGTCCTTAATACTATATGGTTTTTGTACGAAACCATTGCAGCCGCGCTCCAGTATTTCTTTTGCCTGACCATTTATGCTGTATCCGCTTGAAAGGAGAACCTTTATGTCCGGGTTGATCTCTTTCAGCCGATCGTAAGCTTCACCTCCGCCCATCTCCGGCATGATCATGTCCATGATGACTATGTCAATCCTGTCCCGGTTTTCTTTGTAGACCTCTATTGCTTCTCTTCCGTTTCGAGCCGTTAATACCTCGTAGCCCAGTGTCTTCAACATCTCTTTACTGACATCGATAATCATCTCCTCATCATCTACAAAAAGAACCGTCTCATGTCCTGTCGGAATCTTTTCCTCTCTGATCTCTGCTTCCTGATCGCCGATCACCGCTTCAGATGCTGGCAGGTAGATGTTGAAGGTGCTTCCCGCGCCCTTTTCGCTGTAGACATCTATAATGCCGCCGTGATTTTTTATGATTCCATAGGCAGAGGCAAGGCCCAGGCCTGTACCCTTGACACTTCCCATTTTCTTAGAGGTAAAGAATGGATCGAATATCTTTTGCCTTGTGGCTTCATCCATGCCTGTCCCTGTATCTGTAACGGATATCTTCGCATAATTGCCCGGTTCAATGTTATGCGGTTTAGTGTATTTCTTGTCGATTGTGACATTCTCCGTCTGAAGATACAGTTCACCACCACCGGGCATGGCCTGTGAGGCATTTAGATAAAGGTTCAAAAGTACCTGTTCCATCTGTCCCTGATCCGCTTCCACCGTCCAGATGTCTTTCTGATATTTTTCGTGAATCGTAACCTCCTTCTTTGTGCGACCCAAGATCTCAGAGGTTTTCCTTATAAGACTGTTCAGATCGGTTGGCTTGACTTCGTATTTCCCGCCCCTGGCAAAACCCAGTAACTGGCTTGTGAGTTCTGCCCCGCTCTGGACGTGTTGTTCGATGGTTTTCAGCTTTTTATAATTTGGATGGCCTGGATCGGTGTTCAAAAGCATGAGTGAAACATTTCCCTGCATGCCCATGAGGAGATTGTTAAAATCATGGGCGATGCCGCCTGCTAATGTGCCGATGGATTCCATCTTCCGGGCCTGATGAAGACTGGCCTCCAACTCCCGCTTTTCTTCCTCGGCCTGTTTACGTTCGGTGATGTCTCTTATGATTCCTATTGAGTTCCATAGGTCCTTTATTTTTACTGCGGATAGTGACAGCTCTATGGGAAACTCTTTCCCATCCTTTTTGAGAGCTGTCAGTTCTAACGTTTTACCCACGGCTGCTCCCTGCCCCGTTTCCTTGAAACGCAAAAAAGACCGTTTATATGCCTCATGGTATTTCTCAGGAGCAAGAAAGGCGTGAAGCTCATTGCCGAGTGCTTCTTCTTCTGTATAACCAAAAATCTTTTCAGCCGCATCATTCCAGTACATAATATTCCCGTTGCCGTCCATCGTAATGATGGCATCCTGAGCAGAGGATGCCATAATATTGAACCACTCCTCGCTTTCGCGCAGCTTCTGAAAAGATCCGGCATTGGTAATGCTGATGGCAATCTGTGAAGCTATTCCCGTTAAAAGATTTAAATCACTCTGGATAAAGGGCCTTTTTGATTCGGCATTATCTACACCCAACACGCCTATAGATTCTTTTTCATAGACAATGGGTACGCAGATAAGTGAGTGAATACCCAACTCTTTAACCCAGTTTTGACTTCTTTCAGAAAGCATTTTTTCTATTTCTGAAATATCATCTACAAGAAAGGACTTCTGTTCCCTGAAAGCGCCTGTCATCAGTCCCATGGATTCAGGTTTGTCAAGATGAAACCCGGTTCTTTGTAAAAGTTCTTCTTGCTGCTTATCGTAACCATAGCCGGCTGTATAGAGGAGACGGGACTTCTCACTGTTGGCCAGCATTATTATCCCTCGATCAAAATCCAGGCGCTTCTCCATAATACCCATTACTGTGTTACTCAATGAATCGATATCCAGAATTGTCGAGGTCGCCCGGCCAAGTTCCTGAATGAGCAATGCGTCGCTGTACCGCATATTTGTTTCATCGATAAGATCCCGGGCTATATCACCCTGGGTTTCAATGGTTTTAGTTAATTCCATTTTCTCAATATGTCCGGAATAAAGTGACAGCGCCATAACAAAGAAAACATATAATGTAATAAAAATTACCCACGTTACGTGTGGTAGTATAAAAAATGAAGGTATAGAGGCAAAGAGACCGAATAATAGGGAAATGTTCCTTACACGTTTCCAGATGAGAGAAGCGGTTTTTTCCCAGGTGATGATATAGCGGCAGCAATCCCCGCCCCTATGTACGCATTTATCGTGTTCGATGGTGGCGTATTTTTTCGTGTAAGGTTCTGCCATAGATTCCAGCATTCCCATCCGATTCTCGCATTGGTAAGGCTTCTCATGCACACCCGGTTTTTGGATAGAGAGAACCTCCACCTTATTATGTCCAAGCTTTCTTGTCTTGAAGGTCATATGACGGGACAGAGTTGAGGCAATCTTTTCTAAAATACCGTATGCTGTTGCCGGGGTCAGAAGCCCCAGGATGTATGTCTTAATTGTGCCATATGCCTCAGCAGATGCAGTATAACGTCCCGCATCTCTGGCGATATGAGGATTGTCCGTCTTCAGAGCTAATGCTTCATGAAAACGATCAGTCTGGCGCTGGCTGAACCAGTGAGCCGGGTCTTCAACCTCATGCCTTGTCATTTCCGCATACTTGAGAATAGAGTCAACGTCGATATCAGGATAATATTTACCCAGATATTCCAAATAAGTCTTTATTATCCTGCTGTTATATAATGGCGATTTATCATCCATTTTTGGACTCCCGATGATTCTGTTATCCTGTCTTATGTCGGCACAGATTCTATTTTCTATAGTTTGGCTTCTATCAATTAATGTCCGGTTTCACAGGTCCCCGGGTCAAGCCCGAGGATGATAATCGGATTTACATTATGTCACTCCCGGCTTGACCGGGAATCTTCAATCATAGATTCTTTCTTCCAAGGCTTCCTTTTCAAAATTATCGGTTGATGCGGACCCGGCTTCTTTGAAATACATGGGGTAGTGTTTCCTGTATGCGGCTATAATTTTTTCATACGGCAGGTCCGCGAAATGGCCGCGGTCTCGGACGTATTCCATGTGTTTATTTCTTTTTTTGTCAAATTCATGGAATATGGAATCATGAATGCCGTCGAATTCAATGGGACGAACACCCGATTTTTCGCACAGGGAAATATTAAAGGTGGGCGTTACTTTCACCCATTTTTTATTCAAGAACATTTCCGTGTATCCATGGAAGATGAAGAGATCTGTATTCATCATTTTTCTGAGCCGTTCGGTGGTCAGGTGGTTGAGGACATCAGCGAATCTGAGGCGGCTGGGAATTCCGAGGACGCGCGCCATTGCCGCAAGAAGAATAGCCTTTTCCACGCAGAAGCCGGATCTCTTGGCTAAAACGACACTGGCCCTGAATTTGTCCGGCGAGATATCGATATGATACGGATCATAAATAATCTGGTCCCGTACAGCATAGAATATCTTCACAGCCTTTTCGATTTCAGTCTTTGCGCCTTCCGCAGATGATCTTGCAAATTCAATTATCTCCGGAGAGTCACTGTTAATAAATCTGGTCGGTTGAAGATAGATCTTAAAATCTTCTGACATAGATACTTCCATCGCCTTTCCCCTGTGTTGAAGCATAAATAGTTGGATATCGTCGATAATAATTTTTAAGTATACACTCTCATATGATATTTTTTGCCATTCGAAGTCAAACAATTATTTATTAGTTTTTTATGCCTGTCATTCCTCTTTTTTCGAAATCAACTCTAACATGATGCACCCGCAATTTTCTCCCATTTTACAGGCCTTTTGAAAGTCGGAGATTGCCTTTTCCATATTTCCCGATCTCATATAAGCCTGCCCGCGGCCGTTGTATGCTTTGGCAAAATTCGGGTTTAAAGCAATAGCCCTGCTTAATATTTCAACAGTTTTGCCGCATTGTTGTTTCCTGAAGTAAATCATTCCCAGGGAGTAGTGCGAATTTAAATCGAGGGGGTTTATCTTTATGGCCATGTTGAAATCTTCGATCGCCTCGTCATGGTGTTTCTCACGTACCCGGGCGGTTCCCCGGTTGCGATATGCCCGATCATCTCGTGGATTTATTGCAATCACCAGACTGAAATCTTCGATAGCTTTGTTATAGTCATGTTTCATAAAATAAGCAAGGCCGCGATTATAGTAGGCTGTTGCCAGGTTCGGATCGGTCGAATTTCCGAGAGTGGTAGTGACCATACTGTAGGAGGTGATTGCCTTGTCATAATGGCCTTTCTCGAAATGTAGATTTCCCGTATCAAGTGAATCTTTTATCACAGAGGGTGGCGGGGCTTTGCATGACATAAAAAGAAAGAAAAGAAGCACAAGAACTCTTGAGACGTTTCGTTTGTTAAACATCGGGCTCCTCCCTGATAATTCATTACTGCCTTCTTGACTCTGTAACAAATTCTTTTGTTCTTTTCAATCCTGATAATATCGTAAAAAGTCATAAACTTGCCAATTTGTCATTCCCGCGAAAGCGGGAATCCAGTAATTACACGCAGTTATGGATTCCCGACTTCGACGTGAGACTTCGGCGTGAGCTCAGTCGAACGCTCAGTCGAACGATCATGTCGGGAATGACAAAACGACAGAAATTTCGACTTTTTGCAAAGTCGTCAATCTTATCCTGCGTAATTTGTTTCTCACTGTGAATCTCTTTACACAATGTAGAGCATGAGAAAACCCGGTTATTGTTTGATGTGCAGGGACTGTTGATATTAAGATAAGCAGTATATACAACACGTTAAGGCTTTGTATCGCTGACTGACAGTACTGGCATGGTTGATGCTTACATGTGGGTAAGGAAAGAAATGTGGGAATATGAAAACAAGGAGGATCATATGTCACATCAAGAAACAATATGGGGAAACGGTTCAACAGTAAAATGGGGTGACCAGTTAGAAGATTTTTTTGAAGTGAACGAAGTAGGTATAGATAATGTTTCATATTGGAAGGATGAGGAGGTGGAAGAGATAAGCCACTATGACCTTCTGTCCTGGTACAAGGTTGAGGCGTTTTTCACTGGCTTTACTTTTAAGATGGGTGAAACATTGCGGAGTAAACCGGTAATTCTGAAAGAAGATTTAGATTTTTTCCGTTCAATGTACTGGAGCTGGGGTGGTAACTTCAGGTATGATTTGCCGGTATAGATAGGGTATCGTGGTTCGTGTATCGGGTATCAGGTACCGGATATCGTCAAGCGATAAGCGAAACACGATCCACGAATAATGTTTAGGTCTCGTTTAAGGCATCCATAAGTACATAAACTGTACACCCGGCGATGAAAGCAAACCGTTGTCATTTGTCGCAATGAAATTAAGTATACGTGGAGCCGGAGGAACTGATCCGGAGTAGATCGTTCCTCTGTAGGTCCCCGGCCGCTCGTATGCAATGATTGTGGCCTCAGTAATGCCAAGGGATTTTTTCATGCTGTCGAAAGCGTCATCCATATAACCTGTTCGGTCGATAAGTTTTGCCTCAAGGGCCTGATCTGCCGAATATATACGTCCATCGGCCAGGGCCTCTATTTCCTTTCTTGTAAGATCCTTCCGCCCTTCTTCGATCACGCCCACAAACCGGCTGTGAAATTTATCAATTATCACCTGCATGATTTTCCGTTCTTTTTCAGTGCTAGGACGAAAAGGAGACCATAAATCTTTCATTTTCCCTGATTTGATCGTTTCTTCTTCAATTCCTACAAGATCCAGGAGACCTTTTACGTTGAATTTCAATGCAATAACACCAATACTTCCCGTAATAGTCGTGGGGTGAGCGATAATTTCATCCGCTGCGTTTGCCACATAGTATCCCCCTGAAGCGCCAATATCCATGAGGCATGCAATTATCCTGATTCCCTTTCTTTTCTTGAATTGTGTCAGTTCATGATAAAGGATATCGCTTCCTGTAATTGTACCTCCGGGAGAGTTGATCCGTAAAATGAGGCCTTTAATTGCGACATCACGTTCCGCCTTGTTCAGTGCCTCTTTGATATCTTCTATCATGGTTGTTTCCTGTTGAAACGGTAACCCGGATCTCTTCTTCTCTGAAATGACACCGGAAATATCGAGGAGCAGTATTTTGTCTTTTCCCTCTCCCTCAAGGACACGTTCCTGAAGTGCCTGAGTCGAAGGGAAAAGGGGCATAGTTATAAAGGCACAGCCGCTTAAATATATTGCCACAAAAAGAACGATTGCCAGAAGATATCCGTTTTTTAACCTCATTTTATCCATCCTTTTTTAATATGAGATCTTTGCAGAATGTTCAATTTTGTTCAAGTTCAAGGAAGGCGAAAATTTTAACCACAGGAATATATTAGATATTTCGAGGATTAAAATTTGAGCCTGACGCAGAAATTGGGCAAAAGGGAACGTTATGCAAAGGTCTCAATATAATAACAAGAACTTGCGTGAACGTTAACATAAGGGTAGGAGAAAATAAAGGATTTCCTTCCCCTCAATACCGGCATGACCCGAGGATCTTTGAAGATGATCTTTTTATCTATGCAATTTTTCTAAGGCGGTAAAAAGGTGGCAAAGCCGCAGCCGCAATCCAAATGTTTTGTGAAAACCTGTTACGAATGCTTAATCTTTTCGTGTTTTCGTAATCTTTGGCCTTTCGTGATTAGATTTTTTGTTTTAACATAGATATTAAGAATAAAGAATCTAACCGGACATTAATGACCGAAAATGATTTTTCATCATTTTGGAGGCAAAAAAGTGAAAGATGAAGAAAAAACCATAGAGCAACTCATAAATGAACTGGTTGCATTGCGCCAGCGGTTCGCTGAAATGGAAGCTTTAGAAGTCAGGCGCAAGGAAGCGAAAGACTTTTTTGCTATTTCAAAGGAGACTATTCTAAACAGCTTGATGGAACACGTAATACACCAAAACACAGAGATGGTGGTACTATGGGCAAATCATGCGGCATTTGAATCAGTAGATTTGACACTTGAGGAACTTGTGGGGCGCCATTGTTATGAGATATGGGCACAGCGCACTGACCCCTGTCCGGACTGTCCGGTCTTGAAAGCCATGATGACGGGTCAGTATCAGGAAGTGGAGAAGACAACACCGGACGGAAGGGCCTGGGCCTTAAAGGGTTCTCCAATTCGAGACTCCAATGGCAATGTGATAGGTGGGATTGAAGTTACACTGGATATCACCGCGCGAAAACTGGCAGAAGATGCGCTGAAGAAGAGCGAGGCGCGTTATCGTCACATCATCGAAGATCAGACCGAAACTATCTGCCGTTTTATGCCAGGAGGGATACTTACCTTCGTAAATGATTCTTACTGCCGCTATTTTGGGAAAAAAAGAGAGGAATTGATCGGCCGCAGTTTTATGTCCCTGATTCCGGAAGAAGATCGTGTAGTGGTAGAAAAGAGTCTGTCATTGATTACTCAAGAAAACCCTGTTGCCACTTCTGAACATCGGGTCACTCTTCCTGATGGTGAGATCGGCTGGCAGCAATGGATTAATAGAGCGATATTTAATAACAAAGGAGAATTCATCGAGTATCAATCGGTGGGACGGGACATCACCGAGCGAAAGCGGATGGAAGAGGCTTTACAGAAGTATCATCTCATACTGGAACAGCGCGTAAAAGAGCGCACTGCCGAACTCTTAATGAAAAACAAGCAATTGATGGAAGAGATAGAAGATCGCGGGAAGGCGGAGAGGATGCTGCAGGAATCTGAAAACAAGTATCGAACCGTCTTTGAAACGACCGGTACTGCAACAGCAATCCTCGAGGAAGATACGATAATCTCTCTGGCAAACGAGGAATTTGAGAAACTGTCCGGCTATTCCAAAGAAGAGGTGGAAGGTAAGATAAGTTGGACGGAATTTACCGGAGAAGATGACTTGGAGAAAATAAAAGAGTATCATTATCTGAGAAGACTTGATCCCAATGCTGCTCCAAGGAACTATGAGTTCACGTTCATTGATAGACACGGTAATATGAAGGATATCTTTCTTACCGTGGCCATGATTTCCGGAATAAAAAGGAGCGTAGCATCATTTTTAGATATTACCGAGCACAAGCGTATGGACAGGGCGCTACAAGAAAGCGAGAGAAAGTACCGTCTTATTGCTGATAATGTATCAGATATAATCTGGACCGTAGATATGAACCTTCGGTATACCTACGTCAGTCCTTCCGTTACACACCTGCTGGGCTACGGTGTTGAAGAAGTTATGGGACAGACGGTGGAGATGGTCTTAACTCCGGCCTCTTTAGATATCGCTAATAAAGCCCTTGCGGAAGAGCTGAATATGGAAAGCAAGTCGCAAAAGGACCTGTCACGATCGCGGGCACTGGAGCTTGAGCATATTTGTAAAGATGGCTCCACAGTCAGGGTTGAGGTCAAAATGACATTCCTCCGAGATTCAGAAGGCCGATCTGTGGGAATTCTGGGGGTTACGCGTGACATCACCGACCGAAAACGGGCGGAGGATGCACTGCATGAGTCGGAAAATCAACTCCGGTTTCTTTCTTCCCAGTTATTAACAACCCAGGAAAATGAAAGAAAACGCATTGCTCAGGAACTCCACGACAGCATTGGACAAATCCTGACAACCATCAAATTTGGTGTGGAGAATATTGTAAATCCAATAGACAAGGGTATAGCGCCGCCTGACGTTGACGTTAAAAAGGTAAGAACTCTTATTCTTATAGCGCAAAACGGGATTGAAGAAATCCGAAGAATCTGTGTGAATTTATGGCCATCCATCCTGGATGATTTGGGGATCCTGGCCGCCATTTCCTGGTTTTGCCGGGAATTTCAGAAAATCTGTCCGGACATTCACATTGATAAAGAAATTGACATTCTGGAACACGACGTCCCCGACGATTTAAAGATAGTAATATACAGAATCCTGCAGGAATCTGTGAACAATATCGCCAAACACAGCAATGCAGACCACATTCGCTGTTCCCTGAGGAAAACAGAAGGAATAATAGAGTTGACCATTGAAGATAACGGGAAGGGATTTGACATGAAGGACATCCTTTATGAAAATGGTTCCAAAAGAGGATTAGGTCTTGCCAGCATGAAAAACCGGGCTGAAATGTCGGGCGGGTCTTTTGTTGTCAAGTCCATACGAGGGAAGGGAACCACCATTCTATCGTCGTGGCGTGTCGGGGAATAACTGCTACTTTACGATCAATCCCTTTTTTGCGGCAAAGGCTGTCAGAGCCGAGGCAGTATGAAGGCTTAACTTTTTCATAAGATTGGCTCGATGCTTCTCTACGGTTTTTACACTGATGCACAGGTAATCAGCAATCTCTCTGTTCTTATGTCCCTCGGCAATCAGCTTCAGTATCTCTCGCTCGCGGTGAGTGACGGTATCCCATGCCGATTTTTTCTTGAACTTCTTTTTCCCTTCCAGGTACCCATTTATCACCTTTTCGGAAACTCCGGGGCTAAGATATGATTTTCCAGCCAGAACAGTTTCTATCGCCATTATTAATTCACCCTGCGTGGCATCTTTCAAGACATACCCGTCAGCTCCGGCCTGAAGGGCCGCCAAGATGTACTCGTCTTCGTCGTGAATGGTCAAAGCCAGGATCTTTGTATCCGGAAATCGTTTCTTGATTTCCCTGATAGCATCCATGCCGCTCGTCCTTGGCATGGAGAGGTCCATCAATATTAGGTCGGGCTTCATGGTTTCAACGCATCGTATGGCATTGAGGCCGTCTTTTGCCTCCCCTATGACTTCAAGATCCGGGGTCGAAGATAACAGCGCCCGTAATCCTTCCCGGAGTATCGTATGATCTTCAGCTATGACAATTTTTCTTTTTCTCATGAAAGGGCCTCCCATGGTCGGTTCAAAAGATTACAAAAAAGTAATATCATTTAACAACACCATTGTCCAAAATAAATGACCGATGCTGTTGAAACGGTCTGTGAATGTTGATCGAATATGATTTTGAAATAGAAATTCCTGTACTATTTGGTCATTATTCTTTATTTAAGAAGCTTCGGGGGAATTCCTTTTTTAAAAATCTGTCGTCAAGATTGATGGCTTCGTAAAAAGTCAAAAACTCGCTAATCTGTCATTCTCGCGAAAGCGGGAATCCAGTAATTACAAGTAGTTATAGATTTACGACTTCGGCGTGAGCTCAGTCGAACGATCAGCTCGGGAATGACAAAACGGCAAAAACTCTGCCTTTTTACGAACTTGTCAAGATTATCAATAAGGAAGGAAATCACTATAAGCTTATGAATACTCAGGAATATTACCACCGTGTGATTGATCGGTTAAAAAATTGTTATCAATTCACTCACTATGTCATTGCAACGGGCAATGAACTTACTGCAGAGGTACAAGATCCTGTTTTTCCAGCAATAGCAAAACCGGTTGATCGGCTTGAAAAACTTACAGTTCAAAGAGGTCTTCAGGTTCATATACCTGTTATTGGAGAAAGGTCTCAGTCAGTGCTTATGCCGCTTGATTTTGAAATCTTTCTTACACAGGAAAACCACAAACTATATGAAGACAAGGAAACCCAGAGGAAATTGTTCGATCAGATCATTCCTGTTATTCGCTTTCTTGAAAACCTCTTTCAATCAAGGGGTATCCCTTATCTTCTGGATTACACACCTTCCGGTGGGCATATCTTATTTCAGAATCTTTTGGGATATCGAGCTACGGAGGAGTTAAAAAAAATTGGTTTTCTGGAAGAAGATCTTGTTAAGGCATGTAATTACATTGATCCTGATGACATCAGGCGCTGGTACGGGGTTTCGCTTGATGCAGCACGTGTGTTTAGTGGACTCGGTAAAATTGCGGAATATATTTCCCTTCTTGCCATGAAAGTTTTTAAGGATAACGAATCCAACGGTCTGTTCCCGGTTGCTATTTCCGATAGTTATGATCGCTGTATCAACTTTGACAATTCGTGGAGTGAAGGTTCTCCTTTTATGCGTAACATTAGAAGTCCTTTCAGCCTACACAAAAAAAATCAGGAAAAATACGGGAAATACTGCGAACCACCCCTTGTAGATGTGATCGGTACCTGCTTTGATGGAAAGATTGCAAACGAAGAAACCAATGTGGATTTCATTCTGGATTGCATGTGGGATCTGGAGATGGCAGCGAATCACGCGCAGAAGTTTTCTGGTTTTATACCCTGTTCTAACGAAACATTGATCGATTTTATTTGTGAATACAAGACATCTGACCTTTATCTGTTTCATCAGGATTTTGAAAGCCAGGAAGATATTCCTCGAGGATTTGCCTTGGAGTATGCAAAAAAAGAGAAAAACATTCCCGACTGGACAAGACAGATCCTTTACTTTCCAAATCCCTCGGCTCTCCAACCAAAAAAAATAATAGGGTTTGTTTACGATTTTCTTATCCACGCTAACTGGAAACCAAAATCCATCGCAAACATTCTTCGAGATATGTATCAAAATCCTTTTTTCAATTGGACGCAGGATTTTTTAAAGTATCCGGCAGAGGAAAAAGCAAATTTCTGGGCAAGAACTTACAGCGCCGTTGCTCTCTGGAGAACCGGCAGGCTAAATGTGTAGTATGAGAAGTAACTACGCTTATAATTACACCAAAGGTCACTAATACCAGAAAATGAACCTCTTGCGAGTATATACTATATCTTGAGGTCTATTTTCCTTGACGCATAACTTCCATTCTCCTATACTCTTTCGCCGATATAAAGCAAGCTCTTATCAATTTATCGACTTGAGGGACCATGAACAACTCAAACTGTGTTATGCAGGATCCTGCACCCGGAACGCGAATTCTTATGTTTCGGGGCGATACACTGACCTTCACCCTTTCCCTTTCCAATTCCGAAAAGGGGGATGCGTGGCTTCGTACCAACATCGGGCATGCGCAAATCGCGAGGGACGAAATCATCCGGGAAGTCAATCATGATGAGCCCCCGCTGGGACGGGACTGGTTTGATATCTCGATGAAACGAGTTGATGACCGGTACTTTCAGGTCACCCTTCCTCTTTGTGAAGTTGGACATTTTCAGGCCAAAGGCTTCTTTTTAAAAGAAGGGGAGTCAAGCCCGCTCTGGCCACGTGGACCCAACACTGTTATCAACGTGGAGCCGGCAGATACCTGTTGCTCGAACATAATCTATAATGCATTCGTACGGCAGTTCGGCCCGAACAAGGGAGGTGGCGGTACTCCTGATCCGTCGGAAGAGGGGAGTATCCAGGTTCTTGATAGAGCCGGTTATGGAGTGATCCCGCCGTCCGGAACCTTTCGTGATCTGATCCGGGAGCTCGACTTCATTGTAGGAAAACTCGGGTGCCGGATACTTCAACTGCTTCCCATTCATCCTACACCAACCACTTACCCCCGTATGGGACAGTTTGGAAGCCCTTATGCGGCGCTTAGTTTTACTGCCGTTGATCCGGCCCTGGCGGAATTCGATCCACGGGCCACCCCCCTGGAGCAGTTCATCGAGCTTGTCGACGCAGTTCATGAACGAAACGCAAAGATCCTTATAGATATCGCCATCAACCATACAGGATGGGCCGCCAGCCTCCACGAGACCCATCCACAATGGCTTATCCGGGACAGGGATGGCCGGATTAAGGTTCCCGGAGCATGGGGTGTGCTATGGGAAGACCTGACAGCGCTTGATTACACCCATAAAGACCTGTGGCGATACATGGCTGATGTCTTTCTCACGTGGTGCCGGAGGGGCGTGGACGGATTCCGGTGCGATGCAGGATACATGATTCCGGTCCCTGCCTGGAAGTATATCGTCACCATTGTCCGTGATCAGTATCCCGACACTGTTTTTCTTCTTGAGGGACTTGGCGGAAAAATATCCGTGACCCGTGACATACTGAATACAGCCAACTTTGACTGGGCTTATTCGGAACTGTTTCAAAACTATGACCGAAACCAGGTCGAAAACTACCTTCCCGAAGCCATGGAAATTTCCAAAGGCGACGGTATCATGGTACATTTTGCCGAAACCCATGACAACATTCGCCTGGCCGCACGCTCGAAGGTCTACGCCTGGATGCGCACCGCCCTGTGTGCCCTTTGTTCTCAACAGGGAGGTTTTGGTTTTGCCAACGGGGTGGAGTGGTTCGCAACAGGAAAGATCAACGTTCACGAATCTCCTTCCCTTAACTGGGGGGTGACATCCAACCAGGTGCAACATATCCGCCGCCTCAATACCCTCCTTAAAGCTCATCCTGCCTTTCATGACAAAACCGACTTGAAACTGATTCAAGAGGGTGGAGAAAACCACATCGTCCTGATGCGCCACCATATTCCCTCTGAAAAAAAGCTTCTTGTTGTGGCGAACCTTGATGATGAAAACCAGACCACTGGATCCTGGAATCCGCGGCAGGCGGGTATGGATAGCACTGTGTTTGTGGATCTCCTGTCCGAAGAGGAGGTAACTGTTACCGAGTCCGGAGGACAGCATACGTATCTTCTTGATCCGGGCCAGGTTTTGTGTCTTAGCGTTGACAAAGGTGATATCAACCTTGTCCGTAACGCAGACCGTTCGGGTTTCATGATTCCGGAGCGAATTGAAAGACAGCGTCTGCGTGCCAAGGCCCTTGATGTATTCCGGTTTTATTACGGTGTCCGGGATTTGGAGAATTTTGATCCGGATCAGGCCGCTCAACATCTGGCGGCGGATTCTGTAGAGTATTGCCGCAGCCTCAATACATCCAGCCAGGAATCCCGTGTGATAACGTGGCAATGGCCCAATGACGTGAGGCGTGAAGTAATGGTGCCGCCGGAACATTTTCTGCTGGTTCGTTCCGATACATCTTTTCGGGCCCGAATTATGGACAAAGAACGGGTCAAGGCTCAGGAAGAGAGCCTGTCCTGTTTCGACGGATCGTTTTTTGTCCTTTTTTCTCCATTGCCTGCCCCGACGTCCCACCGTCCTTGTATCCTGAAGCTGTCGGTTTACAATCCGGGACATTGCGAGCATATCGAAGCGCCTCTTCTTTTCCTGTCCCGGCCGGAAGATGCCGGGGTGAAAAGAATCTTTAGAAGATCAGAATTGCTGAACAGGCCACTCCTCCTGTTAGGGAGCAATGGCCGCGGAGGCATGCTTCGGGCCAACGTTTCATGGGGAGAGCTGCGCAGTAAATATGATGCCCTCCTTGCTGCAAATCTGAACCCTGTTTATCCCGAAGAGCGCCGGATCATGTTCACCCGGTGCCGTGCCTGGATCGTGTTTCAGGACTACTCCCAGGAAATCTGCAACGATTGCTTTGATTCGTTCTGTTTTGACTACAATTCCTGCGGCTTCTGGCGATACCACGTTCCCACCGGTCAGGGGGAACATATATTGTTCAACATAGGGATCGAGATGATACACGGAAAGAATGCCATGCGCATGGTCTTTTCCCGTCACACTTCCGGAGGGGAGGAGGGAAAACTGGCAGACCATGAGGAGGTTCGGATCATTCTTCGTCCCGACATTGAGGATCGCAATTTTCACGAAACCACCAAGGCGTATACAGGGCCGGAACATCACTGGCCGAATTCTGTGGAGAAACACTCCCAGGGTTTCATCTTTGCACCTGAGGCGGAACGTAAACTCCATGTCCGGGTCTCCAGGGGCGGCTTTGTGTGGGAACCGGAGTGGCGTTACATGGTACACCACCCCCTGGAGGCGGAGCGAGGCCTTGACCCTGATTCGGATTTGTTCAGCCCCGGTTATTTTTCTGCAATCCTGAAAGGGGGGGAGACTGTTGAACTGACAGCGCAAATCGGTAACACAGAGGATCCAAAGTCCATGCATATGATGCCCGTGACCCGGCATTCAGGGCCATCTGCCTTTGAGGAAAACACCTCGTGGAAACTGGATGAAGCCCTGAAGGGCGCAGTGGATCACTATGTGGTGAAGCGGGAAAACTTTAAGACAGTGATTGCAGGGTATCCCTGGTTTCTCGATTGGGGACGCGACACTCTAATATTTGTTCGAGGCTTGATAAAAACAGAAAGGTCTGAAGATGTCCGGGCTATCTTGAAACAGTTCGGACAATTTGAAAGGGAAGGAACGATCCCGAATGTGATTCATGGTAAGGAGATAGCAAACCGGGATACCTCTGACGCACCGCTGTGGTTTTTTCTGGCATGCTCCGATCTGGTTTGTGCCGAAGGAAATGAGGCCTTTCTCGACGCCGAGTGTGGCGACCGGACAATACGCCAGGTACTCCTTTCAATAGGGCGTTCCTTTGCCGGGGGCACTTCCAACGGCATCCGGATGGATCCGGAATCGGGCTTGATTTTCAGTCCTGCCCATTTTACCTGGATGGACACAAATCACCCTGCAGGGACGCCACGCGAAGGATACCCAATCGAAATCCAGGCCCTCTGGTATGTTGCGCTCTCCTTTTTAGCCCGCATCGACCCTGACGGAAACGGAAGCGATTGGGAAAAGAAGGCCTCGCAGGTACAGTCGTCGATTTTAGACTTCTTTGTGCTCAAAGAAGAAGGATATCTGTCGGACTGCCTCCACGCCTGGCCCGGAGTGACGGCAAGCCAGGCAGAGCAGGATGACGCCCTCCGGCCTAATCAGCTTTTCGCCGTGACACTGGGAGCCGTCACAGATACAACTGTCTCCCGCAAGATCGTAACGGCGTGTGAAGAACTCCTTGTTCCGGGTGCCATCCGCAGCCTGACAGACCGGACCGTTCGCCGTCCGCTTGCAATTGTCCACCAGCAAAGGGTGATTAATGATCCGTATAATCCCTATCATGGGAAATATGCAGGAGATGAGGACTCAAGACGGAAACCCGCATATCACAATGGTACGGCCTGGACCTGGCTGTTTCCCACCTTTTGCGAGGCATGGATCAAGGCTTACGGTGACAAAGGAAAGGAGACTGCCTTGGCATGGCTTGCAAGCAGTACCGTCCTCATCAACCAGGGGTGCATAGGACATGTGCCGGAGATTCTGGACGGTGATTTTCCCCACAGGCAACGTGGCTGCGACGCACAAGCCTGGGGGGCAAGTGAACTGCTTCGGGTGTTTTTGGAATTAAAGGATCAGGGGATTTAAGATTGACTATTTGAGAGCGGTAATTTATGATTCCATTAAATATATACCATCTCACTTTGGTAATTGTGAAAATTCAGTTGTTGTTGTTTAAATATTTGGGAACAGGCCATGAATTTTTATAATCTCCCCCAAAAGGTTAAAGCGCAGAAGATCAAACGTATAATGACTGAGAGCACTGCCGCTTTCAACCATGCAGTCACAGCGCGACAGTATATCGATCTTTATGAAAAGATGTTAGAGCGCCCTCTCATTGATCCTGAAAGGATTTAAGGAATGTCTATATCCAGGAATTCACAAAGACAATCAGATTCTGTTGCCGAGACTTTCCGGCGTCTTCTGAAAAACGATCCACATTTGCGGCCGTATGAGAATGTAATCAGAAGGCGTTTTGCTCAATTTCTTGAAATGGAAAAGAAACTTACCCAGGAGAAAATGAGCCTCGCCGAATTTGCCGCGGGTCATGAATACTTTGGTCTCAATCTTTGCGGCAACGAGTGGATCTTCCGGGAATGGGCGCCCAACGCCACCGCAATTTTTCTGGTGGGAGATATAACCGGCTGGAAGGAAAAAAAGACATTCGCCCTTGAGCGTATCAACGAGGAGGGGGTGTGGGAAATCCGCTTGCCTGCAGGGGCCTTGGGGCATGGAGATCTCTACCGACTTCGTGTTCACTGGAATGCCGGGGAAGGAGACCGCATCCCGGTATATGCAAGACGCGTGGTACAGGACCCCCAGACTCTGATCTTCAATGCTCAGGTCTGGTACCCGTCTTCCCCCTATGAATGGCAGTGCGATGATTTTCGGTGTTCGTCAGACCCCCTTTTTATCTATGAAGCCCACGTGGGCATGGCTCAGGAAGAAGAGAAGGTCGGTTCCTATCAGGAGTTCACACAAAAGATCCTTCCGCGTATCATTGCAAGCGGCTATAACACACTTCAGCTTATGGCAATACCGGAGCATCCATACTACGGATCATTCGGCTACCAGGTTTCGAGCTTTTTTGCCGCCTCGTCCCGGTTCGGGACACCTGAGGATCTGAAGGAGCTGATCGATACGGCCCACGCCGCCGGTCTTCGGGTGACCATGGACCTGATCCATTCCCATGCTGTGAACAACGAGGTAGAGGGCTTAAGTCGCTTCGACGGTACGCTTTACCAGTATTTTCATGATGGGCCGCGTGGTCTTCACGAGGCCTGGAACTCCCGGTGCTTCGACTACGGAAAGCTCCAGGTTCTTCATTTTCTTCTTTCCAACTGCCGCTTCTGGCTCGACGAATACCGCTTTGACGGTTTCCGTTTCGACGGTGTTACCAGCATGCTGTACCACCATCACGGCCTGGGCAGAGCCTTCTCCTCTTATGATTATTATTATGACGACAGCGTGGACGAAGACGCTCTTACCTATCTGGCCCTGGCCAATAAACTCATCCATGATGTGCGTCCCGATGCTGTTACCATCGCCGAGGACATCAGCGGTATGCCGGGACTGGCCGTCCGGCGCTCTGAAGGTGGTGTCGGTTTTGACTACCGTTTGGCCATGGGAGTTCCTGACTATTGGATACGGCTTGTCAAGGAAGTACCGGATGAAGATTGGTCCATGGGGAATCTTTGGCATGAACTGACCAACCGGAGAATGGACGAAAAAACAATCGGGTACGCCGAGTCTCACGACCAGGCTCTCGTGGGAGACAAAACCCTGATATTCCGGCTTATCGATTCAGACATGTATCACCACATGCGCATCAGCGATGAAAACCTAAAGGTTGACAGAGGTATTGCGCTGCACAAACTCATACGTTTTATCACTCTGGCTACAGTCGGCAACGGCTATCTCAATTTTATAGGCAATGAATTCGGACATCCCGAATGGATCGACTTCCCCCGTGAAGGTAATGCGTGGTCCTACCGCTATGCGCGACGTCAGTGGCATCTTGTGGACAATCCTGATTTGAAGTATCGCTTTCTTGCCCGCTTTGACCGGGACATGATTGCACTCGCCAAACGTTTCCGGATTCTGGAGTCTTCGGAAATCCGCCTTTTGTATGAACATTCAGACGATAAGGTGTTCATCTTCCAACGGGCCGGTCTTTTGTTCGTGTTTAACTTTCACCACGCGCGTTCCCACGTTGACTACCGTTTCGAAGCACCGCCCGGAGAATACCGGATGATTCTTGACAGCGATGCTACGAAATACGGTGGTCACGGCCGGTTGGACCCGGATCAGTATCACCTGACCCTTCTCGATACCTCATGGGACTGGAAACGGCATTTACTCAGTCTCTATCTCCCCACCCGCACGGCTCTGGTACTGAAGCCTGCCTCCCCTGAGAAATGATTTTTTTTACCGCTGCGACGTAAAGGCCGGAGATATAGATAGTTTTCCCTTTACTACTGAGAGGACGGCAAAGGGAAACCGCTCACGTTTAAACCCATCTCAAAATACTGTATTTCTCATCAAAAAATACAGTATTCACCCCATTCATTTATTTGTCCTAATAATTTAGAAATAAATTGGCTCAGGTTTTTTCTTCGATCAATCGTATTCATTTTATCGAAGGATAGAATAACATTACGTAAAAGGAGAAAGTAGGCAATGATAGAAGGTAGAGTAAAATGGTTTGATGAGAAGAGAGGTTACGGGTTTATCGAGAAGGAAGAGGGGGGAGATGTTTTCGTTCATTACACAGCTATCCAGGACAGTGGCCTCAAGACTTTATATGAGGGTCAGCGCGTAAGTTTCGATGTCGAGAATGGACAGAAAGGTCTGGCAGCGACAAATGTGAAAGTCATGTAGGAGATTTTTAATCATTAATAACGAGAAAAAATGGGGGTTAAAGGATGGAAAAGGTATTTATAAAAAGGTCTGATCTGGTTGGCATTCAAGCTATTTATCGCGGTGGTGAACTGATCTATAAAGATCACCAGGCCGAGATAGAGATGGAAGTCAGTCAGGTGCACGGGATAGATAAGAAGGACGGGGATAACGATCAAAGAATATGAAGAGTGAAAGAACAACAGTCCTTCTCATAGCCCCTGAAACTGGAAGATTGTCGGAAGACATGGGTCCGCTGGCACGATACATCTCCGGTAAGAGCGGTGGAATGGGGGAAGTCATTACTGCATTGTGTGAGGGGCTCACGGAGAGGGGTATCGACTGTCATCTGGCAACCCTGAATCTGAAGAAAAGATTCCAGAGGGAAAACCATATGAACGAAGACGAATGGCGGGCAATCAGGTACGGTATAGATCCCGATAGAATACATCTGGTCTGCTCTGCCGTCTTTGCCGATCTGCCCAGTGCCTATTCGGGGAACTCCGGATTAAACGCTTCGGAATTCCAAAGAGAAGCTGTCAATCACATCATAAAGAAAGTCAGGGCGAAAAACGGGGGACGACTTATTATACATAGCCACGACTGGATGGCAGGTGGAGTGATTACTGCCTATGCTAAATCGAGGGGCTGCCCGGTACTCCATACGGTTCATAATGGTTTTACCGGTCATATCCCTCTTGATATGATGTTTAGCGTGAACCTCAATCAACTGTCAGGTCTTCTTTATTTCTCAGAAGAACATGGAAAGAGATACATCGACTGCCAGGCGACTGCTATCAAAAATGCCACGTTAATCAATTTCGTGGGAAAAAAATTTCTTGAAGAAACCGTGAATGATTATTTTTTGGACAGGTATGTTATTCCGCCGAGTGTCAGACAGGAAGTAAAGGAAAAATATTACCACGGTTCTGCATTGACTATCATCAATAGCCCTTCACCCGGCATGTATCCGGAAAAATGCAATCATCTTGTCAGGAAATATGGACCCGATGGCGACGTGTTTGCCGCTAAACGAGAAAACCTCATGGAGTTTCAGAAAAGGACAGGGCTTATAGTTAATCCCGATGCGATTCTTCTCTACTGGCCGTCAAGACTGGATCCGTTACAAAAGGGGGTTGAGCTTCTTGAGGATATTGCCCTGAAATTCGTTATAGAACATGGTGATGTTCAAATTGCAATTGTGGCAGATGGCGTGGGAAATGATCGGGCACATGAGGAGATACTCGGAAGAATTGCCTGGGCCTCTGGAAGTAAAATAACCTATCAACATTTCAGTGAGGAACTTTCCATGCTTGGCTATGCGGCCGCAAGTGATGTATTCGGCGCCTCTCTATATGAGCCCTGCGGGCAGATAGATCAGGTGGGAAATCTCTTCGGTGCGACAGCCACAAATCGCGACACGGGCGGTTACCACGACAAAATCAGAGAACTGAGATTGAAGATTGACGGTGCTCATCAGGATGTGGGAAACGGATTCCTTTTTAGAGATTATGATTCCGGTGGATTGTGGTACGGATTGGAAAAGAGCGTCCACTTTCACAGAAGATCCGCAGAAATAAGGGAACCGCAAATCAAAAGGATTATGTGCGAGATAAGGGAGAAGCATGATCTGAAAAACATGGTTGCCGAGTATATCAGCGTATATGAAAGGCTGAATGGCGGAAAACCTCTCGTTTAGACCTTTCCCTTTTATCCGTAGTATATGTGTTTTGTTTAATTTTTGTGACCGTGAAAAAAATAAGGCATATTTTGATCGTTATTTGTAAAAATAAGAAAATATTTTTCAGAGAAACAGCCATGTTGGAGAAAAAAGTATTTCAAATCAGATCAAAAGAAGACGCCAGAAGCCTTGCCGGGGAGATCAAATACGACGATAAAAGTTTCCACTATTACTCGCCCTTGATGGGCTTATCGGGATGCGTGGTTACGATACGCTGGCAATCCGAGCAGAAGGGATATTCAATTTCGTCGTCCGGTTCCGGTTGGTGTGAGGAGGAAGAAAGTACCTTTAAAAAAGTTGTTGAACATCTCTGGCAAGAAAGAAAATTTATCAATGCGGAATTGAGATATGCCGAATCTGTGTGATACTTGAAATTTACCCGGGAAAGATGAACATAGAAATTTATGGAAATAATACGTTGTTAGTTTACACTTAATGAAAGGAGATTATTATGATTGTCAAAAAACAATACCTTAAGAGCAGACCTGTATGCAAGGTCACCTTCGGATTACCCGGGGAAATGACAAACGACGCTGTGTCAGCCCATCTTGTTGGTGAGTTTAACAACTGGGCTCTTACCGCAACCCCAATGAAAAAGCTAAAAGATGGATCGTTTACGGTGACGATTGATCTTGAACGGGGGGGAGAATATCAGTTTCGTTATTTGATCGATGAGACAAAGTGGGAAAATGCTTCGAATGCTGACAGATATGCGCCAACCCCTTATGGGGATTGTGAAAATTCGGTAGTTGTTGTTTAAACATGTACAAAACTTAAAAGTTGTTCTGCTTTATCACAGTGTTATGGAACACCAAATGTGGTGTGGCGCTATGGTTAAAAAATCCCCCGCATAGCTGCCTTGAAATTATTAATTTTTTTCATGCAACCATTGAATTAGGTGTAGAAGATCAGTTTAATCTCTTATAAAGTAAAGCACGCATATCGTATTCCATAGCAAATCCATCTCAGAATACTGTATTTTTTATTAAAAAATACAGTATTCACCCCATTTATTTATTCCTCTTCATGCTTTATTACCCCCTGTCACCATAAAAATATGGGAAAATAATTAATAAAATGGTTAAGGAGAAAAAAATGGAAAAAGGAAGTGCGTTTGGAGTTTATTCAGACATGTTTAAAGCGTGGGGGGATCTTTCCAGTTCCTGGGCAAAGTCTATGAGAGGCATGCCCCTCTTCAAGCCAGCGGAGACGGATAGCTGGTTTAAGCCCTTTGGGCCCTTTGGGGATTACTTCAAAGACTGGGGTAACATATACAAAGGCTTCACGGAGGTTATGAAATTCACGGAGGTCATGAAAGGCTTTTCGTGGCCGTATGAAGGAACGAAAGATCACAGCCGTACGATGATGGAGGGCATTAATTCCTATGTGAAGATCTATGATGCATGGATCAAAAACATGGACAAGATGGGGAAAAAACAACTTGAACTGGTTCAAGGGTTGGCCACCGGTAAGGAAGTAAACGTGGCCGAAATGTTCGATGACATAAGTAAATCTTATGCCGATATATCGAATAGTTTAATGGAATCGTTAAAAGGCACAACTCTTGAGGAAGCGTTCAAAGGGGTAGAGGAGGTAAACGAGGCCTTGAAGCAATTTGCAGATTCCTTTCCCGAGGAGCAGAAGCAGACAAAGGAAATTTTCCAGACATTTTGCAGTTCTTATGTCAAGATAATGAATTCCTGGACTGCATCGACGAGGGACGTAAGCAGGACTTTACCGGATATGCTGGGTAAAGGCGAAATATCCGCGGATGCATATAAGAAGATGGTAAATACTTGTGGCGAGGCGTCAAAAGAGTCCGCAGGTGCGCTTCTTGGTCCGCTTTCCGTTTTGCTTCCGGAATATAAGGATATGATAGATGATGTAACAGACTGGACAAACAATTATTTTGATCTGTTAGCTTCCCGGATTGAAGTACTTCTCAATCTCTTTCAGGGGATAACAAAGTCATCAAGCGAAATGTCCATGTTTGCAAATGAAACGTTCGGCAAAGGTGAGATAAGTTCAACGGAGGAGCTTTACAATTCCTGGTCTGAATTTTATAGAAAGGCAGCGGTCAACTTGACGGATAACGTTCATTTTTCTACTACACTATCCAATTTTGTCAATTCTTTCGTAGAATATGTAAAGTCGACAAATAATTTATATCGACACACAATGACCCCTCCATTTCCCCGCAAGGAAGAGGTGAATAAAATTTATGCCAGGATCGAGGAAATGGCCACGGTGGTGGAAAAGAAGGGGGAACCCCAGAAGAAGACCATGAAATCAAAGCAGGCAGAATCTTAGGATTCCTGCCGGCGAAGGAAGGCAGGGTTTGTGCGCCCTGTAAAAAGGGGGCAAAACTACAGTCAATCAAGGGGGCCGGTGGGTGAGGATGGGAGAACCAGAATCACCCACCGCCCGGCAATCCGCAGAGACATAAGCCAATAAAAGAAAGGGTATTTGACTTACTTTGCAAAGAAAACTCGATTTTTCCCCTGCTCCTTGGCCATATACATCCCCCCGTCTACCCTTTTGAGAAGAATTGTCAGTTCTTCTCCCGGCATGTATTCTGTAACTCCTGTACTTATCGTTTTGTGAATTTCCGTGTCCGGTCGAGGGGAAAATGTTTCATCTTCAAATTCTTTTCTGATCCTTTCTGCAAGAAGTATTGCCGCTTCTCCCTTTGTTTCGGGCAGAATCAGTGTAAACTCCTCACCGCCATACCGGTAGCCTGAGTCCGTTTTTCTCAGGCATCTCTGAATTACCTGACCAAGTCTCATCAGAACCTGGTCGCCTTCCAGATGACCGTATGTATCATTAAAGTGTTTAAAATCATCAATATCAAGCAGTAAAAGTGACATAGGATGGTTATAACGGTTTGCCCGGTCTACTTCTGCTTTCAACTGAGAATAGAAAAATCTTGAGTTATAGAGTTTGGTAAGTCCATCTGTTATGCTCAGTTCCATATATTTCCTTTCACTTTCCCTGAGAGCATCCTCAGCAAGTTTCCGTGCCGTAATATCTTCAAGGGTTTCGATAGCATATTGTAATATACCACTTGAATCCTTGAGTGCTGCCGCCGTAAATCGTAGCCATTTTCCACCACGTCCAAGCGCCGGGAAAAAGTCCGTTGCTTCATACGCATCTTCAATTAATTCGGATTTATTGCATTTGCCGGCGTACCATACAGGCACTTTGTATGGAAGTTCGTCTACAAGCAAGTCAGCCATACAGGGTCTCTCCTTCTCGTAGAATGCCTTCCATTGCTGCCTTGTGCCGACCACTTCATCAGCCGTTATCCCGCTCATTACTTCCAGCGCTTTATTCCAGTGGGTTACTATATGATCTCTGTCAATGACGAATGTGGGCACGGGTAAACCCTCGAGGACGGTCTTCAATCGTTGTTCGCTTTCTCTCAACGCGTCTCCCGCAATCCTGAAATCGGTTATGTCTTTGAGAGTTTCGATGGCACCGATTATGCGTCCCTTTGAGTCTCTCAGTGTCGCTGCGGTAAAGCGGAGCCATTTTCCCCCATTGCCTAATGCCGGGAAGAAATCCGTTGCTTCATACGCATCTTCAATTAATTCGGACTTATTGTATTTACCTACGTACCAATCAGGTACTTTGTCCGGCAGTTCGTCTACAAGCAAGTCAGCCATACAGGGTCTTTCCCTGTCGTAGAATGCTTTCCAGTGCTTCCTTGTGCCGATAACTTCATCAGACTTGATTCCACTCATTTCTTCAAGTGCCTTATTCCAATGGGTTACTCTGTGGTTCGTATCTATTACAAATGCCGGGATGGGAGATCCCGCCATGATGTCTTTCAATCTTAGCTCACTTTCCTTGAGTGCTTCTTCAGCAAGTTTGCGTTCTGTGACATCTTCAAGCGTTTCTATGGCACCGAGTATATGTCCTCTGGAATCCCCCAGAATAGCCGCGGTAAACCGGAGCCATTTTCCCTCATTACCGAGTGCCGGAAAGAAGTCCGTCGCTTCATACGCCTGCTCAACGAATTCAGACGGGTCACAGGAGGCGGCACCGTCATACCAGACACAGATATCTTCTGAATGTTGATCGATTAAAAGATCTGCCATGCATGGTCTTTCTTCGTTGTAAAAGGCTTTCCAATGCTGATTCGTTCCGATTACTTCTTCAGCCTTGATTCCGCTCATTTCCTCCAGGGCTATATTCCAATGGGTTATTATATGATTTGTGTCTATAACGAAGGCTGGTATTGGAGATCCTGCCAGTGTGGCCTTCAAAGCCTGTTCGCTTTCCAGCAGTGCTTCACCTGTTTTCGCAATCCTTTCACTCATTGAAGCAAATACGAGGCCAATGCCTATAAATATGATGGCCCGGAACAGGTCGTCGAGAATTAGTATATGCGGTCTGAAAAGAGTGTGGCTGGCAAGAAGGATTACCGCCAGGAATACAGGTACGATTAAACCTTTTTTCTTCCACCAAAGGGATGCTAAAATTATTGGAATGTAAAAAAAGTGGGTGAAGATCGCACCATATTCGAGTACGAAATGAAAATAGTACGTGAGAAGAGAAGATACAGCCAGGAGAATAGCCATTATAAAGAGTTTGTATTTTTCTCCCCCGGCCTCAAGAGTTTCTGTCATGTATTCACCTTTGAAACGAACAACTTAACTATCCTTGCTGTTAAGAATATACTTAAATCAGCCAACGAGTCAATAATATTTATTTGCGTGTCTCCTGGGGTTCGTTTATTTCTTGATTTTCTCTTTACGTTTATTATATTAAGAGGAACTTTAAAAAAAGCTTCGCTACTATTGGATGAGGTGAAAATGGGAGAATTCCTTAAAGGCAACTATCCGGTAATTACATGTTGCTGCAGAGAATGCGGAAAAACTGAGGGAGAAGACGGTGACGGCTTCATCCATACGTTTGATGAAATAATGGACTTATCAGGAGAGGAAAGGGAAGCATGTGAGTGGTTTTCTGAACGAATGGATGATGATCCTTTCCCGGAGATCTTGCAAATGTCGCAAAACCATACGAAGGAAGAGATGATTCATATTTTTATTCTTGAAAACCTTATAGAAAAACTTATGACGAGAAGACCCATATGTGAAACATGCTTCACGAGAAAAAGGAGAGAGAAAGTTTTATCTTGAATTGTAATCTTTTAACCAAACGTTTAGTATATAAACATCCCATCTTCATAAATTCTTACTTTTTCTCCGGACCTTAAATGGGCATCCACCGTCTTCTTTTCTGTGTTGACCAGATCCCAGTGAAGAGCCGAATCGTTTAATCCGAGTTTTTTCTTCAACTCTTTTGTCAATTCTGCCGGATTTCCATCGTATGTATCGGAATAAGATGCCCCGACAGCGATGTGACAGTTTCCGTATCGGCCTCCGTAATTTTCGTCAAACAGTGTATCTGCCATGAATTTGTTAATCCTGGAAAAACGTTTATCTGTCAGTGAAAATTCTCCCACTTTATTGGCACCCGCATCCATGGATAACTGTTTGGATACAAAATCTCTCCCGACCCTGGCATTGATTTTGACTGCCTTGCCCTTTTCAAAGGTTAATCGCACGCCTTCAACGTAATTCCCGCTCCGGAAAGAGGGTTGATTAGCAAAATAGTATCCTTCCGTTCCTCTCCAGTCCGGTGAAAGGAAGAGTTCGAAACTGGGAATGTTGTGGCCTGAAACCCCGACCCATTTTCTTGACTTCCCCGGTTTTATCTTCAGGTCAACATGGTCTGATTGAACATGATAATATGCGACATCCATACTGTTCATCCATTTTTTTATCATACCGGCTTTTTTATGAATAGATTTCCATTCTGAAACAGGATCAACCCTGTCCAGGTAACATGCCTTGATGATCTGATTAGTGTAACTTTTCAGGGAAAGTCTGGCCTGTTTGGCAAGCTCAGGTGTCGGGTATGTACATAATGTCCAGCCGAATTCTCCCTGTTCTTCCCTCTTTTCGAGGATTTCGCGGAACGTTTTTCTTGCAACGAGTACCTTTCCTATTTTTTTCGGGTCAATTTTACGAAGGTGGGTGAGAGATTCCGGTGCATGAAGATAAATGTTGCCGTTCAGATTTTCATAAAATTCCCTTTCGCCGGGCGCATGGAACACAAGCTGTTTGTTATTGGCCTTTTTGAAAAAGTTGCGTTCCATGTTCCATGTGAGCCCCATACGGGCTACAGGATTCATGCCCATATCGAGGAGTTTGGCATGAAGAATCTCTGCCAGCTTTATTGCGGGTGGTTCGTATCGAATCAGCACGATATCATTTTTTTTGAAACGACCCTTTCTGGCCGTTTTTAACCCCCATATCAGTATATCTGCATAATTGTTCAGTTGCCTTGCTGTCATTCCCATCTTCGTTCCCTTTCATTCTTGGTTAAATTAAAACATTGCCGGTTTACAGATAATCTCCCTCACTTTTAGATCAAAGAGATTGGAATTGCTTCGCTCAGTCTGCACTCTGCCAGATGTCTATGATTTCCTCAAATCTATTTTGTTATTTTTCATCCTAAGCTCTGAATAAAGCCTTCTCCCGATCTTGAGGCCGATATCGATAAAGTCAGGCCCGTATTCCTTGCCCGTAGCGGTTCGAAAGGTGTCTCGAATTTTTTCTATTCCCTCTAACCCGGGGATAAAATGGTCTAATACTGTTGAAAGGGGAATTTTTCTGGGTATTATAATATCCCAGATCATTTCCGTAAAGTTGTCGGGACCCCAACGGAATTTATCGGCATCGTAAAGGGCATCGGAAAGAAGTTGATCCGTGGGATTAGCCAATGGGTGGCATGGCTTGAATGCCTCGTGATTTTCTATGGCTTGAGACATGGCCTTCCGTTCATCATGCCCGAGATCGAAACCTTTCAGTATTTTTCCAGCTTCCTTTGCGCCCTCAATGGCATGATCTTTGTGTGATCTCTTGATATCGTGTAACACACCGGCCAGGTGAGCAAGAAAAACCATCCGTTTTAATGTAATTCCTTTATCTGTATGAGTTCCCTGAATCAGCACAATAGCTCCGCTGTCAATGGCAACTTTCCGTGCGTGAGATAGGCCGTGGCCGTATGAACTTTCATTCTTTGCTAAAATGTCAAGGCAGGACTGAACAACAGGGTTATTTTCAAAGAGACGCCGGGAATCATCAACCTCTCCGGACTTTTCACGGTAAAAACGGGGAGTTTCAAAAGTAGCGGCAATCTCTTCGCATATCCTTCTCGCTTCCTCATACGCGTCATTAATCATTCCATATTCCCTTTTTTCAAATCCGCAATCCAGCGCGAAAATTGATGAGGGGTGAGCAAATCAAAGGTGTAGTATTGTTTTGCGTCTGCCCGATATCGGCTGTCAATATCCGCCAGGTTCACTGTGCTCAATTTTTCGTTTACCCTTTCGAAGTGATCCTTTGCGTATTCCTCTTTTGCAGGCGTTGCTTCATCCTGCTCTTCATCCGACTTGATCTCCACCACCTTGATCAGGCTTTCTATGCCGTCGTCCTGAAGCTTTTTCAGTTTTTCAAGATGGCCTGGGTTTCCGTCACTTTCAATCCCTGAAATGTACTCGGCCAGATCCATCTTTATGAAAAAATCAGGGTTAAAACTTCGTCTGACCCTGTCCTTTCCGCCCTTCCAGTATTCATAAGTGATGCTGTAGAAATTTTTATCAGGGGATTTGATCCATGAATCAATATACTCCGAGTTGTCTATCAATTGGAAAACGAACTCTTTTTCCGGCGAATGTGAGACCATGACAATATTTTGAGGGCTTTTCAGTTTTGATGTATTCACCACATAGGGCGGCTTTGTGTCGCCCTTTACAAACGTCCGGATGATTTTGTCTCTTCTCTCCACAAAATCCTCAGGTTTAAAGAGAGAAAGCTGTGGGCCATCTTCCGGACGCTTTCTCAACTCGTTAATGTAGTCCAGTATAAATTGATTTGCCTCACCCACCTCGGTTTCATAGTCTTCACTCAAAAAAGCCGTTCTGTCTCTTTCAAGTTCGCTCACTCGGATGCCGGATCTTTCCATTCGGGAGGTATCGATCGGTATTATATCTCCTTCAATATTTTCGAAAACTCGTTTCTTTTTCCCCGGTGGCAGGAACTGGTTAAAGTAATTATCAATCTGTTTTCTGTTTTCCCCGGACAGCCTGTTTCCCTTGATGCCCGCATCTTCCATCGCATCAAGGATAACCTGTCTGATCTCATCCTCTTCCGGATAACGGTCATCCACAACCACGCTGCCGAAATCAAAATGCAGCGCCTCAAAAGTCCTCAAAGCAAAACGGTTATAGATATCGTAAACAAGCTGATCAATCGTATAAAAATCCCTTGTCAGTTCGTACCGCCTTTCGTCTCTCGTCCTTACGACCTTGACACCAAGTTTTTCCTCAAACGGGGTTATCGCGAGTCTTCCCGGCGGTTTTGGTTCTTCACCGCGGCCAACCTTTTCATAACGTTCACTCGGAATATAATTGAGGTTAAAGAGGGTGAAATTATGCGCGCCTCTTCCCCGTTCCCGGTCAGTCAGCGTAGAAGATGTAAGATACATATCGCTTTCGGTAACCGAATCAACCAGCTCTTTGATATGATCGGCAAATTTGTCGTGATTGGTAACCGTTAGAACAGGATAGTTCTGCAAAATGCGTTCATTGGGAACTTCACGCGGGACGCGCATCCCCCTGCCGAGCACCTGTGATATGAGAAGCTTGGAGTTAAAGACCCGCTCTTCCATTGGAACAATCTGAAAAACATTGTCAACGTCCCAGCCTTCCGAGAGCTTGTTCACCGCAAAGATGAACTCAACACTCCCTCCGGTCTTATTGGAATTTGCTTCCTCGATATTATCAAGCTCCTGCTTGTATTCCGATTCAGAGACCTTACTTACAACGCAGATTACCTTTCCCCGCAACTTGTCAACCAGCTCCGAATCCGTCCCCTTCGCGCCGTTGTGCTTTTTCTCATATCGGGCCAGGAATGCGATAAATTCCTCGCTTCGTTTTTGAGCGCTTTTCTGATTAGGACAGATAAAAACCGTTATCGGTTTAACCCTTCTTTGTCCCGAAGCATTTTTGTATGCATACTTCTCACTGTTTTCCAGATGGTTTTTCAGGACCATTTCAAAGCGCTGATCAATCGTAAGTTTTGAGTCACCTTCATCGGTTTCCGTATGGATAATCGAATTTATCTTTTTGATATATCGCTCTTCGGTGGCATCCTTGATGGAATAGTTGAAAAGGATATCGGCAAAATATTCGTTCTGATTATAGGGGGTGCCGGTAAAGCCGATGTGCCTGGTGATTTTGGTATTTTCACGCAGGAACTTCATCCACAGGCGTTCATCTCTTGCTTCACTTCTCTTTCCTTCAGCCCCTTCTTCCTTGTCAAGCACAAGACGATTGTCCGCGTATTTCAGATGCGAATAGGCATGGTGAATCTCATCTCCAAGGACAAGGACCTCATCCGTGTTTTTGAATAACGTGTCGGTAATCCCGCCGAATGTGTAAACCGCGTTGATGTTCTCAATCACGATCGAATCGTCTTCTATGGGATCATTGTCGGTAAGAAGATTGATCGCCTTTCCCCTGTATTTTGCCGGGAGTTTGTCATTCAACTCTTTCCTGCTCATCAAGTCCCTGAATTTTTCCCGCAGGCCCTGTTCGATAATGGTCGAGGACGGGCCAAGCACCAGAACCCTCTTTGTAAGTCCCATAACAAGGGAAAGATAGGCGATGGCAAATATCACGTATGATTTTCCGGTGCCGGTGGCCATGTGTACGACACCGGACAGACGGTCAGGAAGTGGCAGCTGGCGGAGAAAATTTGTTTCGGTTCCGAAACGCCGTCGAATCTGCGATTTCTCTTGATAGTTTTCTTTTCCAAGGTTGGTAATACTCTTGTATCCGCCGCCCCAGAGATAGATCATGACCTGTTTAACAGCATCATACTGGTAATCACGTGACCCGGTCAGCTCACGAACATACTCCTCGACCTCTGAAAAATTGAACCTGCTGTAATTGCACTTCCGGATATTTATATCCAGAGTGTGGTCGGACAGATTCAATCGCTTGATAGCTTTTTGTCTCTTCGTCTTCTTCACCATGCGAATTATTCCTTGATAACAAAAGGTTTACTTTCGTTACCATGCCTGTCAATAGCGATTACAGCTACGCTTTCCGTCAAACCGGTAATTTGAATTTCGCTGCCGGAGCCAATATCTTTGGCAAATACAGTCCTGTCCATATCAAAAAGCTCGCCGTCATAATCAATGTCCACAAGAAGCATGGCAAGCCCGTCGAGCCCCTCCAAACGCTCTTCCTGTTTATCCAGTATCTTTGTTTCAAAGCGCGTGATCTTCAACCCCTGTTTGGTTCTTTCAACCTCAATCTCAACACTGTCATTAAAATAAAATCCGGTTGAACTGATAAGGTTGTTGACATTATCCTGAGAGCTCGGCTGCTCCTGTATCTGGAAATTGCGGGAGACATCCTCCAGTATCTTGTAGGGGAACTTGAGAAGCTTAAAATACACTTCATCACCGGCGCTGTTTTTCATGGTGGTATCAGCGGTCAGCGTGCAGGTCTCCGGCGTGATGATATAGTAATTGCCCTTTAACTTGCCGCCGGACTGCACAATGATTCCCTTGAGATAGCCCTCGTCGATCCTGATATTTTTCAGATATTCGTCATTCCAGACAGGGTAAACCTCAACCGGATCGCCGTCTTTTTCGCCTAAGATGTTGGTAAGACTGAATTTACCCGATAGATCCTTTTCATCACGGCCGATCTGAAAAAGCCCCAGGACAAAATCGACATAGGCATCCATATTTTCTCGGAGCTTCATAATCCGGGAAAAATCATAGGCACCCGTGGAAACGACACAGAAAGGTTTTGGTGGTTTATCGTATTTTCGGTTTTTCTTTACATCATTACCGAGGGCCTTCGACTCGCCTATTTTCAGCATTCTTTTTTGCATGGTATAGATAGCGTGCTTGCCGAAATCGCAGACAATCCAGCGCCTGCCGAGCTTTTCCGCAACCGCTGCCGTGGTGCCGGAGCCGGCGAATACGTCCAAAATAAGATCATTTGCATTAGAATGTGATGTAATAATCCGCTCTAAAAGAATTTCTGATTTTTGAGTAGGGTAATAGCCTGGTGAATTATCGTAAGCATATATATCCCCCCAATATGAATCAACATTAACAATTTCTTTTGGTGGTATCCAATAATAACACCTTGTTGAACCTGGTTCTCTCTTAATAAACCTCTTTTCTTTGCCGGTTTTCAACCAGTATTCATACAAAGACATTTCTTTAGAATATTTTTCTTTAAATTCAAAATAATTCTTAACAGCTAATTCAGCTTTTTCTTTTTTCCATCTCCATTGTCCTTTTTCTAGTGAAATGCCCAAAAGGGTGTACCTCAAAGTTGGTCTATCTTGATTATTATAAAAATTATTCCACTGCTCATAATTTGTTTCGGTTGTACTTGCCTTGGTTGGGATTTTAAACCTTTTCTCTGGATTCTTTGAGTACCACAATATTGTATCAACTGCTGTATTCAATTGTCTGACTTGTTCAAACTGGGATTGTATATTTTTGATCTTTCTTCTGGCATAGATTTCATTTCTAAAATTTGCATTCCCAAACACTTCATCCATTATTATTCGTATATAACTATTTAATCTGTAGTCACAATGCACATAAATACTCCCATCAACCGCCAAGATATCTCTCAAATAAATCAGCCTCTCTCTCAACCCCTCGATAAACTCGGCAGAATCAACCTTATCAGAATAACTCTTCTCATCTTTTGAACCCTTAAAATCACTCTTCGTCGCAAACGGCGGATCGATATAAATCAGCTTCACCTTTCCCTTCACCCTGTCCTTGATCAGCGGATCGGCATTTCGGTAGCAGGTCTTCAGAAATTGCAGGTTATCCCCCTGGACAACCAGGTTCTGCCAGTTGTCGTCTGTCTCATCTTTTTTTGCCTGTTCAAACATATCAAGTTGTGTCTGACCCGTAAGACTTCCGCCTTTGAAATATCTTTCAAGCTGGAGAGGCGACCCGGCATCCGTCGGCGAGGCCTGATTCAGAATGGCGGCCTCGCTTCTTTTCCCCGCATATTCAAGTGTAACAATTTTGGCCCTGTCCAGTTTCGCCACATCGAATTTTTCAGCCAGCCGGGGAAAGAGCTTCGTCATCAACTCCGGCGGCGGTTCAACATTGTTATTCAACGCCGCAATTATCCGTTTCTTTTCTTCCTCTGTAAGATTTGTTTTCACAATAAAACACTCCTGAATTCTAAACGATCATAGGCTTTCATCTAATGAAGAGATCTGCTGCAATTTGCAGGGCCAACGTGACCATCACCTGCAGAAACGAATCGTAGTGGAGTTCCCGTTAGTGTGCATGGCATCAGCAATACGTCCTTGGGATGGATAGAAGGTTAATCTTGTCCACTTATCTACGATAGATACATAAACGACTGTGGCGGCGATGACACCTCGAAAATATCTAGTGGCAAGGGGGTATCGTATATTTTTGTCGAGTTCACCTTTATTGCATAACCCTTTACCTTATTCGTGAAATATTCGAAAAATTTTTGCTTGCTTATTCCGGAATGATGCCTCGTTTTTGCCCACAACATTTGAGGTGCGTCATAGAGTATGCCTCCGATTTCAAATTCACCGATTACTTGTTTTATTGGATCAGATGCATAAACAACTATTCTCGTCACTTCTTCTCGCTTAAAGATAGCACGACGATATTCGTACCTCTTGGATCCATCGAATATCTTTAACGCAAATTCTGGTTTAATCGATAATAATACTCTCATCAGCCTGGCACTCTCGCAGTATATCCTTTAGGTTTTTTACACTGATTTTCGTGAAGCCCCTAGGTGCATCATTTACACTATGTATGGTTCCTATCTCAATCAATCTTTTCAAGTTTATGCGCTTCGGAAATGAATAGGCATACAAAAAATTCACTATAAATGGGCGATTTCTCTTGTTATAGTTCCAATACTTGGACAATTCTTTGTCGGTGAACACACTTCTCTTTCTACAAAGTCGAACGAAATCCGTTTCACTCGCTATATTGTCAATAACGTTTTCGACCACGCCTATCGTTGTCACAACACTTTTGTGATATGCGGGATATCCTCCAGTTCGGTAAAATACAATTACATCTCCAGATTCCAAGTTCCTTTCAATGGAACGTGATATATATACCTTGCTTATTGCGTTTCTGTGAGGACTGTTTTCCACGAAATCATCGGGCGATTCCGTCCGCAAAATCGAGTCTGGAAATAACTCTGTATGGTACTCCTGGTATATTGGAACGATGAAGGCATTTCCCGCAGAGGAGAAGAAGGGATAAGTCAGCTTCGGGGATGAACAATCGGCTGCCATGGAAAAGGATCGGACATAGACAAGCTCATATCCTCCCTGTCCGCTCTTGTGGCCATGAAGGTAAAACCCGTAGTCCTCAAAGAGGTTTATAAGTCTTTGTTGGTCGATTCGTTTATCGAAGGAGGTTACGTATATCTCGTCAACATTGAAGCGAAGGGCATTATCAAAAACGATCTTGAGGAATCTCTCTCCTAACCGAGAACCATTCAGCGCAACTTTGAAAGAACCGATTTTCAGGCGCTTCTTTCTCGGAAGCGGAGGATCTATGTCAGTGTAGTTTTCGCTTTTGTCTTCTACTTTCAGATAAAGGAGGGCAATCAACGTTTCATCAGAACGACAGATATAAACCGTTTCATCAGCCTTCCGGTTAAACCATTTATTGAAGCCGGGGTAGTCGTCTTTAAGTGAAGTAAAAAATTCGTCTGCTATAGGAACATTGCCGAAATAGTCTTTCTGAACTGCAAGGACTTTATAGTCTGCCAGTTCCGGGTTCTCCGCCGTTACTTTCTCCAAAAAGGCATCTATTGTGTAAACCCGGTCTGCAATACCAAGCAGAGAGGCTTTTCCAAGGAGCTTTTTATCCTCAGTAATTAATGCATCAACTCTGCCGCTATACAGCTCATTTATTATGAGAGTATCGTTTAGATCATTTTGATTGTTGTCGAGTTTGTCGGAAATGCGGCGGACTTGATCTGCAACTGGAGCTTTTGTTTTCAGTATGTTGTAGTTAGAGAGCTTTACATCGAAGGTTTTCCGAACTTTTGGGTCTTTATGTTTCCCAAGCTCCTCAAAAGTTACGGAATGGATACATTTCCTATAGTGAAGATTGTCGAGCCACCTAAACAAAACTCCGATATCTTCATTGACAACGGTAGCAGCCTCTCTATGAATGACAATGTTGGTGTCAAGTAGAATTTTCACTGGCTTTCCCCGTTCAGTTATTAATTTGTCCCTGCAAATTTTTTGGTTGCTACGATTTTTGCCCTGTTCAGTTTCGCCACATCGAATTTTTCAGCCAGACGTGGAAAGAGCTTTGTCATCAGCTCCGGGGGAGGTTCAATGTCGTTGCTCAACGCGTTAGCAGTTAGCCTTTTTTCTTCGTCTGTAAGGTCGTCTTTTACCATAAAAAACTCTTGGATTCTAAACAATCATAGACCGCCTTCATTTAATAATGAAGACTCTCCCTACAAGCCGCAAGGCCAACGTAATATATGAATGGTCGCGTAAAGCACCAGCTTTTCTCAATCTCCTACCATGCTATTGTTCGACATAATTGATCTAAGAAGTATAGTTATATAAATCTGAATTCGGATTCATCACTCTTTCAATGCCACCGGTTATCAATCCTTTTTTTATCGCCAAATAAATTCGCATAAAGCTTGGTATTTCAAGTAATCTTTTGCCATAAATTCGTTGTTTTTTGAATTCACTAACCAACTCATTTCTTTCAACATTAAAAGGAAATTGACTGTACCTATTGTGATTCCAACGACTTAGTAAATTAGCACGTAATTTTAAAGAACGATGTATGGCAGAAACTAACCAACCGTCAAGCTGTTTTAATTGCTCTTCATCGCTAATAAGGGGATAGAAACTCATAATACCTTTAAAGTTAATCCTACGATGATATCCCTTTAAATAACCCCTTAAATAATCATCAGTTAGGTTCCCGTATAAGTAGCGCCGTATCTCCATTATTGCAGTCAACAGCCCGGGATCAAAATCATTACTGGGAATAACAATAGCACGTAGTTGTAGGCCTTTAAGAGGTTGAATGAGGTTTTTATAAAGGAGATAGCTAATCTGTTTTTTTATTTTTCTAACGGCTGAATCTTTAATTGCAACAAGACCAATAGATATTCTATAACCAAGAAATTCAATAAAGTATTTAGTTTTTTCGAACTCAGACGGGAGTTCCTTTCTCGATAATAGGCTGATTCCTTTAGACTTCTTGAAGTTTATACTAACTCCGGCAGTTTTTGAAAATTCATCAATTATCTCAAAAGATCGACATATTTTGCTATAATCATTTGACCAGATGAAAGTGTCATCAGCATATCTTGCGAACTTGAGCCCATTTTGTTCTAACTTCTTGTCGAGCCTCCAACATGCCAAGTTTGCAAGAAATAAAGAGATTGATGTGCCTTGAGGAACACCGGTATCTTTGATCTCAAGAAATTTTTTTATGAGATTCTTTTCATCTTCTGTAATAAAAAAGCCATTCTCGTCAAATTGTTGAAAAAGATATCCATGACTTATTGAACCGAAGAAATCTGAGAAATCAAATTCTGATATAAATGTTCTCGGATAATATTTTAAATCAATAGCTATATCTTGTATTGCAAAATGTACATTCCTGTCATTCCGATAAGCGTAGGAAAAGGAACTGAATCTATGCTTATTTTTTTCAAGCAATTGATTATACAGTAAGTTTGAAACGGCTGAGTCTGGTATTTGATAAACTGCAACATCACGTTTGCCCCCATCAGCTTTGGGAACTTGATAGATATGCGGAGGGTTTGGTCGATATTCACCGGATCTTAGTTTTTTAGCTAACGATTTCGCAATCTGTCTTCTGTGGTGTATTACATAAAAAGGATTAAACTTTTTATCTTTTGCCCAATATTCAGGCACCTTTATTTTTTTCGGATCAGCATTCTGAATACGCTTTTTGTTTCTTTGATACGACAGCTCAAGATAATTGTGGTAGTTTTGATATTTTTTAGCTATTTTTTTTGCTTCTTCAACCAGCTTGATTTCTATGAAAGCTTCTCTATTCATAATGTCCCCAAACAAAAAGCCAGCATGTATAAACATGCTGGCTTTCCACGGATACAACCGCATAAAATTAAGTTATCATTTTGGACCGCTTTTCCGATAATGCGTATCCTCCCGTTACAATTGCCTGTGGCAACAGCAAAATGGGTATCCGTTCGCCCCCTAAAGGCATTGCGTGGATAGTATAACATATGCAATTTTTTTTCAATATTTATGTTAGAGAAGAGGTCGGTAAAAGACAGGCAATGTACAATAACCATTTTACCCATCCTGCTCCACCAAAGGGTTACACCACAATAATTAATAATTCCAAGGACAGCGTGCCTATTTCCCGAAGAAAAAAGGCAATAATATGTGTGCTGTCTTCCCATTCTATACTGCATTTACCGTTTACGTGTCGATGGCTTTACGATGTTTCCTTGGTTATCCATAACGCCGACCGTCGTCCCTTTTGTTGTCTCCATAGCTTTATTGACAGCTTCTTTGTTCGTACCGGCAATATAAGCCGGGCCACGATAACCTTGTAACTGTCCCAGGGCATCGCCCACGGTTTCTGAAGTTTCTACCTCTATGGTCGCATTTGTGGACTTGATATCGACGCCCTTTCCGTCGTTATATTCAGTATTCATCTTTTTAGCGATACGGTTTGCCGTGGTTTTGTGAGATCGACTTTCAGCCATTTTTCAACTCCTTTTTTCTAATGCCTCAATGTTTTCCATTTAGTTGAATCCTTAGAAGGTATCCTGATTTTTCTACAAATCTTCTATTAACCCTGTCTCCAATTCCTCAATTGTCGGTAAGCTTGATTTTAATTCTTCAGGTATAGCCTCTGTGAATTTATATTCAGACACACCGATGGGCTTGCTCATGTCGCGGAGCGCATATTCCGCTATGATTTTATTTCTCGTTTTGCAGAGAATAATACCAATGGAGGGGTTGAAGTTGTGGGTTAAATGTCTCTTCCTGTCATATAGGTTTGTTTCTATTTGGTGCAGTAAAACATTTCGTGACCAGTTATTTGCAACCGTTGCATTAATGTAGAACTCTGCTTTGTTGTAATCCTTTATTTTGTTAATTATCAATATGTTATGTCCCCAGGGAATTTGTCTAACAAGTTGTTGGACAAATTCAGCTGAATTCCAGGAATTCCATGGACAGTATACCTGTTTCCCGAAGAAAAAAGGCAATAACATGTATACTGATTTCCCCTTCAATCCTTTTCTACTCTACTATCTGTCCGGGCCACTGCCGCTTCAGTTTCATTTATTGCTTCTTCAAATCCCGCAAATATTCCACCAGGGAATGCACCAGTGTGGAAGGATTGTCAGTCCCGGAAGTTTGATGGAATTTTTCAACACGACGGGCATTTGCAATAGCATCATCCAACTTATCCTGTATTTTGTTAAAAATATCCTGATCGCCCTTTTGGTATGCAGGAAGATATTTCTCCAATTCTTTGATAACCCTGGAACAGATGGAATCACCGGCGGGGGCATCGAACGGTTTAGTGGTGTATGTAAAATGCAGTAATAGCCAAAACTCGAAACAGGGAACCGAAGGAATGGCGAATATTTTGCTTCCTTTGCCCAGCCGAGTTCGCTTCACCTTATCCAGGGCGGCGTGGTATGTTGTATGCCTGTCGCGGTCAAAGACGCAATAGACACGATCAAATTCCGGTTCCAGTTTAAAAGTTTTAATGGCAAAATCCACAACGCTGAAGGGGTCTGATCCACGACCACAAATTTTAACGTTGGCGTTGTTCAACCGGAAGGCTTTTTTCAATTCGGTAAAATAATTTGGTTCGGTCTTTCCCCCTTCACAGACGATGAGTATGACATCATACTGGGCCTTCATTGCCCGCCGGCGGCGCAACGACTCGGCCTTACGTTCCTTCCTTTTGTGAAACAGATTGTCGGTCCCCATCAAAACCTCAATTCTTCTGGAAACGGTAAAGCGCCATACCTGCCATATAGGTAACCTTTTTGCAGGGCCTCGCCCTTGCGTGGTTTATAGTCCGATAGCGGATAGAGGCTGGTGGCATTTTCCGCATCCTTTTCAACAAACCATACCTGATCTCTCCTCATGAGGGTTTGATCCAGAACCGTGGTATCATGGGTAGTGAAAACCAACTGGGCGTTGTGCTGATTTGCTTCGGGGTTATGAAGCAAATTTAAAAGAAACCGGACCAAGAGAGGATGCAGACTCGTATCCAGTTCATCCACAAACAAAACAAAACCGTTCTCCAGGACGTCCAGCCACGGACCGGCCAGGGCAAAAAGTTTGCGAGTGCCGGCAGATTCTTCATCGAAGTCAAGTACTACATCTTCACCGGTATCAGAGGATGGATGCTTGAAAAACATCTCTGTCAGTTTCTTTCCTTTAAGGTCTTTAGCGATTTCTTCCTTAATACTTTGCGGCATATCGGCGGGCAAATCCTCCATGGAAAAATCCTTTTTCTCCAGAAAAATATCGGCAATTGATGGATCTGCCGCATTCACAAACTTGAGAATTTTCTTTTTTTTCTCTTCTTTTTCACATTCGTTGGTGCTGAATTCCGGGGAGATGTTTTCTCCCTGAGTGATAACACGCAGTTTACGGTCAAACCAGTTGAAGACCGGCTTAAGCTGTTCATTGTTAAGTTGAATCGCGGTTGAAAGAAAAAGCGCGTTGCTGCGGGTGGCTTCCTGCCAGACTTTGCGGATGCCGGTAAATTTGGGACCGAAATACCAGATATCCTTTTGCGTTTCAGAATCGTAGTTACGTTCAAACCATTTCTGAGCCCTGCTTTCAGGATAGGCAAACAACCATTCCCCGGTTACTCTTTCGGAATTGACGGCAAAACCATACTGGTAACGAATACCATCCTGAATGAACAGGACTTCAAACTCGGAAGGGTTATTGCTACCTTGCCGGTTAAACAGAAACGGGGTCGCGTTAATTTTCTCACCTTCCTGGCTTTCTTTGGCGGATGACAAGATAAACTTTTTCATGAAAGCAATGGCATGAATCAGGTTGCTTTTACCGGCGGCGTTTGGGCCGTAAACAACGGCGGAGCGGAGAAGGCGCGGCAAATTTGATACAGGTGAGACAAAAGAGTTCTCTTCCTGCAATTCGGCAGCGGTGTTTGCCGTCAGAGTCAGCGATTGAGGTGGCAGGAAAGACCGATAATTGGTGACGCTAAATTCAATAAGCATGATAACCCCCTTTAAATCAATTTAGCACCCATTATTGCATAAAAAATGCAAAAAGCAAGGTAAAACTGCATGGTCTCAATCAGTATCATTAGTAACTACTCAGGTGGATAGGTTAAAGGCTGAAGGCTTTTAGGAAAAAGCGGGGATACTGCGCATTTTGAAGTCATGTTTGGTACGAGAATCTACTGTTTCTCCGTCAAAGTGTGGCAATCGCGCTCGTCTGATCCCTTCAGCCTTCAGTCTAAACAGCTTCAGACTGACTACGTGAGTAGTCACTCAAATACAAACACATTACTTAAAAATCTGTCCAGCACGTCCTTCTTTGTTTCGCCTTCCTGCTCGGGTCTGAGATTGAATTTGTTCAGCCTCAAAAACCGGTAGCCATAGCTTTCAAGCTCTATCTGGCGGCTGATGTCATAATCGAGGTACTCCTGAGAAAAATTATGTTTGGTCACGATATCCGGGTTTTTTGTATGGTATTCGACGCCGTCATATTCGAGGATCAGTGTCTGCTCTTTACCGCCCTTTGAAAAGGTCATGAGAAAATCCACTCTGTATTTTGGTATCTGCCTGGCGTATTCGGCACGGATGTATTCGCCTATCTTGAACTGAGGGATTATCTTGACAAATTCCCTGTGTGTTTTTACGAAATTCGTGCCTATCAGAAGGTTGTACAGGTCTTTTTCCGCAGGCGATTCGAATATTGCCGTGTCTTCTATGAAAAAATCATTCTTTTTGTTTTCATCAAGGAGCTTCTCATAATGTTTCAGGGCATCACCGAGACGGGTTTTACTGTATTTGTTGATCGGCATGCTGTGAACAAAGATCATGGTGTCCCTGGCGCGGCTGAACCCCACATTGAGCCGCTGCATCTTTAACTTCCTGGGGTTATCCGCCGTACCGCCGGTGACCGGATAGATGCCTCCCAGATCAGCGTTGCCATACTTGCTGTCTTCCACGAGGGAGTAGTACACAATATCGCGTTCTTCACCCTGGACATCGCCCACAAACCACACGGCCAGATCATGGTTCTTTTTCAGTTCCGGCATGTTGAGCTTTTCGTTCAGTGCCTGCTCCATTCTTGCCTGCTGATCCTTGAAAGAGGTGATAATACCGACACTCCCCTTAAAGCCGTTTTTAATCCGCGACGTTAAATCATCGATAATGGCATCGATTTCATCAAGGTTCACATTGCTGCCCGAATTGCCCCTGGTTTCCACCGGGATAAACTGTAGGACCTCGCCTATCGGTTTGGTGCGGATGCGGTTGACATTGAGATCCAACATGGCGGGCTTGTAGAAGACCTCATTTGAATAATCAATAATTTCAGGAAAGCTCCGGTAATGCTCACGGAGGGAAGTGGTGTAATTTGCAATAGCCCTGGCAAAACTCAAGGTTGATGTGCGGATGTTGAAGGTTTTGAGCCACAGGATGGCGCCCGCATTATCTTGCAGGGGGCGTAATACAGGTTCGGCTTCCTGTTCGTCTTCTTTTATCTCTCTGGAAACTTCCTGAATCAGCTCATTCTCTTCCTGATCTGTTGCCGATACGTTGTAATCATCCTGATAGGCATTAATGATATCTCTGAAATAACCGGAGGAATATTTTGAATTCACGTTGATTGCGCCGACAGCGCCGTACTGGTATTCATCGCCAAAGACAACAACCTGCTTTGCACGCAGGATAAGGGAGATTGACTCTGCAATAGAGACCTGAGACGCCTCATCGATAACAAGAAGATCGATCAGGTCTTCATCCATCGGAAAGTGTTTCGATATCATGTCGGGTTCGGCAATAATACCAGATATGTTTTCCAGCAACACACGGGCCTGCGTACTCGTCACCCTTTTTCCTCCGTTGAAGGAAACCTTGATCTTGGCGATATCTCCAAGGAAATTGTTGAGATTCTTCAATCGAAGATCGTTCTGATATTCAACCCGTTTCTGCCTGATCGTATAAAACGCGTCAAGGTCTTCATTTTTCAGTGATTCAAGCCCCGTTGTTTTTGAAAGTCTGTAGTGCAGTTGACTCCATCTCCAGATATCGGTTTCGATTCCCGCAAGGTTGTTGAGTCGGGAGAGAGTGCTCAGATTCTTTTCCGTGATTTGCAATCTGGAAAGGATTGCCCCATAGTTTTCAAAGAGCCATGTGATGGAATTGAAAAGATCCGCGTCAACCTTTTGGAGTGCATCCTTTGCTCCGTCAAGGGTTTCGTAAACCGCGGAAACACTTACCTCTTTATTATCACTGATTTCCCGGTATTCGTCGATGATATCCCTGTGTTTCTTCAAAGAGACGGCCTTTTGAAGCGCTGAAATTCCGTCGCACGCCATATCCAGCGTAAGTTCGCCTGCAGGCACATTTTTTAAACGGGCGATTTCTTCAAGAATCCGGCTGTGTTTCAGGCTTTTTAAAGATTTGACTAATCGCGCCAGATCCTTTTTGTCGGGAGATTTCCGGAACAACTTTTTGAAAAAAGATCCGGGGATATCGCCGGACTGGAGAACGGGAAGCGGTATATCTTTTTTGAAAGATTTTGCGGATGTTTCGATCAGGTCGATAAAGGACACCGGAATTTCGGTCAGGATTGTCTCAAAGTCAGAATTCTCGCCGGATTGAATGTTGATTTCTTCGCAGGCATGAAGAAATATAGGGATATCTTTACGTCGCTTTAGAAGAAAATTGAGCGCGGGCAGGCTGATATCCCTGAAATTATCTATGCCAGCATCTTCCGTGAAATCCAGTATTTTTTTAAAATCGATTATTGCCGAACCGTCGATCCCGGGAAGCGCCAAATCGTCTTCAGAAAACGCCCCGGAACTCACGAGTTTGTTCTGTATCTGCTCAAGCTCAAACAGGTTATGAATATTTTCCCGGTATTCATCGGATGAAGAGAGTTGGTTTTCCAGCTTCCCGGCAACATCCCTTTTTAACTCTTTTTCATCCTGTTCGGCGGCCTGTTCGTTATAGTCATTGGCGCGGCCGGCTGCGGCGTTTATCACCGCGTTTTGAAGAGAGTTCTCAAGACCGTTTATTGATCTGCCGTTTTTGGACAGCCTGATGATTGATGGTTTGGCTTTTGGGTGAAGGTTTCGGAATTTGTCCGTGAGCATCCGGTCGATCACATCAAGGGCCTGTTTTTTATGGGATGTTATTACAATGGATTTTCTTTCCTGATTGGCCCAATAGGCAATCGCGGCAATCGTATGAGATTTTCCCGTTCCGGGCGGGCCGTCAACGACAACGATTTTATTTTTTGGATTATTAAGGGCAAGGAGAATTCTCCTTTGGGAAGCATTCAGATTTAACGGGTTGTCGGAGATGTACCTGCCCGCGCTTTTAAGCGGATATTTCTCCTTGAATTCGTTATCCACCCTGTCCTGTGTGTTTTCCACGTTTCCGCCGATATAATCTGAAATAAAATCGACGAATTTGCTTTTTCCCCCTGATTCAAGGTGCGTCATGATTTCCGAGTAATCCAGGAGCTTTTTGTTCTCGTTACGGACGACCTGAAATCCTATGCGGCATTTAATATCCGGATAAATTTCTTTTGGGGCCTTAATCGGCCTGAAATGAGGCTCCAGCACAAAAGGCTCATTCCAGCCGTACTGAGCCTGCAAAAAAACCTCTATCCCGCCAAGATTGGAAGCGGCGTTATTGAGGGTTGAAGATCTCGGGGTGGTAAGAACTGCCGGGAATTTGAAATAATTAACCGCCGGTGTATTGATCAGCAAAAGATCCCGGTCAAAGGAAACCACAACCTCCTTATTGCCGGGGGCCAGAGTGACTTCCACGAAATATATGGGGTACCCTTCACCGGTGTTTTTATCGTCCCGTTTGCGCAGTTCGTGAAAGAATAAATAGATTGTCCCGACGGTGTTGTACCTGGCGTATTTTTGAATACTGGTAAACAGATCATATAAGACTATGTCATCGATAGCTTTCTTAAAATACCTTTTTACGTTTTCGAAATATTCTTCCACGGTTCGGTTATCGCCGGCGATAGCCTGAAGCGCGTCAAAATGCTTTTTCAGGTAATTGGCAGAGTTGAAGGTTGAAGCCGGAACATGCTCGATTCCCAGCTCTTCCTTAAGGCGGCTTATCTTCCTTTCCTGCAATTCTACAAGGGTGAGCTCAATCTGTTTTCTAAGGGCAAGGTTATATTTGCGGCAGCCGTCTATAAATGCCTGTTTATTCTGCCTGTCGAGTTCTTCTTCAGAGAGAATTGCGTTGTCAGCCGGGGGAATGCCTTTTCCCGTATCGGCAGGGAGCTTGTCCTGCTCAGCTATTTTTTGATGTTCTCGTTCAATGCACGTCTCAAGATATTCCGCGCCAAACTTGTTCGAAAGGGCCTTATCAATCTCCGGAAGAATTTCACCTCCGGAAAGCGTGAGAACATGCTCATTGTTTTTCACACTGAGCGGTGTTCTGTCGCCAGTCTTTATTTTTTCTAAAAGTGTATCCTGGAAGTCCTGGAATATTCCTAAATCGAGGGTCAGCTCATTGTTTGTCCACCGGTAATTTATAAGGGTTCTGAAATTAAACCTTGTTTCTGTAAATGCGGCGAAGTAATTGAGGATGTTGGTGGAAAGTTTGTTTGCTTTTTTTAGGTTGTTTATTGGCATCATTAACCCTTGCTTAAATCATTGGAGGTTGCCCCTGCCTTTTCGATGTAATTTATAACCCTTGACTCAAGGATTTGCAATTTTTTAATTATGATGGTTTTGCGGAAAGTTATGATCTGTTATTTCTTCATTGAAGAGCTTATATTCTGCATATCCGGCATCCAGCGTATTTTCCTGGATTCCGGCTTTCGCCGGAATGACGGCTTTGGGGTATTTAATTGCCGGAGTAGTATCACCTGCACTACGCAGGTTTTGCCTCCAGCCGTTTCCGCGCCAATTCAAGCGCTTTGTGAAGTTTTTGCTCCAGCAGTTGGCGTTTCGGCAGTTCGGCGTTAACCGTAACGGCGACAGTATGTCGGGCAGTTTCAATGAGCGAACGGATATCACCGATAAGATCGCCGGAAATGGACGTGGTGTATTTTTTTGAATCTGTTTTTCCTTTAGCCTCATTTAATCGCCTTTCCACGGATTGTTGATAGGAAGATTGGTTGCCTTAAAGTCGATTATATTTCTCGTCACTAATACCAAATTATGCGTATAAGCAATTGCTGCTATAAGGCTATCCATTGAAGACATAGGCATGCCTGACTTTTCAGCTTTGCCTTGCATTACCCCCCAATTCTCGGCTACTGTAAGATCAATTGTATAAATACGATCTTGATAATCTTCCAATAAGCTGTTGAGCCACTCCGTCAATCTATCTTTCCGTTTTGAATCCGGCAGTTTTATAAGCCCTTTACGAATTTCACCAATAGTAATAACGCTTAAAAACAATCTTTCTGATGGAATATCATTCAGCCAATCTAAAACCATCGGATTTGGAGAGGGTTTCACGAGTTCAGATATAACACAGGTATCTAATAGATATTTCAAAAGTCAATACTCCTTGGAAAATCTTTCTGTCTTTCAAGCTCAAAGTCGTTATCCATTTTCGGACATCCAAGTAAGAAATCTTTAAAGGAAGGCTTGGTTGAAAGCAGTTTTTCGTAATCATTTACGGAAATCACGACAACTGCTTCTGTCCCTCGACGTGTTACATGCTGAGGCCCTGTCGTTAAAGCATCTTCAACAACTTTACTAAATTTGGCCTTTGCGTCTTGCAATTTCCAGGTTGCTTTCATCTTTTCCCCCTTAGCGAATATACTAGTCAGACTAGTCAAATTATTTAAGTTTGTCAACCAAAAATTAAGGTGAAAATGAGAACGAGCTCACATTAAGAAAAAAGGCAATAATATGTATGCTGTTACCCGATTCAGTAGAGGATGTTAGAGATGAGTTTGTTTGCGCTTTTTACGTATTCGACAATCCTGTCCTTTTATTATGCGGTAATAAATTTTTCTCCAACCTGCTTTACTTTCCCGTTTTTTACCATCCTTTGCAGGTGCTTTTTGGTCATGAGATAGTTCCACATGTAAACCCATTCATCCACATGAAATTTTTTGCCGTAAATAATGCCCATATCGGCAAGCTCTTCGATTGTTTGCGGTTTATTTAATTTCGAAAGAATAACGGATTCTCTTTCATCGAACTTGTTTACAAATGTTTTTAGTCCTTCTTTAAAATTTTCTCTCCTTAAAATTCCGTTTTCATGTCCCGTTATGAAAAACTCCGCGTCAAGATTTTCAATCTCTCTGCAGGAGTTTATAAACAGGTCGATATCTCCGTCTGTTCCTCCGTACCAGGGACCGAATGTTGTCAGATCTATATCGGCGGCGTAAACTATCCCATAGTCCGGGAAATACATGCAGCAAAAACCCTTTGAGTGTCCGGGGGCCCCTATGACATGCATCTTTGTTTTACCGAAATCAAGGATATCGCCCCATGAATATTCCTCATCAACCCGGGCGGAAGAAAGCCACCATTTGTGATTGTTCTGCGGTGAGTAAGGACTCTGCCTGGAATCCGGATTTGAAATCCTTTCTAACCATCCGTCCACCCACTTTTCGCCGTAGACCTCGACCATGCCAAGAAGGGAACCTATCTTTCTCCTGTCACGGTAACAGTCAGCTTCCCTGTCATTGATCAAAATTTTCGAATCATCGAACAGGTAATTGTAGGCCATATGATCAAAATGGTAGTGTGTGTTGATTACCATATCGATTTTTTCTCTCTGTTTCAGCTCACTCAGTGTTTTCAGTCCTGCCCCCGTGTCTATGACCACTTTCACATCATCATCAATGAAGAGAGTGTTACTGAATGGAAATCTGCTTCCATTTTCACCGGGAATTACTTTTAGGGGACCGAAATCGGTTTTTGAAAAGCCTGTCATGATGTTTTCTCCATCAATATTGTCATTATTCTATAAAATGTCGCCTACTACCCTTTCGAGGTGACTTAAGGTGTTGCATTCCCTTACAAGATCGCAAAGAGGCCCGTATCGTTTCATGTCAGAGTCTCCCGATCCCCAGAATGAAGGAGTTTCCGGATTAAGCCAGATCAATCTTTTGGCCTTTTCCTGAATGAGCCTTAGAATTTCCGGTTCAGGTTCAAAATAATTGTTTCGACCATCTCCAAGGATGATAACGGTTGTCTTTTTGGTGACAGTGTCGATCCAGTTTCCCTTGAAATCACGAAGTGCCTGCCCGTAGTTTGTTTTACTCAGCCCGATGTCAAGACCGGTGCCGCTCTGCAGCCTTTCGACGGCCTCATCTACCGGGTGGCTGTCAAAGATGGTGCTGACCTCTATTAGGTTATTGCAAAAGATGAAGCTTCTTATCTTTATGATAGTTTCGTTCAGGCTGTAAAGGAAAAGGAGGAAAAACCGGACGACCTGACTTACGGAGCGACTTACATCACAGATTACGACAACGTTGGGGCGGTCGATTTTCCTTCTTTTCCACATAATATCGAAAAGGGGTCCCCCATAGGTTATGTTTTTCCTGAGGGTTTTTTTAAAGTCTAACTGTCCGCGTCTGAAACTCCTCTTTCTCCGCGAATGAACATCGTTAAGACGCTTTACCATTTTTTTAATAATGGTATGCATCTGATGAAAATCTCTCTCTTCTATGTTGGAAAGCTTGATGTTTTTCAGATATCCTTCATTGATATTATTCCGGGCTTCCCTTGTATAGAGGTCATAATGTCGACCAACAAAATTTCTTACATGTTCAGTAAGCTGTTCCCTGATATCTCTTAATGCCTGGGCCTGTTGCTGTGAGGATAGCCCCCCCGCCTGAGAAAGTTCTTTTATGTCCCGATCCAGTCCATCCATTCCCATATAATTCAATATCTTCCAGGTCAATGGATTCTTCTGGATAAAGTATTTCATATTAGCGATTCCGGCAGCCTGGCTGCCATCCATCATGGAGGTCATAATATCCGCCTGGTTTCCCGAAATGAGCATCATCGTAAGAGGAGACATATCCGATTGAACATCTTCCCCGGAGTTGAAGGCGTGATCCAGGTCGTGATCCGGGAAATCGTCGAAGGAGAAAAAAGTATCAAAACAGGCGCCGAAAATTTCTTTTTCATGGGGGGTTTTTGCAAGAGTGGCCCCAAGAGATATCTTTAAGGCTTTCCTGTCCCGATAGCCCATAATATCAAGGGCACGTGCCGCGTCAATACTTTCGGATATGGATACGCGTACCCCCGCGTTTCTGAGGGCTACGATAAAATTTTCAAGGGCGTGTTCCATTTCTTCAGCTGCGTGTCTCTTTCATGGCATGTTGAGTCAATTCATGAAGCCGTTCACTTACCACGTCTATATCTGTTTCAAATTTCAAGAATACGTTGAGGGTTTTCCTTACAATTTCCGAGTTCAGGCTGTCCGCGTGGAGAAGAAGCAAAACCCTGGCCCAGTCAATCGTCTCGCTGATTGAGGGGACTTTTTTAACGTCCGTCTTTCTTACCTGCTGTATGAAAGCAACGAGCTGTACACGGAGCTTTTCGGAAATATCGGGAACCTTGATCCTGATGACTTCACGTTCAAGCTTCGGGTCAGGGAAGGGGATATAAAGATGCAGGCAGCGACGCTTCAGGGCATCGCTCAACTCTCTCGTGTTATTGCTTGTCAGAAACACGAATGGCGTGGATTTTGCTTTAATCGTTCCGATTTCCGGAATGGAAACCTGAAAATCTGAAAGGATCTCCAGTAAAAAAGCCTCGAACTCGTCATCCGATTTATCGATTTCATCCACAAGAAGAACTGATCCGCTTTCTTGTTCAAGGCTTTTCAGGAGAGGCCTTGGTTCGAGAAATTGTTTTGAAAAGAAGATATCGTCATACCGGTGGAGGGCATCAATAGACTCCACAAGATTATTTTTCTCTTTTACAATGTCATTCAGCTTATCCTTCAATATCTGTGTGTAGAGGAGTTGTTTCCCGTACTTCCATTCATAAAGAGCCTTTGATTCGTCGAGTCCTTCGTAACACTGGAGACGGATCAGGGGCAGGTCAAGGAATGCCGCAGTTTTATTGGCAAGATCAGTCTTACCGACACCGGCGGGTCCTTCCACAAGTATCGGTTTACCGAGTTTAAAGGCAAGGTACAGAGTCGTGGCAATGTGGGTGCTGCAGATATATTCTACCTCCTTAAATGCCTGCTGAATATTTTTTACGGAATCTATTTTTTCATCGGTGATTAAATTCATTACTTCATCCTTTTTTTAATAATTTTTCTCCCAGCTTTTTCTGCTTTATGACTGCCACGTATCTTGCGATATCGATGGTGTGGGTCAGATCATTTGTTATAAGAGCCAGATCAGAAGTTTCCTCTATTCCAGCTCCGGACATGGTGGTCTTTAAAAACGATTGAAACTGCCCTGACAGATTTCGGAAGTAAAGTAATAGCGATAGAAATTCGGGATGGTAGATACCGCTGTCGAGCATATTCGCTGCTTCACAGGCCATGATCCTTAACGTATCGATCATTGATCGAAGTTCACCCAAATCCTTTTTTAATTCATCGGAAGGCTTGACTTTCTGTTCTTGAATAAGGCTGATGAGGATTTCTGCTTGTCTCTCCATGCCCCCGACTATGGGCCCCATGAGGCACACCTCTTCAATTTCCCTGAAGGGCTTTGCCATTTTTCCATAGGCTGAACCTTCATCTCCAAGGATGTTTGATACGGGAACGGAACAATCCTCGATTTTTATTTCACAATGGGGCGACGGTCTTAGAAAATTGAGTTTGATTTCCTTGGTTATGGATAAACCTTCGGTCTCTTTTGGTACTATAAATGCCGTAAACTGTTTTCGGCCGGCATCGACTCCGGTTATGGCAAAAATAATAAAAAGGTTTGCTATGGAGCCATTTGTCAGAAAGGATTTTACCCCGTTCAAAACATAGAGCCCATTCCGGGGATATCCGGATGTTTTTAAATGTTTAGGATGAGCTCCGGCCTCCGGTTCAGAGATGGCGATAGATGCCGTAATTTTGCCGCTCGCTAGGTCGGGCAGGTATTTTTCATGTTGGGTTTCATTGCCAAACCCACCGATAAAGTAGCGAGATACAACCTGATGGATAAGCCATGAAAGGGCAAATCCCAGGTTGTGTCCATGCCTGACAATTGCCTCGCCGGCCATGGATATGGAAAGATAGTTTCCTCCGAGGCCGCCATATTTTTCAGAAATGCCAAGACCCAGAAGTTTTTTCCCGGCCATCCTCTGCCAGATATCGTTGGGGAATCCTTCCATGGTGTGAAGGTCAGTTCGAGGCGCGATGGTTTCCCGTGCAAAATCGGCCAGTCTTTCCTGGAGAATAATCAGTTTTTCGGTCTTTGCTGTTGCCATAATGCCCGCCTTTCAGAGTCTTTATTCACAACAACTGCGTTTTTGGCGCAGATGTTGGTATCAGCTTATGCAAAGAATTTTGGCCTGCCTGTGCGTCGTACCCGCACGCAGACAGGTTGCACCTTTGCTGCCCTGGAAACGTAGGGCAGGGCTTTAGCCCTGCATAAAGCCCAATGCAAGGCCAAAGCCTTGCCCTACATGCAAGAGGTCAACACCTCTTTGGTTGCGGCTTGGCCCCTCAAAGTAACGTGAAACCCGTCCTTAACGGCGGAGCTTCACTACAGGATGCCCAATTCTTTGCCCAGTTCAGTGAAAGACTTCGGGAATTCAGGCTGGTAGTTGAGAAACTCCGGCACCGGATACTGGGCGCCAACCTTGCTTCCCGCTTCTTTTAACCCCTGGATAAGATCGGTGAGGGAACTGCCCGGTATGGAAAAGACCATTTCATCGTCCTGGGTTATGGAAAATACGCGGTCTCCCATCCCCGGAACGGCCACGCGGGGGACCTGATCTTTAAGAGGAACAAGGAGATACTCGCTGCACGCCACCTTTCCTCCAAAACTGCCCTGTACTTGTTCACCCTTCAGGTAGCTCCATGCCTGAACAAAGCGCATGATCTGGGCGGGATTGCCATAGAAAACCAGCGTATCCGCTTCGAAGGTTGCCCTGTGCAGGGGGGCCAGAAGGATGGCCTCATATTCTCCATTCTCAAGGCGCTTTATTGATGTCGCCTCTTTCAGACCAGCTTCCTCAGTTTGCGAATAACCTCCCTCGCAATAAAGCCTTGTCAGTGCGGATGCCGGATCTTCCGCGTCACTGAAACCGAAGGTAATGGCCGCGGGTACACAGATAATGTCTTCCCTTGTAAGTCCGATAGTCCAGCCGTAAAGCCTGGCCATGGTTACGGCCTGGCATATGGCCACTCTTTTACCCATGACCTGTGAAGGGCGGCGTGTCTTTTCCGGAAAATCTTTACTGTCCTTCAAAAATTTAACAGCCACGGGAAAAGTTTTCATCCTCAGGTTGTTCCTGATGAACTCAGCCGCTTCCTTGAAATTCTGTTCTCCCATAATCGTTTCCTCCCTTTTTAATCCACAGATTTAGCAGATTACACCGATTACTCTAATTACTTAAAGGACGATGTGAAATCTGCAGGGTTTAATTCACCGCAACTTGCCGCGAGGCAGTTCATTGATCTAACCAAATTTTTCAAAAAAACTTCCAAGCACCTTCTTGAAGGCTTCCACTTCCTCACTGGAAAAACCCGATTTTACCTCTTCGTTCACCCTTTTGAAGACACCGATTGATTTATTGACTTCGGCGACTCCCTGTGGCGTTATGAATATCTGGGAGACTCGCCGATCGTCAGGATTTGAATTACGCTTTGCAAAACCGGCTTTTTCGAGACGGTCGATAAGACCTGTGATTGTAGAGTTATCGATCGACAGGAGTTGGCTCAGTTCGGTCATGGTACGGCCATTATTCTGCTTTAATAAGGCCAGGATTCCTCCCTGTGGTGTGGTGATTCGTATCCCTTCTTTGGTAAGTTCATTTTTGAGATAGTTTCGCAATTTCTGCTGGGCCGTGAAAACTAAAAAGATCAACCTGTCGTCTGTAGCCATAGGAATATTTCCTTTAAAATATTTTATGCGCCTATATTTGGCATACCAAATAATATCTGTCAAGCTTTTCTTTAACAGTTACAGGGGGTCACTCCCCTATAAGTTCTTGTAATCATTAAGTCGCTCTTTGGAAATTTTCAAAACGTGGTGCCACAGAATGTGCTGATTGTTGTTGACATATGGGAGTATGC
>Ga0268278_1000034_pt1 | contig 114133 bp, 119 predicted proteins | sample saktaG_3_FD_190135 | JGI IMG/M metagenome (GOLD analysis project Ga0268278, IMG submission 190135) | Saline water microbial communities from Sakinaw Lake, British Columbia, Canada - sak_2010_1_5_55m | ecosystem: Environmental > Aquatic > Non-marine Saline and Alkaline > Saline ...
TACTGCGATACAATCATCTTGCACCCGTTTTGACCTCCTTACCTTTTGAGTTTCTCTAACCCTAAGGCTACAGAGGTCAGCGGGTGCTTTCAACTATCCCTTTTCACACTTAATAGTGTAGAGCCAAGAGGTCCCCGTCCTAACCTGCTTCCCGCAGACGGTTATAGGTGGCCTGCAAAAGCAGGGCATCCTCCTCAAGATTGGGGCTTTCGCAGATTACAAGCCCCCCGGCATCATAGTCCACCAATGCCCGGAGAAGTTCGCCATACTGAAAATCTGAATCAGAGAGGTTCAGGTGTCTTATCTCCCCACTCTTACCATAACTAATACCAGCGACATGGAGATGCATATCATAAAGGGCAGTGCCGCCCAGGCGCTTTCTGACCTCTTCCAGAATAAAGCTAAACTCCCGATAAGAATTGAACCCTCCCGTGCGGGCGTGCCAGTGAGCAAAATCAATACATGGAGCAAGTCCTTCCAGCTCAGCACACAGGTCAAGTACCTCTTCCAGGGTTCCGAACTGGCTAACCCTACCCATGACCTCCGGCCTGAGCCATACCCGGTTATTTTCCTCCTTCAGCCGGCCCAGGGTCTCTGCCAGGTACTTTTTCACTGTAGCGTAGGCTTTTTCCGGCGGGTCACCAAGATAGTAGGCGGTATGGAAAACAACGCTTCCCGCCCCACACAGCGAAGCAATGCGGGCTGTCTGAAGCAGTCTCTCCTGACTGGCTCTTATCTTCTCCGGTTCCCGGGCGTTGAAGTTGATAAAATAAGGGGCATGCGCCGACAGCCTTACCCCTCTCCTGGCAGCCACTTCAGCAACCAGGCCGGCACTCTCCTTGCCCATCCTTACCCCCCGGACAAACTCTATCTCCATGCAACCCAGGCCGAGCTCGCCCGTACACTCAATCCCCGACGCCGTGGACCCGGATTGAGCGCTGTGCGGCGTACCCGCGGTACCAAAAAGTAACCCTGCCATTATTCCTGCCTGCCCAACCTCTATACTTACGATAGACAGTATACCACAGGGCCCGACCCTTCCCAACCTTTGACTTGAAGTACCAAAATGGTATAATTTGATATGAAAGCCGTGGCGATAAAGACGGTAGCTACCAACCGCAAGGCCTACCACAACTATCACCTGGAGGATACTGTTGAAGCTGGTATTGTGCTTACCGGCACCGAGATAAAGTCAATCCGGGCAGGGAGGGTAAGTCTGAGCGATGCCTATGTCAAGCCTGAAGCCGGGGAACTGTGGCTGGTGAACGCCCATATTGCTCGTTATGAAGCCAGCAGCTACTTAAGCCACGAGCCAAGGCGGCCGCGAAAGCTCCTCCTCCACCGCAAGCAGATTGACAGCCTCACCAGCAAGGTGCAGGAAAAGGGCCTTACCCTGGTGCCCCTCAAATTATATATTAAAGATAGTATCGCCAAGGTCGAGATGGCGCTAGCCAGAGGCAAGAAGCTATATGACAAGCGTGAGTCCATCGCCCGCCGCGAGGTGGAAAGGCAGATTGGACAAGCCATAAAGAGACAGGACTTGAGGAGGTAACCTGACAGATATCCAAAGCGTGGGGACGCGTGGGTTCGACAGGGGAAGTATGCTGCAGGATTGCAAGCTGAGGTGTCACTGCCCTCATAAAACAAGTGGCAAAAAAGCAACTGGCGAACCTGAATTCGCACTTGCAGCCTAATTAAATAGGCTGCACATCCAACCCGACCTCACCTCAATAGGTCGGGATTGGGTGCCGAAAAATTGAGGTGCCGCTGCCCGGATGTCGGTAAGGGCAGCGAAAGAATTATCGACTGGCCTGGCTAAACTCGGCCAGTAGAGGTTAGCCCGGTGAGATTAAATAGCTGGCTAAGCTTGTAGGATATTCTGGACAGCTTCTTCTGGACGGGGAGTTCAACTCTCCCCCGTCTCCACCAGCCAAAAACCGCCCCGGGTAAAAGTACCCGGGGCGTTCGCTTTCCAGGCTGATAACCCTTATTAGACAAGGAATACACCAGTTTGAATGCGCCCCCGAGAATAGACTATAATCCTGGAAGAACAAAATGCACTATATTGGCGTAGATATAATAGAAATACCTCGCATCCGGCAGGCTATCAGCCGCTGGGGAGAAGGCTTCCTGCATCGGGTATACACTGACCTCGAGTTCAGATTATACCGCAAGAAGCTGCCGTCCCTGGCTGCCCGCTTTGCCGGCAAGGAAGCGGTAATAAAAGCCATTGGCAAAGAGACAAAAGGCATCGGCTGGAGGGAAATCGAGATAGTGACTGACCCTGATGGCAAACCGGCGGTCTATCTCCATGGCAGGGCCCGGAGTCAAGCCGCTAACCTGGGGCTGAACAGGCTCAATATCAGCCTCTCTCACTGCCGGGAATATGCCATTGCCTTCGTCACCGCCGAAACAGGGTGATATTCATTAGCCCTCCATCTTTTGACCCTGTCCAGCCCAGGTGTTAGAATTATGCTAGCAGAGAGGACTGGCAGCCAGCAAAGGAGAGTTTAAATGTCGGGTCACTCCAAGTGGTCAACCATAAAACGTAAGAAAGGGGTGGCCGATGCCAGGCGGGGTCAGCTTTTTACCAAGTTAGCCCGTGAGATTATCATTGTGGTGCGAGAGGGAGGGGCTAACCCGGAGGTAAATTTCCGGCTGCGGCTGGCAGTACAGAAAGCCCGTGACAACAACATGCCGCTGGAGAATATCGAAAGGGCCATCAAGCGGGGCAGCGGCGAGACAGACGGCGCCAGCCTGGTAGAGATGGTGCTTGAGGGTTACGGGCCGGGCGGGACAGCCATCCTGGTACAGGCATTGAGTGATAACCGCAACCGGACCCTGCAGGACATAAGAAACCTGTTCTCACGGCACAACGGTAGTCTGGGGGAAAACGGCTGCGTCGCCTGGCTTTTTGACAGCCGGGGAATGATCACCATCGACAGCGGCAATCTGGATAGCGAGGAATTAGCCCTGCAGGCTATTGATGCCGGTGCCGAAGATGTCAGGATAGAAGACACCCACGTAGAGATTTACACTGCCCCGGAGGAACTGGAGAAGGTCCGGGAGGCGCTGGAGGCAAAAAACCTGCTGATAGCCTCAGCCGAACTATCAATGGTGCCCAGGACCACGGTTGAGCTTGAGGAAAAGGCAGCCATTCAGGCAATGAAGTTACTGGATAAGCTGGAAGAGCTTGACGAAGTGCAGAATGTATCCTGCAATGCGGACTTTTCTGATGCCTTCCTGGAGAAGTATCAATCACAGGTTTCGTAGTGTAATGAGAGTTCTGGGTATCGACCCGGGCACGGTAGTCATGGGCTACGGAGTGGTAGAAGCCCGGGATGATGAAATAACCGCGATTGACTTCGGTGCCCTGACCAACTCACCGCGCTCCTCAATCGGGGAGCGTTTAAATTATCTCTATAGCGAGCTTGTGAAGATTATTTCGCTCTACCAGCCCGATGCGGTGGCTGTAGAGCAGCCTTTTCTGGCCAAGAATGTAAGGTCAGCACTGGCAATAGGCAGGGCCCAGGCAATAGCTATCCTGGCAGCGGCTACCAGGGGTATCCCGGCCTACGAATATACTCCCGCCCAGATAAAGCAACGGGTTGCTGGCTACGGGGCCGGTTCCAAAGAGCAAATTCAGGAGATGGTCAGGCTCCAGCTCAGGCTGTCTGAGACACCCGAGCCAAACGATGCCGCCGATGCCCTGGCAGTAGCCCTCTGCCACCTGCACGAGACACACCTGGACAGCCTGCTGGCCGAGCAAGGACAAAAATGATAGCGAGTCTTTACGGTAAACTGGAGTCACTGGGGAGCGATGGGGCAATAATTGATGTTGGCGGCATTGGCTTTCAGGTATATATGCCGACCTCCACTTTAAGCACCCTGGGCAGCGCCGGCGATGAGGTCAAGCTGTACACCCACCTTCATCTCAGGGAGGATAATGCCACCCTCTACGGTTTTGCCACCGCTGAAGAACGGGGACTATTTCAAACCCTGATTGCTGTCTCCGGACTGGGCCCCAAACTGGCGCTGGCAATGCTCTCAGCGATGCGTGTTGACCAGATAGCGATGGCCATTGCCACCGGCAGTAGTGAGATACTGACAACAGTGCCGGGAGTCGGTAAAAAAATGGCCAACCGGCTGGTCCTGGAGCTTAAAGACAAGATAGGCGCCGGCTGGATAACAACCCCCGCCACCGAACTGGCCCAGGAAAATACCGAGGTCCTGGCTGCTCTTACCTCGCTGGGCTACTCAGCCTCCGAAGCCACCCGCGCCGTAGCCAGCCTGCCCCCCTCCCAGGAACTGAGCCTCGAGGAAAAAATCAAGCTGGCACTGCAATACTTCGGGGGGAAATAAACCCTATAACCCAATCCCCTGTACCCTTCTGATAAGATGAACGGGGAAGATTTGCTTTCAGAGGGGCACAGCCTTCCTGAAACCTTCTGCAGGCTCTTGACAAGGCTGGATTAGCGGACTAAAGTATCCACTACTAAGTTCAGGGTAAAAGGAGGGGGCAATGATAAGAGTTATTATTGAGCGCCAGGTCAAAAACAAAGAAAGACTCCTGCCCATGCTCCGGGAGCTGAGAGCCGCCGCCGTGCACCAGCCGGGCTATGTAACCGGCGAGACCCTGGTTAGCACTGAAGACGATTCCAAAACCGCCGTAATAAGCACCTGGCATAGCCTCGAGCAGTGGCAGGCATGGGAAACATCGGAGACGCGAGCGACCCTGTACGAACTGATTGAGCCCCTCCTGGCCGAAGAGCCCAGGATCAGGGTATACCGGGTCATGGCAACCGAGGAGCAGACAGTCTAGGGCAGTCCTGACCAGGAATGCTCACGGAAGGTGATTCGTCAGGCAAAGGTAATGCTCAGCGCGTAAACATACCGGCTGAGCGACAGTGAGCCTGCTGATTTTTGCCGGCCCTATAGAGCCAAACACAGGATGTCTTCATTACTGGCATGTGCGAAGTTCCGTTGCGAGTTCCATCAAATTAATGCTGCCGGGCCACCTGTCCCGGCACGTGGAAAAACCGAGGATACAATGCCGCTTAAATCAAATGGTGAAGCCGCTCCTCTGAAACCCCTCAAATGGTACAAAAAACTGGCCACCAGGAAAGGACGTCTTGAAGCCGGAGCATTCCTCATCGAAGGCGACAGGGCCATCAAACAAATTATTAACAGCCACCCGGCTGAAATAATAGAAATCTTAACGACAGGGGAACCACCTCTTATTCACCACGATTATCCCGGCCGGCTTGTGACCGATAGCCAGCTTCGCTCGCTCTGCTCCACCAGGACACCACAGGGGACGATAGCCGTTGTCCGCCTACCCCTCGATACATATTCCGACCGGCTCCCGCAGAACACCGGGCCCAAAATATTACTGCTTGAAGATATTCAGGACTCGGGAAATGTAGGCACCCTCATTCGTACTGCCGCGGCCTTCAACTTCTCGGGGGCTATCCTGACGGGAAAATGCGCCGACCCCCTATCCCCCAAATGTGTTCAGTCGACTGCCGGCACCGTATTATCAGTATGGCTCAGAAGAACCAGCCGCTATCTTGAGGTTGTAGAGGCACTGAGAAAAAAGGGCTACCACCTGGTAGCCGCCGAGCTGAACGGCGTGGAGGAACCATCGATTCTTTGTCGCCAGGACAAACTCCTCCTGGCACTGGGCAACGAAGCCTCCGGGCTCTCCAAATCGATACTGAATGCAGCCGATTATCGACTTAGAATCCCCACTACCCGCGAAAAAGCGGAGTCACTGAATGTGGCCGCCTGCGGCGCAATCTGCATGTACTTGAGTTCTTTGTAACCAGCGCCCCAAAAAGATATACTATTCGTAAAACACCTTTCCGGGGGAGCCAGGTATGCCTCAGTTCCAAATCGTTTCTGACTTTAGACCCACCGGTGACCAGCCCCAGGCAGTAGATAAACTGGTCGAGGGGTTGGATAAGGGCTTTAAGCACCAGACACTGCTCGGGGTCACCGGCAGCGGCAAGACATTTACCATGGCCAATGTCGTCGAGCGAGTGCAGAAACCCACGCTGGTTATCTGCCACAACAAGACACTGGCCGCCCAGCTCTGCAGTGAGTTCAGGGAGTTCTTCCCCCACAACGCCGTCGGCTACTTTGTCAGTTATTACGATTACTACCAGCCGGAGGCATATATTCCCCGCACCGATACCTACATCGAGAAGGAAACAGATATCAACGAAGAGATTGATAAACTGCGCCATGCGGCGACCAGGGCCCTCTTTGAACGCCGCGATGTGCTTATTGTCGCTTCGGTATCCTGCATCTACGGTCTGGGTGAACCCGAGGAATACCACAACTTTGCCTGCAGTCTGAAGCGAGGCGATAGCTACTCAAGGGATAAACTCCTGCGCCGGCTGGTAGACATGCGGTATGAGCGTAATGACATCGACTTCAGCCGCGGCAAGTTCCGCATCCGTGGCGATACCCTGGAAATACAACCAGCCTACGAGGAACTGGCACTAAGGGTTGAGTTCTTCGGCAATGATATCGAGCGCATTGTTGAAATAGACCCGCTGACCGGAGAACTGCTGGCAGAACTGGAGGTAGTGGACATCTACCCCGCCAAGCACTTCGTTACCTCATATGAGAAGCTGACGGCAGCGATTGGAAGCATCCAACAGGAGCTGGAAGAAAGGCTGGCGGAGCTGAGGCAGCAGGGTAAGCTACTGGAAGCAGCGAGGCTGGAGACAAGGACCAACTATGATATTGAAATGCTCCAGGAGACCGGCTACTGCACCGGGGTGGAGAACTACTCCCGCCATCTCTCGAGACGTGCCCCGGGCAGCTCCCCCTGGACCCTGCTGGACTACTTCCCGGACGATTTCCTCCTCTTCGTCGACGAATCACACATGGCCCTGCCCCAGATTCGGGGAATGTATCACGGTGACCGCTCTCGCAAGGAGACATTGGTAGAATACGGCTTCCGGCTGCCTTCAGCGCTGGATAACCGCCCGCTTAACTTCTCCGAGTTTCAGGAGCGCACCGGTCAGGCCATCTACACCTCGGCTACCCCCAGCACCTATGAGTATGAGCACAGCCAGCAGGTGGTGGAGCAGTTGGTACGCCCCACCGGCCTGCTCGAGCCGACAGTGGAGGTCAAACCAACCAAGGGACAGATTGATGACCTCCTTTACCAGATTACGAGCCGGGTTGATAAGGGAGAGCGCTGTCTGGTAACCACTCTCACCAAGAGGATGGCAGAGGAGCTGGCCGATTATCTAATCGAGGCGGGAACAAAGACCCACTACCTGCACTCCGAGATTAATACCCTGGAGAGGGTAGAGATCCTGCGTGACCTCCGGCTGGGGGTCTATGACGTGGTCGTAGGCATAAACCTGCTCCGGGAGGGACTCGACCTGCCCGAGGTAAGCCTGGTAGCCATTCTGGACGCCGACAAGGAAGGCTACCTGAGGTCAGAGGAGGCACTAATCCAGACAATGGGACGTGCCTCTCGCCATATAGACGGACACGTTATCATGTATGCCGACACTATAACCGGCTCCATGGCAGCGGCAATGGGGAAAACTCGGCGGCGCCGCCAGATTCAGGAAGCCTATAACCATGAACACGGTATCACCCCCCAGGGGATAAGAAAAGCGATTAAAGATATTACGGAACGGGTGCGGGCGGTAGCCGAAACTCGCACCCCCTATATTGCGGCCCCCCTGGCTAAAGAGGACATTGCCCGCCTGACTAAAGAGCTGGAATCACAGATGAAGGTAGCTGCCCGAAACCTGGAGTTCGAGAGAGCGGCGCTGCTGCGCGACCGCGTCATTGAGCTGAGGAAAGGCTTAAATGAGCGACCCTGAAACAAGGCAGGAGCGCCGGGAAAAGAAGCTCAGGAAAAAGCACGAACGCATGCCCAAACACAGCAAAAGCCTGGCTAGAATATATATGGATGCCATTCTCAAGCGACTGAAGCGCCGCCCGCCTCACCGGTAGAGACGCTTACGTCCCTTCCTCTCCGGTGCCTTCCTCCTCAAGCTGCTCCATGATACGGGCCGCCCGGGGGTAACCAATGCGTAACCGCCGCTGCAGAAAAGAGGTAGAGATATGCTTGTGTTCCTGAAGCAGCTGCCTCGCCGCCGCCAGGAGCGAATCCTCAGCCAGGCCTCCCTTTCTGCTCGACCGGGAGGGAACAAGCTCCTCAATCTTGAGTTCGGCAGCCTCCTCATGCCGCTGACTACCCCAGAAATAAACAAGCCTCTCCGTCTCAGCATCGGAGACAAAGCACCCCTGCAGCCGCTTGGGCTTGGCTGCCTCGGTGGGCAAAAACAGCATATCGCCCCTGCCCAGCAGCTTCTCCGCACCGCCGATGTCAAGAATAGTGCGTGAGTCTACCTGCGAGGTAACGGCAAAGCTGATGCGAGTGGGGAAGTTAGCCTTGATGAGGCCAGTAACCACATCCACCGAGGGACGCTGGGTTGCCACCACAAGATGAATACCAGTAGCCCGGGCAAGCTGTGCCAGCCGGCACAGGATTTGCTCTACCTCATCAAAGCCGGCCATCATCAAATCAGCCAGCTCGTCAATAATTAGCACCAGGTAGGGGAGCCTCTCGCTCCCCGATCTACTCTTGTTATAACCTTCGATATTACGGGCGCCGGCGGTAGCCAGTTCCTTGTAGCGCTTATCCATCTCCTGATTGAGCCAGCGCAGGGTGCTTAAAGCCCTGTTGGTATCAACTATAACCGGCACCGCCAGATGAGGGATGCCGTTAAACGGGGTGAGCTCTACCCGCTTGGGGTCAACCATAATAAACTTGAGTTCGTCAGGTGTGTTATGCAGCAAAAGACAGCAGATAACGGAATTTAAACACACCGTCTTCCCGCTTCCGGTAGCCCCGGCAATAAGCAGGTGCGGCATCCGGGGCAGGTCACCGGCTACCGCCTCCCCCCCTGCCCCCTTACCCAGCGCCAGAGCCAGCTTCGACCTGGCAGCCACCTTCTGGAAGGCATTGGTCTCTATCACCCCCCGCAGACTGACCATCCCTGAAATCGTATTCGGTACTTCAATCCCAACCATCGATTTACCCGGCACCGGGGCTTCAATCCTGATTGAGGGCGCCGCCAGGGCAAGCGCCAGGTCGTTAGCCAGCGAGGTAATCCTCTCCACCTTAACCCTTGTCTTCGATACCTCCTCCAGCTTTACCTGGACATTACCGTCCCTATCCTTCTCCTTTACCTCCTTCATCTTCCGGTCCCAGCCGGGTTCAAGCCCAAACTGGGTAACGGTCGGCCCGGCGTTTATCTGTACCACCCTGGCTTCAACCCCATAACTGGCCAGCGCCTCCTCAATGAGCCTCGCCCGCTGCACATTATCCGCCTGACTGAACTCAATCTCAGGCGACCTGTCCAGAATATCAATCGGTGGTAATCGCCAGCCGTCAACAGTAACCAGGGACGGTGACTCACCGTATTTCTTCCATACCTCCTGGGCCACCTGCCTCAGTTTCTCCTGGGCCTGAACAGGGGTGAGGGTTGCGGCAGCCGGCTCTTCCCGCCGCTCTATCTCTGGAGGTTCAGAGGGTGCTGCCGGCGCAGCTTCCGTTCCTGCGGGTCTCAGTGGCACAGCTGGAGGAAATGCCGGACCCTCTTCAGAGGCTGGCCTGGGAGCGAGCTTCCTTCTGACAGGCTGCCCCTTAAACTCCCTGGCAAGCCGGGAGATAGAATTCACCAGAAAGCGCCCGCAGGCCCGGGGGGCAACCAGAATAACACCGGCGATGATCAGCCCTGCTACGTGAAGAATACTAATCCAGTAGGGGTAATCAACAATATCCTGGCCAGTAATCCTGAGCCCGACGCGCCCCCCCAGACCGAAAAGAGCCAGTATCCCCCATACCGCCGTGACAAAGACCAGACCGCCCAGCCACTTATTCCACTGATAAAGCTTCCAGCGATGCGCAAAATCGGATAATTGCCGCCGCCATATCACCCCTGCGATAACCACAATGGCAGCGGCGATAAGGGCCAGCCCCCAGCCAAACAGCTCCAGGGCACTACCCCAAACACCAACAGCCCCTGAACTCAGTGCCGGCCACTGCCAGAAGAGCAGGACGACAATGAGGACAAGCAGCAGAGGCGCCATGAAATAAAAAAGACGCCCCCACCCCCGCTTTTTCCCCCGGCCGGGTAATTTTTCTGGCTGGCGCTTCGCATTAGCCTTCTTCTTAGCCATGTAACCACCGACAAACAAGACGCCCTGAAGCTACACCTTCACCATAACGGGAAGAATCATGGGGCGGCGTTTGGTCTGCTCATAATAAAACCTGTTCAAGGTGTCCCTGAGTTTGGTAGAGACAAAGCTCCACTCAGCCGGACGGTCACCGGCATGGTCCAGGACTTTAGCGACCAGGTCGCGGCTTTCTTCTATCATATCCTTTGCCTCCCTGGTATCGACAAAACCCCGCGATACAATATCAGGTCGCCCTACCAGCTTGCCGGTCTGTTTATTGACCGCAATTATCACCACTACTATCCCATCCCGGGACAGCATCCGCCTGTTGCGCAGGACAACACTGCCGATATCCCCCACACTCAGACCGTCAACATACACGTTGCCGGCACTGACCTTACCCGTTATCTTACCTGCCTGCGGATTAAGCTCAAGGACATCGCTATCTTCAAGCACAAAAATATTTTCCGCGGGAATGCCTACCGACTGGGCAAGCTTGGCATGCAAGCTAAGATGGCGATACTCACCATGAATCGGCACAAAGAACTTCGGCTTAATCAGATTTAGCAGCAGTTTCAGCTCTTCCTGACTGCCATGGCCATGGACATGAACCTGGGCCACCTTACTATACAATACCTGGGCTCCCTGTTTGAAGAGGCTGTCTACAGTCCTATTCACCACCGACTCGTTCCCCGGGATGGGGGTAGCGGAAATAATTATCGTATCCCCCCGCTGGATATGAACCTGGCGGTGGTCACGATTAGCCATGCGAACCAGAGCCGAAGTAGGCTCCCCCTGGCTGCCGGTAGTGATAAGGACAACCTTATTCGAGGGCATCCCCCGCAGCTCATCCAGCCGACCCAGGATGCCATCCGGAGCCTCAAGGTAACCCAGTTCCAGTGCCATGCGCACCGTGTCGCTCATGCTGCGGCCTGCCACAAAAACACGGCGCTGGTATTTAGCGGCAGCATCAATAATCTGCTGCACCCTGGAAATCAGCGACGAGAAGGTAGCTATTATCACCCTCCCCTGCGCCTCAGCCATAATACGGGCCAGACTTTCGCCAACCAGTCTTTCCGACGGTGTATAACCGGGAAGCTCAGCATAGGTAGAATCGGAGAGCAACAGCAGTACCCCTTCAGCCCCCAACTGAGCCAGCCGGGAAAGGTCAGTTGGGTTACCACTGGCCGGCGTATAATCAAGTTTGAAATCCCCGCTATGAACCACAATGCCCACCGGGGTATGGATAATCAGTCCCACCGCATCAGGTATGCTGTGACAAACGGGGAAGAACTCTATCTTAAACTTTCCCAGGGTAAATTCGCCGCCGGGAGGTATTACCTTGAGTTCAGCCCCGGCGAGGGCTCTTCGCTCCTTGAGCTTGACCGAAATGAGACCCTGGGTTAGCTTTGTTGAATAGACAGGCACATTAAGCTGGGGAAGTACATAGGGCAGGGCACCGATATGGTCTTCATGACCGTGGGTGATGACTATTCCCCTTATCTTTTCCCGCCTCTCCAGGAGGTAGTTAATATCAGGGATTACCAGGTCAATGCCCAGCATCTCCTCCTCGGGAAACATCAGCCCGGCATCAATAATGATGATGTCGTCCTCATACTCCATCACCATCATGTTCTTGCCAATCTCAGAGAGCCCCCCGAGAGGAATTAATCTCAATCTTCGTTTAGTCATAACATTAAACCTATAACATAGATAATTGCTGCGGTTCCGGTTTTGCCTCGGTTACGCTTTCTGTCCGGGCCAGGAGCAGGGGAATCTTGCGCATATCCTCCTCTATTGCCTGACGCAGGCTCTGCTGGTGGAGAGCCGCCGCCGGGTGGTACATCGCGTAGTAGACGACATCGTCTCGCTTTTGAGCGGTGCCATGAATCCTGCTGATACTCTTGCCGGGGAAGAACATTGCCATAGAGTAACGCCCCAGGGTCACAATCACCCTGGGGCGAATTATCTCAATCTGGCGCTCCAGCCACCCGTGACAGTTATGGACTTCCGCAGGCAGAGGGTCACGGTTCGCCGGGGGACGGCACTTGATCACATTGGCAATATAAACCTGCCTCCGCTCCAGGTCGATAGAAGCCAGCAATTCATCCAGGTACTGCCCCGCCGGACCGACAAAAGGGCGCCCCGGCTGGTCTTCATGCCAGCCCGGTGCCTCGCCAATAAACATTATGTCAGCATCCTCCGCCCCCTCACCCGGTACCACCCTGTTCCGGTATTTCGCTATCTCACACAGCTGACAGGCCGCAATCTCCTCATAAAGCTCATCCAGTGCCGACATCTCACCCCGCCAGGCCTGATAGCAAAGCTACCAACCAGCTTCTTGCCTTATGATAACACCGTCAATATATCCAGTCAATTTAGAGAGAAGGGGAGAAGGGCCGATTGTTGACAGTGCCAGAGCACCGTTGTAGACTTCTACTGGGTATCATCTTTATCTTCACGAAGGGAGAAAAATGAGCTTTTTAAGTCAGACTGACCCGGAAATCAGCCGTGCCCTATACCTGGAAGGAAAACGACAGAAGGAAACCATAAACCTCATCCCCTCGGAGAATTACGCCAGCAAGGCAGTGCTTGAAACCCAGGGTTCCCCCCTGACCAATAAATACGCCGAGGGCTACCCGGGACGGCGCTATTACGGCGGATGTGAAAACATGGACACGGTAGAAAGTCTGGCTATCCAGCGCGCCCTGGAATTGTTCCATGCGGACCATGCCAACGTCCAGCCCCACAGCGGGGCTCAGGCCAACATGGCCAGCTACTACGCCTTACTGGAATACGGGGACACCGTGATGGGCATGAGCCTACCCCATGGGGGTCACCTTACTCACGGTGCCAAGGTAAGCTTCTCGGGCAAGTCATATAATTTCATACCCTATGGAGTCAATCGGGAGACGGAAAGAATCGACTACCCGGAAGTCGAGAGGCTTGCCCTCGAACACAAACCCAGGCTCATCGTGGCTGGAGCCAGCTCCTATCCACGGGTTATTGACTTCGAGCGTTTTCGGCAAATCGCCGACCTGGTAGGAGCAAAACTATTAATTGACATGGCCCACATCGCCGGCATGGTGGCGGTGGGACTGCATCCCAGTCCGCTGCCTTACGCCGATGTGGTAACTTCAACCACGCATAAGACCCTGCGTGGACCCAGGGGGGGCTTTATTCTATGCCGGCAGGAGCTTGCCTCATCGATAGACTCCGCTGTCTTCCCCCGGACGCAGGGGGGTCCCCTGATGCATGTTATTGCCGCCAAGGCGGTAGCCTTCCACGAGGCAATGCAACCCGGCTTCGTCCAGTACCAACGCGCCATCCTGGATAATGCCCTCATTCTGGCCAGCGAGCTCAACCGATTGGGACTGCGCCTGGTATCAGGGGGGACCGACAATCACATGGTTCTGGTTGATATCACCGGTACCGGGGTTACCGGTAGAGAGGCTGAGGACGCCCTGGGTGAGGTAGGCATCGTGGTTAACCGAAATGCCATTCCCTTCGACTCCCGCCCACCGCGGCTGGCCAGCGGTATCAGACTGGGTACACCGGCAGTCACCTCACGCGGCTTCGGCAGCAGTGAAATGAAGTACATTGCCGCTCTGATTGCCAGGGTCATCAGCAACATTAATGACCCCCAGGTTCGCCGAGAGGCGGGAGACAAGGTCAGCGAGATATGCTCCCGCTTCCCGGTACCCGGGATTGATGCCTGATATACAATGCGAAGTGAGCTAGAGGCTATAATCTGGAGGGAGGTAATCAGGTAATGGACGAGCTGAAGGTATTCACCGGCAATGCCCACCCTGCCCTGGCCCAGGCGGTTACGGAATATCTGGGGATACCGCTGGGTAACTGCGAGGTCTTTGAGTTCAGTAACGAAAACATCTTTGTTCGCATCCTGGATAATGTCCGCCAGCGAGACACCTTCGTTATTCAGCCCCTCTCCTCACCAGTCAATAAGAACCTGGTTGAGATGCTGATTATGCTTGATGCCTTAAAGCGAGCGTCAGCCGGGCGCATCACCGCCGTAATTCCCTATTATGGCTACGGTCGGACCGATAAGAAGGACCAGCCCCGGGTGCCGATAACCGCCCGGCTAATAGCCGACCTCATCACGGTAGCAGGGGCCAACCGGCTGCTGACGGTGGACTTACACGCCGCCCAAATTCAGGGCTTCTTTAATATACCGGTTGACGAACTAACCGCTCTCTTCCTGCTCAGCCATCACTTTGAGGAGAAGGATTTCGATGACCTGGTAGTAGTGGCCACCGATATCGGCATCACCAAGCGGGCACGGGACATGGCAGCCAAACTTAACGCCCCGCTGGCAATTATGGAAAAGAGACGGGTCGGTAATGTTGACCAGTCCGAGATGCTAACCGTAATCGGGGAGGTGGAAGGCAAGGTAGCACTTACCGTAGATGACGAAATAGATACCGCCGGCTCCCTGGTGAACGTTGTTTCCACATTAAAGGAACGAGGAGTAAAAGAGGTATACTCATGCTGCACTCACCCTATATTCTCCGGGCCGGCTATCCAGAAAATAGCCTCCTCGGCGGTAAAAGAGGTAGTGGTTACTGATACCGTTCCCGTTCCCGATGATAAAAGGCTGGACAAGATTACCGTGTTACCCATCGCCCCCCTGCTGGGTGAAGCCATTCACCGTATTCACACCGGCCTGTCGGTAGGAGCAATGTTTGAGCAAATTTGATATGAGCAGCCACAAAATGGTAGAGGTGTATCGGGCGGCGGGCGAGATGGAAGCCCATCTCATCAAGGGGATGCTGGAGAGCGATGGCATACCCTGCCTGCTGAAATCAAACGCCGCTCCCTCAGCCCACATGTTTACCGTTGATGGCATGGGTGAGGTCGAAGTTATGGTCTGGGAGGAAGCGGCGGGGAAAGCTAGGGAGCTAATCGGGGGGGGGAGGCAATGTTTAAATGGCTGGACGGACTTGTCGATTCCAACGAGAAGGAGCTAAAGCGTTTACAGCCAATCGTAAACAGGATAAATGAGCTCGGACCCGAGTTTGAGCGCTTGAGTGACGATGCCCTTCGCGCCAGGACCGATGAGTTTAAGTCGCGGCTTAAAGCCGGCAGCTTGCTTGACGAACTTCTGCCCGAGGCCTTTGCCGCCGTCCGTGAGGCTGCCAGAAGAACGATAAACCAGCGTCACTTCGATGTCCAGCTTCTGGGAGGCATTGTCCTTCACCAGGGGAAAATCGCCGAGATGAAAACCGGTGAGGGCAAGACCCTGGTGGCGACCCTCCCCCTCTATCTCAACTCACTTACCGGTCAGGGCTGTCACCTGGCCACGGTTAATGACTACCTGGCACGAAGAGACCCTTACTGGATGAGCCCTATCTACCATGCCCTGGGAGTAAGCGTTGCCTCAATCTATCCCCAGCAGTCCCCTGATGAGCAGTCCCCGGCCCGCATCTATGACCCTGACTATGACTCAGGAGACAGCCGCTGGTGTCACTTCCGTCCCATCTCCCGGCGTGAAGCCTACCAGGCTGATATCATCTACGGCACCTCAAGTGAGTTTGGGTTTGATTATCTGAGGGATAATATGGTAGTGGAGCTGTCCCGCTACGTCCAGCGCCAGCTAAACTACGCCATCGTCGATGAGGTTGACAACCTTCTCATTGATGAAGCACGCACCCCGCTTATCATCAGCGGCCCGGCTGAAGAAGCAGGACAGAAATATCAAATATTCGCCCGGCTCGTTCCCCGCCTGCGCCAGGATGAGGACTATGCCGTAGACGAGAAGACACGCACCGCCAACCTGACCGACGCCGGCATCAGCAACATGGAGCGGATGCTCAAGCGCGAAGGGCTGCTGAAGTCGCCCAACCTCTATGACCCGGCAAACTATGCGCTCACCCGTCACCTGGACAACGCTCTCAAAGCCCATGCCCTCTTCAAACGAGACCGCGACTATGTAGTCAAAGATGGTCAGGTTATTATTGTCGATGAGTTCACCGGCCGGCTGATGTTCGGCCGCCGCTACTCCGAGGGGCTGCACCAGTCAATCGAAGCCAAGGAGCACGTCAGGGTACAGCAGGAAAGCCGCACCTTCGCCACCGTTACCATTCAAAACTACTTCCGCATGTATGAGAAGCTGGGGGGTATGACCGGCACCGCCGCCACCGAGGCCGAGGAGTTCCACAAGATATACAACCTTGAGGTGGTGATCATTCCCACCCACAAGCCGATGATTCGTGAGGACTTCCCTGACCAGATTTATAAAGACGAGGACGCTAAATTCAAGGCAGTGGTGCGTGAGGTGGAAGAGCTTCACCGGCAGGGACAGCCGGTGCTAATCGGCACCGTATCCATTGAGAAGTCAGAGTATTTGAGTGACCGCCTGAAGAGGAAAGGCATCCCCTACCAGGTCTTAAACGCCAAAAACCACCAAAAGGAGGCCGATATCATCGCCCAGGCAGGGAGACCGGGGACGGTAACCGTTGCCACCAATATGGCAGGGCGCGGCGTTGACATTATCCTGGGCGGAAACCCCGAGGGCAGGGATGAAAACGAGTGGCAGGAGGAGCACGAAAGGATAGTCAGGAGCGGCGGGCTCCATATCATTGGCACCGAGCGCCACGAGGCACGGCGAATTGACAACCAGCTTAGAGGTCGAGCCGGACGCCAGGGCGACCCCGGCAGCACCCGATTTTACGCGTCTTTAGAGGATGACCTCGTCAGACAATTTGGTGGCGACCGGATTAAGTCCTTTATGAGCTGGGCAGGTCTGGATGAAAATACTCCTATTGAGAACAAACTGGTCAATAAATCTATTGAAAATGCCCAGGTGCGGGTTGAAGGTCATCATTTTGACATGCGTAAACACCTGGTTGAATATGACGATGTCGTCAATAAACAGCGTGAGCTCATCTACGCCGAGCGGAAAAAGATATTAAGCGGCGCCGACCTCAAGGCAAACATCCTGTCGATGGTCGCTGAAGAGATTCAGGCGATGGCAGCATCTCACGCCGGCAACGGACACGGCGTTGACCGGGACCTGGAAGGCTTAATCAGTGATGTTTCCACCATCTTCCCCCTGCCGCCACCGGTCAACGCTGCTGCCCTTTCCCAGCTCAAGCCAGAGCAGATTGAAGAGAGGCTAACCGGAGAGGCAAAGGCCCTTTACGAAGAGCGGGAGAAGGAGCTAGACCCGGACAATATGAGAATGCTCGAGAGACTGGTGATGCTCCGCACTATAGACAGCCTGTGGATAGAGCACCTGACCAATATGGAGGATATGCGCCAGCAGGCAGGCTGGCAGAGTCTGCGCCAGGTGCAGCCGGTGGATGCCTACAAGCGGGAAGGATACAAGCAGTTCCAGGTGTTACTCTCCACCATCCAGCACGATGTGGCCCATACCATCTATCATGTCAACATTGTCAGGAAGGAAGCCCCGCAGAGGGTGCCGACTCAGGCCGGGGGCGGTAAGAAAGTGAAGGTCAGCGGCAAAAAGATAGGCCGCAACGACCTCTGCCCCTGCGGCAGCGGCAAGAAGTACAAGCACTGCTGCGGGAGGTGACTAACACTGGCAAGTTGACAAATTGCCGGAACCCGGTTATGATGTTGTTGTAGACTACAACTACATATCTGGAGGGAATGTGACTACCGGAATCAAAGAAGAGCTAGTCAGTGTCAGAGAAGTGGCAAATGAATGTGAGCGGAATATGGAAACCGTTCGGAGATGGATCTGGGCAGGGAAACTACCCGCCGAAAAGCTTGGTAACCAGCTCTTCATAAAAAGAGGTGACCTTAATATTTTCCGCCGAAAGCTGAACATAAGCAAAAGGGAAACCGCCAGCAACCCTGAGTTCCTGAGGCGGGCCGCCCTTCTGCAAAACAAAATCAGGGCCAGGACCAGAACTGAATTTGACATCGCTGCCCTGATTAGGAAATCACGGCAAAAGAATCCTACATGAAGAAGCGCGTATGTATTGATGCCAGCTTAGCCTTAACGTGGCTGCTACCCTCCCAACAAAACGAGGCAGCCAACACTTTACGGCAGGAGTGGGATGAACAAGGTACGGAGCTTATAACGGCTCCGTTATTTCATGCTGAGGTAACTTCGGTCCTTAGAGAGCAGGTCTACTTTGAAAGGCTGCTCCCTGAGGAGGGGGACGAGGCTTTCTCAATTTACCTGGATACGGGAGTAAGAAGTATCAACGACCCGGATGTGCCCCAAAAGGCCTGGGAGCTGGCCAGGGAGTTTAATCTTCCCCGCACCTATGATATGCAATACCTGGCAGTGGCCGAACTGGAAGACTGTGAATTCTGGACCAATGATAAGAGGCTTGTTAATTCTTTACAAGGCAGGGTCAGCCGGATAAGATGGGTAGGAGGATACAAAGGCAGAGAGAGAACGCAATAACCCCTGCGGCAGCGGCAAGAAGTACAAAATGATGCGGAAGGTGAAGATAAGGGAGAGGCTCACCACCCATGAAAAACAGCGAGATTGCCGCCGTATTTGAGGATATTGCTGAACTACTGAAGCTCAAGAAGGACAACATCTTTAAGATAAGGGCTTACCAGAAGGCAGCCCGCTCTATCGAGGAACTGCCGGTGGCGGCGGAGCAGTTGGTGGCTGAGGGTAGATTAAGGGAAATTTCGGGGGTGGGGGAGGCGATTACCAAGAAGATTACCGAGCTGGTAACCACCGATAGGCTTGACTACTACGAGAAACTCAAGTCCGAATTTCCCGAAGGCATCAGCAACCTGCCTGACATCACCCCCCAGCTTCCTCAACTACCCGCAACCGGCAGTGCTGAGGCAATAAGATACCTTGAGCAGGCGATTGCCAGCGGCGAGCACTGGTATATTGCCCTGCTCAAGGCCATTGAGCTATGGACCACTGCCGAGGAGACCCATAACGGGCGCCTCTACTGCTACCTTATCGCCGGTGAAGCCTTTGACTGGCTGCTCCTGGCGGAGCGCCTGTGCGAAGCCGTAACAGACGGGCTGGTGCCCGAGGATGAGAAGGCTTCCCTCCTCTTTCATGGCAGGCCACCACTTGCGCTGACAGTAAAGGAGTTCAAGGAGCTTATCGGCAACACCAAGTACCACCAGTACCTCAATTACTTCTATGGTATCACGGTAGAGGAAGCTCTCCTCCTGGCAGTGCGGGAGGAGGTGCGCAAGGAACGACAGGCCCTGGGCTACACCAAAGAATCTGACGCGGCTGATAACGAGGCCTACCGGCGTATTTATAGCGCTACCAAAGCGGTACTGCTCAAGCGCTTCAGGCAGGAGAAGGGCTATCCTCAGTTGAAGTCCACCGGTCTGAAGGAACTCAAGGAATTTACCTACTGGCTATTCAAATACCGGCTGGCGCAGTGTGACCGGGCAAGAATCGCCAGTGATACCAAGAAGGCCCTCAAGCGGCTAAATGCCAGTGGCTCTCCCCTTCCGAAATAAGCTCTTTAATATTTAATTTGAGCTAATTTGAGCCAATCTATTGACATATCGGGCACAGGTGAGTAAAATCCCTGTTTAAGGTGTCAATTACGAAAACTGCCCGGGAGTGAGACGGGCTGAACCTTTTCGTGATTTAGCTCACAGGAAAGGAGGTGCCTGGAAAACAATAAAGGTCGTCCTCTCATGCGACAAATTCTAGAAAAAGGGGGATAAGCTATTGGCAGAAGTAACAAGGGAAAGATGGAGTAACAGGACTCTCTTCATATTTGCCGCGATAGGTTCGGCAATAGGACTGGGTAATATCTGGAGATTCCCCTACCTCAGCTACGAATATGGTGGGGGAGTCTTTTTAATACCGTGGGTTATCGGGCTCATTGTACTCGGCATCCCCTGGATGATGATGGAGTTCGGTATGGGGCGCTACTTCCAGAAAGGCGCTCCCGGCGTCTTTGAGGGAATCGGCAAGAAGTGGGAATGGGTAGGGTGGTGGCCTGTCTTCTGTGCCTTCCTGATAGACACCTATTATGTCGTTATCCTCGCCTGGTCTCTCCGCTATGTGGTCAGTTCAGCTACTATGGCCTGGGGTATGGGAGAGGCCGGAGCCACCGGGGCAGGGTCATACTTCTTCGAACAAGTGCTACATCTCTCCTCAGGTCCAAGCGTGCTCGGCGCCCCGGTATTACCGCTCCTGGGATTCCTGGCACTTACCTGGGTAGTCCTGTTCTTTATCATGTTTAAAGGAGCCAGGGTAATCGGCAAAGTAGCGGTATGGACGGTAACCATTCCCTGGGCCTTACTACTTGTCCTGCTGGTAAGGGGACTCACCCTGCCCGGGGCAATTGATGGGCTTAACTACTACCTCAGCCCGGACCTGGCAGCGCTGGGAAATGTAGACGTCTGGTTCGCCGCTTTCAGCCAGATTGCCTTCACCCTTTCCCTGGGAATGGCGGGAATGTTTGCTTACGGCAGCTTCATCGCCAAGAAAGCGGATGTTACCAACAACGCCTTCATCGCCTCATTCTCCAACTGTGCCACCAGCTTTTTTGCCGGCTTTGCCGTATTTAGCATTGTTGGCTTCATCATGCAGGCCCTGTCCGTCCCGGTAGGAGATGTCAGTTCCGCCGGTCTGGGGCTGGCTTTCGTAACCTTCCCCGTCGGCATCTCCATGCTGCCGGGAGCAAATGCCTTTATCGGCATCCTCTTCTTCCTGTGTGTATTCTTCCTGGGTATTGACTCCGCCTTCTTCCTTGCCTACGGCGGTGTCATCGCCCCGCTGATGGACAAGTTCGGCTGGAGCCGGGTAAAAGCAACCGCCATTGTCTGCGTGGTTGCCTTCGCGATTGGCATTGTCTACACCACCACCGGCGGCCTCTACTGGCTGGATATCGTGGACAGGACAGTCTGCTTCTACGGCCTGCTGATAACCGGTGCTCTCGCCTGCCTCGTTGTGGGCTGGGGATTTGGCGCCGACAAGCTGCGGGCTCACCTCAATGAGACCTCAGACATCAAGGTGGGAAGTTGGTGGAACTGGCTGCTGAAGATTGTCGTACCCCTGGGTCTTCTCTTCGTTGTAATCTACGGCGGCTTCCTGCAGGATATACCGACATCCTACGGCGGCTATCCGAGATGGGCAACCAACGTGATGTGGATAATACTGGGCGTAACCCTGCTGCTAAGCTTCTGGTTCCAGGCAATCAAGACCAAGGGGCCCAAGGAGGGTGAATAGAAATGACAACAGGTGCAGTAGTTACCATGGTTGTTATGTGGCTGGTATTTATTGGCGCCCTGACCTGGTGCTCCTCACGACTCGGTAAAGGCGGGAAGTGGGAAGACTAGGGAAAAGCCAGCAACCACATTAATCACTAAAGCCGCTCCCCTTAACCGGGGAGCGGCTTTACTTTAGTTTTGCTCAGGCTTCAAACCGGGTAAGCTGCTCTTTCAGCCTCTCCAGTTTATCCCTTCTCACCGCCAGTCTATCCCGTTCCCTGGCCACAACAGCCGGCGGCGCCTTGGTCAGGAAAGCCCCGTCACCAAGCCTCTTTTCCAGGCGCGTGACATCAGCCGCAACCTCCGCTATCTCCTTCTCCAGCCGCTTCCTTTCCGCCTCCACATCAATCATGCTCACCATCGGCACCACTACCTCCGCTTCCCTCAGCACCGTCACCACGGCGTCTTTAGCCGATGACGCCCGCTTATCCGCCACAAAGCCGACCGGCCTCGCCCTCGCCAGGGCTGTAATCACCCCCTCATAGGCAGAGACAGCGGGAGTAAGCTCCCCGGCATGAACCTGCGCCTCAACCCAGCGGTCGGGCGCTACCTGATACTGAGCGCGGGTATTCCGAACCGCACGGACTATCTCTATTACTGCTTCCATGACCCGCTCCGCCTCAGGGTCAATAGCGGCATTATCCGCCTCAGGGTAAGGTGCTACCATTATCGATTCAGTCCCCTGCCAGTCAGCCTCCAGATGGCTCTTCAAGCTCTGCCACAGCTCCTCGGTAACAAAGGGCATATAGGGATGCAGAAGGCGCAGTGAAGTCTCCAGGACATAAACCAGCACCGGAACCGGTGATGGCACCTGCCTATCAGGAGAGCCAAGACGAATCTTGGCCATCTCAATATACCAGTCACAGAACTCACCCCACAGGAAGTCGTAGAGCTGCCGCTGGGCCTCGCCAAACTGGAAGTCCTCCATCAGGCGGCATACCCCGGACACGGTGCGGCTCAAGCGGCTCAGAATCCAGCGGTCTTCCAGTGGAAGGGCTTCCCGCTGCATCCCGGTATCAGCGCCATCAACGCTCCGGATAACAAAGCGGGTGGCGTTCCACAGCTTGTTGGCAAAGTTGCGCCCGGCTTCCAGCCGCGACCGGGTCAGCTTAACATCATTCCCCGGTGATGTGCCCGTGGATAGCGCAAAGCGCAGGGCGTCGGTGCCGTATTCCTCCAGGGTATCAATCGGATTAAGCACGTTGCCCCTGAGCTTGCTCATTTTCTCCCCCTTCTCATCCCTCACCAGACCGTGAAGGTAAACCGTGTCGAAGGGGATATCGCCGGTGTCCTCCAGCCCCATCATAATCATCCGGGCTACCCAGAAGAAGAGGATATCATAACCGGTCTCCATTACCGCCGTCGGGTAGAAGTAGCGCAGTTCCTCACTGTCATCAGGCCATCCCAGGGTGGAGTGAGTCCATAGCGCCGAACTAAACCAGGTATCAAGGACATCCGGGTCCTGCTCAATACTGGCTGAACCACAGTGACGGCAAGACTCAGCCCCATCAATACTTACCGTCAGTTCACCGCAGTCATGGCAGTACCACACCGGTATCTGGTGCCCCCACCACAGCTGGCGGCTGATACACCAATCGCGAATATTCTCCATCCAGTTGAGATAGACCCTGTTAAAACGCTGGGGGATAATTCTAATGCGCCCGCTGGTGACAGCCTCAATGGCAGCTTGAGCCAGCGGCTCCGTTTTGATAAACCACTGCTTGCTGGCAAGCGGCTCAATAACCGTCGCGCAGCGCTGGCAGTGCCCCACCGAATGGGCATAGGGCTCAACCTTTACCAGCAGGCCTTCTCTTTCGAGGTCAGCCAGTATCTGATTCCGGCAGTCAAAACGGTCAAGCCCGGCATACGGCCCGGCGTTTACATTCATGGTAGCATCCGGGTTCAGGATATTGACCAGGGCCAGCCCCTGCCGCCCCGCCACCTCAAAGTCCACCGGGTCGTGAGCCGGGGTAATCTTGACCGCCCCGGTGCCAAAGGCAGGGTCGACCGCCTCATCGGCAATAACAGGTATCACCCGGTTCACCGCTGGCAGAATGACATCTTTACCGATAAGAGCCTTAAAGCGCTTATCGCCGGGGTTGACCGCTACGGCAGTATCACCGAGGATAGTCTCCGGCCGGGTGGTAGCTACCGTAATAAAACCATCACCCTCAGCCAGATGGTAGCGAACATAGTAGAGATGTCCTTCAACATCCTTATGGTCTACCTCAAGGTCGGAGATTGCGGTAGCGCAGCGGGGACACCAGTTGATAATCCGCTCCCCGCGGTAGATTAAGCCCTTTTCGTAGAGGCGGACAAAGGCGGTGCGTACCGCCCGGCTCGGCCCCTCGTCCAGGGTAAAGCGCTCGCGGTCCCAGTCACAGGAGACACCCAGCCTCTGGTGCTGCCCGGCGATAGTCTGCCGGCACTGAGCTGCCCACTGCCTCATTCTCAGGATAAACTCATCCCGCCCCAGCTGGTGCCGGTCCCGCCCTTCCTCAGCCAGCAGCTTCTCCACCACCACCTGGGCCGCAATGCCGGCATGGTCAACACCGGGAAGCCAGAGGGTCGGTTCGCCCCGCATCCGGTGCCAGCGGGTCATAATATCCTCCAGGGTAGCGGTCAGGGCATGCCCGAGGTGCAGCTCACCGGTGACATTGGGCGGCGGCATAATAATAACAAAGGGCTTCTTCGCCGGGTCTATCGTGGGTTTGAAGTAGCCCTTCTCCAGCCAGAACTGATACCACTTCCGCTCGACCCTCCCCGGCTCATAGGCTTTGGGCATTTCAGATGGAATACCTGGTGTTTCTGCCATATCTACCTTTCTAGAAATTTAGTCAACAACCGCCCTTCCCTTACCCAAGCAGCCCCACTACCTTATCCAGTATCTTGTCGGCTACCTCTCTCTTGGTTAAAAGGGGCAGAGCTTCCACATTACCCTGCTTATCTATCAGGGTTACTTTATTGGTATCAACACCGAAGCCGCTGTCCTTATCCGTAATATCATTAGCTACGATTATGTCAAGTTGCTTCCTCTCCAGCTTCTTTCTGGCATTTTCGACCAGGTCCTGGCTTTCCGCCGCAAAACCGACCCGGAGAAAGCTGCCCTTTACCTCGCCTAGAATATCCGGCGTCCTGACCAGCTCCAGGGTCAGGGTAGAGGTCTCTTTCTTAATCTTGTTTGCAGCGGCACTCTTCGGCCGGTAGTCAGCCACTGCCGCCGCCATAATCAGGGCATCGGCTTCGGGGACAGCCCCGGCTACCGCGTCCTTCATCTGGACCGCAGTCCGGACATGGACAACCTCAATACCCGCCGGCTCAGGTAAGGAAGTAGGGGCAGTAACCAGCTTTACCTTAGCCCCCCGGTCCCTGGCGGCCTCAGCCACCGCATAGCCCATCTTGCCTGACGAGCGATTGCCAAGATGACGAACCGGGTCAACCGGTTCCTGCGTCCCGCCGGAGGTAACCACAATACACCTACCGGCCAGGTCACCACCCTTGCCCAACACCTGCCCGATGATACCCACAATCTCATCAACCCCGGCCAGACGCCCCACCCCCATCTTGCCTGAAGCCAGGCGGCCATACCGGGGGTCAACAATAATAAAACCCCTGGCCTTAAGCTTATCAAGGTTCTCCTGAGTAACAGAATTCTCAAACATATTGACATTCATTGACGGTGCCACAATAACGGGGGCCCTGGTCGCCAGCACCACGCAGGTAAGCACATCATCGGAGATGCCGGCTGCCAGCCGGGCAATGATATTGGCAGTAGCCGGGGCAATCGCCACCACATCAGCTACCTCTGCCAGCGCAATATGAGTAATGTTAAACTCGGGAATCGGGGCAAACATTTCGGTTACCACCGGCCGTCCGGTTATAGTGCGTAAGGTCAGGGGAGTGATGAATTCGGTGGCGGAGCGGGTCATAACCACCTCTACCCGGACCCCCGCCCGGGTTAATCTACTGGCAATATCAGCCGCCTTGTAGGCGGCTATGCCGCCGGTTATACCCAGAACTATCGTTTTTTGGGTCAGCATCACAGCCTCCTCATCAAGCTAGGTCTTATTCATCAGATAGATGAGCCTGAGTCCAATCAGGGTCAAATCAGGGTTTACCACATTGATTACCGATGTTTCCTTAGCCATAAGCTCGGCATAGCCCCCGGTAGCCACCACCCTGGCTTCTCCCCCCAACTCCTGTTGAATGTGAGTCACCACTCCCTCAATAAGACCTGCATAGCCAAAGACAATCCCTGACTGCATGGCAGCAATCGTGTTTCTGCCGATAGCACTCCGGGGGCGGACTAACTCCACCCGGGGTAACATTGCCGCCCGGGTAAACAGAGCCTCGGCACCAGTAACCAGACCCGGGGCAATCGCCCCCCCCAGATAGTTACCCTCTCTGGATACGGTATCAAAGGTGGTGGCGGTCCCCAGATCAGCTATTATTACCGGGCCGCCGTAGAGGTGATGGGCCGCAGCCGCATTTACAATACGGTCAGCGCCAACCTCCCTCGGGTTGTCCATGAGAATGCGCACGCCGGTCTTAACCCCTGCCCCCACTACCAGTGGTGAAATATGAAAATACCGCTCGCACAGTTCTTCAAAGGTGCTGATTAAGGGCGGAACAACACTGCACATAGCCACCTCTTTAACATCAGAGGCACCCAGACCGTGGTGATGCAACAGATTAAGCAGCAAGGCAGCATACTCGTCCGCCATCCGGTGAATACCGGTAGCCATATGCCAGGTGGCGTGGAGCTCCTCGCCGTCAAAAACACCGAGCTTGGTACTGGTATTTCCGATATCAACCGCTAATAGCATATCAGCCCCCTTGTTCTACCCCTCAAAGTACCTCTTAAGCTCACGACAGGTATCCTCGGGATACCTGTTCCCGAAGTGAAGGTCCTGCAGCACATCATAGTAAGAACAATCACTGATTTCCAATCCTGAAAAAGTCATCCGGGGTACGAGTCTAGCCTGTGTCCAGAAATAGCCATCTCCGGCTATCCCCGAATTGATTGACAGATTAAAGCTGTAGAAATCCTGGTCGTTCATGTAGCGGAATACCTTCTCCAGCCCGCTGGCAAAATAACCGAATTCCTCATCAGGAATATCCAGGAAGGTCTCCCGGTGCTGAAATACAGCCTGAATATCCAGCAACCTTGCCCTGGGAACAAAGGAGGTCAGCCAGCAGATACTGCCCGTATTGCCGATAAACCTCTCCCCCAACTCCCGCTCCTTAATAACAAGGTCAGACCAGAAGTTAGTGCCATTCGCTATCCGGTACTGCCGGGACGCCTCCAGCATCTCCTTCTGGTAGGGAGCGGGAAAGTAAGCAGCCTCCACCTGGAGGTGAGGGTGAAGCTGCGAGCCCCCGGAGGGGGGCATATAGTTCCACCCGATATAGATATACTTTGCCCTGCTATCATACTCCTGCACCCTCTGTAAATAGGTCCGGCTGGCGACGAGGCCGTCGGTCAGCATCTCCCGGGTGAAGTCAGGCAGGGCTACAAAGTGCTGGCGGGACAACACCAGAATGGCGCTGTACGGGGCATAAGGCATCGCGTTAGGAAAAAGCCGGGCTTCACCCACCTGGATTCTGCCCTGTGGCAATAACTCAGCCACAAACTTCGGGGTGAGGTTATCGACAGCCTGGGGGCAGAAGGGACACTCCCCGTTCAACGACTTCTGGATTACCGGCAACAGGTCCTTCTTCTGAGGACTCACCCGCCTCACTTCGTATATATAGCTGGGCGCTTGAGTCAGGGGGTCGGCCCTGACCTCAAAGGAGTGCACCTTTTCACTAAAGTCCGCCCGGGGGTCAAGAAACCTTGCCTGGAGACGCTCCCTTCTAAATTCAATAGCCATAGGCTGCCTTTCTTTCAATCACTCAATAACCGGTGACAGAGCTACCTTTTCCAGACCGGTTTTCGCTTCTCCAGAAAAGCGGTTAGACCCTCGACACTATTCTCCCCACCCATCACCAGGGTGGCATCAGTCCCGGTTACTTCCATCGCCTTACGAAACTCAAGGTCAAAATTGCGGTAGAGCGCCCGCCGTGCCTGAGTCAGAGCCAGTCCGCTGTTAGAAGTAAACCGCTTGATAAACTCGTCAGTCGCCTTCTCCAGTTCCTCGTCAGGGACCACCTTGTTGATGACTCCAATCCTCTCCGCCTCCCTGGCATCGATACTATCGCCCGATAAAATTATCTCAAACGCCTTCCGCCGCCCGATAAGCCTGGGGAGGAGCACCGACGCCGGCGGAGGATATACACCGAGCTTAATCTCCGGCTGGCCCAGTATTGCCTTCTCCGAGGCAATCGCCATATCACAGCCAAGGACTACCTCACAGCCTCCACCCAGGGCAACCCCGTTGACAACCGCGATAGTGGGCTTATCAACCTCGATCAGCGAGATGAACAACCCGTCAAACACCTCCACCATCCTGGACAGCTTATCACCCAGATGGTCGGCAACCTCCACTCCAGCGGAGAATGCCTTGTTGCCAGCAGCGGTAACCACCACTACCCTTACCGCATCATCATCCCTCAGTTCAGCCAGGGCCCGGTTCATTTCCTCCATCGTCTCAATATTCAAGATGTTCAACGGCGGTCGGTTAATAGTAATCTTGCCCGCTCCCTCTTTCTTTTCCAGCAGGATGTTCTCAAACTTCATTTGCTTCCCCTTTCCAGATTAAGTTTATCGCTTTGAAGTGTAACAATACCTCGGGCTGCGGTCAACCTGCCGCGAGCTTCTCCAGTCTCCGGCTCATCGCCTGCCAGTGGGTCCCCCTCCAGTAGATGCGGTGACAGCCAGGGCACTCCATATACTGGCTCTGGGTCTTGAACACATAGGGCGGCACCAGCTCCTTGACCTGCTCGGGAGTTCTCTCCAGCAGGGGCTGGTTGCATTCCAGGCAAATTGTAAATGGCCTGGCCCGGCAGTCCAGATTCAGGCTACCTATAACCTGGTTCATCTGACGCTCAGGCTTATCGTCAGCGATAAGCAGCGCCTTAAGCCTGCCACTGGTTACCACCTTCCGTTTCATAATCTGCGTATCCCTGGTCAGGAGCACCCTGTCTTCAGCCAGGGCTATCTTCACCATACTGGAATCATCGTCACCGTCAAAGAACAGGGCATCATACCCCATCTGCCTCAGCCACCTGGCCAGCTTGCCTACATTGGTATCAACTATAAACTTCATCCCCACAGTTACACTTACAGGGGTTACCCGCATAGCACGGGCAGACAACCTCCCTACAGGTGAAGCTCCATTCCCTCATAACCCAGGGTTATCGGAGTATCCATGGCTTTCGCCACCACGGCTACCTCAGCCTCAATCTCACTCTCCAGTTCGGGGTTCATATGAACCGTGACCACCGGCGGCAGGTAGCTATTGACCTCCCGGAAGGTAATCAGCTCCTGCTTCAGGAGACCCGGCGTGAGATGCCCTGCCTGCAGGGCAAACTCCTTATACCTATCCGGCGCCGTAACCTCAATAATAAGCAACTGGGGTGACACATACTGCCAGCAGTCAATCAGGTCCGAGCCGGTATCGGCGGTATAGAATACCGCCTTGCCCTCGGGTGAGGTGACCTGATAGCCAACGGTAAGCCCACTGTGACTAACCGTGACCGCGGCGATACTGTAGCCCTCGACCTCCCACGGCTGGTATGACTCAACGGGAATGAACTTAATTACCGGATTATCCAGTGGTTCTTCCATAAACCTGGGATAAAGGCTGCCGTTAAGCAGGTGGACGGCAAGGGCATCGTACACCGCTGCTGTAGAGTAGACTTTGATGGTGTTACCCTGCAGGAAAAAGTTCATCGCCAGCGCCGGGATGTCTCTAATATGGTCATAATGGTGATGGGTGAGCAAGACCGCTTTCAGCCTCTGCTGAGCCTCAAGGGAGAGGCTGCAGGTAAGCCCCCCCGCATCTATCGCCAGAATGCCATCAATCAACAGGCTGATGAATTTCGAACTCCGCGATTCGCGGTTATGCGCCCCCAGAATCTGAATATCCATTCCCCGGTCTTCCCCTGATTTCAGTCTGAAACGAGGAAAGGGTTGAAACGCGTCTCGTAATCATAGGTATCAATAGCCTCTTTCCTCTTCAGATAGTTTACCACAGTGTAGGTAAGCGGGGTAGCGATGGCTTCAATACCAGTCTTCACCAGCCAGTGATACAGAATCATTATCGCCGCGAAGGAAGGGGTACCGATGAAGGCCAGGGTAATGAATATTGCCGTATCCAGTCCCTCGCCGACGATGGTGGAACCAATCGTCCGGGTCCACAGCCAGCGCCCCCGCGTTAAAATCTTCATCTTCGCCAGGACAAAGGAATTAACAAACTCGCCGGCAAGATAACCGCAGAAGGAGGCGGCAAGCAGCCGCGGGGTAAAGCCCAGGATAGTCTCGTAAGCCTCCTGCCCTTTCCAGAAAGAAGCCGGCGGCAGGACCTGCCCTACCCAGATGAAGATGACAAAGATGAGGTTACACGTAAAGCCAAGCCAGATAACCCTCCTCGCCCAGCGGTAGCCATAGACCTCGGTTAGAATATCACCCAGGATGTAGCTTAAGGGAAAAACGACGATGGCCGCCGGCAGGATAACCGCACCGAGACTTATCACCTTTACTGCGATAATATTGGCCGTAATGAGGCAGGTAGTGAAGATAGCCGCAATAATCACCAGTCGCTGCGAGACATTCACTGCTGCGCCTTCCGCATCTTGCCGCCAACTAAACCCAGCGCTGGCGGCGGAAGAAGTAGAGTATCCCGCCGATAATAACCAGCATAATAAGGAACACATAGAGGAAGGAAAACTTTGACTCCTGGAGAGGCAGGGGGATATTCATCCCGTAAACACTTGCCACTACCGTAATGGGCAGCATGATAGTGGCGATAACAGTCAATATCCGCATGACCTCATTGGTGCGATTGGAGGCCAGCGAATCATAGGTGTCATTCAAGCCCTCGATTACCTCTTTATACTCATCCAGGGCATCCCAGATTCTATCCACATGGTCAACCATGTCGCCAAAGTAAACGGACATGTCCACCCTGGTAAAGCGGCGAATCCTGGGTTCCAGACTGCCGATGACGGCTCTCATCGGCCAGATAATGCGGCGGAAGGAGATAACATCACGCCGCAGGACGGAGATATCCTCAATCGCCCTGGGCAGTCTCCTGCCGGCGAAGATATTGTCCTCAGTAAGTTCAATGCTTTCACCAATCTTATTTACTATCGGCAGGCAGTAGTCAACCAGCCGGTCAACTATCCGGTAGAGGAGATGCCCGGAACCCTGGCTAAAGTAAAACTCCCGCGACCCCTCATCAATCTGGCACTCGCGGAACAGCTTGACCAGCGGCTTGAGGTCACCCTTATGCAGGGTAATCAGGTATTTTTCACCGATAAACGCCGATACCTGGCTGGAGGTTGTTACCCGCGCCTCCTTATCAAACACCGGAAAGTGAAGGACCAGAAACAAATAGCCCTTATATTCGTCTATCTTAGGCCGCTGTATCCGGCTGAGACAGTCGTCTAAATCAAGGGGATGGAAGGGATAGTGCTGGGCCAGATACTCCGTCTCCTGCTCGGTCGGCTGTTCAATATTAATCCAGGTCAGGTCGCTCCAGGTGATCGCCTCCAGATGCAGTTCCTGTCTGGTCTTCTCTTTGACCTTCGGGGCAGTCATCATCAACCATCCTTGGCACCATCCTTACACCAGAAGCCTGACAACATTCTACCACAATTGTTGCTCGCCAGCACCCCGGCTGCTATACTACTGAGGTAAGATTTATTACCTCACTTTAGAGATGGAACAAAGACCCCCATTAAGACACCGGATTAGCCTCAAGCTCAAGAAAGCGCTGGGAATGAACATATTCCTGTGCGACTCCTGCAAATGGAACTGGCGCAGTGCGTGCCATAATCCGGCACGCCCTAACGCCACTTGGTGTCCCGAGTATGAGAAGCGGGGGAAGTAGCCTACTTCCTCTCTATAATCATCGCCATTCCCTGACCACCACCAATACACAGTGTCGCCAGGCCACGATGAGCATCTCTTCTCTCCAGCTCGTTAAGCAGTGTCACTATCAACCTGGCTCCGGTACAACCAACAGGATGCCCCAGTGATATTCCCGAGCCGCAAGGATTAACATTCTCATTGCCAGGGTCACAGAACTCTTTGCTCTCCGCATAGCGAGGGATATCCAGTTCCCTCATACAGGCAATCGCCTGAGAGGCAAAGGCCTCATTGAGCTCAATCACATCCATATCCTTGATGCTATAGCCGGTCATCCTCAGAACTTTGCGAGTCGCCGGCACCGGCCCAAGACCCATATACTGCGGGTCAACCCCTCCCGAGGCATAGCTCTTTATGGTAGCCCTGATGGGGAGTCCATTTTTCTCGGCGAACTCTCGAGAGGTGACAAGCAGTGCCGCCGCGGCATCGTTTATCCCCGAGGCATTGCCGGCCGTCACCGTCCCGTCTTTCATAAAGGCAGAGGGAATCTTGCCCATCTTCTCCACGTTCGTATCCATCGGCCTCTCGTCAGTATCAAACACGACAGGCGGCCCTTTTCGCTGGGGAATCTCCACCGGCACAATCTCGCCCTTAAAGAGACCATCCTTTATTGCCTTAAGCGCCCGGTGATGACTCTCGGCACCGACCTCGTCCTGCTCCCGCCTTGATATCTGGTAATCTCTGGCGATGTTCTCCGCGGTGACCCCCATGTGATAATCATAGAATATCTCATACAGTCCGTCATAGACCATGCCATCCAGCAGCAAGGCTTTCGAAGTAACGTCCATGCGGTATCCCCAGCGCGCCTTGGGCAAAATGTAAGGGACATGGCTCATGGCTTCCATGCCCCCGGCTATAATGCAATCCGCATCGCCCGCCTTTATCGCCTGAGCCGCCAGGGCCACCGCCTTCATCCCCGAGGCGCATATCTTATTTACGGTGGTCACATTTACTTCCTGGGGCATTCCCGCTCTGATACTGGCCTGCCGGCCGGTGTTCTGGCCCTGCCCCGCCTGGATAACATTGCCCATAATAACTTCATCTACCTCGAGACCGGGCAGGCTTTCATCCCAGGCCATATATTTTTGCTCGATAGGACTCTTGTCCACGTCCCTTAAAATGCTGGGCCGCAGCTCTTTTACTCCCTCTGGAACGACCGGCCTTCTCCCGATCCTGTCCAGCACCCCCTTGATTACCACCTTACCCAGGTCCATAACCTCAACATCTCTCAGGCCCGCCCCGAAGGTCCCGATAGCCGTTCTTACGCCGCTAACAATCACCACTTCTGTCATGAAGTCTCCTCCTTCATCTATTTAACCAGGTTCACTAACTTGAGACTTTACTTATACTCGTAGAATCCCTTCCCGGTCTTGCGTCCCAGCCAGCCTGCGGTAACCATCTTCCTCAGCAAAGTGGGCGCAATATAACGCGGGTCTTTGAGTTCTGCGTAGAGGGCATCAGCCGTAAATAAGAGAATATCAAGCCCGGTGAAATCCCCCACTGTAAGCGGCCCCATCGGGTAATTAAGCCCCATGGTTATCGCGCTATCAATATCCTCCCTACTGGCATAACCCTCCTCCAGTAAGCCGACGGCATGCAGGACATAGGCTATAAAGAGCCGGTTAACAATGAACCCCGGCTTATCCTGCGCAATAACCGTTGTCTTGCCTAACGACTTGCCAAACTCCACGCTGGCCGCGATTGTCTCATCGCTGGTAGCAATCGTCCTGACAATCTCCAGTAGTTTCATTACCGGTACCGGGTTAAAGAAGTGCAGCCCCACTACCTTATCCATTCTCTTGGTTACCACCGCCATGTCAATCACAGACAGCACTGAAGTATTACTAGCCAGGATGGTATCTGGACGGCAAATCCCGTCCAGTTCGCCAATGATTTTCTTCTTCAAATCCATGCTCTCAATCGCCGCCTCCACCACCAGGTCGCAATCACCAAAATCCCTGGTATTGGTAGTGCCCTTAATACGACCCAGTGTGGCATCCTTATCCGCCTGAGATATCTTGCCCTTATCCACAATTCTGGTCAGCACCTTATCAATAGACGCCAGACCCTTGTTCAAAAACTGGTCATTTATCTCGGATACCACCACCTGATAGCCCGACTGGGCACAGAGTTGAACGATACCAGAACCCATCGTCCCACAGCCAACGACACCAACCTTCTTGATTTCCATAGTACTCCTTTCCGTTTATTATTTTGCCTTATAGTCCGGCTTCCTCTTCTCTACGAAAGCCGTGGTCCCCTCATTAAAGTCTTCCGTACCCATGACATAGGCACACAGTGCGTTCTCCAGCCGCAGGCCATCTTCCAGAGGCATTTCGTAACCTCTAATCATTGCTTCTTTAGCCGCTCTGACTGCCAGCGGAGCCAGACCGCAAATAGCCTCCGCCCACTCCCTGGCAGTAGACATCACCTCTGCCGGGGGCACCACCTTATTTACCAGGCCGATACGGTAGGCCTCCTGGGCGTCAATAAGTTTCGCCATCAGCAGCATCTCAGCCGCCTTACACCAGGGAACCATCCGGGACAGCCGCTGCGTTCCCCCGAAACCAGGAATCAGCCCCAGTCCCACCTCTGGCGTACCAAAACGGGCACCCTCCGCCGCTACCCTCAGGTCGCAGGACAGGACTAATTCCAGCCCCCCACCCAGCGCGAAGCCATTGACAGCCGCAATAAGGGGCTTCCACAGCTCAAAGCCGCGCCATATCGCCGGGGGGAACGACCACTGGTCATGGCGATGGTCCTTCATAAAGGAGAGGGTATCTTTAATATCGGCACCGCCACAAAAAGCCTTCTCACCAGCACCGGTGATAATCCCCACCCACAGCTCAGGGTCGTCCCGGAAGTCCTTCACTGCCTCACTGAGTTCGTGCACCGCCTCCATGTTCAAGGCATTCATTGCCTGGGGACGGTTGAGCGTAAAGATAGCAACCTTACCTTCCTTCTGATAATCAACAGCCACAATAAGCCTCCTTCGCTAAAAGTTGGTTGTATACTCTCGCTTGACCTGAAGAGGGAGAAACCACCTTGAATTTTAACAGACGGCTCGCACTACCGTCAAGGCAAGATAGAATGACCCCTTTGACAGCCGAATTCAATCTGTGCTATATATATTCTGTAACGGCAGCGTAGCTCAGTGGTAGAGCAGAGGACTCATAAGCCTTTGGTCGTGGGTTCAAATCCCTCCGCTGCCACTTTTTATTTTGGTCCCTTCAGGCCTCAACCTCACTACCGGGGAAGGAAACAGACCAATCGGAATAAAGCCATCAATAGTCGACACTCACGCCCACCTGGATATGGCCCCCTTCGATGAAGACCGGAGCGAGGCGATAGCCCGGGCAGTAAACTCAGGGGTAAGTACCATCATCACCGTAGGTATTAACCTGGAATCAAGCCGAAAAGCGGTTAAGCTGGCCGAGAGCTATCCCGGGGTCTTCGCCGCGGTAGGTTTTCACCCTCACCGGGCAACCGGAATTACGGAGGCGGATATTGCTCGCCTGGCTAAAATTGCCGCCCGGCCCCGCGTAGTCGCCATCGGCGAAACAGGCCTGGACTTTTACCGAAACTACTCGCCACGAGAAGCACAGCTGCAGGGACTAAAATGGCAACTGGAACTGGCGACGACACTTGACCTGCCGATAATTATCCACTGCCGCCGGGCAGAAAAAGAGATGCTGTCCTTACTCTATGAGTGGACCTCATCTGATGAACGCCCCAAGCAACCTCGAGGGGTAATCCACTGCTTCAGCGGTGATACTGACACCGCCCGGCGGTACCTGAATATGGGATTTTTCATTTCTCTGGCAGCAAATATCAGTTACCCGTCATCATCCCGTACTCACGATGCCACCAGGAGCATCCCCCCGGACAGGTTACTGGTGGAAACCGATAGCCCCTTCCTGCCACCCCAGCGCTATCGGGGAAAGCGCAACGAACCATCATATCTGCCGCTCACCGTAGAAACGCTTGCCCGAATTAGAGAAACATCCCCGGAAATAGTAGCGGCGCAAACGACAGCGAATGCCTCCCGGTTATTCCACCTCCCGGCGCCTGAGTGAAAAGGGAGGGGGTCTTAGTCTGGTGCCTCCTGTTTCCTTTCAGTCAACCACCCTCCAGCCGTGGGCATAAACATTCATCCTTCTCCCTCTGGCAAAGCCAATGAGGGTTACGCCCAAATCGCTGGCTAATCTCACCCCCAGGTTAGTAGGAGCAGACCTGGAGATAAGCAGGGGGATATTTCTTCTAGCTACCCTGAGCAGTATCTCCGAGGAGACCCTTCCACTGGTAATCATTATATGACCATCTGTCGGGATATCCCTCAAAAGGCACTCCCCGAGTACCTTGTCAATAGCATTATGTCTTCCAATGTCCTCACTGAAGATGATGAGGTTATCTGCCTCGTACAGGGCAGCGCTGTGAACGCCACCCGTGGCCTCGAAAACCCGGGAGTACTCCCTGAAACCCTCCATCAGGAAGAAAACCCGGGAGGCTGAGATTTTTATCTGTGGCCCGGCACCCACCTTCCGGGCACTGAGAGAGGCAATGTCCCTTCCCCCACCGGAAGCGAGGAGCGGCTTAAAAGGAACATCTACCATTCTCCCGGCCTCCACTCGGACCACACCCTTTTCCCTGTCAAGCTTCATTTCCCTGATTTCCTTTTTGCTCTCTATCAGACCCTCTGACCAGAGGTAGCCAGCGGTTAAAAACTCCAGCTTCGTCGGGGAGCAAAGGAGTGTCACCAGTTCCCGCTCATTCAGGATGATGGTGAGGGGGAATTCTCTAACAACGGTATCTTCGACCTCACTTCTGCCTTGCTCACCGACCCTCAGTATCGGAAGTCTCTCTATCTCCTCTTCCATCACTCCCCTTATAAACTCACAACTACGAATCCCCGTCTCACTTTATATTCCCAGCACGGCCATTTTCCAGAAAAAAAGAGGGCACTTCAAGAAGTGCCCTCCATTTACCAGCCTTTTTCTCTCCCCCAGCTCACTCGTGGTGTTCACCACCACACCGGGCCTCTCTTTTACGAGACCGGCCCCTCTCTTCTCGCTCAAGCCGGGTTTGAGCTTCGGGAGCCCTGTCTACCGCAGGGCACTAACTGTCCACCTGCCAGACTCCAAACCTCGCGTGAATCCTCACTGCGCACCTCCCGGAGTTAAATTCGGTTGGTACCAGGCGACTCCCTTATTTCCATTTAATCACGGCCAGTTCTGATTGTCAAGCGCCGTCGGCTACAGTTACTTCCCCCTACACTTCTCATCGCATCAGGCACCAATCATATGAACGAGTACACCAGTTTGACAACCCAAGCTTACAATGCTAGTATTTGTTAGTCGTAACAAATTTCAGGAATCACCACGGAGATAAACATGGCTGGTCAATGTAAGCGGGACTACGTAATCCGACATGAGCAAATTAAGAACAAGCTAATACAAATGTCTAAAGAGTGTAGTTATGGCTGTTTTCCAGTCTCCAGGATAGCATCCGAACTGGGAATGGACCAGAGAACGGTAAGGGCCCATCTTAGAATTATAGAGGCTAATAGTGCCGGTGTATTTGTTGACCCTGGAGAGAAATCGTTCTGTACCAGAGAAGGTATCATCCAGCTGGCTAACAAAATAGGGTTGAAGGAGATACCCGCAGGTGACAGGCAAAACACCAGCCCTGTGAAAAATATTTAAATTGTTCAGTTTGAGTCTACCTTTCAAGTCCCTTCGCTTCCGAGAAGCATTGATGGGATGCATACGCTAATTACAGGTAACGATTGACAATTAAAAGTTGCCCTATAAGACGACGTTAACTGAATATTTACTTATAAAAAGATGGAGGAGGCTACCGAGCGGGGGCAGAATCAAGGGACTGGTAATGTGGGGCTTAGTAGAAGAAGCCGAGGCTACCAGGAAGGAGGTGTTTTGTTAATAGTAATATGCCCTCTTAAAATAGCCGGCAGGAGTGCCCTTGAGCAGGTTCACTACCTATCACCTCACCCACGGGCAAGGCAGTCTCTTGATTTCTCTAGCTCAAACCCTGGCGTTACAACCGGATACGGCCGACCTGGATTAACAGAAAGGGGGAAATTAACCGATGCCGTTTAATCCACCAGCCAAAATGACCCTTATGGCAGGGAATGCCGGAGTCTACAAGTCAAAGCTTCCCATATTTCAACTGCTCCTGCGAGGTTTTCTAGCAGGAGCATATATCGCTATTGGTGGTGCTCTATGCACTGTCTGTAGCACGGGCGTAGCTGCCACCCTGGGAGCCGGGATGTCCAAACTGATTGCTGGGGCTGTCTTCCCGGTAGGACTTATTGCGATAGTGCTGACCGGAGCCGAGCTGTTTACCGGGGACTGTATGCTAGTGCCAATGGCAGCCATGATGAAGAAGGTTTCCTGGTCAAAAGTGCTGAAGGTCTGGGTCTGGGTATACGTTGGGAACATCATTGGTTCAGTTTTCTACGCGTATCTGATGGTAGCCGGACCCTTCGTAACCGGAGGCGAAGCCGGCCTTACCGTTAATGCCTTCGGCGAGAAGGCTGTCAGCATTGCCGCCGCCAAAACACTGACCTATAAGATGACAGGAGGCTGGGGCCTATGGTCTTGCTTCTGGAAAGGCATAGGATGTAACTTCCTGGTCAATATCGCCATTCTGCTGGCTCTTACCGCCGATAATGTGGTGGGAAAGTTCTTCGGTATCTGGTTCCCTATCATGGCATTTGTTAGCTCAGGGTTTGAGCACTGTGTCGCCAACATGTACTTTATACCGGCCGGGATGATGCTGGTGGACAAATACCCCGAGGTCATTGCAAAGGTAGGAGGACCGCTGGCCCATTACGGCGGCATCAGCCTGGTTGATATGTGGCTCTGGAACGAGCTGCCAGCTACCATCGGGAATATTGTTGGCGGCTTTATCTTTATAGCCGTCTTTTACTTCTATGCTTTCAGGAAAGAACTGCCCAAGGAGTAAAGGGGTCGAGATGAGACTGCCCAGGGTATCACTACCAGCACTAATAGCCTTCGCAATTTGCGCGGCAGCAGTGACCATAGCTTTTTTAAACACTCGGGACTACAGTTTGCTGAGGATAGCTCTTCCTATGCTCCTGGCGCTTCTGCTTATTCCGATGATTCTGTCTGTGCTAAACCGTCAGGTATCTTCCGACATAAAAGAGCTTCACGCCGATAAACTAAGGCTTGCCAAAATACAAAACATTAACGTAAGCCAGGTAGGTGAACCGGTCAAGATAACAGGCACCGTGGAAAAGATTTCCTTCCAGTGGATGAACCGCCCCCTGCTGAGCGTAAGGGACAACACCGGGACGATACCAGTTATCATGTTTACCCCGCTTCCCGGGGAGATAGTAGTCGGTGATAGAGTACAGGTCGTGGGAATGATAATGCGAAAACTTCTCCTGCGGGGGAAGCCTGCAATCTCGGCTATCAGCATCGGAAAGCTATCCGGTTAAGGAGGAAAAGGTATGAACAAAGGGGAAGTAACCTTTTTATGCGGCATGCTGCTAACCTTTATTGGGGCATGTTTCGTATGCTTGAATAATTGCTTGGTAGTAGTGCTGTGCCTTCTGGGCATCCTGCTACTTTCACTCTCTGCTTTCAGGGGCAGTGAAGCCTGACTACCGGAGTGGTGAGCTCCTCAATCAGGAGCGAGAAGAGACAAAGGAGACAAGATGTGAGGAAAATACTAACTACCTGCGAATTTTGCGGGTGCGGCTGCAACTTTTACCTGGGGGTAGAAGATGATAAGGTAGTCGCGGTCTATCCCTGCGCTTCCCATCCCATAAGTCAGGGCAAACTGTGCATCAAGGGGTGGATGGGACATGAATATATCCATAGTACTGAGCGGTTAAAGACTCCTTTAATCAAGGAAGGAGATAAATTCCGGGAAGCAACCTGGGATGAAGCCTACCAGCTGATTGCTGACAGGCTGCAGCAGATAAAAGAGCGGTACGGAAGTGATTCCATTGCCGTGTCTACCTCGGCAAAGTGCACCAACGAGGAGAACTACCTTCTGCAGAAGCTCGCACGCGCTGCTATCGGAACGAATAACGTTGACCACTGTGCCCGCTTATGCCATGCATCTACGGTTATCGGTCTTTCCCAGACCTTTGGCAGCGGGGCGATGACCAACTCCATCCCCGAGATTGGCAGCGCCGACGTAATCTTTGTGATTGGCTCCAACACCACCGAGCAGCACCCGCTGGTAGCCGACCAGATAGTAAAGGGAGTCAAAGGGGGAGCCAGGCTGATCGTTGCCGACCCGCGGCAGATTCAGCTAACAAAGCTCGCTGCCCTTCACCTCAGTCACAGACCGGGAACAGACGTGGCGCTCATCAATGGTATGCTTAACGTAATCATTGCCGAGGACTTGGTAGATAGGGAGTTTGTCAGCAGCCGCACCGAAGGTTTTGAGGAACTTAAAGAGGTAGTAGCCGGGTATACTCCCCGGAAAGCTGCTGAAATTACCGGCGTGCCTGCAGAGAAAATAATAGAGGCGGCGCGGATTTACGCCGGGGGCAAAAAGGGTACCATTATCTACGCTATGGGCATTACCCAGCACACCACCGGGGTGGACAACGTGATGTCATGCGCCAACCTGGCGATGCTCACCGGCAATATGGGCAGGGAGTCAACCGGGGTAAATCCTCTGCGCGGTCAGAATAACGTCCAGGGTGCCTGCGATATGGGGACTCTACCCAATGTCTTTCCCGGCTACCAGGCCGTAACCAACACCGAGTTGCGGCAGAAGTTCGAGAAGGCATGGGGAGTGAAGCTGCCCTCCCAGCCGGGGGTTACCGTGACCGGGGCAATAAACAAAATGATAGCTGGTGAAATCAAGGCACTCTACATCATGGGGGAGAATCCCATGATTTCGGACCCCGACATGAGCCACACCGAGAAAGCCCTGAAGAACCTGGGTTTCATGGTTGTGCAGGACATCTTCTTAACCGAGACTGCCAGGCTGGCTGACGTAGTACTCCCCGGCGTTTCCTTTGCCGAAAAGGACGGTACTTTCACCTCCACCGAGAGGAAGGTGCAACGGGTGAGAAAGGCTATTGAGCCACTAGGTTCAAGCAGGCCGGACTGGAAAATAATAACCGAGTTATCTTCCCACCTTGGCTACAAGATGGACTATCCATCTCCCCGCGAAGTGATGGACGAGATAGCAAAGTTGACGCCAAGCTATGGCGGCATCAGCTACGACCGGCTGGAGAGAGGCGGGTTATGCTGGCCCTGTCCCTCACCGGACCACCCGGGCACCCCTTACCTGCACAAGGAAAAATTTGCCCGTCCCGGAGGAAAGGGAAGGTTTTCCGCTGTCCCCTACCGCCCGCCGGCTGAACTGCCGGATGATGAGTACCCGTTTACGCTTACCACCGGGAGGACCGGTTTCCACTGGCACACCGGAACAATGACCCGAAAAGATTGGGCGCTGGATAGGGAGTATCCCAAAGGCTACGTCGAGATAAACCCTCAGGACGCCGCAAACACTGGCATACGAAACGGGGCCATGGTCAAAGTAGCCTCAAGAAGGGGGGAAATCTCCATGCAAGCTAACGTCGTGGATACAATCCAGGAAGGACTGGTCTTCATCCCCTTCCACTTTGCTGAGGCGGCAGCTAACAAGCTCACTGCGGCTAACCTTGACCCGGTAGCCAAGATTCCTGAATACAAAGTTTGTGCCGTCAAACTGGAGAGGGGGTAGAAGCCATGAGTGAGATGAGGATACTGGATAAAGCAAAGCTTGCTGAATTCATAGGGAAGCTAGGGGCTGACTTTGAGGTTATCGTGCCCCGGCGTGAGAATGGAAACCTGGTGTTTGGCAGCCTGGACCATACCCAGCCGGTGGTCGAGTTCACCGGGAAACCCCTGGTTCCGCCCAAGGAATACTTCTTCCCGCAGCGAGAAGAGCTGCTCACATTTACCGTGAAAGGAAAGGAGATAAAGGTTGAAGCTCATCTGGACAAGGTGAAACGAGTGATCTGGGGCATCAGGCCATGCGACCTCGCCGGCATCAAGACGCTGGATACCATCTTCCTATCCAACTACACTGACAATTACTATCAGGCCCGGCGCGAAAATACCATTCTGATGGGACTGAATTGCAACGAGCCCTGCAGCAGTGGCTTCTGCAGCCCCCTGGGGACAGGGCCTTTTGCTAAAGACTCTTTCGACCTTCTTTTCACTGACCTGGGAAACAGATTTCTGATAGAAACCGGCAGCGAGGCAGGGCGAGAACTGGTGGCAAGCAGTGCTGACCTCTTCGCCGAGGCCCGAGACGCAGATAAAGCGAAACTAAAAGAGCTGGAGGAAAAATGTAAGAGGGCCTTTGAAAGCTCCCTGCCGAGCACGGTTGATTTAGCCACGGTGAGCAACAAGCTATCTGGAGCCTGGGGCGATGCGCTCTGGACCGAAGAATCAGAGACCTGCATCCTCTGCGGAGGCTGCAATTTTATCTGTCCCACCTGCCACTGCTTCAATATTGAGGATGTACCGGCTGAGCAGCAGGGAGTTAGCACGAGGGTAAGATACTGGGACAGCTGTCAGCTTGGCGGGTTTACACAAATGGCGGCTGAAAATACAAGAAGGACTCAGGCTGAGAGACTACGACAGAGGGTCTTCCACAAACTGGTCTATATCCCGGATAAATACAATGGGGCAGTGGGATGCACCGGCTGTGGAAGATGCATCGAGGTCTGTCCCGGTGAGATCAGTATCACGAACATTCTGGGGAGGGTAATGAGAAAATGACAGAGAACATCTATGCCCCTCATTTAGTAACGATAAAGCAGGCCAGGGACGAAGCCGAAGGCGTAAAGACCTTCAAGCTGGCCTTCAACGATGCAGCAGTGGGGGAAGCCTTCACCTATCGCCCCGGGCAGTTCGGAGAGGTCACCATATTTGGCGTGGGGGAGGCCCCCATCTCCATTACCTCCTCACCGGTAAGTAAAGGCTATCTGGAACTGGCCGTGGCCGGGGTAGGCAAGGTCACCCGGGCCTTGCACCTCAAGCAGCAAGGAGACGTTATCGGCTTCAGGGGTCCCTACGGAAATGGCTTTCCTTTTGATGAAGTGAAAGGCAATGACATCCTCTTTGTGGCCGGCGGAATCGGGCTTGCCCCTCTCCGTTCCCTCGTCAACCAGATGTTTGCCGAGAGAGACAAATTCGGCAAGATAAGCATTCTCTATGGCGCCAGGTATCCCGCACTGCTCTGCTTCAGGGATGACATTGATAGATGGGCCGGGCTTGAGAACAGCGAGGTTTTACTCACCGTTGATACCGCACCTGACAATGGCTGGGAGGGTAATATCGGGGTGGTCGGCTCCCTGTTACCCAAAACCAGGATAGACCTGGAAAATACGGTGGCGTTTGTCTGTGGTCCCCCGATAATGATCCACTTTGTAATCATGGACCTGCTGAAGATGGGGTTCGGGGAGGACAGGATAATCACCACCATGGAAAGAAGGATGGAATGCGGCCTGGGGAAATGCGGCCACTGTAATATCGGCGAGAAGTATGTCTGCCTGGACGGACCCGTCTTCTCCTACCAGCACCTGAAGGAGCTGGGGGAAAGTATCGAGCTTCACACTTTAGGAAAGTAGGAGCGGCATTTCTGAGGGCCCGTGAGGCTCACAAGGCAGGAAAGAATGGTATATCGAGGCTACCGCCGGTTCAGTTTAAATGCGATATGGGCACTGATAGCGATAAACGTAATCCTGTTTATTGCTACTACCATAAATAGAGACCTTATCTTTCTTCTCGGTTTAAACCCGGTAAGTTTCCCGACAAGGCCATGGACGATAGTAAGCAACCTGTTTGTCCACAGCGGGTTGTGGCATGTCGTTGTCAATATGCTGGCCCTCTACTTCTTCGGAACATACCTGTCCCGCCTGGTCGGAGAGCGTAAGTTCCTGCTCGTTTACTTTGGCGGAGGTCTCCTGGGCAATATCGCTTACATCCTGCTGGCATCCCCTTTCTCTATCGCCGTTGGTGCCTCCGGGGCTATCTTCGCCCTCGGTGGGGCACTCGCCGTGATGGTACCCAGGTTAAGGGTCTTCCTGTTCCCGATACCGGTCCCCATTCCCCTATGGATAGCCGTCATCGGGGGGTTTTTCATCCTCATCCTGCTACCAAATGTGGCCTGGCAGGCCCATCTCGGGGGGCTGGTGCTCGGTCTCATCACTGGCTATCTCTTCAAGAGAAAAAAGCACTACTTCTTCTAGGCAGGTCATAACATAGCAGCGACTCATGCCGGGTGTAATTCGATAAACCGGCGGTGATGCCGGCCCCTCTGGAAAAATCACCCCGCTAACATTTCCCCGCTAAAGTAGAATGCAGGACTCTCACCGTGTATAATAGAGCTCAGAGGGGAACGGGGAGATAGTCCCGAAGGAGGAGGTTATGGAAAACAGAGTAGCAATCTTTATCGATGGAAGCAACCTGTATCACGCCCTGCGAAGCAACTTCCGGCGACATGACCTTAGTTTCACCGAGTTCACCGGCAAGCTTTGCGGCTCCCGGCGCCTCTTCAGGACATATTACTATAATGTCCTGCAGGACCCGGCGCAGCGGCCCGATGGCTACCGGGAGCAACAGGAGTTCCTTGATATCCTGCGCAAGACACCATATCTGGAGGTCCGACTGGGAAGCACCAAAGTGGCGCAGGGTGTCCTTGTCGAGAAGGGTATCGATATTATGCTGGCGACAGACCTGCTATATTTTGCCTGGAATGACTTCTACGATGTGGCGGTGCTGGTGAGCGGCGATTCCGACTTCGCCTATGCCCTGCAAGCGGTGAAGAACATGGGCAAACACGCCGAGGTAGCCTACTTCGAGAGCGGGATATCCAAGGACCTGCTGAATGTCGCCGACAACCGCCACCTCTTAAACCGGAGTTTCTTCACGGGCTTATGGGTAGGCAGACGACGCAGCCGGCGCAAAAACGCAAGCAAAGAGGAAGGATAAGAGCAGATAACTCTCCGTGGCAAGGAGTGTAAGGTGAAAGCAGTCATCCTGGTCGGTGGAGAGGCAACCAGATTGCGTCCCCTCACCCTGAATACACCCAAGGCAATGGTCCCGGTGCTTAATACACCCTTCTTAGAACACGTCATCGGCTACTTAAGCCAGCACCAGATAAGGGATATACTCCTGGCCCAGGGACGTCTCACTCCACCTATTGAAAGCTACTTCGGCGATGGCAGGCGGTTCGGGGTCAGGCTTAGCTACGCGGTGGAAAATAGCCCGCTGGGGACAGCGGGAGCGGTTAAAAACACCGCAAAATACCTGGATGAGACCTTCCTGGTGCTGAACGGGGATATCTTTACCGACCGGGATATTACGGCGATGCTCACCTTCCACCGGGAGAAAAAGGCAAAGGTAACCATTGCCCTGACGCCGGTAGACGACCCCACCAGCTATGGTTTAATCAAAAGCAATGCCGGGGGCAGGGTCAGGTGCTTCGTGGAGAAACCGGGCCGGGACGAGGTAACAAGCAACATGATAAATGCCGGTATCTATATTATCGAGCCCGAGGTTCTGGCTCATATCCCGCCCCGGGTCAGCTTTAGCTTTGAACACGAGCTATTCCCTCAGCTCCTGGAGCGGGGCGAGCCGGTCTATGCCACCCCCTCCCCTGCCTACTGGATAGATATCGGCACGCCGGATAAATATTTCCAGCTGCATCTTGACCTCTTAGGCGGTAAAAGTCATCGTTTTACCCCGGGTGATAAGGTGCAAATTGGTGAGCAAAGTCATATTCACCCCGAAGCTCAGATAACAGGACCGGTAGTTATCGGTAATAACTGCACCATCAAGCAGGGGGCCAGACTAATAGGCCCGGTGGTTATCGGCCCTGGCAGTGTCATCGAGGAAGACACCATAATTGAACGCTCCATTATCTGGCAAAATGCCAGGCTGGGAGCCAGGGTACAGGTGAAGAACTCTATCGTGGCCGGTGACTGCAGGCTCGAGGCCAGCAGCACTATCGACGGCTCAGTGCTGGGGGACAATGTAACCGTGCTCGGTGGATGCAAACTGGGACCGGGGAGCAGGACCTGGCCAGGGACAGTGGTAGAGCCAGCAACCTGACCGTACCCACCGGATGAGTTACGGGGAAGAAACCGAGAGCAGATTAACGATGTGGGATAGATTAGAGCAAATAGAAAGGCGTTACTGGGAACTAGACCAGGAGATAGCCCGCCCCGAGGTAGCCGCTGACCTCGAACGACTCCGGCGCCTAGCTCAGGAGAGAGCCGGTATTGAAGACACCGTAGCAAAATACCGGGAATACCGGGCCACCGTCAGGTCACTGGAAGAAACGAGGGCGATGCTGAACAACAAGCTGGAGGAAGAGATGACAGCCCTGGTCAAGCAGGAGATAGAGAACCTGGAGCTAAAGCAGGAACGTCTCCGTGAAGAGCTGAGACTGGCCCTGCTCCCCACGGACGCCAGTGATAAAAAAGACATCATTATAGAAATCCGGGCGGGGGCGGGTGGCGATGAGGCCGGCCTGTTTGCGGCTGACCTGTTTCGAATGTACAGCCGGTATGCCCAGTCTAAAGGCTGGCAAGTAGACATTATTAATTTCAATGAAAGCGGCATCGGCGGCTTCAAGGAAATCACCTTTGAAATAAAAGGCAAGGGTGCTTTCAGCCGCCTCAAGTATGAACGGGGAGTGCACCGGGTACAGCGGGTACCCACCACCGAGTCCTCGGGAAGAATCCATACCTCAACCGCCACCGTGGCCGTCCTCCCCGAGGCAAATGAGGTCGAGGTATCCATTAACCCCGATGACCTGAGGATTGACATCTTCCACAGTGGGGGGGCCGGGGGGCAGAACGTAAACAAGGTCGCCACCGCCGTCCGCATCACCCATCTCCCCACCGGCATCGTAACCGTCTGCCAGGATGAGCGCTCACAGCTAAAGAACAAGACAAAAGCAATGTCAGTGCTCCGGGCCCGGCTCCTGGACATAAAACAGCGCCAGCAGGAAGCGGAAATAAGCCAGGAACGCCGTTCTCAGGTAGGCACCGGTGACCGCTCCGAGAAGATACGCACCTACAACTTTCCTCAGGACCGTGTCTCCGACCACCGCATTGGACTAACCATCCGTAACCTGTCCCGCATCCTGGAGGGAGAGCTCGACGGACTCATCGACGCCCTCGCTACCAGCGACCAGGCAAAACGGTTAGAGGGGCAGCTTCCATGACCGCAAAACAGGCCCTCGGCCGCGCCAGGGAGATACTGGCTTCCGGGAACATCGAAGATGCCCCCCTGGAGAGCGAACTTCTGCTAAGGCACACCCTGAAGCTAAGCCGCGTCGAGCTATACCTGGAGCTTGACCGCACGCTAACCCCACAGGAGGAGAAAGCCTTCCGGCAGGTGGTGGGGCGCCGCCTGAGCGGCGAGCCAGCTGCCTATATCACCCGGCACCGCGAGTTCTACAGGCTTGACTTTTACGTTGACCCCGCCGTCCTCATCCCCCGTCCCGAAAGCGAGTTACTGGTAGAAAAAGCGTTAAGACTGGCGCAAAACGGGACGATATCCACCATTGCCGAAATCGGCACCGGCTGCGGTGCCATTGCCATCAGTCTGGCGCTGCACCTGCCCCAAGCCAGAATCTATGCCACCGATATCTCACTTCCTGCCCTCAAGGTTGCCCGGGTCAACTGCCAGAGGCACGGGGCAGCCGACAGAATTCGCCTTCTTCACGGTGATATGCTCGACCCCCTCCCGGGGGCAGTTGACCTCATAATAGCCAATCTGCCCTACGTCAGGGAGTCCGAACTACCCCCCCCACCACAGTTTGAGCCAGTCCTGGCACTGGACGGAGGCGCCGATGGAACAGACAGGATACGCCGGCTATGCCTCAAACTGGAGGGTAAGCTCCGGCCCGGAGGATGGCTGCTGCTGGAGGTAGGAGAGGGGCAAAGCCCAACGGTAACCAGCCTGCTATACCACCTGTTCCCCGGGGCTAAAATAGAGGTTACGCCGGACCTGAGCGGCATCGACCGGATGTTAAGTCTGAGCCTTGCTCCCACTCAACTTGACATCCCACTCGGCCTGATGTTAAATTAATTACTTGGGTTTTCCCACTCCAAGGCAAACAAGCAAGCTACGAACAGAAGGAGGGACAGCGATAATGAACATGATTGTTTGCGTCAAGCAGGTAATTGACCCCGAGGCACCACCCGCCAGCTTCAAGATTGATTCTGCAAGCAACAAAGTGGTGCCCCCACCGGGCGTGTCGCCGGTAATAAGCCCCTTTGACGAGCAGGCGGTAGAGGCAGCTCTCAGAATCAGGGACGTCCAGGGCGGTAAGATTACGGTCATCAGCATGGGTGTTAACCTGCTGCGGGATGTGGTAAAGAAACCGCTGGCCATGGGGGCCGATGAGCTCATCCTGCTTGAAGATGATGCCTTCACCGAAGGCGACAGCTGGTCAACTGCCTATGCCCTGGCGATGGCAATCAAGAAAATAGGCGATTATGACCTCATCTTCTGCGGCCGGCAGGCAGCCGACTGGGATGCCGGGCAGGTAGGTTCCGGCATCGCTGAGATACTGGGCCTGCCCAGCGTCACCGTTGCCAAGAAGGTAGAGACCGCCGACGGTAAGGCGAAGGTGGAGAGGGTAACCGCCGATGGCTACGAGGTAGTCGAGGTATCCTTACCCGCCTTAATCACGGTAAGCAACGAGCTTGGTGAACCCCGCTACCCGACGATGAAAGGGATAATGGCAGCTAAAAAGAAGGAGCCTACTATCTGGAAGCCAGCCGATATCGGGGCTGAGCCGGCGCAGGTCGGCACCGCTGGCCGGCGCACCAGGATAGTCAAACTCTTCCAGCCAGTCCGTGAAGGTAAGTGCGAGATTATCAGCGGGGAAACCCCGGAAGAAGCAGCGGTTGGCCTCGCTGCAAAGCTCAGAGAGGCCAAGATTCTGTAAATAAGTTTTCCACAGCAACTTAAGGAGGAGATAAATCTTATGGCTGAATATAAAGGTGTTATGGTCTACTGTGAGACGGCAGAAGGCAGGCTCCTACCAATTGCCACCGAGCTACTGGGCTGCGGGAAAAAGCTGGCCGGCGACCTAGGAGAAGAGCTATGCGCCGTGCTGCTCGGAGCCGACGTAAGCAGCGTGGCTCAGGAAGCCATTACCTTCGGCGCCGATAAAGTATACGTGGTCAATGACCCACAACTCGGGGACTACCAGACAGACTCCTATGTAGCGGCTATGGAAAAGGTGGTAAAGGAGGTAATGCCCCAGATTGTCCTCATGGGACAGACCTCGGTCGGCCGTGATTTAGCCCCCCGCCTTGCCTTCAGGCTGGACACTGCTACCTCCATGGACTGCATTGACCTGGCGATTGACCCTGAATCAAAGCGGCTACTCCAGACCAGACCGGTCTACGGAGGAAATGCCCAGGCCACCTTTACCTATGACTCCGACCCCCAGATAGCTACTGTCAGGGCTAAAGCAATGTCGCCCCGGGAGGCTGACCCGTCAAGACAGGGGGAGGTTATCACCATTGACGCCGGCCTCGACCCCCAGGCGATAAGAGCCAGGGTTCTGGAGAAGGTGCCTGAGGAGGTGGAAGGGATAAAGCTGGAGGACGCCAATACAGTAATCTGCGGGGGCAGAGGCATTGGCACCGCTGAAGGCTTCAAGGAACTCGAGGAGCTGGCCAGGACCCTGAAAGGGGCAGTGGGTGCTACCCGGCCCCCCTGCGACAATGGCTGGGTGCCAGACTCAGCTCAGATAGGGCTTACCGGTAAGATTGTGGCCCCCGACCTCTACATCGGTATCGCTCTCTCCGGCTCCAGCCAGCACATGTCCGGTTGCTCCGGTTCCAAGAACATTATCGCCATAAATAAAGACCCCGAGGCAAACATCTTCAAGGAAGCCCGCTACGGCGTTGTCGGGGACTGGAAGAAAGTAGTGCCTGCTTTCCGCGACAAGGTAAAGGAACTTCTGACTGAGTAAGAGCAAAATGTAAAAGAGAAGGGGCAGGCTGCTTCTATCCTAGGTTTTCTCAGCCTGCCTCTCGGCAATAATCTTCTGGGCAACCTGGGACGGCACTTCCTCATAGTGGCTAAACTTCACGCTGTAGCTCGCCCTGCCCTGGGTTATCGACCTCAAGTCTATGGCATAACGTAAAACCTCAGCCAGGGGTACCTGTGCCTCAATAATATTGACTCCATCCGCAGGGTTCATCCCGTGGACCTTGGCCCGCTTGGTATTGAGGTCGCTAATAATATCACCGGTGAAATCCTCGGGAGCAACCACCCTGATATTTACTATCGGTTCCAGTAAGATAGGCTGTCCCTGCGCCAGCCCCTTCTTGAGCGCCTGGGCACCGGCAATCTTGAAACAAATTTCCGAGGAGTCTACCGGGTGATAGCTGCCATCATATAATGTTGTCTTTATGTCAACCACAGGGTAACGAGCCAGACTTCCCTCATGGATTGCCTCGTTAACCCCCTTCTCCACCGCCGGAATATAATTTTTAGGCACGGTGCCGCCAACCACTTTCTGGGCAAACTCACAACCACTGCCGCGGGGTAAGGGCTCGAGTGCCAGAAGGACATGTCCGTATTGACCATGGCCCCCGGTCTGCTTTTTATGCTTATACTCGGCCTTGGCAGGCGCAGTAATCGTTTCTTTATAAGGCACCCGGGGTGCCTCAAGTTCGACACTGACACCGAACTTACGCACCATCTTTTCCGCCGCCGCCTCGAGGTGAGTCTCCCCAAGCCCGGAGATGATGGTCTCGCCGGTGTCAGCATCCCGCTGCACCTTAAGGGTAGGGTCTTCCTCCGATAGCCGTGACAACGCTGTTCCCAGCTTGTCCAGGTCAGCCTTGGTCCTGGGATGTACCGCTTCACTGAAAATGGACTCGGGGAATACAACCGGGGTAATCTTCACCTGGCTCTCCCGAGGGCATAATGTATCCCCGGTGGCGGTCAAGTTCAACTTGGCTACCGCCCCGATGTCCCCTGCCCTGACTCCGGCTACCGGCTCCTGGGTTTTACCCCGTACCATAAACAACTGACCGATGCGCTCCGCCCCTTCCTGGTTAGCATTCCATACCTGGGAATTTGAAGTAATGGCGCCCCTGTAAACCCGGAAGTAGGTGAGCTTGCCCACATACGGGTCAGCGCTGGTCTTAAACACCAGGGCTGCCAGCGGACCATCCTCGGTTGGCTCAACCGTCCCTCTGGCCGCACCACCGGCAGTAACCACTCCCCACTCCCGGGGTGATGGTAGATAGGTGCTTATTGCCTCCAGAAGTAAGCCAGTACCTACACTCTGCAGTGCCGAGCCAGCTAGAACCGGCACCACCTTGCCGCTTATTACTGCCCGCCGCAAGCCATTCTTCAACTCATCCAGACTAAGCTCGCCACCATCCAGGTACTTTTCCAGTAATACATCATCAGCCTCCGCCGCCGCCTCCACCACCTTCTCCCGGAAGGAATCAACCGACTCTTTAAGCGACGGAGGTATCTCTGCCTCAGTGGCCTCAGGACCGACATAGCTCTTCATTGTCAGCAGGTCAACTACCCCCTGAAAATCATTATGAGCGCCTATTGGTAACTGCAGCGGCAGGCACCTCGCGCCAAACTTTGCGCGGAGCTGTTCCAGGGCCCGATAGAAATCAGCATTCTCGCGGTCCATCTTATTGATGAAGCACATCCGGGGTAGATTTGCCTCGTCGCTATAGGCCCACACCTGCTCGGTGCCGACCTCAACCCCGGAGGCAGCACAGACCACGGCTACCCCTCCCTCACTGACCCGCATCCCCGCCTTGACCTCACCGACAAAATCAGAATAACCGGGGGTATCAATAAGATTAACCTTGGTCTGCTGCCACTCATAGGGTAAGACCGTCAGGTTAAGGCTGATCTGCCGCTTCACCTCATCAGGGTCATAGTCCGAAGTGGTGTTTCCATCATCAACCCTGCCCCGCCGGCCAGTTGCCCCGGCAGCAAACAGGATGGCTTCTGCGACTGATGTCTTGCCGGCACCACAGTGAGACAGCAAGACCACATTGCGAATATTCTCCAGCCCATACTCGCGCATCCAATCACCTCCGCGCCTGCTTAAATCCCTGTTACCTGCTATTTATTCCCCAGCATTATAAGCGATAGCTTGCCGCCCCAGCAAGTAACCGTACTCACCGGTTAGTGAGCACGTCTCCTTCTAAACAGGGAAAGCAGCCACAGAAAACCAACCACGCCAATGAAGGGAAATGGTGGGGACGGAGCAGCTCCACCCGTCCGGGCAATAGCCGCCGATGGGACAGCAGGTCCCTGCTGCTCTATCGCCTCGGCGGTTACCTCGTAGGCAGCCAGCCCGGCACCGATAAATTCCTTGGGCACCCAGCCCAGGGGGTTATTCCTGCCCGTCGCTTCAGCCCAGACCCAACCGGGCTCACCCTCCAGCTCAAAAACGGCAGCTGCCTTCCCATAGTCAGGCAGGTAGACCAGGGTCGCGGTATGGCCGGAGCCAACCGCAATCGCCGAGCGGAATCCAGCACCTTTATACATAACTGCCAGCAGCACCGCACTATCCTCACAATCACCGTAGCCGACACCCTTCCCATTAATCTTCGCCGCCAGCTCATCAGCATTCTGGGCAAATTCATCATAGCCAAACTGGTCTCTATCAGAAGTATAGTTCACCCGGTCACGGACAAAACGGAATATCGCCTCAGCCCTCTGGTGCCGATCAGGATATTTTTGAGCCAGCTGTTCACCCTGACTGCAGGCGAGGTCAGCATTTTCACCCAGGCTTTCAAAGGCGATAGCCGGGCGAAAAGAAGCCTCTGTAATCTGATAATAACCGTCCTCATCATAGGCCCTGGTCCGGCACATCTGCCAGTCATCAAACACCTCACCCTCAATCTCGTGGAAACCCGGAGACGGGGTTGCCGATGCGTAGCCGGCAAAGGTTAAAAGGACAACCAGTGCCCCTATCAAGCCTACCAGGACCCTGCCCCTCTTCACCAGATTCGCCTCACAGTGGTGTCACCAGCGCCGCATGGAGAATAAGACCGAAGAAAACGAGGTAGCCAAAGACATAAATACCCACTGCCACCGGAGTATCATTAATGCTAGCAAACGGTATCCTGGGGGTTAACTTATCAACAATGTGAAACAGGGCTATCCCGATAAGCAGGCTTACCACGAAACTCACCGCCAGCAGTCCCAGGCGTCTGAAGTCAAAAAAGTACTGGAGCAGCGGGCCACCGAATACGGCCGGCGCCACCACCGTTCCATGGATAACGAGCCCCACCAGAATAAAAAATCCCGCAATGAATAACCCGGTGGCTACCGGGCTTTCACCGATGCGCTGGCGCTGATAAATATGAGGGGTCATGGCATCCAGTGCCCTGATGCCAAGCCAGGCAAGCAGGGTGCAGATAAAAGACAGCCATACAATCCTGGCAACCCACAGGAGCACCACGAGCCAGAAGGGAGCAACCAGACCAAACTGATACATAGAAGTCCTCCTTGTTACCCATACCTGGTTAACACCAGCGGCGTGACAAAGGTTTCAATGACAGCCGCTGGCAGGAGTAAGACCAGGGCAATTACCAGATACCTCAGATTCTGCTTGAGACCGGACACCAGTAAGTCGCTTCTCCTCTTAAACAGAGCCAGCATTACCATCACGCCGCAACTGAGAGCCGCCGCCTCACCCAGAACCAGCGCCGGGAGTTCAAAGATGCCGTGGGGCAGCAGTCCCGCCAGCACCAGACCGAGGGACTGCTCCTGGGCAACGGTCATCGAGATAAAGCCTACCATCCAGCCATTCATCATTAGAGATAGAACAGGCACCAGACACAAAATAGGGCTGAGGACAAAGCTCAGCATCAGAACCGAGGCATTCTTAAGAAAGATAAGGACAGCGGTAAGAGCACTGAACGGAGCCAGGAGACGGCTAAGCTTTTCAAGGGCAGCCAGCTCTTCGGAGAGAAGGCCGACGCTACTGGCCGGGGTAGCCAGCCCTGACGCAATGCCGACACCAAACAGGAAGACGGCAACCAGAACCCACTTTTGATAGCTCATATAATCTTTAGCGGCACCCGTACTTATCGTAAAAAACGATTTCAGAAAGTTCTTTTCTCGGCCTGACGGGCGGCTCCTGGTCAGGATAGCCCAGAGGGGTCATCTCAACCACCCGGAAACCCTCCGGCACCTCCAGGACAGCTTCTGCCTTTCTCGCATCAAACAGTCCTACATGCACCGTGCCCAGCCCCAGCGAGTGGGCCGCCAGCACCAGATTCTGCATCGCCAGCGCCACATCAAACATAAACCAGTCGCCTTTGTCAGTAGCCGGCTCCCCGTGAAAATAGCCTGATTTCTCCAGTTCGGCACAGGCCACAATCACTACCGGAGCATTTCTGACCGCATCGGCAGCCTGGTTTCCCCCCATCGTCCCCGCCAGGCCAGCCCTAACAGCACTATCCCGGACAACGATAAACCTCCAGCACTGGGTATTAGCCCAGGACGGCGCCCAGCGGGCAGCCTCCAGAATAAGTCCCAGTGTCCTGTCATCTACCGGGGCAGCTTGATACTTACGAACGCTTCTTCTCGTCTTGATTGCCTCCAGAACTTCCATCCTTTTTTCTCCCTTACCCTTCTTCCCAGGCACCCTTACCGATGAGGGGAACAAAGCGGCAGCCGCCTAAATTCTGAACTGTGTTCTTCCCCCTCCGCCTGGTGATTTTATACAGCTCCTGCACATAGCGGGAGCCTACCGGGACTACCAGCCGCCCCCCGACCTTCAACTGGGCCAGGAGGTCAGCCGGAACCCGGGGAGCACCGGCTGTAACCATGATGGCATCATAAGGCGCTTCACGCCGCCAGCCCAGGGCCTCCTCAGCCAAGCGTACTTCAATATTGATATAGCCCAGCTCGCTGAGTACATTCCCGGCTGTCTCCGCCAGCGCGGGCAGGCGCTCGGTGGTAATCACCAGCCGGGCCAGTTCCGCCAGAATAGCCGCCTGGTAGCCACTGCCGGTACCCACCTCCAGCACCTTTTCCTCGCCGGTAAACTCCAGCGCCTCGGTCATGAGGGCAATAATGAAGGGCTGCGAAATTGTCTGGCCAAGACCGATGGGCAGCGGCATATCTTCATAGGCCAGCTGCTGACTCTGAGGGGGCACGAAACGCTCCCGGGGTACGCGGGACATCGCCGCCAGCACCCGCGCGTCCCCGATCTCCAAGCTGAGGTGCTCAACCAACTTGGCCCTCGCCGCTTCAAAGTCCATAATGAGCACTCTCAGGCTAAAACCAGAGCTACCACCACCAGGATTACCAACATTGCCCCGGCCAGGATGCCAATCGTCCGCAGTTCGGTAGCTACATACGGGTACTGAGCCGGGGAAACCGGCGCTTTCGTCAGAGGAACTGGCGCCACGGGCTGGAAGGCAGGCCCCGGAGATTGTGCAACCGGCTGACGCTCGCTGGCTATCACCGGAGGGGCTTGCTTTATACTCCTGCTCTTTGATGAGCGTTTGCGTCGATGGCGCTGTGCTTTCCCGGACATCTTAATAGACTCCTACCTGGCCCTTGGATGAGACTTCTCATAACTGCGCCGAATATGCTCTGAGGTAAGATGGGTATAAACCTGAGTGGTAGAGATATTGGCATGCCCTAATAGCTCCTGAACCGACCTCAGGTCAGCGCCACCACTCAGCATATGGGTGGCAAAACTATGCCTTAGCGTATGAGGAGTAACCCCGGCATCCAGACCGGCCGATTTGACATAGCCTTTCAGTATTTGCCACAGCCCCTGCCGGGTCAGTCTCTCCCCGCGCAAATTGACAAACAGGGCTCCCTTCTCAGCACTATGAACCAGGTGAGGACGCGTCTCATCCATATATTCTTTCACGGCCAGGGCCGCCTGTCGATAAATCGGGACCAGCCGTTCTTTATGCCCTTTGCCAAAGCAGCGCACATAGCCGTCTTCAGTATCCACATCATCAAGGTTCAGTGCTACCAGTTCGCTCACCCTCATCCCGCTGGCATACAGTAATTCCAGCATCGCCCTGTCTCTTTTGGCCTCCGGTGTGGACAGTCTGGCCGGTTGCTCCAGCAAATGGCGAACCTGGCCAATCGACACCGGTTTGGGCAGCGACCTCCCTATCCTCGGCGAACCTATATTCTGGGTCGGGTTTTCCTTTATACGACCTTCGGCCACCATAAAGCCAAAGAAACTCTTGGCAGAAGCTACCTTGCGGGCTACCGTGGTGGCAGCATAGTTTCTCTCTTTCAGATTAAGCAGATAAGCTAACATGTCCTGCCGGGTAAAACCAGCCCACGATGGGGCCGAACCCCGCCGGGCAGCTTCCTCCTCAGCAAAGCTGGCTAACTGGGAAAGGTCGTTGTGATAAGCAGCCGTGGTATTTTCAGAAAATCCCTTCTCCACCGCCAGATAATTCAGAAAACCGTTAACAGCCTCTATCACCACACTCCTTGCTTAACAACCTATCATTATGTATTTTAACATAACTAAAGGGAAAATTCAGCCCCCCGAATTTCATCCTCTTACTTATACCGGCAAATGCAGCCAGCTAAAGACGCCAATCATCTTAAGCCCCATATAACACATCACCACAATAAAAATCCACCTGAGCTGCTTTGCCGGAAGCCGGTGCGCCACCCTGGCGCCGACCTGAGCTATCGGAACACTGGTGCCCACCAGAGCCAACCAGGCCCAGATGTAGACATAGCCAAGATGAGGAGACGGGATGCCGATAGCGCCAAGACCATTTACAATATAGCCGAGAGTACCGCCCAGACTGGACAGAATCATCACCGCCACCGAAGTCCCTACCGCCTGGTGCATCTTGAACTTGAGTGCCAGTACCATGACCGGTACCATCAGCACCCCACCACCAATCCCGATAATTCCGGTCACGATACCAACCGGTACCCCCCAGGCTACCCACAGCCAGGGGTTATCCTCAGGCTCCTCAAAAACCTGAGGCGGCCTGGCAGTAAGCATCCTGACGGCACTGGCAAGAATGACAACCCCGAAGGCAACCTTCAGTACCGAGCCCGGAATATGGACCGCTGCCGCCGCCCCCCCAAAGGCACCAAAGAGGGCACAGCCTCCCATCGTCAGGGCTGCCTTCCACCGCACCGCCCCCTTCCGGTGGTGCCCCCAGGCGCCGCTCAGGGCGGTGGGCAGGACAACAAACAGGTTGGTGCCAAAGGCCACCTTGATGGCAGTATCAACCGGCATGCCCATAGCAGTATAGACCCAGAACTGGACCGGCGTCATGATAAAGCAACCGCCAAGACCCAGCAGCCCGCCGGCAAAGCCAACCCCCACCCCTGTAGCCAGAAGGATAACAATATGAGCCAGTGACATCTTCTCTCTTTCCTGAAGCCTTCTTTACCCGCGGAGCGAACCGCCCCCCTGTCGCTCGCCGATTTATCAAGCTTACCAGCTTCATCTTCTCCCGGTCAATACCGGTCCATTTTGAGCATCCTGCAGGCTATGTTAAAATGGATTTGACAACGTCGCAGGAGGACACAGCTTGACCCGCAGTCTCATAGCCGAGCAATTAAACCAGCTGCCAGGTGTCCCCGGCGTCTACCTGATGAGAAACGCCGACGGGGATATCCTGTACGTGGGCAAGGCAGCCAGCCTGCGCCACCGGGTAAGGTCATACTTTAGCCCGGGGCAGAAGCTATCGCCCAAAACCAGACGGATGGTAGCCAGGGTCAACGATATTGACTTCTTCATCACCTCTTCAGAACAGGAGGCCCTCATCCTGGAGCTAAACCTGATAAAGCAGCACCACCCCCGCTACAATGTCCAGCTTAAAGATGATAAGACCTTCCCCTACCTCAAAATAGACACCAGCGAGACCTGGCCCGGGGTACGGATTACGCGCCGCCTTGAAGAAAACGGGGGACGCTACTTCGGCCCCTTTGCCAGCGCCAAATCGGTACGCCAGACGCTGAAGGTGCTGAAGGGAATCTTCCCCTTCCGCTCCTGCTCTAAAGCCATCACCGGCACTGACCCCCGACCCTGCCTGGAGTATCATATCGGGCACTGTCTCGGCCCCTGCATCAGCGCGGTGAGCCGGGAAGAATATGCCGGGGTAATAAGACAGGTAATCCTCTTCCTCGAGGGCAAACAGGAAAAGGTAGTCCGGGAGCTTCAGCGCAGGATGGAAAAGGCCGCCCAATCCCTGGACTTTGAAAAGGCAGCCTCAATCAGGGACCAACTCCAGGCGGTAAACAGGACTATTGAAGGGCAGGAAATCGCCACCAGGGTAAGGGGTGAACAGGATGTCATCGCCTTCGCTCAGGATAAGGACCGGGCCTACGTCCAGGTCTTCTTCATCCGCAGTGGCAAGCTAACGGGACGGGAGAGCTTTATGGTAGAGGGCGCCCGCGACGAAGAACCCCTCCAGATTATGACCGGCTTCGTCAAGCAGTTCTACAGCCGGGCCTCCAATATCCCTCCCCTGCTATTACTCCAGCACCCGGTGGAGGATGCCGCCACCATCGAGACCTGGCTTCGAAGCAAGCGTGGAGCCAGCGTCCACATCCGGGTGCCGCAGCGGGGCAGTAAGAAACAACTGGTCAGCATCGTTGCCCGAAACGCCGAACAGGGTCTAGCTCAACTGAAGGTCAAACAGCTTGCGGCACCGGCAGTACTGTCAGCAGCCATGGAGGAAATAAAAAGAGAACTCCACCTGCCGCAGCTCCCGCTGCGGATGGAAGGCTATGACATCTCCAATATCCAGGGGACGGCAGCGGTGGGGAGTATGGTGGTCTTTGACGGCGGCCAATCAAAGCCGCCTCACTACCGGCGGTTCAGGATTAAGACAGTAGCCAGCGCCAATGACTATGCCATGCTCCAGGAGGTGCTGAGGCGCCGCTTCAAACGGGTAAGCGGTGACCCAAACAAGACCTGGACAATCACACCCGACCTCGTCCTCATCGACGGCGGCAGGGGACAGCTCAATGCCGCCCGGGAAATAATGCGTGAAATGGGGGCTGGCGCGGTGCCCGTCGCCAGTTTAGCCAAAGAGAACGAGAAAATCTTCATTCCCGGGACCAGAGGCCCGCTTATCCTCCCCCGCCAGTCCCCAGGCCTCCAGCTGCTGCAGCGCCTCAGGGACGAAGCGCACCGCTTTGCCATAGGCTATCACCGGAAAATACACGAGCGGAAAACCTTCGCCTCCGCCCTCGATAGCATCCCCGGTATCGGGGCCCGGCGCAGACATATTCTCCTCAAGCAATTCGGCTCGGTTAAAGCCATCCGGGAGGCTACCGCAGAGGAACTAGCCGCTACCCGGGGAATAAGCAAAAGCCTGGCCCGGAAAATAAAGGGGTATCTGTAATGCCGGCGAATTTACCACCTCAGTACTTTGAGGCAGAGAGGGACTTCAGGCAGGCAAAGAGTCCCGCCGAAAAGATAACCGCCCTGGAAGAAATGCTGGCAATCATGCCCAAACATAAGGGAACAGATAAACTCCGGGCCGAACTAAGGCAGCGGATTGCCAAGCTGACCCAGGCAGCGGGGAAGAAGCTGGCAACCCAAAGGGCATCAATGGTCATCCCTAAAGAGGGAGCAGGTCAGGTGGCAATCATCGGCCCACCCAACAGCGGCAAGTCCCAGCTTGTCTCCACCATTACCAACGCCTCGCCCGCGGTTGCCGAATATCCATATACCACCCAGAGCGCCACCCCCGGAATGATGGAATTTAAGAACATCAAGGTCCAGCTCATTGATACCCCCCCCCTCTCTCCCCAACCCACCCCCTGGTGGCTGCCACCCATGCTCAGGCGGGCCGACGCCCTGCTGGCGGTAATTGACCTGAGCAATTCCCCCCTGGAGCAGCTGGAAATTCTCACCAGCCAGCTGGGGCAGATGAGGCTGGCCATCGGGCAGAACGCCAGAGTACTAATCGCCGCCAACAAGGTCGACATGGACAACACCCGCCCGAACTACACTGCCCTCAAGAATAGGTATGAGTGGCAACTACCCGTCATTGCCATCTCGGCCAAGGAAGGGACCGGCCTGGAAGAACTCAAGCGCAAAATCTTCGAGGTGCTCGATATTATCCGCGTGTATACCAAGACCCCGGGCAAAAAGCCAGATTTTGATGACCCGATAATCCTGGAAAAGGGAAGTACCCTGGCAGATGCAGCCGCAGCGGTCCATAAAGATTTCCAGGCCCGGCTGAAATACGCCCGCATCTGGGGCTCAGGGAAACACGACGGCCTGATGGTCAGAAGAGACCATATCCTCGAAGACGAAGACGTTATCGAGCTGCATACTTAGCCAAAGTGCGGGGCCTGCTAACCCTTGCCGCCAGTGTCAGGACAGACACCCTTGAGGCCTCGACAGCACCGGGCCCGGCATATTTCTACGCACCCCTGGTTAACATCTGGTTTAAATCCCTCTTTAGCTGTTCTGTATCAAAGGGCTTGGTGATGTAAGGGACTCTGGTCCTGGAGAGGAAGCTTCTCGTGTCGGTCCCCATCACATCACCGGTGATGAAGACGATTCTCTTGGCCCAACTTGGGGTTGCGTCTTTAATATGCTTGTATAACTCGATGCCGCTTTTGTCCGGCAGCTTGATATCAAGCAGGATGAGGTTGTACCTTGTGCCCTTAATCCTTTCGAGGGCGTCACCGGCACTGGCAACCGTCTCCACCTCGTGTCCCTCACCGGTGAGCACACGCTTAAGGAACTGGCAAATCGCCGGCTCATCATCCACCACCAGTATCCTGGCAGGAGCTACCTTCTTTACCTCCTCAGCGGGCTCGGCCATCTCCAGCTGCTTCTCTTCGGTGATAACGGGCAGCTCCACGACAAAGGTAGCCCCCTTACCCGGCTTACTCTCAGCATATAGCCGGCCTTTATGCTCGGCGATGATACCGTGACAGAGGCTCAAGCCCAGCCCGGTCCCTTTACCTACCTCCCGGGTGGTAAAGAAGGGGTTAAATATCTTCTCCAGGTTTTCTTTGCTAATCCCGGGACCATCATCCTTAAAGGATATCCGGATGGTGCTGCCAACCGTCTCTGTCTTAACTAAGAGCTTACCCCCCTCATGGGCTAACTTCATCTCCGTCTCGGCGTTGATGATAAGGTTTAAGAGCACCTGCTGGAGCTGGCCGGCGTCAGCCATCGTCCGGGGAAGGTCGGGGGCAAGGTTGGTGGTGGCCTTGATATTGGAGGTCTCGAGTTCGTAGGCCCGCAACTCGAGGGTGGTCTTGATGATATCATTGATATCAAGATAGGTCCGCTCTGGCTGGTACTGGCGGGCGAAGGCGAGGAGCCTCTTTACGATATCGGCTACCCGTTTGGCTCCATTGTGGATAATTCTGACATCTTCTTTAACCTCTTGAGGGATATCCCTTTCCAGTACCAGGTCGGCATAGCCGATGACGGCGGTGAGGGGGTTATTGATTTCGTGGGCGATGCCCGATGCCATCTCACCGACCGTGGCCAGACGGCTTGCCACTTGCGCCTGCTGCTCCAGTTCCTTCTTTTCTGCTTCCATCTGCTTGCGCTCGGTGATGTCGGACAACATCTCGAGAGCACTGCCATCATCTAATATGGTTTGCCTGAAGTCTATCTCTTTAACCTCTCCATTCTTGCAAACGGCTCTGAATACCCGGGAATCCCCCCGGCTAATCCCTTTTGTGGCAACGTCATTCTTCCAGGTATTGATGACCTCCCATCTATATTCCGGGTCCGGGTAAGCCCTATGAAACCAGTCCTTCCCGGTGGGAATATCCTTTAGCGTATAACCGGTGATGTTAGTGAATTCGGGATTAACATAGATACACCTTCCATCTCTGCCGACTAACATCACACCGTAAGGAGCCTTCTGCAAAATAGAGGAAAGGGAGGCCTTTTCCTTATGTAGCGCCACTTCCACCCGCTTGCGCTCGGTGATGTAATCAAACATCTTAGCAATCAGAATCCCCATAACGCCGGTGGAAACGACAAAAATCAGGGGCCTGAGCAGGGCATTGGGATAAGGAGATATGAAAAAAGCCCGGGGAAGAAAGACCAGCATTGAAATTAGAGACGTTGTAATGACACCCTTTACTCTGAATATATACGCCGCATACAGCACCGGTATGACAAACAGAAGTCTGTACAAATCGTGAACCGTACCGAGAATACCCGCCCCCGAACCCGGCCACCCCATAAAACCCGGGATAATAGCATCCAGGTAGTAGATTATTGAGCAGGCCACCATGATAGCGGAGATATACCACAGATGGCGGTTTCTCCATATACCCATAAAGCGGGGGCGGTAACTATTCTCCATTGTATCTATCGGCACTCCCTAATTTTTCTCTCCATTCTAACAGAAAGCCATTACGTGAAACCACATCAGTAAAACCAGATAGAGGACAGCGATAGCATCAAACCCTATCTTCGATGAGCCTGTGGCATTGCTGCCGTAACCAGGATGACGCAGTCCTCATTGCCGTCATTCGTCAGGCCGTGGGGCAGGCCGCAAGGAAGCCAGATAGCGTCACCGGCACTCACCTTCTCCTCTTCATCACCAACCCTCATCAAGCCCTGCCCGTGAAGCAGGTAGTAAATCTCCTCGTAAGGGTCGGTATGCGCCTCTATTGTCTTCCCCGGCTTCAGAAGGGCACAGGCAAAGAAGAGGATTCCCTCCAGGACGCTATCATCGAAGAGCATGGTAGCTACCGCCCCACCATGAGCCAGATAGAGTCCGTCAAGGACCTCTTTCTGATTGATATTTCTAATAATCATTAGCCCAATCCTCTTTTACCCCCTCCCCTAGCTAAGGGGGAGAGGAATTATAGTTTTTAAAAGGGGCTTCGCCCCTTATGAACCTCCCCGATAAATACCTATAACAAAAACCGCTCAATCGCTGCCGCCAGACCCCCGCGGTCGACATCAAGGGTAACACCGTCAGCTACCGCCTTAACCTCGTCAGGGGCATTACCCATCGCAATGGCCAGACCGGCTACACCAAAGAGGGAGAGGTCATTAGTCCCGTCCCCCACCGCCATAACCTCCCCCGGAGATATCCCCAGATGCGAGGTCAATATTTCCAGCGTCTTCCCCTTGGACACCCCGGAGGCAACAATATTAATAAAATCAACCTCGGGATAGGCCGGGGACTTCGCCCAGGAAAAGTGAAAACTGCCGTTAAATTGACGCTGAAAACTTGTGGCTTTGGCAGCCTCCTGAGGCGAGGAGGTTACCATCCCCCCTTTAACAAGCCTCTCCCGCTCCCAGAGCCTGCCGAAATCGCCTACTGTCGGCTCGAGATTAAAGAACTTCTGATGGATTTCAGTAGCCCAGGTCTCATGCTCAACAAAATAGTGGCTTGTCGAATAAAGCTCAAGATAGATATCGCTCTGGCGGGCAAACTGGACTGCCTGCCCGACGGCGGCGCTATCAAGCGGCTGAACGTAAATTTCCTCACCCCGGCCCGGGTCACTCAACAGGGCACCGTCAAAGAACATATGACAGCCATCCAGTGACAGCTGATTAATAATTGACAGAGAGCCCTGAGCCGCCCGCCCGGTAGATAGCGAAACCCCTATCCCTGACTGGCGGACCCTGGCCAATGCTTCTCTATTCTCAACCGAGATGCTCCCGTCTCTGCTGAGCAGGGTACCATCTATATCTATGACCAGGAGTTTATAATCCATCCGTAGCCCTCTAGCAACCTAGAATTCCAGCTTCAAGGTAACGATTTCAAAAGGCTTTACCCGAAGTTTGAGAGTCTGCCCATCAACCTCAAGGCTTTGTGCCTCCTGCTCAAGGAGATTGACGGTCCATGCCCCTTTTATAGGCTTAAATACCCTTAGCTCCGCCCCGGTAGCCTCCCCCCTGGTCTCAAAAAACCTCAGGATTACCCTGTCCTCACCCTCCGCCTTCTTAAGCGCCGACAGGATGAGGTTATCCGGTTTCAACTCAAGGAAGGAAAGCTCTCCCGGTAAATCACCACTATAATTTGCCTGAAGGGGAAGCAGCCGGTGAAGATAGTCCTGAGCCCTTCGATACATCCTGGCCTGGCGCCAGTCTCCTTCATGAGGCTCAATGGCATATTCAAAGGTAAACTTCCTGAGTTCCAGGGCATCCGGGGTAGGCACCAGGGGGCCGGCAACACCATCGGCAGAAAGCCCGTAAACGCTTCTAAACAGGGTAATATAGACCGAGCCGTCCTTTATCTCCAGTGCCGGCAGCCCCCTGTTCATAAAGGTTATCCCCCTCGTTCCATTATCCAGGTCAAACCAGCTCATAAAGTTGGGGATTGCCGATGGTTTCGCCCCCGCGGTCCTGCTGAAATACTCCGTCGGTTCAGAAATAACCCCGAACTGCGTCTCCCGAAAGTAAACCTTCCTCTTTATCCCGGTATCGAACTTAACCCTCAGCCTGATGTTAGGGTAGCTATTATCAATCCTGGTGACAAACTCAATCCGGGGAATATCACGAAAGATGATGACCTCCTTATGTATGTCCAGGGTCTTATGCCGGTAGAGCAGGGGGGGGAACTTTTCCTTCAGCCGGTAGGGCCAGGTAAGGCAATAGTACTCGTCTTCAAAAATGACCTTCGAGGTTAATTTTCCCTTTTCCACCCTGAAGCTCCTGGGTTTAAAGCTGCCATACTGAAGTCCGTCCCCGCTCTCACTCTTTATCAAATCAGCGAAGCGGCAGCGGTGGTAATAAAGGTCTCCACTCTCATCCTCAATGACGAGCTCATTTCCCCGGACGAGGAGCTTTCCCGTTCCCCTATCGAACACCTCAATTATGCCACTATTCCTGTCCACCTTAACCTTGAAAAAGGAGTTCTCCAGCTCCGCTTCGTCTGTCTCAACTATCCGGTCTTCGCTATCTATATCTTCGGGTAAAGCGTTATAAACCTTATAACCCAGGGGTGGAGCATCAACCATAAAGCCCACCTTTGTCTTTTCCCTCTCGGTCTCAACCCGGTCCCTTACCTCCCACGGCATCGGATTAAACACCATCACCCCTTCACCCCGAGTATTAACCTTCCGGGCGATGTAGCTGAGAGCTGCGGACAGGACTTGAGATGTTTCCTTTTTCAGAGAGGCAAAAATTTCCTCGGCTTCCCGGTAAATCTCATCCACCCCACAGCCAGTGATGATATCATGGAAGGCAATAAACAGAATCTGCTTCCAGGCACGGTGAAGCTCTTGCGCAGGGTACCGAGCACCAAGCAGCCAAGCGATAGTGGCAAACTCCTCACAGGTTACGAGCAGGCCCTCGCACTCCCGCATATTTTGCACTATCCAGGTCCGGGAGGCACACACCTGAGGAAAGACATTAACCAGCTCATCATCATAAAGCTCACCTTTCGCGACCTCAAAGCTCTTGCCAGCCCTCTCCAGGGCCTCGAAAAATTCCTCGGGAGTGGCTATCACCATGCGGATATCGGGGTGAGCGGCGTTCCAATCCGACACTGCCCCAACAACTTCCGGCTGGGGAGGCATCGAGCCGCTCCCCGAGGGCATCAGGATATTAGGGGTAGAGGCATACTTCCTGAGCTCGGTATAGGACTCTTCCAGACGGTCAAGTTCAAGTCCCGCCCGGTAACCAAGCGGCATCCAGTGAGCCAAAATGGTCGTCCCGTCCAGACCCTCCCAGAGACTCTCGCTCTGCATAATATCATGCCTTGCCCCCCGCCTGAAGGCAAGCCACTTGTACCCCGATTTCTGGTAGATTTGCGGCAGTTGAGCGTTCATGCCAAAGCTATCCGCTGCCCAGGCTACCGGCACCTCGATTCCAAATTTCTCGCGGCAGTAGCTCTTACCAAAGAGGATTTCCCTTATCAGCACCTCCCCGGCGGGGAGCATGGTATCCGGCATGAGGTACTGCCCGTCGATTATTCTGAGCCTGCCTTCCTTTATCCTTTCCTTTAGCCGGGACCAGAGCCGGGGGTTTCCCTTCTCTATTGCCTCCAGCAGGAAGGTCTGCTCGATACAGAACTTAAACTCCGCCGAGGTGTCCATTATTTCCAGTGCCTGCTCCAGAATCTTCTCATTTATTGCCAGATAGTCTTGCCTGGAAAAAGCCCAGGCTACATCGTAATGCGTATGGGGAACCAGATAAATAACCTGCATTTTGCGCCACCTGTCCCGTAAACCTTGCCCGGCAGCATTATACTATAAAGCGATTAGCTTAGGGAATTAAGACTAACCCGGATAAACCGCTTGTGCTTTTTCCCCTGATTATGATAATATCAACTGCCATAAAATTGGCGGCACGGGTGAGAAAATGCGTATCGAAAAACAGAGGTATACGGAACGCTTCGGCTCGGTAAAGATAAACGATGTCCAGAAGGTGCTCGAGCTCGACTCCGGGAGAAAAGCCGCTATGCCACTCAAGGAAGCAATAGCCGTGGACAAGATAGAAGAAGATGTCATCAAGGACTTCGAGGAGAAAATGGCTATTGTTATCCCCATCAAGAACGAGAAGCTCAAGCTCTTCGAGGGGGTTATCACCGGGGTGCCCCACGAGTGCCTGATAATAGCAATTTCCAACAGTGAACGCAAAGAGGTCGACCGATTCAAGATGGAAAGGGACACCCTGAACCAGTTCTGCCACTTTACCCAGCGCAAAGCGCTGATTATCCATCAAAAAGACCCCGTTATAACCCGGGCTCTAGTCCAGGCAGGATATGCCGACCTGCTGGACGAACATGGAAAGACGGTAAGGGATGGCAAGAGCGAGGGGATGGTAATCGGCTTACTGGTGTCCATGCTGATGGGAAAGGAATATGTCGGTTTTGTTGATGCCGACAACTACTTCCCGGGGTCAGTGTGGGAATACGTGCGGTGCTACGCCGCCGGCTTCAGTATCGCACAGTCGCCATACACGATGGTCAGGATTCTATGGCGGTACAAACCGAAGACATCAGGCGAAGTCTACTTTCAAAAGTGGGGGCGGGTATCAGAAACAACAAATAAATGCATGAACTCTTTAATTTCAGCCAAAACCGGCTTTGAAACCGATATCATCAAGACCGCCAATGCCGGCGAACATGCTATAAGTGTAAAGCTGGCGCAAATACTCCCCTATGCCTCAGGCTACGCCGTCGAACCGCAGGAAATCATCTCCCTGTGTGAAGATTATGGTGGGGTACTGCCCACTGCCAACCAGAAGGTGGCCAGAGACGGGGTAGAAATATTCCAGATAGAAAGCAGAAACCCTCACTTCCATGAGGAAAAGGGTACCGAACATCTGCGGAAGATGCTGCTCCAGGGACTCAGCACTATTTACCAGTCACCCCTTTGTGACGACGAGACAAAGCGGATGATTACCCGGGAACTGGTAGCCCAGCGAGCCTTAAAACGGGGTGAGGTGCCAGCTAGGCTCCACATCAACCGCCCCCCCCACGAGGTAAATATCAAGGGCTTCATCGACTTCATGGCGGAACGTCTTGACTCCTATTCAGCACTGAAGGAAGAGTGATGGCAGACCGTCCCCCCGAGCCAAGGCTCATCATCTTTGATATGGACGGCACCCTCATCACCGACCGGCTTATTTTCAGGCTGGCTCATAGATTCGGCTTTGAGACGGAGCTGGAGAAAATAATGTCAGCCGACATCCCGGAGTATGAGAAAACGAAACGCATCGCCCCTTTACTAAAAGGGATAACACCTGAAGAGCTTACCAGTACCTTTGACCAGATTCCGCTCTCCCCCGGTGTCCCGGAGACAGTGGCGGAACTCAAGAAACAGGGACACATCCTGGCTATTATCAGCGACAGTTACACCATAGCCACCGGCCGCCTGAAGAAGAGACTGGGTTTTGACCATGCAATCGCCAATAAACTTGTCGTCAAGGAAGGGAAGATAACCGGGGAAGTAGAGATGCCCCTAAACTGGTCAAGCAATACCGCCGGCTGTCTGAAACACTCGGTATGCAAGCTGAACGCCCTTCTCGGACTTTCAGAGGAGACGGGAATACCACTGGAAAGGACCGTAGCCATTGGCGACAATACCGCCGATATCTGTATGCTCAAGCGGGCCGGCCTCGGTATCGCCTTTAATCCCAAAACCAGGATGGTAAGTGAAAGCGCCGATATCACCCTCAATAACGACATGTCACGGCTCTTAGCCGTCATCATGAAATGAGCGGCCAGAACGGCACCAGCCTGGACTCAATCACTTCACCTGCACCCTGCCCACAGCAGAGCCTATCTCCAGCTCTATCCGCTTTTGGTCGGTGTCAAAGAAGTTGTCCGAGGTATAGGAGTCACCCTGCTTCGGGAAACGGCTCTCATCTACATCCAGAGCACTCAAATCCGCATCTACCCAAATCCTGGCGGCCACCCCGTCAGGAATAGTAATCTCGACATTAGCCACATCAGCCTCGATATAGGCATGAGTGATGTCAACTGAAGAAGGCATCGTCACCCTGCAATTACCCGCATCCACATCAAGGTGGAACTCGGTCACCCTGAGCTCGCCAAGCATAAGCTCCATGTTGCTTGCCGCCGATTTGATATTAATAGCCAGCGGTATGCTCCTTGTAAGCCTGATATCCCACCTCATCTCGTCTCCACCCCAGAACTTCCGGTCAACCCGCTCCGTACTCAAATAAAGCTCGCTCTCACCGTCTTCCCGATTGAAACGCACCCTCATCCCCTCCTTGCCATCTCTGACTCCAGAAGCTACTTCAACAAAGTTCGGTGAAGCGGCGGGGAGACTGCCTATGGTTATGCTTCCCGCGGTGAAGTCCACCTCGACCTTGCCATGCTCAATATCAGCCAAAGGCTGGGAATAATTTTCGGTAGTTATCCCCGCTGGTGGAGATAGCCCATATTGCCAGGTGGCCATCCCCAGGCAGGCACAGAGGATGACCAGGATAAGCAGGCCAACCAGCCAGGGATTGCGGCCACGGAGCAGAACACCAAGCCCGATAATAATAATGAGCACCGGCCAGAATCGCCACAGAGTTCCCCAGAGACCCCAGGGAAGGACATTAAGGGTCTGGAGAAGAAAAATGACCCCCAGGAACACCAGAAAGATGCCCCACACCGGAGCCCCGATAATCTTCCCGGGCTCTTCTTCAGCCATGACTATTTCCTCCTGGCGCCTATGATAATCAGCACCCCAATGGCCACAATAATAAGCGGCCAGAACTTACCCCACTCAAACCACCAGAAAAGGTTGAAGCTGCCCAACAGGAAAAGAATGCCAATCAAAATGAGGGTAATGCCGAGAGCATTGCGGCGGCGGTGGACTTCACGTCCCAGCTCACTGGCTACTTCCTTCATCTCCTCCACATTTTCCTCTACCACCTCCTTGGGCGTGGTAACCTTCGAGCCTTCCAGGGGAACCACAATAGCCATAATAACATAGGCGACGATACCCACCCCGTTGGCAAATACCAGCAGCACCGCAATTACCCTGACGATGGTGGGGTCCATGTCAAAGTACTTCGCCAGACCACCACACACCCCCCCGAGCATCCGGTCACCTCTACTTCGATAAAGTTTCCTCTCCATGACTCCCTCCATTCTCGATTAACTGGAACCTCCACAAGCCGGCGGCGGCAAGTCCACCGAGACCAACGCCGGCAATGACGGCCCCCACCCAACCCAGCAGGCACAGCGCGGTGACGATGGTACCCGCAATAAACGCCCCGACGCTAATAGCAATAAAGGCATGCCTGAATCTCAGCCCTAAAAGGACAGCCGCAATTGAACCCGTCCAGACACCGGTCACGGGCAGCGGAATGGCCACAAACAGCACCAGACCAATCCGCTCATATCGTTCGATAATCGCCCCCCGCTTCCGGGTACGCTCAAAGAGCCAGTTGAGCCCTCTTTCCATAACCATCACCCGACCCAGAAGCCGGGACAGAGAATCAAAGAACAGCAGGAGAAACGGGACCGGCAGGAGGCTGCCGGCAACAGCCAGCAGCAGCGCATAGTACCACGGGAGGTGGAACAGGTTGATGGCTACCGGCAACGCTACCCTGAGCTCAGCCACGGGCAGAGCCGAGATAATAACTACCACCATCTCCGGGGAAAACCCCAGCCTGATAAGTTCCTCTGGGCTCAAATTTCCCTCTCCAGCCTCTCGAATTCGTGTTATTGTAACATGCCGTCCCCCTTTTTTCCCAGCGCGTGAGTATGAGCCGGGACGGGTATTAAAATCACCGTCAATCCCCTTGACTATACCAGCGGCATAGGGTATAAATTGATAAGCAAATGGCCGAGAGGTAGAAAAAAAGAAGCACATGTTAAGTCCGGTTACCACTACCCCCAAGTCCCTGGATGACTACCGGGAAATAGTCGGGGAAGAGGTCATTACCGAAATCCGCAATCTGGCCGCACCGCTTCGAGGGGCACGGCTAATTCATCTCAACTCAACCGCCTTCGGCGGCGGTGTCGCCGAAATGCTGACCTCACTGGTACCGCTGATGAACGACGTCGGGCTCAAGGCGGAGTGGCAGGTCATCAGAGGAGACGAAAAGTTCTTTAATGTCACCAAAACCATGCACGACTGCCTGCAGGGTACGTCGGTCTCCTGGAACCAATACACGACCAGGGTGTGGCTGCAATACAATCAGATGAATGCCGAACTCTTCGACCAGGACTATGACTACGTCATCATCCACGACCCCCAACCGGCAGGTATCCTGAAGATGTTAGAGTCCAGGGACAAAGCACGCCATGGAAAATGGCTCTGGCGCTGCCATATCGACCTCACCGAGGGTCAGGAGAACGTGTGGCAGTTCCTGAAACCGTTTGTCGAGATTTACGATGGTGTTATCTTTAGCCTGGAAGATTATGTCAAGGAAAGTCTGGGCACTGCCCGCATCTTTATCCTGCCACCCGCCATAGACCCTCTCAGTCCCAAGAACATCGAGCTATCGCCGGAGGTAATTGCCCAGGTCCTGTCCCCCTACGGGGTAAACCTCAACCGCCCCCTCATCCTTCAGGTCTCCCGCTTCGACAAAGCAAAGAACCCGTGGGGGGTAATCGATGCCTACCGCCTGGTAAAACGGGAGGTGCCCTGGGTGCAGCTGGTCCTGGTTACCTCCCTCGCCCAGGATGACCCCGACAGCCGCGACTACTTCGAGCACGTGGCTAAATATGCCGGTGGTGATTACGACGTGTATCTCCTGACCAACCTGGTCGGCGTGGGTAACGTGGAGGTAAACGCCCTCCAGCGGTCAGCCAGGGTGGCAATCCAGAACTCAGCGAAGGAAGGTTTCGGGCTGGTAGTTTCTGAGGCACTGTGGAAAGGACGCCCGGTGGTTGCCGGTAATGCCGGCGGTATTCCGCTGCAGATAATTTACGGCAAAACCGGCTACCTGGTTAACACCGTCGAGGAATGTGCCAACAGGATAGCCTACCTCCTCAAGCACCCGCAGGTGGCAGAGCGCATGGGGCAGGCAGGCAGGGAGCACGTCCGCCAGAATTTCCTGATTACCAGATACCTCAGGGACTACCTGAAGATTCTGAATAGACTCAGTGGTCGACCCGGAGAACCGATTACCGGGGGACTGGAGTACCGGTCAGGTTAAATCAAAAATGTCCATTTTATCCAAACGTGACATCCGCCGGTTACAGAAGCACTCGCCAGCCCTGATTGAAGGCTATATTGACCTCGAGCAGCAATTGCAGCCCAATGGCGTTGACCTTACCCTGAAAGAGATAGCCCTCCCGCAGTCATCAGGCAGGATAGCAATCAGCAACCACCAGCGGCTGGTGCCCGACCTGGCGCCACTGGTGTTCGATGGGATGGGCTTTATTGACTTGATGCCCGGTACCTACATTATTACCTACAACGAGATTGTCAACCTTCCTAACGACATCATGGCACTGGCTGCGCCCCGGTCAAGCCTGCTCCGCTGCGGCGTTAGCGTGAATACCGCGGTATGGGACGCCGGCTACTCCGGCCGTTCCCAGTCGCTAATGGTGGTCTACAATCCCCAGGGATTCCGCCTGCAGAGAAACGCCAGAATTATCCAGCTTGTCTTCTTCAAGCTAAGCGGGGAGACAGAAGGCTACCACGGTATCTATCAGGGAGAAAACATCTGAGCCACCCGATACGACTACGCCACAAGGCTCAGTGCCGCCGGCACGATAGTAAAGGATACCGGACCCTCCCCCAGAAGCTCGCCATCGGCATGTACCAGGAAAGGCTCCGCTGACTCAATAGAGACGCGGGTCGCCCGCTCCATTCTAACTTTAGGGTGGCTCAGGTGCGTGCCCTGATATACCATGGGCAGTGCTTTCAGCAATTCAAACTTGCCGATATCGCCGACAATCACCACGTCCAGCAACTTATCCCCCAGTTCCGCCCGGGGCGCCATGCGCATCCCTCCCCCGAAGTAGCACCCATTAGCCACCACCACACTCAAAACCCGGTCAGGCTCGACTTTACCTTCGATATTCAGGGAAACCGGCTTGTTCCGATAACCAAAAAGGGTTCTCATTAACCCCCCCAGATAGGGAATGGTGCCACCAAAGTACTTGGGCAACCTCTCCGTAGCTGCTACCACCGCCGCATCAAAGCCGACCCCGGCGGCATTAACAAAAAAGCGCCTCAAGGTCTCTTTCCCTTTCCGATACTCAACAACGCCAACATCAATCAGCAGCCTCCGGGAACTGGTCAAGAATGAGCAGGCCCTGCTGTAATCCCGCGGAATACCCACCGAGCGGATAAAATCGCTACCGGTGCCGGTGCTAACTATACCGAGAGGGGTAGTAGCTGCGTTGGGGGAAGAGAGAATGCCATTGGCTACCTCATGGACCGTCCCATCGCCACCGACCGCCACCAGGTACCGGTAACCGTCACTGGCGGCTGCCCGAGCCAGCTCGATGGCATGACCCACCCCTTCAGTATACGCATAGTCAAACGAGAGACCGGCACGCTTAAGCAGCCGGCCAATGCGAGGCCACTTCCGGTAGGTGGAATTGGCCCCCGCCACCGGGTTGACAATTACCTTAGCACGCAGTAGCGACATCACCCCTCCATGACAACTTAACCTTTTAATTATACTACTATACTACCAGCAACGTCAGGTAGCTACTCCAGATAGCTTATTCGGGACGAGGGTTTTTTCTTTATGTCAACTTCTATGCCGGCTTCTTCAAACATGTCAACGAAGGCATCATCATCATAGCGACCGAAGCTGACAAACCGCCTTATCCTGGCATTGACCAGCATCTTGGCACACAGCACGCACGGCGTGTGGGTGCAATAAATAGTGCTCCCTTCAAGACTCGTGCCGTGGAGGGCCGCCTGGATGATTACATTCTGTTCGGCGTGAATGCCGCGGCATATCTCCTGTCTCGTCCCCGATGGGATAGCAAGCTCGTCCCTGAGGCAGCCAAGCTCAAGACAGTCCTTTAGTCCAGAAGGAGCCCCATTGTAGCCCGTGGTCAGGATATGCTTGCCCTTCACCGCCACTGCCCCGATGTGGTGACGGCGACAGGTTGAGCGCTCCGCTACCACTGAGGCCGCCTTCAGGAAATATTCGTCAATGTCAGGCCTGGTCAATTCTTTCATCTCAGTCGGGAGATAACCCGCTCCGTCTCCTCCCGCAAATTTTCCAGGGAAGACTCATTAATGATGGTGAAATCAGCCATCGCAATCGGCCCGCCCTTGTTGACCTCCTCTATCTCCGCCCGGTCCCGACTGGCTGCCTCCTCCAGCGCCAGGGGCCGCTCTCGCCTGGTGCTCAGCCGAAGATACCTTACCCCCGGCGACGCCCAGACAGCGACCACCCAGAAGCCCTCCCCGTAATGCCTCCTCAGAAGGTCGTATTCCTCCCAGGAATAAAGCCCATCAATTACCACATCGGAACGTTCCCGCGCCAGCTCAATCCGGGGGAGGTTAAGCCGGGCGTAAGCCGCCATCCCGTGCTCCTGCCTGAGGAGTTCCCTGATATAGCGTTCGTTCTCCTCTGTCAGCTCAAGTCCCTTTTTTTCAATCTCCGCGTCGGTAATATCGCCAAACCTTATCCGGGTAAAGCCGTTCTCCTCGAATACCCCGGCTACCTCTGACTTGCCGGCACCAGCCATCCCCACTATTGAAACAACCCTCATCGTTAGACCTTAATTGGCCTCATTATAAGCAAACACCGGGCAAATGACAATGGCAGGAGGCTTTGCATTTAACCTGACATCGTGTAAGCTATAATGACAGCTATTTCCCGGGAGTGAGGAGTAATAACCGTGAGCTGGGTTAATACCGCGATACTGAGTGCCGCTATCCTCGGGGCGGTCAACATCATTGATAGCCACCTTCTCTCCAAACGGATGCCGGGCTTACAGGCTTTCCTGCTGCCGGTAGGCACTATTCACCTAATCTACGGCATAATCCTGCTCGTCCTGTTCCCCCTGCCCGAAGGCACCGGCCCATTGCCGATAGTGATAACGATAGTCTCCGGAATCCTCCGCACCGGTGCCGTCACCATCATGCTCTACAGCCTCCAGCGAGAGGAGGTATCGCTGGTCATCCCCGTAGTCTACACCTACCCTATTTTTGTGGCCATTATCGCTGCACCGCTGCTGGGGGAAAGCCTGGGCTACCTGGGCTGGCTAGCGATAACCATCGTCGTGGCCGGGGCCGTAATAATATCAGCCCGGGAGACTTCCTTCAGCGCCACCACTTTTCGGAGCAAGCCGCTACTTCTCCTTCTGGGTTCAAGCCTGCTTTTCGCCCTGGCTGATATCACCAGCAAGTATGCCCTGAGCTACATCTCCTTCTGGAACATGTTCTCCCTCAGCGCCTGCTGCATGTCCGGCACCTTTTTACTGCTGTCAGCACGCCCTCGCATCATCAGACAGCTCTATAACATGAAAAAGAGAAACTCGACTATGAGTCTGCTCGCCTTTAACGAGACGCTGGCACCGCTCGGGATAACGCTGTCGTTCTGGGCGCTGGAGAGGGGGCCTGTATCCCTGGTATCAACCATTGTCGGCAGCCGTCCCATGTTCGTGGTCATCTTCGCCCTTGCCTTAAGCCGCATCATGCCCCGGTTCGTGGACTGGCGGCCGGGGAGGCTGCCCCTACGACTCATAGCTACCGCGATGATTGTCGGCGGCATAAGCATCATCCACCTGATATAGGTAATAACCTGTGCTATAATCTGTCTATATGGTAAAAATACCCGGGACTATCAACCTGTCAGGCCAGATTGAAAAACAGCTCCCCGCCGAGCTGGCCGGCTTCATACAAACCGCCGGTGAGATTACTTCCGGTCAGGGGCAAAGCCTCTACCTTGTCGGTGGCGTGGTCCGTGACCTCCTCCTGGGAAGGGCAAACCTTGACCTTGACCTGGTGGTGGAAGGCAGCGCCATAGACCTGGCACAGAAGCTGGCGCCGCTTGCGCAAGGGGAAATCACCACTCACCCCCGGTTCAACACCGCCAAGCTCAGGTGGCATAAATGGGGTATCGACCTCACCACCGCCCGCTCGGAGACCTACGCCAGGCCCGGAGCCCTGCCCCGGGTAAAACCCGGTCCTTTAAGCGATGACCTCTTCCGCCGCGACTTCACCATCAATGCCATGGCGGTCTACCTTGACCCCGGCCGCTTCGGCGAGCTCATCGACCTCTACGGCGGTAGAGACGACCTCAGGCACAGGCTTATCCGCATCCTGCATGAAAAGAGCTTTATTGACGACGCCACCCGCATCTGGCGCGGGCTCCGCTACGAGCAGCGGCTGGGCTTCAAGCTGGAGCCGGTCACCTTAATGCTGCTCAAACGAGACATAGATATGCTGGATACCATCAGCGGCGACCGTATCCGGTATGAGCTGGAATGCATCCTCGGGGAAGAATTCCCGGAAAAGGCGCTGCGCCGTGCTGAAGAGATGGGAGTACTGGCCAAACTGCATCCCTCCCTGAGAAGCGACAGGTGGCTGGAAAAAAAGTTTGGCAAGGCACGGGGGTTCGCCTATCCCAACCTGCCCCCGCGGGGACTGTACCTGGCTTTTCTAACCCATTCCCTAACCAGCGGAGAAATCGAATGCCTGATTTCCTATCTCCGATTACCCAGGTCAGTAGCGCAAATAATCCGGGACACTGCCAGTATCAAAACCAGACTGGAATCGCTGGCCGACCCAGGACCCGCCCTCAGCCGTATCTACAACCTCCTCCACGGCTATGCCCCGCTGGCAATTGTAGCCACTTCATTTGCCGCCGACTCACCTGTAGCCCGCCGGCACATCAAGTTATACCTTGATAAACTCCGCTACATCAAGCCGGCCCTCAACGGCAACGACCTGAAAGAAATGGGAATAGCCCCCGGTCCTCAAATTAAAGAAATACTAAACCTGCTCCGTGAGGCCAGACTGGACGGGAAGGTAACATCTAAGCAGGCTGAGATAGAACTGGCCAGGGGGTGGATGGCGGAGCGCACCCTTTAGCGGCTGACCTGCCTCAATAGCTTTAAGCATCTCCTGGTCCTATGCCGTCTAAAGTCCCCGCCAGATAAACCTCCAGCCCCTGCCGCTGGAGACGAATATATATCTCCTCCGCCTGAAGCCTATCCCGCATGAGGGTAAATAGCGCCGGCCCCGAGCCCGCCAGGTGAACATCGGAAGCACCCGCCTTAATGATGTGCTCCCGATAGACGCTCAGCTCCGGGAAGTAATTAAAGGCCACATTCTCAAAGGTATTAAACAGCAGGGAGGTAAATTCTTCCCCTGATTTTAAGCTCTCTACCAGTCTGGCTGTAATCTGCCCATCGGTGTAGTGACCCTGCCTCAGGCTGGCATAGAGCCGCCCTGTTTTCTTTTGCATTCGGGGCGGCGGCGGCATCACGATTACCACCCACATACGGGGAAGCGGCGGCAGCGGGGTTACGACTTCGCCCCTCCCCTCAACCAGGGCCGCACCCCCATGCAGAAAGAAGACACCATCCGAACCCAGCTTCGAGGCCAGGCCGGCCAGCTCCCGCGGCGACAGGCCCAACCCCCAGAGCCGGTTGAGGCCACGCAGGGTGGCGACAGCGTCACTCGTGTCCCCACCCAACCCCGATACCAGCGGGATGCGCTTCGTAAGCCCTATTACGGCCCCTTCAGCGCATCCGGTAGACTCCTGAAGCAGACTGACCGCTCTGGATACCAGGCTCTCCCCGGCAGCCCACCCGGGGGCATCAGGCCTAAACTCAATATCCTGGCCCGACTGGAAGCGGAGGCTATCACACAGGTCCACCGCCTGCATAACACTGCGAATCTCATGAAAGCTATCCTGGCGCTCCGCCAGAACCTCAAGTGTCAGGTTTATCTTGGCCGGCGCCAGGACCGTCAGCATGCCAGCCCTCCGGCCCGGGTAACTACCTGCCACAGCCGCGTCCACTCGTCAAGGCTCAGGGTCTCCGCCCGCCGCCGCGGGTCAATACCCGCCTCCTCGAGCAAGGCCAGGACCTCGGCCTTGGGCAGCGCCAGACCCTGCCCCAGGGAATTAGCCAGCTGCTTGCGCGAGGCATTGAAACCAGCCCGCACCAGCCGGAAAAAGCCTTCCCTATCGGTTACCGCCACCGCCGGGTGAGGATACGGCCTTATCCGCAATATGGCAGAGTCAACCTCCGGTACCGGGTAGAAGCACCGGGCCGACACATAGCTAACTACCTCCGGTTCCCCGTAAAACTGCACACTAACGCTCATGAGACTCATCTTCCCCGGCCCCGCCGCAATCGCCTCCGCCACCTCTTTCTGTACCATTACCACCATAAGCTCAGGTCTAGCCGGAGCCTCAAGAAAATGACGCAGCACCGGAGCGGTAATATAGTAAGGAAGATTGGCAACCACCTTGTAACCGGAGGGAGCGGCTGCTGCCTGAGAAAAGCGCGCCCGCTGCTCGTCAAGCAAAGCCGCCGGGTCAATATGAAGCACGTCACCATCAATGATGGTAACATTATCACAGGAAGCCAGGGTCTCCTTTAAGACATGGGCCAGCTTCTCGTCCAGCTCAATACTGACCACCCGGCCGGCCTCCCTGGCCAGCTCCCTGGTCAGCACCCCCAGGCCAGGGCCGACCTCCACCACAATATCGGCAGGGGTGAGCTCCGCCGCCCCGGTAATAAGCCCGAGCACCTCCCCGTCAACAAGGAAGTGCTGTCCCAGTCCCTTTCTTGCCTTAAGCCCAAAGCGGCGCAGCAACCTCCTGGTCTGAACTAGAAGCGACCCTTCTGGCCCATTCCTCTCAGCCATGCGCATCACCACCTAAGCTATCGCATAACCGCCACCAGTACCGATGGCCGGTCCCTCTCCAGAATAGCTTATGAGGCCGTGCACCTGCCCTCGACCCTGCCTGACAGCTTACTCAAGCCAGCCAGCTCCAACCAGGTAACCCTGCGGCACCCGGAATAGCTATTTACCGCTGCTTCCTCCCGGACCTGACGGGGTTCATAGTACTCCGCCGCGCAGGACCCGGCTTTCAACACCGCTTAGCCCGAGCAGCCCTACCAGACAAAGGCCTCAAGCAGGGATTCAACCCCGCTATAGCGGATTGCGGGTCCAGGGCACCGCTAGCTCCCCGTCTAGCACGACCTCAGTGAAATGCTAATCTGCGCCCGCTACTTTGTCAAGCAAAAAAAGAGCCCGGATTTAAACCCGGGCTCTCCCGATTCGCCGGATGGATGAAGTAAGCTATGCCTGGGGCTTAGGCATAACCGCCTTGAACATCTCCTCGTCATAGGGATGCCCTTCGGCAACCATCTGCCGCAGCTTGATAACATCACAGTTGGTGGTGCCGGTTACCTTCTTGGTATTGAAGGCGCTCATGCCCATGTCAAACTCACCATAGGCTCCCGCATTGGCTGCCCACCACCAGATTATCTCCGCCTTGGTCCTCTCATAGGCCACCTTCTTTTGCGCCCTTATGAGACCATATGATACCGCCACCTGCTGGGGAAAGAGATTGGTAAAGGTCCAGGCCATATCCATGCACGCCTTGTCCAGCAGGGACATATCCGTCTCCAGTGAGCGTGCCAATTTCTTGGCGGCAGACCTTTCTGCGGGGTCGGGCAGGAACTCACCATAGACAATCTCACCGTTCTCCACCCACTTGTCGGTGACGACCTCAGGATTGCGGAAAAACTCGCCGTCCTTCTTCAGAATCGGCACTACCTGGTGGATATAGTTCTTGCGATACATCTTGTAGGCGCTCCACTGCTCGCAGGAGACTGCATTCCACATGGCGTCCTGCATGGTCATCTCCACCGATTTGAACTGGCAGGCACCGCCCATAGCGGTCGAGCCATGCTGTGGCCCCACCTGACCAAAGCTAGCCGTATCAGCGGCAATACACAGGTCACAAACCGCGCCAATCTCTTCACCGCCACCAATGCTCATACCATTGCAGCGGCGAATAAACGGCTTGGGCGATGTCCAGACCTGGTCAAAAGTACGCCAGTAAACACTCATGTATTCCTGGCAGTCCAGCGGCCTCATCACGTAGTGCTCTGAGTACTCCGGAACATTACCGCCAGTGCAGAAGGCCCTGTCGCCGGCGCCAGTAAAGACAACACAGACCACGCTGGGGTCATGTGAGGCCTTATCAAAGGCGACCGCGGTGGCAGCCAGCATATCCAGGGTATAGGAGTTATACTGCGCCGGATTGTCCAGCGTAATCCAGGCAACATAAAGGCCATCGACCTTGTTACCCTGGGGGTCAACAATCGGTTTCAGTTCGTAAGTTGTTCGTGGCGGTTCTGTCCGCTGCAGCCGCTCGTCACTGGTGGTCCGGTGATTGAGGATTTCGTTCTTTGGTGCTCTCGGTACCCAGTCTAATGCCATTTTTTCTTTCTCCCTCCTTAGTTTTTTGTTTTCAGAAATCGGGCTCTAACACTATTCGCTTAATCAGCCCGCCCTTATGGGCCTCTTCGTATGCTTCCTTGATGGTGCTCATCGGCCTGGTCTCAACAAAGGGTTCTATCTGTACCTTACCCTCGAGAACCAGCTTGAGAACCTCGGGGTAATACTTGGGCAGACAACCCCATGAGCCCATAATGTCAGCATCAAATGCCATCAGCCTCGACAGCGAATACTCATTCTTCTGCATGCCAAAGCCGCATATCACCAGCTTGCCGACGAACGATAGCAACTCCAGGGCGATTGCCTGACCACCCCCGGTACCGGTCCACTCAAAAATCTTCCAGCCATAGTTTCCCGGCAGTCCCTTCTCCTTGCAGTAGGCACGGAACGCGTCCCGCACATCCCTGGGGCTCTTGTCCACCGAGCTGATAATATGGGTGGCACCGAAATCAAGGGCTCTCTTCAGCTTCTCCGGATTTCGGGCGATGCCGATAACCTCTTTGGCACCCAGGGCCGCACAAATCTGGGTGGCATACACGCCAAGACCACCGGTGACCCCGATAATAACAACCATGTCCCCGGCCTTGACCTCAGCCCGCATCGCCGCCTGGTAGGGCGACGTAGCAGCATCGGCAATCACGGCAAAGTGTGACAGGGGGATTCCCTTCCTGTCTGGAAGCTCGCACAAATCTTCGGAAGGGACTACAATATGGCTGGAGTTACCGCCATAAATCCCCATGCTGTTGCCGGGCATCTTCTGTGCCAGACAGCGGTTTCCCCTGCCGGAGGCACAGATAGGGCAGTTATTGCACGGCATCACCGCCGGAATAATTACCTCTTTGCCAAGCCATTTAGCATCACCAGCGAGCACGGTACCGCTTATTTCATGCCCCAGGGTAAGCGGCGGTTTATTCACCGTGGGCACGCCATCATAGAAATAGCCCAGGTCAGTATGGCAGACACCACAGCCCGCAACCTCAACCAGCACCTCCCCCGGCTTGAGTTCAGGGACATCAATGCTCACTTTTTCCAGTTTGCCCGGCTCTACCATCTGCCAGGTCTCAATCTTGTCAGGTATTTTTGCCATTTTTTTCTTCCCCCCTCACTCTGTAATCTATCAGTAACCTCAAGACGAAGCCTTCATGCTAGCAGTCTATCACCCCCCACATTATAGATTCTCCTTTTTACTTTATTCAGGCAGTCCAGTTAGTAAGTTTATCTGTTTATCCCATTCCCTGTCAACCTGAAGCCCTGCCTGTTATATCCCATAGCTCAAGCGATTCACCAGCGGCATCGGCAGTCCATAATCCACCATTTTAGCCTGCGTGGCACCAATATCATACGGAACGCGGTAGTGGCTGACCAACCTCGCTTCACTGTCATAGATGGCATAGCCGGCCCGGGGGTCGCCATCCCGGGGCTGACCAACACCGCCGGGGTTAATAATCATCCGGTTTTCCCCCAGCTCAAGCACACTGCCATCCAGGAACTCACTTACCGAGCAGGTACCAGTCTGGCTATATTCGAACACCAGCGGCACGTGAGAATGACCTACCAGACAGAAAGGCGACGAAAAGAACGCAAAGTTTTCCCCGGCACTACCGGGTGACAGGAGGTACTCCCGGATAGGCTCCCTCGGACTACCATGCACCAGGGTAAAATCACCCTTATGAGTAACGAGGGGCAGCCTGTCAAGGTAGGCCACATCGTCCGGGTTCAGTTGTTGCCCTGTCCAGCGGCAGGCGGCGGCAGCGTAGGGATTAAAATCAGAGGTACTGAGCCTGCCGATTGCCGCCCAGTCGTGATTACCGGCGACACAGAGGTGGTTAAAGCCACGCAGGAGTCCAATACACGAGTGGGGGTCAGGACCATAGCCAACAACATCCCCCAGGCACCATAGCTCGTCTACCCCTCCCCGGCGCTCAACATCGTCCAGCACTGCGGTAAAGGCAGCCAGATTGGCATGAATATCGGCAACAACAGCACAGCGCATCCGTCACCCTAATCACCCTAATAATAGCCTTTACCCGGGACAGCTCGCAAATGTTGTGAGCCAGATATCGCCATGCTATAATTTCAGCCATGAAGGCTTCTGAAATTGGAGAATTCGGGCTGATTGACCTCCTGGCTAAAATAGCAGGCACCCCCGCCGACAAGGAACTCATCGCCGGCATCGGTGATGATGCCGCCGCCTGGCAGAGCAATGCCCCAACCCAGCTGGCCAGTGTCGACTCCTTCATCCAGGACGTCCACTTCTCCCCGGACATAGCCCCCTGGGAAGATGTGGGGTGGAAGACAATGGCTGCCAGCTTAAGCGATATCGCCGCGATGGGGGGAGTGCCCAGATATGCCCTGGTATCACTGGCCCTGCCCGGCGATACCGAAGTTGACGATGTTACCGCCCTCTACCGGGGAATGACCCGGCTGGGGCAGGAGTTTGAGACAGCCATCATTGGCGGCAACATCAGCAGTGCCCCCGTAGTCATTATCAGCGTTACCGTTCTGGGCAGCAGCCGGGATAAATCCATCCTCACCCGCTCCACCGCCAGACCCGGCGAGCAGATAGCGGTCAGCGGCCGGCTGGGGACCGGCGCCGCCGGCCTTAAGATGCTTACCGAGAAACTCCAGTTCGACCCCGAAGCCGCCCACGTACTCAGGGACGCCTTTCTTCACCCCTATCCCCGAATCAGCGAGGGGCAGCTGCTGGTAAGCTACGGGGTGAAAACCGCGATAGACATCAGCGATGGGCTGATTTCGGACCTGAAGCAAATATGCAAACAAAGCCAGGTCAGCGCCTGGATAGAAATTGACCGCCTGCCCGTTGAGCCCACGGTGAAGGCCAACTTCGGTGAGGAGGCACTGGAGCTGGCACTATCAGGAGGGGAAGACTACGAACTACTATTCACCGCCAGCACCGGGGTCATTGAGGAGATAAAAAGGGCCGCCCCCTGCCCGGTAACGGTTATCGGCGAAATCAGCGCCGATAAGAAAAGGGGGGTAACGCTGGTTGATAGCGAGGGGAAGCCGTTTAACCCGGGCGGGGCCGGATGGGAGCACTTTATTACGAGATGAAGCCAACTAAATCACCAGATGATATTCGCTACCTTGAGCTGGTTAGCCAGAGCCCGGAAGACACCCGGAGACTGGGCACCCGCATTGGTGAACTGGCTTCGCCGGGTGATGTCTACCTCCTTACCGGTAATCTGGGAACCGGAAAGACCTGCCTGACACAGGGGATTGCCTGGGGGTTGGGCATCGAGGAATATACCGCCAGCCCGTCCTTCGTCATTGTCAGAGAGCTTTATGGCCGCCTGCCCCTGTATCACATTGACCTCTACCGGTTGGAGCACCTGGAGGAGATTGCCGAACTGGGACTCGATGACTACCTGTACGGTCGGGGTGTCTGCGTCGTGGAGTGGGCGGAAAGAGGCTTAAGCCTGCTGCCGGCAGAGCACCTGCTAATTGAGATAGAGTTTCTCTCCGATACCGGGCGGCATCTCAAGCTCAAACCCAGCGGCCAGCGCTACCAGGAGATAGCACGGCAGCTAAAACAGCTGTCCCCATTCCTATAGAAAGAGCTAAAAATATGCAACTGGCAATAGATACCTCAACCGACACGGCTGGCATCGCCCTGATGGAAAAGGGTGAGGTGGTAGCTGAACTAACCTGGCGCTGCGGGCAGAACCACACTGTCCAGCTTCTGCTCAACCTGACCTCCCTGCTGCGAGGGATGGGACTAAAACTTGACTCCCTTGAGGGTATTATCGTCGCCAGGGGGCCGGGCAGCTTCAACGGCCTGCGGGTCGGGGTCAGCACCGCCAAAGGGTTAGCCTTCAGTCTGGGAATTCCGCTGGTCGCTGTCAGTACCCTGGAAGCGGAGGCCTACCAGCATGCCGGGAGCGGCTTACCCGTCTGCCCGATATTCAACGCCGGCAGAGGTGAGATTGCCACTGCCACTTACCAGAGAAAAAGAAATAACTGGCATCAACTCGCCGCCGAGCATATAACCACCCTCGACACCCTGTGCTCAGAGATAACCACTAAAACCCTGTTCTGCGGGGAATTCATCCCCTCTATCACCGGCGAGCTGAGAAAACGACTTAAACAGCAAGCGGTAATACCGTCTCCGGCTGCCGGGTTAAGACGAGCCGGCTTTCTGGCTGAGCTGGGGGAAAAACGGCTTGACAGCGGTGACTATGATAATCCCAAAACCCTGCAGCCTCTGTACCTCCGACGGCCACCAATCACCAGACCAAAACACCGCCCGGGAGGGGGGATAAAATAACAGACTGGCCGCAAATATCAATCGAGCTCGAAAAGGAACACGAAATGTGTTTCGCCTGTGGACAGGACAATCCCATCGGGTTGAAATTACGCTTTGACTGGGATGGCAAGACCGCCAGGAGCGAGTTTACGCCGAGCGAGCTTCACCAGGGCTGGTCAGGCATTGTCCACGGGGGCATCATTACCTGTCTCCTTGATGAAGCCATGAGCTACGCCACCCTGTTTGAAGGAATCGACACCATAACCGCCAGACTGGAGGTAAGAATCAGGCGCCCTGTTAAAACAGGCGAGCCACTCTCTATCACCGGCAGTATAACGAGGAGGACGAGAAAGCTGCTGGAGACAAAAGCTCTCATCTTCGCCAGCGATGGTGCGCCAGTGGCCGAAGCCACCGCGAAGCAGTTCATTGTCAAAACCGGACAGGAGAGGGAGAGGACGAAAGCGGTCATCTGGGACATGGACGGGGTAATTGCCGACACCGCTTCTTATCATTTCAAAGCCTGGCATGAGGTCTTCCAGAAAAGAGGCGTAGACTTCACCGAGCAAGACTTCAGGCACCACTTCGGCCAGCGTAATGACACTATTATCAGGAATGCCCTGGGCGGCGAAATAGCAGCGGAGGAAATGGACACCATTGCCACCGAAAAAGAGCGGGCCTTCCGCAAAGCGGCAAAACAGAATGTAAAGCCGCTCCCGGGGGTAATAGCACTGATAAAAGCACTTGGGAAACACGGTTTCAAGCTGGCGATAGCCTCCTGCGCCCCGGATGAGAATATCCAGCTCCTTACCCGGGACCTGGGCATCGATAGCTACTTTAATGCCATTACCTCCGGCAGGGAGGTCAGTGAGGGCAAGCCCGACCCCCAGTGCTTCCTGCTGGCAGCCGAGAGGCTGGGCATCGAGCCGGGGAACTGCGTCGTGATTGAGGATGCCATCGCCGGCGTTACTGCCGCCAGGCGAGCCGGAATGTGCTGCATTGCCGTGACCAACACTCATCCCCGGGAGAAACTGAAGGAAGCTGACCTCGTCGTCGACACCCTGAAGACGGTAACGGCAAACGATTTTGAGCGGCTTCTCAGTTCCCCGGGAGCCTGGCTGGCAAAGCCCGCCAGAGAAATCAGACTGCCCGAAGGGAAGTAAGCCTGTTCTTTACCGGGGATGAAATCTTCGATTATTGAATCCTGAGTACCGGCTTTGCCTGACCCCAGAGGTCATCCAGCTGGTAATAGTCACGCTCAAGAGGGGCGAAAACGTGGACGACTACATCGCCATAATCAAGGAGCAGCCATCCCGAGTCTATGGTGCCTTCATGATGGTGGGGCGGGACGCCTTCCTTCTTCAACACATGCTCTATCTCATCGTAGATTGCCTGGACCTGCCTCTCAGTGCCACCACTACATATCACGAAGTAATCAGCAAAGCTACATACCCCGCGGGCATCCAGCAGCACAATATCCATCGCCTGCTTGTTGCTGGCAGCCTCAACCGTCTTACGCGCGACTTCTATCCCTTCCAGGGCCAAAAACCTCCCGGGTCTTATAATATCTTATAATAACCCATTACAAGTATATTGAAAAGTGTCCTCATATGCTAAGGCGAATCAAGCGCCTTTCCTCACTGATGTATGAGCCCCACCAGCCTGCTTGACACGGCATATTGCCCCTGATAGACTTTAGTTTAATAGAAGGCTTAGTTGCTATCTCGTGAAAACCTCCGTAGACCAGAATGGCCCCGTGGTGTAGCGGTCTAACATGCCACCCTGTCACGGTGGAGATCGGGGGTTCGAATCCCCCCGGGGTCGCCAGTACCTGCGATTTCGGGCATAAAAGCAGGCCCGCCCTCTCCTTTCAAGCCATCACACCCCTCATTACTATGCTATGGAGCCAGAAGTGCCCAACCCCCAGGATTAAATCGAAGACCTGGAGGAAGGTTGCCCTCTAACCAGCAAGTGGCTAGAATAGTTAAGAGAGATAAGCGAGGGAGCAAGCATGGGAATCAGGCTTTTTGAAGAGCCGGAATTGCGAAAGCCGGACATGATTCTGGGCTGGCCTGGAATCGGGAATATCGGGATAATTGCCGCTGATACCCTGAGAGGACAGGCCCAGGCCAGGGAATTTGGCGAGATAGAGTCCTGGGACTTCTTTTATCCGAAGGGGCTTAAAGTCAAAGCCGGGATGCTGGAAGAGCTGGAGTTTCCCGGCAATAAGTTTTATTACCAGAGGCTCAAGGGCAAGGACCTCATATTCTTCATCGGGGAGGAACAGCCCACCGCTCCGGGAAGGACATACGCCGAAGGGGGGAAGGCCTACCAGATGGCTAATCTGGTCCTGGATGTCGCCGGACGGTTTGGCTGCCAGAGGGTTTACACCTCAGGCGCCGCAGTAGCCCTTACCCATCATACCCTGAAACCAAAAGTGTGGACGGTGGCGAGCCGGGAGAGCCTGATCGAGGAGATGAAAGGTTATTCGAACACCGTCCTGATGAGCGAGATTGAAGGTAGAGGCAACCAGGGTAGCATCAGCGGCCTAAACGGTCTCCTGCCGGGGCTGGCCAAAAAGAGGGGGTTTGACGCTATCTGCCTGATGGGTGAGATACCGGACTACCTCTCGCAGTCTCCCCTCCCCTACCCCAGAGCCGCAAAGGCAGTAGTTGAGGTCCTGGCCGGCATCCTGGGTATCAGAGTTGACTTCACCCCCTTTGATACGATGGCGGCCCAAATAGATACCGTCATTAATAGCCTCTATGAGAAGTTTCCTCCGGAAATAAAGGAGAGAATTGAGCAAAGAAAGTCCGCCATCCAGGCTAAAGTAGAGACAATCACCGAGGAGGACGAAACCTGGATTAAAGAGCATATCGACGAATTCTTCAAGAAGAAAAGTGGGAACGAATGAAAGAGCTTGTTAAATTCTCCTGGCAGCCCGAGCTAAAAAGCCCGTCTCTGGTCGTCGGCTGGAGTGTAGATGCCGGCAAGCTGGGAGAGAAGGTAACCGGCTATTTAAACCAGAAGCTAACGCACCACAGCTTCGCCGAAATTGAACCGGCGGAGTTCTTCCCGCTGGGGGGAGTGGCCATCGAGAATGACCTGTTTCAATTTCCGGAGAGCAGGTTCTATTCACGCCCCGGAGGCGACCTGGTAGTCTTTAGAAGTCCTCCGCCCGGCTACGAATGGTATAAATTTCTGGACCTGATTCTGGATACGGCCCAGCACTATTGCCATGGGAAGGAGCTGTACACCATTGGCAGCATTATTTCCCCGGGCGCTCATACCACCCCCCGGGAGCTTATCGGCGTCTTCAACTCACCGGAGCTAAAGGAGGCCTTCAGCCAGTACGACCTCGACCGGGAACTGAACTATGAAACGCCTCCCGGGCACAGGCCCACCCTGAATTCTTTTCTTCTCTGGGCCGCAAGAAGGAGAAATATCCCCGGGGTCAGCCTCTGGGTACCCATTCCCTTCTACCTGGTAACCGTGGACGATGCCAAGGCTCAAAGGCGGGTCCTCGAATTCTTTAACCAGAGATTTGATTTGCGAATCGACCTCAGTGACCTTGACGAAGAGGCCAGGCTGCAGAATGAAAAAATAAGCCGGCTGAGAGACTCCTCTCCCGAAATTGACCGCTATATCACCAGGCTGGAGAGTAACCTGAGGCTCTCCGAGGAAGAGAACGAAAAACTGGTCATGGGAATTGAGGAGTGCCTCCAGGGCAATCAGCAGACCTAACCCTCAAGATGCGATGTGTCATTCAGCGTAATAAGGCGACAACCACCATCGGTAGCTTGCGTTACGCTCAGCGAGGCATTACCTATTTCAAACCGGCGATAGATGCTATTTGACACCCCGAGGACATGCGCCACCAATACCCTGACAACAGCATCATGGGTCACGATTACCGCTTGCTTACCCCGGTTAGCCCCCACCACCGTCTTAAAGGCCTGAATGGCCCGCTCGGTTACCTGCCTGAAACTTTCACCGTTAGGCATAGTCAGCTCCGAAGGGTCAATCCTTGACTGCTGCCAGAGCTCCGGCCACCTTCGCCTGATCTCATACGCATAGAGCCCCTGCCAGTCACCAAGTTGGACTTCAATCAAGTTGTCCAGGAGCTGCAGCTCAAGACCGTGCGGCTCCGCCAGAAGAGCCGCGGTGGTACGGGTCCTCCGCAGCGGACTGGTGTAGACCGAAGCGATAGGTAGCGGAGCCAGCCGGGCAGACAGGCTGCGCGCCTGAGCGTAGCCCACATCATCCAGGTCTTCGCCAGACCAGCCCATATAGTAGCCGGCAACGTTCGATTTGGTCCGCCCGTGGCGGACGAGAAGGACGGTTGTCACCATCTGCAGTACCCCTCACTCACTCAGCTTCACTGTTACCCTTGCTTCACCGGTAACCACTGTTTCCCGCTTCTGGTTGTGGCAGTCCACCCTGCAGGTGAAATTAAGATTATCGTTTTCTCTCTTAACTGAGTCGACCCTGCCACTGACCATAACGGTATCCGTGGAATGAGCGGGTGCCTTAAAGCGGACTGATAGTTTACCCCCTGAAAACCAGCTTTCCTTGAAGACCTGCGTCATCATTTCCGAGACATAGGCTAAAATCAGCATGCCATGGGCGACGGTACCCCCGAAGGCAGTCCGGGCTGCGAATTTTTCATCGACATGAATGGGGTTGAAGTCGCCGACAGCCTCAGCATAGAGATTTATCTTTTCCTGGTCAAGGTGCCTGATAACGCCGGGGAGGGCGTCTCCAGGATGTAATTCAGGTACTTCGGACTCAGATGTAATCATTTTGTACTAATACCAACCTCAGCGGGTGAAACTACCGTCGTCGCCGCCGAGAGAACCAACTCCCTGCTCCGGTCAAGGGTTTCAAGCCCGATTACCACCATCCTCAGTCCGGAACGGCTTATCTTCTTAATAATCCGAACGTGACAATCTATAGTCGAGCCAACAGATACCGCTTTGAGGAATTCGATTTTCTGAGAAGCATGGACCGAACCGGGGGGCATATCAATGGACTGAGATGCCGCTTTCAGGGCACAGGCCAAGATAGCCAGAGGTGGAACGAGACCGCCATGTGAAGAGGCTTCTACCGCCTCTTCAAACCGGGAGATAAGCGACGGGGTCAGTTCACATCTAACAGAAGGAAACTCGCTGCCGATTTCCAGTTCTTCGTACTTTTTAGGTGCCCGACTATCGACCTTACCTCTCATCTCCACCAACATTGATTTCCTTCGATACCTGAAGGGTCCGCTTACTTGCCAAAGTATATAATCAGCCTAAAGACGATGTCAATCTGGAATATCGACCTGGACTGCTATCTTCCCGCATTATCTGCCGCCAATCTTTCTCAGGGCTATTGACATCAGGGGAAGAATAGTTTATTGTTCATAGTCAAAAAGAGGAAGGAGGTCTTGATGCAAGCATACTGTATGAAATGCCGTACCAAAAGGGAAATGAAAGATGCTAAAGCCATAACCATGAAGAACGGCAGGCCAGCGACTCAGGGTGTGTGCCCCGTATGCGGGACCAAGATGTTCAGAATCGGGAAGAGCTAAACTGACGCTGCCGGTATTGGATTTAAAGCTAAGGCTGGATATTCGTATAGTGAGGATATCCAGCCTTCTTGTTACCCGCTGTGGACAATCGTTATTCGCGTCCTTACCGGAATCAGAAAGACAGGAACTGGATTAACCCGATTCCAGAGTAACAGAGAATAACGTATTTGAGGAACTTCCCCACCCACAGGGCAGGCAGGAACTTACGGAGCGGCATCCTTGCCGCCCCCGCTATCATCCCCCCGATGTCAAAGGGGATAATGGGTTGGAAGGCAAGCAGGAAAATAGCCCACATCCCGTACCGATGCATCCAGCCGGCAAACCTATCATACCCCGCCATATACTCCGCGATCGCTATCTTCTTGCCCAGGTAGCCAGCATAATAGCCGCTGAGCTCTCCCAGGGTCCCCCCTATGCTGGCAGCCAGAGCAATCATTACCGGGTTCCATTCGGTAGCGGCGGCTATCATCAGTGATGCGGCGAGGGGCACCGGGGCAATGATGGTAAAGTTACAGAGCAGCGTCGTCCCGAACACGATTAAATAAGCCAACCAGGCAATTTTATCCAGCGGGAGCGGAAAGCGTTCCCCGAGGCTCTGAAACAGATAAGCCAGACCGAAGCTTATGGCAATGAGGCTAACCAGTGAAATTACCAGCCTCGGCCAGTTAATCTGGCTACCCTGTTTCATAGTGGGATAAGTCTAGCATATCTCCACCCGGCCACTCAAGGACAGCCCGCCCCCTCAAATCACGAGGCATCCCGAGCGGGGGTATTACCTTGCAGACTAAAAACTGCTATAATCTTGTAGTAAAGTCCACTTGATTATTTAAGGGCGGTGCTCAACCCATGGTAGAGATATTACGTAGCAAAAATGTTGCCACGAGGTTCCAGATACTGGCCGAAATAGCGGCCGGTCAGCCCGATATCCAGCAAAAAGACATTGCCAGGAGGCTCAATATTACCCCTCAGGCCGTATCCGACTACATCAAACGGCTGCTAAAGGAGGGGTTGCTCACCTCTGCCGGACGCTCACAATACCGGGTCAGTAACGAAGGGGTTGACTGGATGTTGAGACATCTCAAGGAGCTCCAGGAGTACTTCGAGATAGTGGGAAAGGCGGTAAGCAATATCAAGGTTTCGGCAGCTATCGCCGGTTGTAATCTATCACGGGGGCAGACTGTAGGCCTGGTAATGAGGGAAGGCCTCCTGTTTGCTACCGGCGACCCGGGTGCCAGGGTAACAGGCACGGCTGTTTCCGATGCAGCCGAAGGTGATGATGTCGGCATTACCAACATCCAGGGGATAATAAGCCTGGAGATAGGCAAAGTCACCATCCTGGAGGTACCCGGCATGCAAAAAGGTGGCTCCAGGAATGTTGACCCCGGCCGGTTGCAGCGCCTGATTCAGGGTAAAACGCCGGTTGCGGTTGTGGGCATTGAGGCCCTGGTGGCCCTGAAACGGACAGGCATCCAACCTGACTGTACCTACGGGGCAGAGGAAGCAGTAATCGAAGCCGCCAGTAGAGGGCTGTCCCCGGTAATAGTCTGCGTGGATGAAGAGGTGCCTACGCTGATTAAGAGACTGGAAAAGGCAAACATCAGGTACAGGCTCTCTGACTTAAGACCGGGCTGATTACCCGCCGCTACATTTACCCGGCTCTTATCCCTTAAACACTTGAGGAATGATAATCCCCCCTGCTATTGACAGAGGTCCTCCACCCCCACTATAATCAAGCGCAACAGATTATAATCTACTTGCCTTGATTACTTGTCAGGTCAGCTCGCATAAGAACCGTAGAAGGCTACCTGAATGCGAGTTGCCATGACAGGGGGGACGGAGGATATATGCGGTTAAGAATAGTGGTGACCATATTCTTAATAGTCTCAACAGTCCTGATGAGCTTTCTCGGTGCCTGTACGCCAGCGACTGAAGAGCCAGTACCACCGGTTCAAAGTAAGCTAACCTTTCCTGTTGATATAACCGACCAGATGGGCAGGGTAGTCACAATAGAGAAAATGCCGGAGACAATTGTTTCTCTCTCGCCGGGTCATACCGAAATCGTGTTTGCTCTGGGTCTTGAGGACAGGCTGGTCGGGGTGACAGAGTTTTGCGATTACCCTGAGGCGGCAAAGGACAAGCCAAAGATAGGTGGCTTTAGCACTGTTGATATAGAGAGAGTGGTTGGGATACAGCCAGACCTGATACTGGCGGCTAACATTCACAGGAAAGAGGTCATCCCAGAACTGGAGAGGCTTGGCTTACCAGTCGTTTGTCTCGACCCAACAACTCTTGAAGAGGTGCTGGAAGCTATCACCCTGGTTGGAAAGTGTAGTGGTCAGGAGGAAAAGGCTTCCCAGCTGGCTACCGGGATGGGGGACCGGATTAAGGCGATAACCTATAAGACAAATAATCTAACACCGGCCGAAAGACCAAGGGTATTTTACATTCTCTGGCATGACCCGCTGATGACTGTCGGCTCAGATACCCGCATTCATGAGCTAATTGAGTTAGCCGGTGGGATAAACATTGCTCAAGACCTTGGTGAGGGGTATCCCACGATAAGTCTGGAGGCAGTTATCATCGCCAATCCTCAGGTAATCGTTGCCGGCACTGGCCATGGGGAAGGTGCCGTTCTGCCTTATCAGTTTGCTCTGACCGAGGAGAAACTCAGGGATGTGGATGCCCGCGTCAACGGCCGGGTCTATAAGATAAACACTGATCTTGTCGGCCGGCCTGGGCCGAGAATAGTTGACGGGTTGGAACGGTTCGCTGAATTCATACATCCAGAATTATTTAAGGGAGACCAGTAAGGATTTTTGGTCATGTCCTGGCAGCAAGCTAAACTATCTCATACCAACCAAGCTGCACCAGCAGCCGTTTATCCTCACCGGCGCGGCCGTGTCTATGCCATTTTGGGGCTTTTGGTCTTATTTGGGGTGATGGTAGCACTTGCCATTACTGTTGGTAGCGCTCGAATTCCCTTGTCGACCACAATCGACATCCTGCTTTCTAAGCTGCCTCTGGTTGATATAACCCCCCACTGGACGAGTGCCTTAGAGACCATAATTCTGGAGATACGCCTGCCCAGAATTATTCTGGCCGGCCTGGTTGGTGCTGCCCTGGCGATAGCCGGGGCTACCTATCAGGGGCTGTTTCGTAATCCATTAGCTGACCCTTATCTTATCGGCGTAGCCCAGGGGGCGGCACTGGGGGCCGTTGTTGGCTTCATACTGCCAATTGATTGGCAATGGCTGGGTTTGGGTACTGTCCCTCTATTTGCTTTCGTAGGGGCACTGCTTAGCGTAGCCGTTGTCTATACTGTGGCACGGGTAGGCAAAGTCATGCCGGTAACCACCCTTATCCTGGCCGGTGTTGCTTTGGGAGCCCTTTTGTCGTCAATCGTTTCTTACCTGATAATTACCAGCGAGGAGCAGCTACACGGAATCATGTTTTGGCTTATGGGTAGTTTCTCCCTAACCCAGTGGTCGGAGATAAAGTTTGTTCTTCCCTATATGGTGGTGGGAGTAGGTGTGCTCCTGATTTATGCTCGCTCGCTTAATGTAATGCAGCTTGGCGAGGAGCAGGCCCAGCAGCTAGGCATCGATGTTGAAAAGCTCAAACTCATTCTTCTTACCGCAGCTACCCTTGTCACTGCCGCCGCCGTTTCATTCGTCGGCATTATCGGCTTTGTTGGCATTATCATCCCCCATGCCGTGCGCCTGATTTGGGGACCGGATTACCGTTTCTTATTACCTTTATCCGTCCTCGTTGGCGCTATTTTCCTTATCCTTACCGACATTGTAGCCCGCACCGTCCTTGCGCCTTCCGAGGTACCAATAGGGGTAATCACTGCTTTCTGTGGGGCGCCCTTCTTCCTTTACTTATTACGGCGCAGGACAAAAGTACTTTTCTGAGGCAAACATGGTTAAACTGGAAATGCAGGGAATAACCCTGGCCTATGGGGATAAGAAGATAGTGGAGGATATAACCTTCCAGGTGATGCCTGGCGAGATGGTTGGCCTTGTCGGACCGAACGGTTCGGGTAAGTCGACCATTATTAAGGCTTTAAGCCGCGTTGTTACCCCGTATTCGGGCACAGTTCTTATTAATGGCAGGGATATCTCCCGGATACCAAGGAGAGAGTTGTCCCTACTGATAAGTGTCATTCCCCAGATTCCGCTTCTGCCCAGTGCCTTTACCGCCTTTGAGATTGTGCTCATGGGCAGAAATCCCCACCTCGGTCTCTTTCAGTATGAAGGGCCAAGGGATATGGACATTGCCTGGCAGGCTATGGAACAAACATCCACACAATGTCTTGCCGAAAGAAGGATAAGCGAACTTTCTGGAGGTGAGATTCAGTGCGTGGTTATTGCTCGTGCCCTGACCCAGGAGACACAGGCTATTCTCCTGGATGAGCCCACGGCCAACTTGGACATCAGCCGGCAGATTGAGATTCTTGATCTGGTCAAAGGCCTGTGCCGGAAAAATAAGCTCGCCGTGGTGGCGGCTCTGCATGACCTTAACTTGGCTGCCCATTATTGTGACCGATTGCTCCTGATAAATAGGGGGGGGATCCACGCTGAGGGTACACCAATAGAGGTTATTAATACGCAAAACCTCGAGCAGGTATACGGGCATGGGAGCTATGTTCACACCCACCCGCTAAGCGGTCTGCCGGCAGTATTGCCCAGGGTGGATAGCAGCAGGAATTCGAGCTTAAATAAGTAATGGACGTTTTGTTGATACTGGCTCTAGCGCTAATTGCAGATTTTACTTTGGGTGACCCGCCTGATACCTTTCACCCGGTGGCCTGGATGGGGAAGGTTATCTCGTTTTTAGAGAGAGGAAGGCTGAGGCGTGGCCCTTTGTTTCAGTTTGTCTTCGGGGCTGTAATCACCCTGCTTGTCATGGCCCTATTTACCCTTCCTGTCTATTTCCTGTTGCTGTATCTCAAAGGCATAAGTTTTGCTGCCTACGTTTTAGCTGGGGCGGTGCTCTTTAAGCTAACCTTCAGCCTTAGGGGGCTGGAAAACACGGTGCATAAAATAAAGAGGCTTCTCCTTGACGAAAAGTTGGACCAGGTGCGCTTTGAGCTACGTGCTCTGGTCAGCCGTGATACAAGTAGCTTATCTGAGCCGTTCCTGATATCGGCGGCGGTGGAATCAGCTGCTGAGAGCATCTGTGACAGCTTCGTGGCACCGCTCTTTTACTTTCTATTCCTTGGTGTTCCCGGGGCATTTGCCTACCGTGTCGTGAACACCCTGGACAGCATGATAGGTTATCACGGGAAATACGAGTATTTGGGCAAATTCCCAAGCAGACTGGATGATGTGCTTAACTTTATACCTGCCCGGCTGACGGCGCTGCTTTTAGTCCTGGCTGCCTTTTTCTCCAGGCGTAGCGGCAGAAGGTCATGGCAGGTGGCACTTGGTGACCATTCTAAGACAGAAAGTCCCAATGCTGGCTGGCCGATGGCAGCAGCTGCCGGTGCGCTTAACATACAGCTGGAAAAGGTGGGCCACTACAAACTGGGCAGGGCAAATGCCCCGCTGGTTCCGGAGACTGTTGATGAGTCGCTGAGCTTGGTGCAAATAGCGGCTGTGACCTGGATTTTGGCATGTTTTGCCATTGAGGTGATTTACCTTGTCTATTCGACCTAAACCAGAAATAGAGAAGCTAGAGGTCTGTCCTCATGGCGGGCCAAATTACGCTGAACTTAGAGCCATGGGGCTTACTGCCGATGAGATAATTGATTTCAGTGTCAGTTCTAACCCGTTTTCCTTCCCGCCGGAGGTAAAGGGCGTCTTCGATTCTGTTGTCATTGACCGCTACCCTGATTCTGAGTCTACGGAGCTAAAAGTGTGCCTCTCGGGAAAACTGGGTGTTCCCCCGGATAACATCCTTGTTGGCAGTGGCTCCATAGAAATTATCCGCCTCATTGCTCTGGCTTACTTTGGTCATGGCGATTCGGTTCTCATCCTCAAGCCAACATTTGGTGAGTACGAGATTGCTTGCCAGATTGTTGGCGCCGAAATCCTTGAGCAATGGGGGGAGGAGGAGGAGTACTTCACCGTTAACATAGACGAGACGGTAGCTCTTATCCGGCAGCATCACCCTAAAGGCATCTTTATCTGCAATCCCAATAACCCTACCGGCCAGTATCTATCTCAGCAGGAGATTGAAAGGGTTTTGGAGACCTCTCCTCAGAGTCTTGTCATCCTGGACGAGGCCTATAGCGCCTTTACCGAAGGAAGCTGGCCTTCTACTGAGCTCGTACCCCGGGGCAGTGTCATTAGTGTGCGTTCCATGACCAAAGATTATGCTCTGCCGGGGCTACGACTGGGCTATGCTGTGGCAAGCAAGAAGATTACTCACGACCTGCGCAAGGTCTGTCCCCCGTGGAACATCAATGCAGTGGCCCAGAAGGCGGGGGTAATTGCTCTAGGAGATACTTCTTATCTCAGGCAGTGTGAGATAAAGGTCAGGCAGGCAAAGCAGTTTTTGTTGAGTGAGTTGGGGCAGATTGGCTTTACCGTATTGCCATCGAAAACCAATTTCTTTCTGGTAAAGGTAAGTAACGGGAGAAAGTTTCGAGCCTGTTTGTTAAGGCATGGCATCCTCGTCCGTGATTGTGCCTCATTTGGCCTGCCGGAATATGTCCGCATCGCGGCGCGCACCATGCCGGAGTGCCGAAGACTAATCACCACCCTCAAGACGCTAGGGCGTGAAGGAGAGCTGGGCACCAGCATCTAATGCTATGGAATCACACGGTTTGAATTATGATATCATTGTTCAAGCGCTCGAAGAAAGCATAAAGCGGAATCTAGCCGATGGGCTTCTCCTCTCGGGAGGGCTGGACACAGCTATACTTGCTTACCTTAGTTCAAGGTGGGCAAGACCAAGCTGCATTACCGTTGCCCTGCGCGATGCCCCGGCACCGGATGTTGACTATGCCAAGCTGGTAGCCAGCCGTTTGGGCCTGAGCCACTACATCCACTATTTTAAGGCCGAGGAACTGGAAGAGAGTATTCGGGCTACAGTCAGGATTCTGAAGTCTTTTGACCCTATGGAAGTCCGCAATAGTGCTGCCATCTATCTTGCGCTGAAAGACGGAAGCGACCGGGGCATGTCGACCATTATGACGGGAGACGGGTGCGATGAGCTTTTTGGCGGCTACAGCTTCCTCTTCGGTCTCAGCAAGGAGGAACTGGACAGAGCACTTAAAAAGTTATGGACCAACATGAGCTTTTCTTCAATATACTTAGCCATGGACCTGGGCGTGGAAGTTAGACTTCCATACCTGGACCCACAATTCAAGGCTTTGGCAACAGACTTAGATGTAGGGCTGAAGGTCAAGAGGGAAAGGGGGCAGGTATGGGGCAAGTGGCTTCTGCGCAAGGCTTTCGAGAATATCATGCCGCGGGAACTAATATGGAGGGCCAAGGCACCGATAGAAGTAGGGACCGGTACCGCCATACTGCCGTCCCTTTTCGATTCAACAATCCCAGACCTTGAGTTCACTGAAAAGAAGGCAAAATATCTCGATGAAGATAGGGTTGTCATTAGAAGTAAGGAGCACCTTTTCTATTACGAGGTTTTCAGAAGTGAGGTAGGCGTTCCTTCCGCGAGGGACAGTGATTTAAAGACCTGTCCGGAGTGTGGCTCTAACGTTAAGGAGGGAGCCTCATTTTGCCGGACATGCGGTGCTTACCCCATATAGGTCTCACTTCATGATAGAACGCTCTGACGGGAACAGAACAGGCATTTTTAGAAGGGGTGAAATTGATAGACTAGCTCATACGGGAGGTAGAGGTGTCAGAAATTCTGTCCAATACAATCGGAACGATAAAGCCTCCAGACAAAGAGGCAGCGGCCAAGGCTCAAGCTCGCCAGGACCAGCTGACCAAGCCGCGCGGCAGCCTGGGAAGGCTGGAAGAACTCTCCGTTAAAGTAGCCGGAATCACAGGAAAAGAGCTGCCCCGCATCGAGCGAAAGGCCATTGTGATTATAGCCGGCGACCATGGTGTTGTCGCCGAGGGGGTGAGTGCCTATCCTCGGGAGGTCACCGTCCAGATGGTACATAACTTCTTGAGGGGTGGTGCCGCCATCAATGTGCTCGCCCGGCATATCGGTGCCCGTATGGTGGTTGTTGACATGGGAATAGCGGCAGAGCTCGAGCCCCATCCGTCGCTTGTTTCCAGAAAGATAGCCCTGGGCACACACAATATGGCTAAAGAGCCGGCGATGAGTAAGGAACAGGCACTCCAGGCCATAGAGGGTGGCATCGAGGTCATTAACGAGGAGATGAGCAGGGGGCTGGACATAGTCGGCGTGGGAGACATGGGAATCGGCAACACCACTCCGAGCAGCGCCATTTGTGCCGCAATCACCGGGGAGCCCGCAGGCAGGGTAACCGGCAAAGGGACCGGCGTCAGCGATGAGCAGCTGGCATTAAAAGTGAAGGTGATAGAGACAGCGCTTGCCCTGAATAGACCGGACCCCGAGGATGCCATTGATGTCCTGTCTAAAGTGGGAGGCTTTGAAATCGGCGGGATTGCCGGGGTTATCCTCGGTGCCGCTGCCCGGCGCCTGCCCGTCGTCATCGATGGCTTTATTGCAGGCGCCGCCGCCCTCATTGCCAGCGGGCTCTGCCCCAGGGTGAAGGGCTATCTTATTGCAGCCCACGTGTCAGCGGAGGTAGGACACCAAGCCATCCTCGATTACCTCAGACTCAGGCCACTCCTCGACCTCGGGATGCGCCTCGGTGAGGGGACCGGGGCAGCGCTAGCCATCTCTATTGTCGAGGCAGCGGTAAAAACCCTCGCCGGGATGGCTACCTTTGCTGACGCTGGCGTTTCGGAGAAGTTGAATTGAAGCTGCTCGCCGCATTTCGATTTTTGACCGTTATTCCGCTTCCAGGGCGGCATGAATTCAGTGCCGGGGAGGCAGGCGCCTCGCTGGGATATTTCCCCCTGGTCGGGCTCTTCCTGGGAGCGGTGCTTGCCGGTATCGATTGGGCGCTCGGCTCCATCCTGCCCTCTTCCATCACTAACGCCATTATTCTAATAGCCCTGCTGCTCCTCACCGGGGCCCTGCACATTGACGGCTTCATCGACACCTGCGACACGCTCTTTGGCCGGAGAACACCCCGGGAAAGGTGGCAGATAATGAGCGATAGCCACGTGGGAAGCTTCGGGGTTGCCGGCGCTTTTTGCCTGCTGCTGCTGGCCTATGTTTCCCTGGGGGAAATAGCCGGGACTCACAAGACGGTAGCTCTTATTCTTACGCCGGCACTCAGCCGCTGGGCGATGGTCTACGCCATATTTGCCTTCCCTTCCGCCAAACCGGCGGGCCTGGGCAAGACTTTCAAGCAGCAGGCGGACTGGAAGAAGTTCGCCCTGGCAACCTCACTGGTACTGGCGGCAACTCTGGGGCTGCTTGCACTCCAGGGCCTGACTCCAATCTTCACCGGCCCGGTGCTGATATTCGCGGTCTGGCTGCTGGCGGCGGCACTGGGGCTGCTTTTACAGCGAAGGTTCGCCGGGCTCACCGGTGACAGCTACGGCACTATCAATGAGGTGAGTCAGGTATTTGTCCTTATCCTTTTCTGTCTTATTTCAAGGTGGTACTGCTAGAGTCAAATTTTGAGGAATTGGCAATGACCAAGTTTTTCTTAGTCAGACACGGTAAAACCGAAGGAGAGGAAAGCCGGTATTACGGACATACCGACATCAGCCTGAGCCAGGAAGGCGTCAAACAGGGGGAGGCACTGCGGGCCCGGCTTGCCAGAGAGAACATCAATGTGATTTACTCCAGCGACTTAAGGCGGGCCTCCGACACTGCCGGGATAATCGCAGCCGCCCATAATTTACAGGTGATACCACGCCCGGGACTGCGTGAGCTTGACTTTGGTGAGCTTGCCAGCATGACCTTCGAGGAAATGAAGGAGCACTACCATGGGGCGCTCAGGCTCCTGAGCGGACAGGACCCCGGTATGAGCGCCCCCGGCGGCGAAAGCTTAAGGCAGATGAGCGTCCGCCTCAAGCGATTCACTGCCGAAGTCCGAAAGCAGCCCACGGAGCGGACATTGCTGGTAGTAGCCCACGGCGGCTCGCTCAGGGTGCTTCTCTGCATCCTGTTCGGGATAAGCCTGAATCACTGGTGGCAATTCCAACTTGAGCCCGCTTCCCTCACGATAGTGAAAACCTATCCCGAGGGAGCGGTGCTCTGCTTGCTAAACGACACATCTCATCTGGAAGGAGTCGGGAGACAGATATCATGAAAGTCGTTGCCTCATGGAGCGGAGGAAAGGACAGCTGTTTTGCCTGTTACAAAGCCCTGGCACAGGGCTACGAGGTCTCCTATCTAATCAATTTCATATCCCGGGAGTTCAGAAGGGTCTCCTTTCATGGGACCAGGGCACGCCTCATTTCCCGGCAGGCGCAGGCAATAGGAATCCCCCTGGTGCAATACACCGTCCCACCAGACATGTCACTCTATGAACAAAGATTTAAGAAGGCTGTATCTGCTCTGAAGCGCAACGGCGTGGAAGGCATGGTCTTTGGCGATATCTACCTCCAGGAACACAGGGACTGGATAGAAAGGGTCTGTGGGGAACTGGATATCACTCCCCTGCTGCCTCTATGGGGTATGGCTCCGGAACGTGTCCTTGGTGACTTCATCGAGACAGGCTTTGAGGCGATAATAATTTCGGCTAAGGCAGACATCTTTGACGAGAAGTGGCTGGGGCAAAGGATAGACCCCAGCTTCCTGTTTGACCTGAAACAGCTGGAGCAGGGAAAGGAATTAGATGTTTGTGGAGAGCATGGAGAGTATCACACCCTGGTAGTGGACGGGCCGCTGTTTTGGAAGCGACTTCAGGTAACATATGGGGACAGGGTACGACGGGATGGGCGCTGGTTTCTTGACATCCCAAGATGCAGGCTTAAATCGAAGTAAGGAAACTGGATTTGAGGGACGAAGATGGCTAAACAGTGCATCCTCATTCTGGGCGGCGCCCGCAGCGGGAAAAGCCGCCTGGCTAAAGAGATGGCGCTCCGCCTCGGTGGCAAGGTGCTTTTCGTAGCCACAGGGGAAGCCCGGGATGAGGAGATGGAGCAGCGAATCGAGAAACACAAGCGAGAACGCCCCCCCACCTGGCGCTCTGCCGAGCTTCCCACAGATGTCGGCAGAAGGCTCCGGAGGGAGATTGGCAACGCTCAGGTGGTCATCGTGGACTGCCTGACCCTGCTGGTGTCCAACATAATTGGCCGGTGCGGCGACGACCCGGAGCAGGTTAGCGCCGAGCTGGTAGAGGCAAGACTCACCGCTGAAATCGATGGGCTCACCGGCTGTATCGATGACAGCGCCGCCACTTTCATCCTGGTCAGTAACGAGGTAGGCATGGGGCTGGTGCCCGAAAACAGGGTAGGACGTCTCTACCGTGACCTCCTGGGTAAAGTAAACCAGACCATCGCCAGGCGGGCTGACCACGTCTATTTCATGCTCAGCGGCATAGCCCTGAATCTGAAAGGGGGAGATTGCCAGAATGAGAGATAAAGGCATACCAAAAGGCGTTGGAGCCAGCATAGTTGCAAGATTTCGCAGGGAAACGTAGTATACTAGAAGAAACACTACCGAGGGGGGAGAAATGAAAGTAAGCCGAGTGGCGGAGATGAGGGACCTGGACTACCGGGCAATAAACGACTTCGGCATTACTCAAGAGCTGCTGATGGAAAACGCCGGCGAGGCTGCCTACTTTGTCATTCTGACGGAACTTGGAGTGAAGGGTAAAAAATTCGTCATTTTCTGCGGTGCCGGCAACAACGGAGGGGATGGATTCGTGGTTGCCAGAAAGATTCTCTCAACCGGCGGAGAGGTGCGGGTCTGCTTCCTGGGCGAAAGAGATAAGCTGGAGGGGTCGGCAAAGGAGAACCTCGACATTATTTCCCGGATACCGGTAGAGGTCGATGATATCGAGTCAGGAGAGCAGGCGAAGGAAGCCATCTCCGGCGGTGACGTCATCATCGATGCCATCTTCGGGACCGGTCTCGCCAGGGAAGTGACGGGAATATACCGGGATATCATCCGGCTGATAAACAGGAGCCAGAAGAAGGTAGTCAGTATCGATATTCCCTCAGGCATCAACGGTGATACCGGACAGGTGATGGGGGAAGCGGTAAGAAGTGACTACACCGTAACCTACGGGCTTCCCAAAACAGGCAATATGCTCTATCCCGGCTTTGACTACTGCGGTAAGCTCTATGTGTCACACATCTCCTTCCCCCCCTCCCTGTATAACATGGACTCGCTAAAGGTCCGGATAAATGAGCCGGTAGAACTCCCCCCCAGGGACAAAGACACGCACAAGGGAAGCTGCGGGAAGGCCCTTTTTATTGCCGGCTCCTCAGGCTACCTGGGAGCACCCTACTTTTCCGCTCTCTCCTTCCTCAAGGCCGGCGGCGGGCTTTCCTACCTGGCTACACCCCGGTCCATCTCACCATTCCTGGCAAGCAAGGGAAGTGAGATTGTCTTCATCCCCCAGAAGGAAACCGGCTCAGGAAGCCTCTCCCTGGAAAGCAAGGAGGAGCTCCTGGAGTTATCCCGGGGGGTGGACATCGTCGTTATGGGGCCCGGCCTCTCCTTAAACGAGGAGACGCAGGAACTGGTAAGAGAGCTCGCCAGGAGAATCGAAACCCCGTTACTCATAGATGGCGACGGGATTACCGCTATTGCCGGGGAGGTAAAGCTCATCAAGCAGAGGAAGGCGGAGACTATCCTCACCCCCCACAGCGGTGAAATGTCCCGCATCACCGGAATGGAAACGGGCAAGGTAAACGAAGATAAGATAAACGTCCTGCAAAGGACAGCCCGGGAACTCGGTGCTATTATCGTGCTCAAAGGAGCCCACTCGCTCACAGGTTATCCCGACGAGACGGTGTACATCAACCCCAGCGGAAACCCGGGAATGGCTACTGCCGGGAGTGGAGATGCGCTCACCGGTGCAATTGCCGCCATGTACGGGCTGGGGCTACCCCTTCAAGACGGGGTGAGAACGGGCGTCTTTATGCACGGTCTCTCCGGAGACCTGGCCGCCAGGGAAAAGGGCGAGGACGGGATAACAGCGCAGGACATCCTGGACTATCTGCCGCGGGCAGTAAAGGATTACCGCCAGAACTTCAAGGGGCTTTCGGAAAACTTTTACGGAAGCGTTTACACCGTGTAGGAGGCAGGATGAAAGCCTGGATTCTGGAAAAGCAAGCCCGGGTTGAGGAGAAACCGCTAACACTCCAGGAGGTCCCCACTCCCCAGCCCGCGGCGGGAGAGATAAGGCTGAAGGTGCGCGCCAGCGGCGTCTGCCGGACGGACATCCACGTGACCGAGGGTGACCTGCCCCTGAGAAAGTCCCCCCTCATCCTGGGCCACCAGGTTGCGGGAGTTGTCGATGAGGTAGGGAAAGGGGTAACCGGGTTCAAAACTGGCGACCGGGCGGGTGTCACCTGGCTCAATCACTCCTGCGGCAGCTGCAAGTTCTGCCGCTCCGGGAGAGAAAACCTCTGTCCCCAGGCGAGATTCACCGGCTGGACCGAGGACGGGGGACATGCTGAATATATGAAAGTGTCGCAGGACTTCGCCTTTCACATCAGAGAGAACCTCTCCTTGATAGAAACCGCCCCCCTCATGTGCCCCGGAATAACCGGCTACAGGGCACTGAAACTCACCGGGGCGAAAAGGGGAGACAGGCTGGGGCTCTACGGATTCGGACCTGCCGCCTCATATGTCATCCAGATAGCGAAATACCTGGGAATAGAGACCTGCGTGGTTACCCGGAGCGAAAAGAACCAGAATTGGGCGGCAAGGCTGGAGGCAGACTGGGTAGGCGGGTATGAAGACAGGATACCCGGCAAATTTGACGCCGCAATCTTATTCCCCCCGGCGGGGAACCTGGTCGAAATTGCCCTCTCCCAGCTAGACAGCGGAGGGAAACTCGTTCTGGGAGCAGTCTACATGACCCCTATTGAAATCAAGGACTACAACCACCTGTGGATGGAGCACTCAATACAGAGCCTGGCAAACATCACCCGTGACGACGGGAGAGAATTTCTGGAGCTTGCCTCAAAGATGGGAATAAAAACAGAGATGGAGATATTCCCCTTTGATAAACTGCCGGAAGCCCTCATCATGGCTAAAGAGGGGAAGGTGAAAGGGACCGCCGTAATCAGGGTCGCCTTCTAACCTGTAAAGCCCCCGGTATCACCCCGGCACCAGCAGTCGAATAGCCTGTGTCACTACCCCCTGACAGGTTCACAGCACTGCCAGATATTTCTCAAGCTCATATTCTGTCACCTGGGTCCGGTACTGGCCCCACTCTATCCTCTTATTCTTGATAAAGGCATCGAACACATGGTCGCCAAGGGCCTGGCGTACCAGCTCACTCTTCTCGGTGAGCTGGATTGCCTGCCAGAGGTTAGCGGGCAGGGTCCCTATTCCCCTTCTCTCTCTCTCTTCCCCGGTCATCTCGTATACATTCTCCTCCACCGCCTCGGGGAGTTCATATTCCTTCTCAATCCCTTCCAGTCCCGCTGCCAGCATCACGCTGAAGGCAAGGTAGGGATTGCAGGCAGGGTCAGGGGAGCGGAGCTCTATCCGGGTAGCGTTTTCCTTACCCGGCCTGTACTCGGGGACTCGAATCAGGTCGGAGCGGTTGCGCCGCGCCCAGGAAATATAAACCGGCGCCTCATAGCCGGGGACCAGCCGCTTGTAGGAATTGACCCACTGGTTACAGACCAGGGTAATTTCAGAGGCGTGCTTCAAGAGACCGGCGGTATAATGCCTGGCCACCCCGGAAATGTGATACTCATCGTCTTTGCCGAAGAAAGCGTTGCGCTCACCTTTGAACAGCGACTGGTGCACATGCATCCCACTGCCATTGATGCCGAAGACAGGTTTGGGCATAAAGGTAGCATAAACCCCGTGCTTCAGCGCAATCTGCTTGACTACCAGCCGGTAGGTCATCACGTTGTCCGCCATCGTCAGGGCATCAGTGTATCTCATGTCAATCTCGTGCTGGCTGGGGGCACCCTCATGGTGGGAATACTCAACGCCGATGCCCATCTTCTCCAGGGTAACTACTGTCTCCTGCCTCAGGTCAGTGGCGGCGTCTAAGGAGGTCATATCAAAATAGCCCCCTTCGTCCAGGGGCTCGGTCCCCTCGGAGTCCTGAAAGTAGAAGTACTCAAGCTCCGGCCCCACATATAAGGTGTAACCCATGTCGGCCGCCCGCTTCAGGTTCCTCTTTAACACGTACCTGGGGTCGCCCTCAAAGGGCTCACCGCCGGGCTTCAAGACGTCGCAGAACATCCGGGCTACAGCATGCTCATCGGGCCGCCAGGGAAGAAGCTGAAAGGTTCTCGGGTCAGGCATAGCCACCATATCGCTTTCATCAATCCGGGCAAACCCTTCAATCGATGAGCCATCAAACCCCATCCCCTCCGCCAGGGCACCCCCGAGCTCCTCCACAGTAATGGTAAAGCTCTTTAAGAAACCAAGGATATCAGTAAACCACAGCCCGATGAACTTTACACCATGCTCCTTTGCTAGCTTAAGAACATCATCCTTTGTTTTGGCTTGCTCTTTCACCATAATCAGCCCTCCTAATCCCCGGTGTAGCTGGTTGTTATCAAACCACAAATTGAAGCTCAAGTCAACGGATTTTGCAAGTATTGACTAAGGCAGCCCGGACGCTTATAGTGCTATTTGATAATTAACCGCCTCAACATCACAATACAAGGAGGGAAACGATGGGATACTTTACAATACTGGCAGCTATCCCCGGCTTCTTTTTGAGCGCTCTTATTACCATGCTTCTCTGGGGTGTTATCGCCCCCAAATTCGGGGTAGGGAATATTGACTATCCCATGGCTATGCTGATAACGATAACCCTCTGGCTTGCGGTGGCACCTCTGGCAGCGGCCGCCAGCAGAAAAAGGGGATAGACGGTCATTAGTTTATTACTTATCACAGGTTAAGCATGGCCAACGGCCGGCACCGGACATACTTCTTATTAAGGGCCTTAAGGACCGCAACCTGAGTGTTTGCGCAGAGTATCAGGCAATATGCTAAAATATTAAGCCCGCCTGTATCGGGGGGGAGTGTCGGAACTGGCAGACGAGCATGACTTAGGATCATGTGCCGAAAGGCGTGGGGGTTCAAATCCCCCCTTCCCCACCAGAATAACGCGACCAATATCCCGGGCTACTTGCTTTCCCTGTCATGTAAAATACTGCATTGTAAGGTAGGTTTGATAACTATGGACATTGCGATTGCCATAATCTGTGCTTATCTCATCGGCTCTTTTCCCACTGCGTATATAGCCGGCCGCCTCCGGAAGGGCGTAGACATTCGTGAGGTGGGGAGCCGGAATATGGGGGCGATGAATGTTGTCTACACCGTAGGGGTAGCAGAGGGCATCCTGGTCCTGGCGATAGATATCGCCAAGGGGGCAGCGGCAGTCTTCCTGGCCCGCTGGCTGGGGACACCGCTTCCAATTCAGCTTCTTGCGGGAGCAGCCGTGGTAACAGGTCATGCCTTCCCGGTATTTCTCAAATTTCACGGTGGGAAGGGGGGAGCTACCTGCATCGGGGTCTTCATTTTCCTGATGCCGTGGGTTATCCCCTTTTTCCTCGGCATCTTCATCACCACCCTGCTCATTACCCGCTACCCTACCATCAGCTACAGCCTGGCTTTCATCTGCTGCCCATTTGTGGCCTGGCTGATATACCACTCGGGAGCGCTGGTTATTTTCTCAATAGCACTGCTCTTAATACCAGCGATGAGGTATATCCCCAGAATAAAGGAGATGCGTTCAACCGGCGGCAGCTGGCGCCGGGTTATCTCGCGGCGTAATCTTAAAGACAGACTATAAGGGGGCTTTGAAAGCCCGGCGGGCAGCGAAAAGCCAGCTCAGCAATCTAATCGAGCAGGACCTTTCTGCCGACAATCTCCTGCTTTGTATACCATCTCCGGACAGCCTCCGTTACCTCGTCAGGGTGGTCGCAGACTCGCAGCAGGTTAAGGTCGTCTTCAGAGACAAACCCCCTGGCAAGGGTAGAGCTACGCAGCCAGCCCAGGAATCCTTTCCAGTACTCGCTGCTAAACAATATCACGGGGAAGGGCCTTATCTTGTGGGTCTGCATCAGGGTAAGCACCTCGGTCAGCTCATCGAGCGTGCCCAGGCCACCGGGTATGATAACAAAGGCAATGGCATACTTCACGAGCATAACCTTGCGCGCAAAGAAGTGACTGAAGGTTAGTGACCTGGTGGTATACGCATTGCAGACCTGTTCCTCGGGCAGTTCAATATTCAGTCCGACTGATTTAACCCCGGCTTCGAGCGCACCCTTGTTAGCCGCCTCCATCACGCCAGGCCCACCGCCGGTTATGATGGAAAAGCCCGCTTCTCCGAGCTGGCGGGCTATTTCCTCTGTCCGGGCATAGAGCTCATCATCCACCCCGAGCCGGGCTGAACCGTAGATAGTTACCGCCGGTTCTATACCCGAAAGCTTATCAAAGCCCTCCACCAGCTCTCCCATTATCCGGAACATGCGCCAGGACTCCTCCTTGGCCAGGTCGTTTATTTCATATCCGTATGGCATATGGCCCTCCCCACAAGACAGATATTACCCGGATGTCACCTGCGAAAGTACGGCATCCTATCACCGGAAGTAACGGACACCCCGCCTTCCGCTCATTTAAGAGATATCCTTATACCAGGGCTCCAGGGTATAACAGAAGAGACGGGCTCTGCCAGGCAAACAGGTAGCCTCAGCTTGCAATCGGGCAAGTAGCATCCCGCCTCTTCAACCAGGGGTCTTATTTTTCACCGGACGGCCGCCCCTTTACAGGCGACGGGCCGCGGGACTTAACTCTTCCCTATCCTGAACATCTTGGTCCCGCATACGGGGCATACACCCTGGGTCGCCGGCCTGCCGTTCTTGAAAGTTACGGCCCTGGCGTCTTTCATTTCCCTCTTGGTACGGCACTTCATACAGTATGCTTGCATCTTAGCTACCTCCCTTTTTTGATTACGAAGGAAGGATAGAATATTTCATGCCCTGATGTCAATAGCCCTGAGGCTCACCGTCTTGCTTCGCAGAGAAGCCACGGGCTATAATGGGCAGTGAGGGCAAGGTAACCGGGATGCTGTAAGGAGCGTGGAAGCCCTCCCGGTAAATGAATACCTGAGCGGACCCGGGGTGGTGCTGGTCAACAGGTATACGGAGCTGAAAGATGAGGAAAGGAGAGAATAAAGTCATGGCAACTGGAAGGCTAGCTCGAATAGGAGGCATCATCACGGTTATGGCGACACTTTTTGCGGCGTCATGTTCCTCAGCGACGCCAGGGCCCAAAACCTACTCAGCGCCACCGCCGATGACAATTGATACCGGCAAGCACTACACCGCCACCATTGAAACCGGAAAGGGGAAGCTGGTGCTGGAGCTATTTGCCAGCGACGTCCCGGTAACGGTCAATAACTTCGTATTCCTCGCCCGTGAGGGGTTCTATGATGGGACTACCTTCCACCGCGTTATCCCCGGCTTCATGGCCCAGGGTGGAGACCCCACCGGAACCGGAGCCGGTGGCCCGGGTTATTCCTTCGCCGATGAGTTCACCGAACACACCCATGTTACCGGGGCACTCTCAATGGCCAATTCCGGCCCCAATACCAATGGCTCCCAGTTTTTTATTACATATGCCCCCCAGCCCCACCTCGATGGTCACCACTCGGTATTCGGCCAGCTAACAGAGGGAATGGATGTCCTCGAAAAAATCAAGCAGGGTGATACCATCATACGGGTAACCATAGAGGAAAGCTAACCGGCCCCCTGGCAGGGAATATGTGTCACTCATCCATCTGAACGAGCACACAAATTGACAGGGAGAAATAAAACGGGATAGAATCAGGGTGTTGTCCCGATAGGGTTTACCTTCACTAAAGTCAAAAATGGGCCGTTAGCTCAGTTGGTAGAGCACCTGACTTTTAATCAGGGTGTCACAGGTTCGAGACCTGTACGGCCTACTTAATTAAAGCTAATTTGTAGCTATACAAAACCACCCGGAAACAGGGTGGTTTTTCTTTTTCAGGTAATAGTGACCCCCTGATTCGTCTAAGAATTTTCTCAGGTATCACCCCTCTTACTTGCCCGCTGGACAATTTACAAGAAAGGCAGGCAAGTATATGTTTAAAGGTAGAAGGAGAAATCTACACTGGGGTGATCTTAACATGGCGGAACTGGAACTGGACAAGTTAATCCTGCATTATGAGCAATCTAATAAAGCTGAAGGCAAGTCACCCAAGACCATAACCTGGTACACAGAGATGATTGCCGGCTTTACCAGGTTTCTCACCGGCACAGGCAGAAGACCGGTGCTGGCCGAATTTGATATCTCGGCAGTACGAGAATTCATAATCCATGAGCAGAAAAGAGGTCTATCGCCCTACACCGTTCAGGGTAAAGTAAGGGCACTAAAAGCTTTCGCTTCCTGGATCTTCAATGAAAGCTACACTACAGACCACGTACTCTATAATCTCAAACTGCCAAAAGCACCGGTAAATCTGATTGAACCACTAACCACTGTCGAAATCGACCACCTAGTGAAATACCAGAACCCTCTTACATCATTGGGATGCCGGAATATCGCCATACTGATTCTCCTCCTGGATACCGGGCTCAGGCTCAGCGAGCTGTGCGGGCTTAGGTCTGAAGATGTGCATATTGAAGAAGGTTACCTCAAGGTAATGGGTAAGGGTTCCAAGGAGAGAATAGCCCCTATCGGTGGCCTCGCCCAGAAGATGCTGTGGCGGTACGTCATTCACTTTCGACCAGAGACTGCCGTAGATGCCGATGATTTTCTCTTCCTTACTCTGGATGGTAAACCACTATGCACGAATGCCATCAAATTGCTGCTGAAGCGCTGGGGAAAGAAAGCTGGTGTACCGAGATTGCACGCTCACCTCTGCCGCCATACCTATGCTACCAACTTCCTCAATTATAAATGTGGTGATGTGTTCCGGTTGCAGCAGATACTCGGACATACCACCCTAGAGATGGTGCGCAGGTATGTGCACTACGCTTCGGCTCAGGCCATGATCAACAGCAAGCCATCTTCACCCATGGATCATATGGGTATCAGAAGGCTAAACGGATACAAGATCGACCGCATGTTGAGAAATAATCATCAGAGATCTGGCAAGGATAGCTTCGATGACAAAAATCACAAAGGCGGAAAGGATAGAAATGACGGGTGAAGAGATAATAGTAGGCAGGCCAAAGGTTTCGGTTGATTTTGCGATAGTTTTGCGCTTGCGTGATGTGGATAATCTGGGCTGGTCGCTGATGGCTGAAGCTTACCGGGAAATAACCGGCCAGTACATAAGCCGGGATACCATCAAGCGCCGATACCTCGAAGCAAAAACACCGGGAGCCACAACAAATAAGCCTGGTCAATAACAATGAAAGCCTATCTTGACTTCTCTGATATAGATCTCATGGAGAAGGCGGCCGGTTGCCAGCGGGACCGGCTACTTATCAGGCTGCTTTCCCGTCTGGGATGCAGGGTATCGGAGGCACTCGCCCTCAAAGTAGAGGATGTAGATTTTGAGCAGGGAACAGCTACTATCGTGCACCTGAAGAGAAGTATGAAGATCTCCTGCCCAAGATGTGGGGCGCGGTTGGGGAATCGGCACCACTTCTGCCCCGGATGTGGGGGCAAGGTCAGTGAGAGGATAAGAAGCCAACAGGAAAGAAGACGTATCCGGGTACTTCCGGTTGACGAATCTACCCTGGCGATGCTCAAGAGTTATATCGGCACATTACCCTCTCACGATGATAAGCCTCCCCTTTTCCATCTTAACCGACATCGGGCATGGCAGATAGTCAGGAATTGTGCCAAGCGAGCTGTCCTGCCACCTCTGGCCAATCCGGAAACCGGGAGAAAAAGGGGGGTCAGTCCTCACCGCCTGCGTGATGCCTTCAGCGTTCATGCCATGAAGGTGGATGACTCCGGTGACGGGCTGAGGTTGCTGCAGGAGCACCTTGGGCATGTCAGCTTTAATACTACTGCCAGATACCGGAAGATTGCCGGTGTAGAGCACCGCCAGTGGTACGACAGATTGTGGCATAACGTGCCCTGTTAATTTCTAGGTTAAGTAAATTTTTGTGGATAATATAAATATGACGTCTATGATGAATATTAGAAAAATTAGATTCATGAAGCGTATGAAGATGGGCTAGATAAATGTATTAAAATTACGTATAAAATTACGTATAAAACTGAGTGTAATAATGACATGGATTGCTTATAACTGGTAAAACACAAGGAAATTAGATGCCCACGGGCAAAGCCCGTGGAACTCTGCCCTTTGGGTTTTTAGAATGATACGTAATGGTTTGGACTTAAGATGACGGTCAGGTTATCAGAAACAAAGGTGGCAAAAATCATGAGGCTGTATTTTGCCGGTATCCCTCAAATAGAAATAGCAAAGAAGGTAGGAGTAGACCAGAGCACAGTCTCCCTTTATTCGTCCCAATTTAAGGAAATCGTCGAGGATAGCGGACTGCTTGCTGCCGGAAAGGAGCTTGGGGTGTTCAATGAAGTAGATAATCTCAGAAGTCTTTCGGTGGAGCTATATAAATCCAGGCTAACGGTAGAGGAGGCAAAACAGGGTTATGAGATAATAAAAGCCTTCCTGAAACTTGGCATAAGTCCCGAGCAGCATCTTACCCTGATTAGAGTGTGCCAAGAAGTGGGTGACCCTGGTTTTGTCAACGTTGCTGTTAAGCTAAGTAAGATTGAGGATTTGAGTAAGATGAGCTATGAGGAGATAGTATCCAGATTTGAAAGAGTAACCTCAGAATTACCGGTTGCTGAAAATAAGCTGAGGGAAGCTCAGGCTAAACTCAAGTCCACCAATAACTCCTTGATGCAGAAAAACCAAGAACTGGTCAATGTCGAAGCTCATATGGTACAGCTTCAAAAGGAAGCCAAAGCCAAAGAGGTTAAGCTCGAACAGGAGTTTAGTATCAAGATGAAGAAGCTGAATGTGCAGTACAAAGAAGTTGAAACGGTGGCAAAGCTAAAGACTGAGCTTTGCAAGCAGGGGTTAGACCTACCGATACTACTAAAACTGGCAAAGGAGTTTAAGTAATGGTATCACAAAAAGTTAACGGGGCTAGCCTTAAACAGGCCGTAGAGGAGTTTGGCTCGTTGCAAAAAGCAATTAACTCACTCAAAATACAAAAGAAGGCGTTACAAACCGATTTATTAGCATTAACAAGGGACATAGACTCAAAAGAAAAGGCCAGAGTAAAGTATCTCGATGACCTCAACCACCTCACGAAAACCATTGAGGAACGGAAGCAGAACTTCAATGATTTGGAGGACGCCTTCGAGAAATACAAACAGGATACCGATAAGTTCGTCAACAACAATAAGCAATTCATACTCCAGTACTATATGATTGAGGGCTTTGTGGCCATGCTACGTACATCACCATCAACTAAGGAAGGTATCAAGGAACTAGCCAGTAATATTCTAATGATGGGTGAGGCCGTTTGGAAGTTTTCTAATGAACCTGACAAGCTCAGATGGTTATTTGTCCATACTGTCTTAGGAGAACACCTGCACTGCTACCATTGCGATAGATGTGGACTAAAGCTCATCGCAAATAAGGGACCCCAAAGCCCTATACCAGGTTACTGGTGTCCTGATTGCAGCATCTTGTCTTCATTAGAAGCAGACGACAGTTTCCTCAAGGCTATGTTAGGTCAGACTGAGTTTAGTAGTACCAGACAGACACAGGAGCAGGAAAAGTAGCTGCCAGTCTGACATTGAACAATCCGCCTTAATGTGCAACTGGCATTAGCAGACGAGTGGGCATTGCATCTACTACTTTGTGGACAGTTCCGGGAAGTGCTCGGCCACCTTATCACGGGGCATTCTCTGTGAGCGTATGACGAAATTGAGGGCAGCATCGGAAAAATCCGAAGGTCTTTTGAACCTTGGCGGTATTCGAGCTTGAGCTTGGCCCGGTCACCCTCGGTAACTTCAAAGATGCCGTAGTAGGTCTTACTGGACGGCTCGGTAATGCGGAAGGTGATTTCTCCAGACTCGTTGCCTACTTTGCAGCTCCCCGTTTCCTGGCTGGCATGAATCCATCCGTCATAAAAGATAAAACGATAGCCGGTATGGAACTCATTGTCCACCTTAAGGACGGTAACCATATCCGGGACGCCGTCCTCTTCCCGTTTCCTCTCCAGAGAGAGCCACACGCCCACCGGTGTTCCTTCATTGCTAGACGTGTGTTACTTAGATGGCAAGACTTCCGTGACGATACCCATGACTCATTGACGTAAGGTTCGGAGAGAGAAGATGTGTATGGACACGCCGATAGCTATTAGAATCAAGAAAACTCTAATAAGAAAGACCTCAACTGCGAACATGGCCGAGCATCCAATTGTTATCCATAGCAGAGCGAGGGTCAGGACTTTTACCTTTAATGGAACCGCTTTTCTTTGTTGGTAATTCCTAATGTAATTTCCGAAATATTTGTTATTCAGTAGCCGGTCATAAAACCTTTGTGAACTTCTCGCGTAGCATGCAGCTGCAAGTAGAAGAAAAGGAGTCGTAGGCAAAACAGGTACAAATACCCCCAGAATTCCCAGCCCCACAGAGAGTGTTCCCGTAATAATCAGCAGTATCCGAACCAACTTCTGTTTCATTCTTCCTTTTCACAGCGGTAGATAATACTGATTCCTGTATTGGTTGATTCTTGGGCGGCCCCAAGGATGTAAAGCTTTCGATTAGCGTACACCTCATGTTGGGACAATTGCAATACTGAACGGTGAGCAAAATGGACAATTGTTACATTAAGAGAAGCGCAAGCGCGGTGTCAGGGGAAGCTAGACCCATAGTCTATGAAGAAAACGCCAGTACAGTCTCATTATAGCTAGCCAGAAGGATTAACAGAATGCCAATGACCAACCAGATTATCTCTTGACGAGAGAGCCGAATATCGCGCCAGCTTTTGACCTTAATTTCCTTTGCCTTCCACGGAAGCCAACTAGTGTAGTCTCGCAAGCCTACCCCGATAGTCGCCGCAACAATACAAACATAGCCCAAGAATTCTAGGTAGCCAATCCGCAAAGCAACAAGCCAACCCTCAAGAGTATAGGGTGAGATTACCTGGCTCACAAAAGAATTTGTTCCAGCGACGATACCCGATAATATCCCTTGAACGAAGATGAAAACATATCCTGCTGGCAATCCATTTACTCTTTGCAGATTGACTACAATTCCAATCAAGGAAGCGATACCAAGATTGAAGCCTATTATGACGAGAAACTCTAACCAAAAGCTTGTCTGCTGTGCTGCCACCTCTCCCCATATAGTAATTGCACTTCCCCGTAGGGCACCTTCAGGCAAGAGGAGGTAACCTATAGCGAAGGCCACCAAGCTAATCGTCACATAAATCCCGTAGGCCCATAGAACTCTCTTTAAGACATTCTGTTGGGTAAGTTTCTGAGCTAAATGCATAGCTTTTACTCCCTATTGGAAGTATTATAACATGAAGTTTTGAGTCTTATGTCTCGGAGCCGATCGAGCTAAACCAAGACCCTTCACGGGTAACGGTTTCCTTCAACTCATGTAGTGACTTAAGAGAGGGAGGTGAAATTGGCCGAACAAACGATGTCACATTTGGCGCTGAACTGATTGAACAGTTCGCTAAATCGTGCAACGCGATAGATAACTGACCGCCAGTTCAGCCATAAGTCGGCGCATCGCGCAGGGCACTACAAGGTACAATGAGGTAACATTCTAAGCAATTGTGCAATTTACTCAGGACATCTATCTGTGCTTACCGTTTCTTACCTCACCCTTTTTAACGCCCGGTCAATAGCCACCAGGTCAAACTTCTCCGGGTCATACCTTCGGCCAACCCATTCCAGCAG